>Ga0209230_10000039_pt1 | contig 48356 bp, 50 predicted proteins | sample LakOntMetagenome_FD_187467 | JGI IMG/M metagenome (GOLD analysis project Ga0209230, IMG submission 187467) | Freshwater and sediment microbial communities from Lake Ontario - Sta 18 epilimnion Metagenome (SPAdes) (version 2) | ecosystem: Environmental > Aquatic > Freshwater > Lentic | place... | reverse complement strand
CATCCCAATCGTCGCTGAAATGCCTCACGGTGGATTTAAGCGAAGCGGATACGGCAAGGATCTCTCCAATTACGGCTTTGAGGATTACACCCGTATCAAGCACGTCATGACCAACCTCAACGGGTAACTGACATCAGGGGCTAGACCTAAATCCTCTGAAATTAACCTCGATTTAGGTTTGGCTCACGCTCAAAAGGGCTACATAATGAGCCCTGCACAACCGTCCCTTATTCCGGCACATAAAAGGAGCCCTCGTTATGGCTAAGAACCCAGTATCTCCAGAAGCACGTTCAATTCTTAATTCACACGTTTCACGTCGTGCAGTTCTTGCAGGCGCAGGCGCAGTTGCAGGCGTTGGTGCGCTCGCTTCATGCGGAATCGGAGGAGGCTCTGACTCTTCTAATGCAGTTCGTTGGGGCAACTGGCCTCTATACCTCGATGTTGATGACTCAGGTAAGAAGTACCCAACTCTTGAAGCATTTACAAAAGAGACTGGCATTGATGTTAAGTACTTCGAAGATTACAACGATAACGATGAGTTCTTCGGAAAAGTTCAGGCACAACTCAAGCTTGGAAAAGATATTGGTTACGACCTAGTCTGCCCAACAGACTGGATGGCATCACGTTGGATCCGTCTTGGATACGCACAGAAGTTTGATGCAGCAAATGTTCCTAACGCTGTAAACATTCTCGACACACTTGCAAGCCCATCATTTGATGCAAAGCGCGAAAGCACACTTACATGGCAGGGCATCATGGGTGGATTCGGTTGGAACACTGCAAAGAATCCAAAGGGAATCCGCACACTCGAAGATCTCTTCTCTCCAGCAAATAAGGGAAAGATTGTTGTTCTCTCTGAAATGCGCGACACCGTCGGAATCATTCTTCGCTCACAAGGCGTAAACCTTTCAACTGTTACTGAAGATCAGTTTATGAACGCTGTCGACTTCCTTGCGAAGAAGATTTCTGATGGATGGATCCGCGGAGTTAAGGGCAACGAATACGCAGAAGACCTCACATCAGGGGATGCAACTGCTGTTATTGGTTGGTCTGGCGATATGTTCATCTTGAAGTCTGAAAACGAAGGTAAGTTCGACTTCGCAATCCCAGAATCAGGCGGAACAATCTCAGGCGATAACATGATGATTCCTTCAACAGTTACCGCTGAAGCAAAGGTCAACGCTGAAAAGCTTATTAACTACTACTACGAGCCAGCTGTTGCTGCTGAAGTAGCTGCATACGTTAACTACGTCTGCCCAGTTAAGGGTGCACAGGCTGAGATGGAGAAGATCGATCCAGATCTAGCATCTAGCGAATTCATCTTCCCAAGTGCGAAGACAATGGCAAACCTCTCTGTCTTCCGTTCACTCACACCAACAGAAGAGACAACTTGGACTGAAGCCTTCCAGAAGGCTGCCGGCAACTAAGTGTCAGAAAAGGCTATCTCTGCACGCGGGGATCTCAAGCTCAGCAATGTCACCAAGTCATATGGTGATTTCACAGCTGTAAATGATTTGTCGCTTGTCATTCCTGAAGGTTCATTCTTTGCATTGCTTGGACCTTCAGGATGCGGCAAGACAACAACGCTGCGAATGATTGCAGGGCTTGAAGAACCAACTAAAGGCAGCATCTCATTAGGCGCAACAGATATTACAGATACAAAGCCGTATCAGCGTCCAATCAATACTGTCTTTCAGAATTACGCGCTCTTTCCGCACCTGACAATCTTTGAAAATATCGCATTCGGTCTTCGCCGTCGCGGAATCAAGGATGTAGATAGTGCAGTCAATAAGGCGCTTGATCTTGTAGAGCTACCTCACCTTGCACAACGCAAACCAACACAACTTTCAGGCGGTCAACAGCAGCGCATCGCACTTGCTCGCGCAATTGTTAACCGCCCAGCGCTCTTGCTTCTTGATGAGCCACTTGGCGCACTCGATCTCAAGCTTCGTCGTCAGATGCAGATTGAACTCAAGTGGATCCAGAAAGAAGTTGGCCTCACATTCGTTCACGTAACTCACGATCAGGAAGAAGCCATGACTATGGCTGACACCATCGCTGTTATGAACGAGGGCGAGATTGAACAGATGGGTTCACCTGCTGATCTCTATGACAATCCCGAGACAGCATTTGTTGCTAACTTCTTGGGCCAGTCAAACCTTATTAAGGGAACTGTCACCGGAAACGATGGCGCAAACCAGGTTATCGATCTCTTCGGACAGAAGATTTCATTGCAGAAGAATCGTTCACATGCGGTAGATAACTCAATTTATGCAGGCATCCGCCCTGAAAAGTTCCGTATTTCGCGTCTTGAAACAGCGACATCAGGCAACGTTCTTACGGGTGGAAAAGTTGAAGATGTCTCATACATCGGTGTTTCAACTCAGTACCAAGTAATGATGCCGTGGGGACAAGAGCTCATGGTCTTCGAACAAAATGATGATGGCGTTGCACCATTTAGCGTGGGCGAATCCGTCAACATTTCTTGGGAACCAATCTTCACATTTGGTCTTCGCGGAGATGAAGATGCTGAAGCAGGTACTGAAGTAAACCCTGATGAGGATCTCGACGAAGAATGACATCGGTCTGATGAAGAAGATAAGCACTCCTTATCTCTTACTTATCCCAGGAATGGGATTTCTCTTCACCTTCTTCCTCCTTCCACTCTTTAACCTGGCACAAACTTCAACACAGACTCCGGTCGGTGGGGGAGATACAGGGCAGTACGAACAAACTTTCCGTTTCCAGAATTACATCGATGCCTTCATTGAAAATAAAGAGCAATTTGGCCGCTCATTTCTGTACGCGACAATCGCCACAGTTTTAGCGCTAGCAATTGCGTACCCACTTGCTTATGCGATTGCATTTAAGGGCGGCAAGCTCAAGAACCTTATGTTGGTTCTCGTTGTTGCACCGTTCTTTACTTCATTCTTGCTCCGCACCATTGCGTGGAAGCAGATTCTTGGAGAAGAAGGCTTTGTAGTTCCAACACTGCGAACCTTCGGGATCATCTCCGAAAGCACCACTCTTACTTCTAGCGCCTTCGCAGTTGTTGCAGGTATGACTTACAACTTCCTGCCATTTATGACTCTTCCGCTTTACGCATCCATCGACCGCATTGATCCACGTACCCTTGAAGCATCGGGTGATCTCTACGCAAACGGATTTACTACTTTCCGCAAAGTAACTTTGCCGCTTTCAATGCCAGGTGTGGTTGCGGGAACTCTCCTTACCTTTATCCCTGCAGCGGGCGACTACGTTAATGCTGCAATTTTGGGTAGCCCGCAGACAAAGATGCTTGGAAACGTCATCGAATCTCGTTACTTCAAGATTGTTGATTACCCAACAGCTGCAGCGCTCTCATTCACGCTCATGGCAGCAATCCTTATTCTTGTCACCGTCTATGTCCGTAAGGCCGGAACCGAGGAGCTCGTATGAAGCAAATCGCTCGCTGGTTCGGTCGCAACCTTATTCGCGTCTACGCAGTGGTTGCATTCACTTATCTCTTTATTCCGGTTGCTTACACATTTGCCTTCTCATTTAATGATTCAGGCAAAAGCAACCTAGTCTGGAAGGGTTTCACCCTCTCAAATTGGCAGAACCCTTGCGGTGCACCTGAAGTCTGTAGCGCACTCGGTAATTCAATCAAGATTGGCTTCCTTGCAACGCTCTTCTCAACAATTCTCGGCACCATGATTGCTTTTGCACTTGGTCGCCATAAATTTAAGGGACGTTCAACTACTAACATCCTTATCTTCTTGCCGATGGCAACACCAGAAATCGTTCTGGGCGCTTCTCTTCTCTCACTCTTCTTGGTCTTTAAGATCAACCCAGGCTTCTGGCCAACAGTGATTGCACATGTTCTCTTCTGTATCTCATTTGTTGTAGTCACCGTAAAGGCGCGTATTGCCAGCCTTGATCCACGCCTTGAACAAGCAGCGATGGATCTCTATGCCAACGAGCGCGAAACATTCCGCCGAGTGACTTTGCCACTCGTTGCTCCTGGAATTGCAGCAGCTGCGCTCTTGGCTTTTAGTTTGTCATTCGATGACTTCATTATTACCAACTTCAACTCAGGCACGATGACAACCTTCCCTAAGTTTGTTTACACATCTGCAGCTCGCGGAATTCCCGCACAGGCCAACGTCATTGGTTCTGCGATGTTCTTCTTAGCTCTTGCCATTGTCATCATCGGACAATTTGTAGGACGCAAGCGCAAAGTTTCATGACGCGCGAACTCGTCATTCTGGGTTCCACAGGTTCCATCGGAGTTCAGGCTCTAGAAATTGTTGAAGCTAACCCAACGCTCTTTACCGTTATTGCAATTACTGCTGCCGGAAGCAACCCAGATCTTCTGATTGAGCAAGCAAAGAAGTTCAAGGTCAAAGTAGTTGGTGTCACCAAGAACGCCGATGTTATCCGCCAAGCTCTGCCTGGCGTCGAAGTTATCGATGGTCCTAGCGCTTCAACTGAAATCGCTGCAATTTCCTGTGATGTGGTCCTTAATGGAATTACAGGATCTATCGGATTGGCTCCAACACTTGCGGCGCTCGATGCCAATAACCGCGTAGCGCTAGCAAATAAGGAATCTCTTGTTGCAGGTGGCGATCTCGTTATCGCTCGCGCCAAAGAAGACAAACTTCTTCCCGTTGACTCTGAACATTCAGCTATCTGGCAGGCCCTGATTGGTGAGAAGAAGTCTGAAATCTCAAAGCTGATTCTTACTGCAAGCGGCGGGCCATTTAGAGATCGCGCGGATTTATCTGGAGTAACAGTGCAAGAAGCACTCGCTCATCCAACATGGGTAATGGGGCCAGTGGTCACAATTAACTCTGCAACGCTGATGAATAAAGGTCTTGAAATAATCGAGGCGCATTACCTCTTTGGAATTCCATACTCACGTATCGAAGCAGTTATTCACCCGCAATCGGTTGTGCATTCAATGGTCGAATTTGTCGATGGTTCAACCATTGCACAAGGTTCACCTCCGAATATGAAGGGGCCAATATCTTTGGCGCTCTCGTACCCACATCGAGTACCAGGTGCAACGACTCCGATTGATTGGACCTCATCACATACATGGAACTTCTCACCGATTGATGAATCTCGCTTCCCATCTGTGGCACTTGCTCGCGAATGCGGAACTACCGGGGGAGCGCTGCCGGCAATCTTTAATGCATCGAATGAAGTAGCCGTTCAGGCATTTGTCGATGGACAGATTAAGTTCACAGAGATTGTTAAGACTGTGAGCCAGGTAGTCGACTCCCTTCGCAGCTCGCACACTGGAAAGATTCGAGATCTAGCTGATGTCAGCGCCATCGAGAATGATGCGCGACGTACTGCTCATGAACTATTGAAGAAGGTCGGTTAATGAAACTTCTCGGAACCCTGGCATTTGTTATCGCACTTCTCTTATCCGTTATGGTCCACGAATTCGGCCATTATCTGACTGCAAAGAGATTCGGTATGAAGGTCACCGAATTCTTCCTGGGCTTCGGTAAGCGCATCTGGTCATTCACCCGCGGTGAAACTGAATTCGGTATCAAAGCGATTCCAGCTGGTGGCTACTGCCGCATCGAAGGAATGACTCCACGCGATGAGATGCCTGCAGGAGAAGAATCTCGCGCCTTCTACGGGGCATCAACTCTTCAAAAACTTATTGTTCTTGGAGCAGGTTCATTTGCACACTTCGTTATTGGTTTCCTACTGATCTTTTCAATTCTCTTTGGCGTGGGCGTTAACGCGCTTCTCTCTGATATCACTCAAGTCTCTCCTAATTCAGCTGCAGCTGCGGCAGGGTTTCAACCAGGAGACAAGATCGTTGAAGTAGAAGGCAAGAAAGTCACTAATTGGTATGAAGATTCCAGTGCCATCAGAGAGTCAAAAGGCAAAGAACTTTCATTTACAGTTCTTCGTGATGGCAAAGAAATCTTTTTAACAGCCGCACCTACATATCTAGAATCTGAAAAACGTTACGTGCTTGGCGTCGTAACAAAGGTCGGAACCAAGCGTGAAGGTTTCGTCACTTCAATAAAGGACTCTGCTCGAGCAACGGGGGTACTGACCCGTGAATCCGCGAAGGCGCTTGTCGCTCTTCCTACCAAAGTCCCGCAACTCATTCGACAGACTTTTGGTGATGAAGAGCGCGATCCAAATGGATTAGTCGGCGTCGTTGGTGCCGCTCGTGTATCAGGTGAAGCAGTCGGAAGTCAGAAACTCGATAGCACTGAACGTTTTGGAACCTTCTTACTTCTTGTTGCAAGCCTCAATATATTTGTTGGCCTCTTCAATCTCTTGCCTTTGTTACCTCTCGATGGTGGCCACATGGCAGTCGCAATCGCTGATGCGATTCGTGCGTTCTTTGCCCGTCTTCGTGGTCGCCCACGACCAGCTGCAATTGATGTCAATGTGCTCACACCACTAACGATGGGCGTCTTCGCAGTTCTTGCAGTTCTCACTGTAATTCTGCTCATTGCCGACATTTTCAATCCCGTCTCGCTCAATTTGTAGAGATAAGGCAGAATACGGCTCATGGTTGATCTCGGAATTCCAAGTGCTCCACCTCCTACGCTGCACCCACGTCGCAAGACGCGGCAGCTCAATGTGGGCGGAGTCGGCGTAGGTTCTGATTCACAGGTCAGCGTTCAATCGATGTGTACAACTCTTACATCTGATGTGAACTCGACTTTGCAGCAGATTGCAGAACTAACAGCGTCTGGTTGCCAGATCGTTCGTGTGGCTGTTCCTTCACAAGATGATGCGGATGCACTTGCGCAGATCGCCAAGAAGTCACAGATTCCAGTTATTGCAGATATTCACTTCCAGCCTAAGTACATCTTCGCTGCAATCGATGCCGGATGCGCCGCTGTTCGAGTAAACCCAGGCAACATCAAGCAATTCGATGACAAGGTTAAGGAAGTTGCTAAGGCTGCAGGAGATGCGGGAATTCCAATCCGTATCGGAGTAAACGCAGGATCACTCGATCCACGTCTTCTTAAGAAGTACGGCAAGGCAACTCCTGAAGCACTCGCTGAATCAGCTCTCTGGGAAGCTTCACTCTTTGAAGAGCACGGCTTTAGCAATATCAAGATTTCCGTAAAGCATCACGACCCAGTAACAATGGTGAACGCCTACCGCATCCTTGCGGCAAAGTGCGATTACCCATTGCACCTTGGCGTCACTGAAGCTGGTCCAATCTTCCAAGGAACAATCAAATCTGCGACAGCATTTGGAATCCTTCTTGCAGAAGGTATCGGCGACACAATCCGCGTCTCACTTTCGGCGCCACCTGTTGAAGAAGTAAAGGTCGGAATTTCAATTCTTGAATCCCTCAACTTGCGTCAACGTAAACTCGAGATCGTTTCTTGCCCTTCATGCGGACGCGCACAAGTAGATGTCTACACACTCGCTGAAAAGGTTCAGGCAGGACTTCAAGGAATGACAGTTCCTCTTCGCGTTGCCGTAATGGGATGCGTTGTAAATGGTCCTGGCGAAGCGCGCGAGGCAGACCTTGGTGTTGCATCCGGAAACGGTAAGGGTCAGATCTTTGTTAAGGGTGAAGTCATCAAGACTGTGCCTGAAGCGCAGATTGTTGAAACACTTATCGAAGAAGCTATGCGTCTTGCTGAAGAGATGGAAGCCGCAGGCGTTCCATCAGGAGAACCTTCCGTCACAACTTCGTAATAGTCAGGTAGGGTTCGCGATATGTTGCGAATGTCCACACTTTTCTTACGCACGCTCCGCGATGACCCAGCAGATGCTGAAGTTCCTAGCCATCGCCTCTTAGTTCGCGCTGGATATATTCGCCGTATCGCTGCAGGTGTTTACTCATGGCTACCGCTGGGCGTCATCACTCTTCGCAATATCGAGAACATTGTTCGCGATGAAATGGATAAAGCTGGTTTCCAAGAAGTTCACTTCCCAGCACTTCTTCCAAAAGATGCTTACGAAACAACTGGTCGTTGGAACGATTACGGCCCAGACCTTTTCCGCCTCCAAGATCGCAAGGGCGCTGACTATCTTCTAGGACCAACTCACGAAGAGATGTTTACCCTTATGGTCAAGGGCGAGTACTCCTCTTATAAAGATCTGCCTCTTGCTCTCTATCAAATCCAAACAAAGTATCGCGATGAAGCGCGCCCACGTTCTGGAATCATCCGCGGCCGTGAATTCGTCATGAAGGATTCTTACTCATTCGACCTTACCGATGAAGGTCTCGTCGAGTCCTATATGCGCCATCGCGCTGCCTACATCAAAACTTTTGATCGCCTTCGCATGAAGTACAACATCGTTAGCGCTGTATCAGGTGCAATGGGTGGATCTGCTTCTGAAGAGTTCTTAGCTCCTTGTGAAACTGGCGAAGATACCTACGTTCTCTGCGAAAAGTGTGGCTATGCCGCAAACGTTGAAGCGATGACAACTGTCGTTGCACCAAGTGATGCATCAGGTGTTGCAGCTCTTGAAGTCTTTGACTCACCAAATACTCCCACTATCGACACTCTCGTAGAACTCCTTAATGCAAAGTTTGGCGGGGGATACGACGGAGGAATGACTCTTAAGAACGTCATGTTGATGGCTGATGAAACTCCAATCTCTGTTCTTGTTCCAGGAGATCGCGAAGTAGATCTGAAGCGTTTGCAAGCAAACCTTGCTGGCGTCAATGACATTCGCGTATTTGAAGAACCAGATTTCGCCAAGTTCCCAGGACTCGTTAAGGGTTACATCGGACCACAGGATGCCAAGAAGAATGGCATTACTGTTTATGCAGATCCACGTATTGCACCAGGTACTTCATGGGTAACAGGTGCAAACACTAAAGATAAGCATGCGCGCAATGTTGTTAATGGTCGCGACTTCGAAGTCGATCACTACATCGAAGCAGCGCAGATTAAGCAAGGCGATGCATGCCCAAAGTGTGCAACCCCAGTCATCATTGATCGCGCAATCGAAATCGGCCATATCTTCCAGCTTGGTCGCAAATATGCAGATGCACTAGGCCTCACAGTTCTTGATCAGAACGGTAAGTCTCAGGTTGTCACTATGGGTTCTTATGGAATCGGTGTTTCACGCGCTGTCGCAGCTATCGCTGAACAGAGCTACGACGAAATCGGTCTTTCGTGGCCAGTCGAAGTCGCACCTGCAAAAGTTCACGTTGTTGCAACTGGCAAAGACGATGCAGTCTTTGAAACTGCCGAGAAGATTTCAGCCGATCTTGAATCACGCGGAATCAGCGTCATGATTGATGACCGTCGCGGAACGAGCCCAGGCGTTAAATTCAAGGATGCCGAGCTAATCGGTATTCCAATAATCGTTGTTGTCGGTAAAGCACTTGAACAAGGAAATGTTGAAGTTCGAGTTCGCAAGAGCGGTGAAAAGTCAGAGGTTGCTGTGGCTTCTGCCGTCGATTCGATTGCAGCGCTCCTTCCAACGCTGAGCTAATGCTCGAAAATCTCACCGCGATTAATCTCGCTCTCCTAGGGCTTGCCATGTTTACCGCCGGCTTTGTCGATGCCATCGCAGGCGGGGGAGGACTTATCCAGACTCCTGCAATGTTGCTCTCATTTCCTGATCGCAACCCTGTTGAAGTCGTTGCAACATCAAAGACTGCAGCATTCTTCGGAACAACAACAGCAGCAATTAAATATCGTAAATCCATCAAGACAGATCCCCGTCTTCTTCTTGCGATGGTCTTTCCAGCATTCATTGGGGCGGCAATCGGTGCGCACTTGGCTTCGAGAATCTCATCTGAAAGTTATAAGAGCTCAATCTTTTTCATCATGATTGCGATCTTTATCTATACCTTGGTTAAACCTGAACTCGGCAAGAACCACGTCGAAAAGTATGCGCCACGAAAGTTGATGTCCATCGGTGCTATCGCAGCTTTCATTATTGGTTTCTACGACGGATTGATTGGTCCAGGTACGGGCACAATGTTGATGATCGCACTCGTTGCCATCATGGGTTTTGCCTTTGTCGGAGCTTCTGCAATCGCCAAGGTAGTAAATGCGACCACGAACTTGGCTTCAATCATTGTGGTGGGCTTAACCATCGGAGTCATGTGGAAGCTCGGCTTGGTAATGGGTATCGCTAACTTGGCTGGGGGATATGCCGGTTCTCATATGGCGCTTAAGAAGGGTTCGGGGTTTGTCCGAATCTTCTATCTCATCGTGACAGCGTTGCTCATTATGCGACTTGGATACTCGCTCTACTTCGAGTAAAATTTCGCTTGCTCAACAACTGAATAACAATCGAATAGGACATAATCATGGCTTTGAAAGACCAAGTTTCTGAACACATTACGCCAGCGCTACAGCAAGCTGGATATTTTCTCGAAGATGTAAATATCGTTTCACCTGGACAGCACCGCATCGTCACTGTAATTGTCGATGGCGAGAGCGCCCTTAATCTTGATCAAGTCACTGTTGCCTCAAAGCTTGTCTCCGAGCTTCTTGATGAAGCTACCTTTATGGGAGAGACTCCATTCACTCTCGAAGTTACCTCACCAGGAATTGATCGCCCGCTTACGCTTCCGCGCCACTTTGCAAAGAACAATGACCGCCTTCTAAAGGTCACACAGACCGACGGAGTCGTTGTTACAGGCCGAATTCTTTCTAATACCGATACCGATGTAACGCTCACAGTTGCAGTGAAGAAAGAGACCAAGGAAGTCACTATCTCTCTTGCAGATATCAAGCGCGCACAAGTAGAAATTGAATTTAATCGCAAGGATGGAGATAAGTAATGGGCGTCGATATCTCAGCGCTCGTTCAGCTCACTGAAGCTAAGGGCATGCCACTTGAGCAATTGATTCAAATGATCGAGGCTGCAGTACTTACCGCTTACACCGAAACTCCAGAACCAAATCGCTATGCCCGCGTTCAACTTGATCGCGAAACCGGCGATATCCAGATCTTCGTTCCAACATTTAACGAACTCGGAGAACGTGTCAGCGAAGATGTGCTCGAAGTTGAAGGCTTCGATCGCATGGCTACATCAACTGCTCGTCAGACCATTAAGCAGCAGATGCGCGCAACCAACGATGCTGAAATCGTTGGCGAGTTCACAACTTCCGTAGGCGATGTCATTTCAGGAATCATTCAGCAGGGTCGCGATCCCAAGATGATTCACGTGAACCTTGGCCGCATCGAAGGAAAGATTCCACCACAGGAACAAGTTCCCGGCGAGGTGTACACACATGGCGAACGCATCAAGTGTTTCGTTGTTGAGGTAAAGCAAGGTCTAAAGGGTCCGGAAATCATGTTGTCGCGAAGCCACCCAGGACTCGTGAAGCAACTCTTTGCACTCGAAGTTCCTGAAATCAAAGATGGAATCGTTGAAATTATGGGCGTATCTCGTGAAGCGGGCCATCGCACCAAAATTGCAGTGCGTTCATTGCGTGCAGGAGTTTCACCAAAGGGTTCATTGATTGGGCCACTCGGTGCACGTTCTCGCGCAGTAATGGATGAACTTAACGGTGAGAAGATTGACATCGTTGATTACGATGAAGATCCAGCGAAATACGTTGCGCATGCATTAGCTCCTGCAAAGGTAACAAGCGTGACCGTCGTTGATGAACTTTCTCGTTCAGCTAAGGTCGTAGTTCCTGATTACCAACTTTCACTTGCAATCGGAAAAGATGGACAGAATGCCCGTCTTGCTGCACGCCTTACTGGCTGGCGTATCGATATCCATCCAGATACCCCGGCTCCGACGGCATAAAACCCCGCACGAAATAGGGAATTTCCCCCTCTTTCGATAGACTTACCCCATCACGCTGGCACGCAAGTGCGGCGTAATTAACGAAATGGATGCGAAAGATATGAAACTCAAATGAGCTCGTTTACATCATGAGGTCGAACAACTAGGGCTCGCATCCCACAAGAATTTATGCGGGCCAAGACAGGAGAAATGTGTCAAAGGTCCGCGTACATGAGTTGGCAAAACAACTCGGTATGGAGAGCAAGGAAGTCCTTGCAAAGCTCCAAGAAATGGGCGAATTCGTCCGATCAGCATCATCAACAGTTGAAGCACCAGTAGTCCGCAAGTTAGTTGCGCTCTATCCAGATGCAAAGCCAGTTGAAGAGAAAAAGCCAGTCAAGAAAGCAGCAGCAAAGAAGACCGCTGCCTCAAAGAAGACTGCAGAAGTAAATCCAGAATTAGCTGCAGAACTCGCAGCAGAACTCGGCGTTGATCTTGCAGCACTTAAGGCATCACGCGATGCTGAAAAGGTTGCGCAAGAAGAAGCAAAGGCTGCAGCAAGTGAAGCAGCATCTGCTGAAACAACTCCAGCGCCAGGTGCAACACCAGCAACTCCAGCTGCACCACGTCCTGGTAACAATCCATTCTCAACAGGTGGCGCAGTTCCACGCCCACCTCGTCCAGGAAATAATCCTTTCTCGGCAGGTGGCGCAGTTCCGCGTCCACCAGCACAACGCCCAGGTGCACCTCGTCCAGGAATGGCGGGAGCGCGTCCAGGTTCTGTGCGTCCAGGTTTTGCAGCACGTCCTGGTGCACCTCGACCAGCAGGTGCTGGAACAGGAACAGGCAATTACCCACCACGTACAGGTGGAGCACCAGCATCATCAGGTCCATACCGTTCACAAGGTGCACCTGGTGCAGGTGGAGCAGCCGGTGGTCCACAACGTCCAGGCGGCGGCGGTCCTAATCGCGGCCCAGGTCGTGGCGGTACAGCAGGTGCGTTCGGAAAGAATGCAAGTAAATCTTCAAAGCGTAAGCAGAAGTCACGTAAGGCGCTGCGCGAAGAATTCGACAATATGCAAGCACCACAACTAGGTGGAGCAGTTATTCCTCACGGTGATGGAAAGACAAAGATTCGTATGCGCCGCGGTGCATCCCTTGCAGATTTCGCTGAAAAGATTGGTGCAGATCCAGCAGCGCTCGTATCAGCGCTTTTCCACCTTGGTGAAATGGTTACTGCAACGCAATCAGTGGATGCCGATACCTTCGAAATTCTCGGTGCGCAGCTTAAGTACCAGATTGAAATCGTTTCACCTGAAGATGAAGATCGTGAACTTCTCCAGGACTTCGATATCGATCTAGCTCAAGAGCTCGAAGATATGAACCCTGATGATCTCGTTGCACGCCCACCAGTTGTTACTGTCATGGGTCACGTCGATCACGGTAAGACATCTCTTCTCGATGCAATCCGTAAGACCGAAGTTATTAAGGGCGAAGCGGGTGGAATTACTCAGCACATTGGTGCTTACCAAATCCACCACGATCACGATGGCGTTAACCGCGCAATCACCTTTATCGATACACCGGGCCACGAAGCGTTTACAGCGATGCGTGCCCGCGGTGCAAAGGTCACAGATATTGCAGTACTCGTAGTTGCTGCCGACGACGGCATCATGCCTCAGACAATTGAAGCGCTTAACCACGCTCAAGCTGCTGATGTTCCAATCGTTGTCGCAGTGAACAAGGTTGATAAGGAAGGCGCGAACCCAGATAAGGTCCGCCAGCAATTGACCGAGTACAACTTGATCGCTGAAGAGTATGGCGGAGACACAATCTTCGTAAACGTTTCTGCAAAGAAGGGCGAAGGCGTCGATGCACTTATCGACTCAATTCTCTTGACCGCAGATGCTGCTATCGATCTTCGTGCAATCGCTGCCGATGATGCTCGTGGTGTTGCTATTGAAGCGCACCTCGATCGTGGTCGCGGTCCAGTTGCAACTGTTCTAGTACAACGCGGAACTTTGAAGATTGGTGATGCAATCGTCGCCGGTGGTTCATTCGGTCGCGTACGTGCAATGCTCGATGAGCACGGTGCAAATGTTGAAGAAGCTGGTCCATCACGTCCTGTACAGGTTCTCGGTTTCACATCTGTTCCAAACGCTGGAGATACATTCCTCGTCGCAGAAGATGACCGCACCGCACGCCAGATCGCCGAGAAGCGTCAGGCTGCAGAACGTAATGCGCAATTGGCTAAGGCTCGCAAGAAGGTTTCTCTCGAAGACTTCATGGAGCAGTCCAAGATTTCAACACTTAACCTCATCCTCAAGGGTGACGTTTCAGGTTCTGTTGAAGCCCTCGAAGACGCACTTATGCAGCTCGATGTCGGAGCAGAAGTTGACCTCCGTGTTATTCACCGCGGCGTAGGCGCAATTACCAAGAGCGATATCACTCTTGCATCAGCATCGACTGCTGTTGTGATCGGCTTCAACGTTAAGCCTGAACCACAGACAGCAATCTTCGCCGATCAAGAAGGCGTTGAAGTTCGCTTCTACTCTGTTATCTATAACGCAATCGAAGAAATCGAGCTCTCACTTAAGGGTCTCCTTAAGCCTGAGTACGAAGAGGTTATTCTCGGTAACGCAGAAGTTCGCGATCTCTTCAAATCTTCAAAGGTCGGGACAATTGCTGGATCTATCGTTACTGACGGAATCATCCGCCGTAATGCAAAGGGACGCGTATTGCGTAACGGAGCAGTACTTGCAGAAGATGTCACTATCGAATCCCTCAAGCGCTTTAAGGATGATGCAACTGAAGTCAAGGAAGGCTTTGAGTGCGGTATCGGCGTAGGCAAGGGTGCTGATCTTCAAGTTGGAGACATCATTCAGGTATTCGAGATGCGCGAGAAGAAGCGCGCATAACCATGGGAACTTCACACCGCAGCCATAAGGTTGCAGACCGCATCAAGGTAGTAGTGGCACAGCTGCTTGAGACAAAGATCAAAGATCCGCGTCTTGGCTTTGTCACTGTTACCGATGCGCGCGTTACTGGAGATCTCCAGAACGCCTCTATCTTTTACACCGTTCTTGGTGATGAAGATGAGCGCGCTGCAACTGCTGCGGCTCTCGAATCTGCAAAGGGCGTTATTCGTAGCGCCGTTGGCAAGGATTTGGGAACACGTATTACCCCATCACTCGAATTTATCCTCGATGGTCTTCCAGAATCTGCAAAGGCTCTTGATTCACTTCTTGAACGAGTTCACCTACTCGATGCAGAGGTCGCAAAGGCTCGCGAAAATGCTAAGCCTGTCGTTGAGGATCCTTATAAAGTCCCACGCGTCATCGAAGAAGAATAAAAATCTTGATAACTGACGGATTCTTAGTCGTCGATAAAGCTGGCGGAATGACTAGCCACGATGTTGTCGCCGTTGGTCGCAAAGTACTCGGCACACGCAAAGTAGGACATGCGGGCACTCTTGATCCGATGGCTACCGGAATCCTTGTACTTGGCTTTGGCAACGGAACCCGTTTACTGCAATACATCACTGATGGCGATAAGTCTTACGTGGCAACTGTTGTGCTTGGCGCATCAACAATCACCGATGATAAAGAAGGCGAGGTAATCGCCTCTGCCGATGCATCGAAGGTTTTAGATTCAGATATTGAAAAGATTCTTAAGGCAATGATTGGAACGATTGCACAACGCCCTTCATCTGTCTCGGCTGTGAAGGTCGGGGGAGAGCGCGCTTACGATCGCGTGCGCGCGGGTGAAAAGTTTGAACTTGAAGCTCGTAACGTCACCATTACTCAGCTCGATATTCTCGCTGTGCGCCATCTCGAGGTCACGACAGAAGTTGATATTGAAGTCACCTGCTCCGCAGGCACATTTATCCGCGCGATTGCCCGCGACCTCGGTGAAGCACTCGGCGTCGGGGGACACCTCAGCGCTTTGCGTCGTACCCGCGTTGCAGGTTTTACTGAAAAAGATGCATGTAGCTTTGATGATCTCAAGGCACAGAAGTTCACCGCTCTCAACCTCGCCGACGTAGCGCGCACAACATTTACCCCACGCGAATTGAGCTTGGAAGAAGTTCAGGAGCTTTCATTCGGTCGCCCCCTTGCAGAAAATGGAAATACTGTAATCAACGCCGCACTTTCACCGGATAATCGACTTATTGCGCTTCTGAAAGATGAAGCCGGTAAGGCGAAGCCAATCGCAGTTTTTGCGGCGGCGAACTAGGTAAGGCAAGATTCGAACATGAGCGAGACCAGCGTCGTCCTAATTGGCGTCTTTGATGGCGTCCATAAGGGGCACCAACTTCTGCTCAATCGCGCCAAAGAGATAGCCGATGGGCGCTCAATTATTGCCCTGACATTCGACCCGCACCCCACCACAGTCTTTGCACCAGATCGCGCTCCAACAATGCTCACAACCTTGGCTGATCGCGTAGAACTCTTAAAGATTCATAACGCAGATCAAGTCGCCGTCATGAAGTTCAATGAGAAGTTTGCAGCGATGTCACCCGAAGATTTTGTAGCAACAGTGCTGGTCAGTCAGCTTCACGCCAGCACAGTCATCGTGGGCAAAAACTTTACCTACGGCCATAAAGCTGCGGGAAATGTAGATTCACTTATTGAATCTGGAATTGCACATAACTTCACCGTTGATGTGCAAGAGCTCAAAGCTGATACAGAAGTCATCTCCTCTTCACGTATCCGAAAGCTTGTCATCGAAGGCAAAGTTGAAGAAGCACGCGAACTTCTATCCCGTCCACATCGTCTTGATGGCGTTGTAGTGCATGGCGAGAAGCGGGGACGCGAAATCGGATACCCAACAGCCAACCTTGGAAAGATTGATGGTCAAACAATTCCTGCCGATGGCGTATATGCAGGCTGGCTCACTGTCGGAATTAACTTCTGGCCTGCAGCTATTTCAATCGGCACCAATCCAACGTTTGAAGGTGAGCGCGGGCGACAAGTAGAGGCATATGCGCTCGATCAACAAGGTCTCGACCTTTATGACAAGAACGCATCGATTGAATTCGGCTGGTATTTACGTCCAACTCTCAAATTCGATGGTCTCGATGAACTTCTTGTACAGATGAAGAAAGATTGCGATAAAGCTCGCGAATTGACCGAGAAATAGGCGTAATCCAGCCTCAATTTCACTTATCCACAGCCCGCAGGTAAACTTCAGCTTGTCCAACGAGATTGTCGATCATCCGAGAGTACAACCGGATGGCCTCCTGGTCAGAATGACTGAATGAAAAGGAAATAAAATGGCGTTAACACCTGAAGTAAAGAAAGAAATCATTGCAAAGTACGGATCATCAGCTACTGATACAGGAAGCCCTGAAGCTCAGGTCGCACTTTTGTCACGTCGAATCGAAGACATCACAACTCACCTCAAGACCAACCCGCATGACCACCACAACCGTCGTGGCCTCTTGTTGCTCGTAGGTCAGCGTCGCCGCATTCTTCAGTACCTCGCAAAGACAGATATCAATCGTTATCGCGCAATTATCGAGAAGCTCGGAATTCGCCGTTAATTTTTAAAAGTTAATAAGTAGTACTTGGTAGGAAAGTTGGGCCTCATACGGAGGCCTGACTGGAGCATCAGCGCCCACGAGGATAAATGGTCCTCGGTAGTGGCTCACGAAATGCTGATTCAGAAAATAATTTCGTGGACTTCGATCGAAGATTCATTTGCCTTATGTGGTGCGCTGACTTAATTAAAGGAGCGCCCTATGGAGGGTCAAGACGTAAAATCAGCAGTAGCCGTTATCGATAACGGAAAGTTCGGAAAGCGCGAGATCAAGTTCGAAACAGGACGCCTCGCTAAGCAAGCAGCAGGAGCTGCAGCAGTTTATCTCGATGATCAGACAATGATCTTCTCGGCAACAACAGCATCAAAGACACCTAAGGATCAATTCGACTTCTTCCCACTCACAGTGGATGTTGAAGAGAAGATGTATGCCATCGGCAAGATTCCTGGTTCATTCTTCCGTCGCGAAGGTCGTCCATCAGAAGAGGCAATTCTTACTTGCCGTTTGATCGACCGCCCATTGCGTCCATCATTTATTAAGGGACTTCGAAACGAAGTTCAGATCGTTGTGACAGTAATGGCGCTCGATCCAGATCACATGTACGACGTGATTGCGATCAACGCAGCTTCAATGTCTACACAGCTCGCAGGTCTTCCATTCTCTGGTCCAATCGGTGGTGTACGTGTTGCACTTATCGACGGTCAGTGGGTTGCATTCCCTAACCATTCACAGGTCGAGAACGCTGTTTTCGATATGGTCGTAGCAGGTCGCGTAACAGCTGACGATGTTGCAATCATGATGGTTGAAGCTGAAGCAACAACTCGCACAATCGGACTCATTGCTGAAGGCGCTAAAGCTCCTACAGAAGAGATCGTTGCGCAGGGTCTTGATGCTGCAAAGCCATTTATTCGCATTCTCTGCGAAGCACAGTCAAAGCTTGCAGCAGTTGCTGCAAAGCCAACAGCCGACTTCCCAGTGTTCCTTGATTACCAGGATGATGTATTTGCAGCAGTTGAAAAGGCTGCAAAGGATGATCTTGCAAAGGCACTCACAATTTCAGGTAAGCAAGAGCGCGAAACTAAGATCGATGAGATCTCAGCTTCAACAAAGGAATCAGTTTCAGCTGCCTTCGAAGGCCGTGAAAAGGAAGTTCCTGCAGCGTTCCGCTCACTCACAAAGAAGCTTGTACGTCAGCGCGTACTTCGTGACAAGATCCGTATCGATGGCCGTGGACTCCGCGACATCCGTGCCTTGTCAGCTGAAGTAGAAGTAATTCCACGCGTTCACGGATCTGCAATCTTCGAACGTGGAGAGACACAGATTCTCGGAATCACAACTCTTAACATGCTCAAGATGGAACAGCAGCTCGACACAATGAGCCCTGACACATCAAAGCGCTACATGCACAACTACAACTTCCCACCATATTCAACTGGTGAAACAGGTCGTGTTGGTACACCTAAGCGCCGCGAAATCGGTCACGGTGCACTTGCTGAGCGCGCACTTATCCCAGTACTTCCAACTCGCGAAGAGTTCCCTTACGCAATCCGTCAGGTCTCTGAAGCACTTGGTTCAAATGGATCAACTTCAATGGGATCTGTCTGTGCATCAACACTTTCAATGCTTCAAGCAGGCGTGCCTCTCAAGGCCCCTGTTGCAGGTATTGCAATGGGTCTCATCTCTGATGATGTCGATGGCAAGGTTGAATACGTTGCGCTCACAGATATTCTCGGTGCAGAAGATGCATTCGGAGATATGGACTTTAAGGTCGCAGGAACAAAGGACTTCGTTACAGCTCTTCAGCTCGATACAAAGCTCGATGGAATCCCTGCATCAGTTCTTGCTGGCGCACTTCACCAGGCAAAGGAAGCGCGTCTTGCGATTCTCGATGTCATGAACGAAGCAATCGATACACCTGATGAGATGAGCCAATACGCTCCTCGCATCATCTCTGTAAAGATTCCTGTCGATCAGATCGGTGCAGTAATCGGTCCTAAGGGCAAGATCATCAACCAGATTCAAGATGAAACTGGCGCAGATATCTCAATTGAAGATGATGGAACCATCTACATCGGTGCAACCGATGGACCTTCAGCTGAAGCTGCTCGCGCGCAGATCAATGCAATTGCTAACCCACAGATGCCAGAAGTTGGAGAGCGCTACCTCGGTACAGTCGTAAAGCTCGCAACATTCGGTGCGTTCGTGTCATTGATGCCAGGTAAAGATGGCTTGCTCCACGTATCTCAGATTCGCAAGATGCATGGTGGAAAGCGCATTGAAAACCTTGAAGATGTCATGAAGGTTGGCGACAAGATTCAGGTAGAAATCGGCGAGATTGATCCAAAGGGCAAGCTCTCTTTGGTTCCAGTTCTCGAAGATGGAACGACTCCAGCTGCTGAATAAGTAGATGTCAGTCAAACGCTCAGTTCACTCAAGTGGCCTGCGCATTGTTACGGAAGAAGTTCCGTCAGTGCGCAGCGCTGCTGTGGGAATCTGGGTCAATGTAGGTTCACGTGATGAAGCACCGGCAACTGCTGGTGCTTCTCACTTTTTAGAGCACCTTCTCTTCAAAGGAACAACCAGCCGAACAGCGCTAGAGATTTCATCTTCTATCGAATCTGTTGGCGGCGAGATGAATGCCTTCACATCGAAGGAGTACACCTGCTTCTACGCACGCGTCATTGATACCGATCTTCCGATGGCTATTGAGGTAGTTAGCGATCTCATCACTTCATCTATCGTTACAGCCCTCGATGTCGATGCCGAACGCAAGGTTGTCCTAGAAGAGATTGCAATGCGCGATGACGATCCAAGCGATCTCGTGCACGATCTCTTTAGCGATACTTATTACGGTGACACACCAATCGGTCGTCCTATTCTGGGCACAATCGACTCCATCAACGGAATGTCGCGTAATACCGTCTTTAATTATTACAAGAAGAAGTATCTGCCACAGGATCTCGTTGTTGCAGTTGCAGGAAATATCAAACATAAGCGCGTCGTCGCTATGGTTGAAGAAGCTCTTTCTCGCGATAACTTCCTCGATGTACTTGCAGCACCGGTTGTTCGCCCCAATATTCCTGTGAAGAATTCAAAGCAGCAGTCTGTTGGGTTGATGTACAAGAAGAGCGAACAAGCCCACATGTTCTACGGCATGGAAGGCGTTGCTCGCGCCGATGATCGTCGTTTCTCTATGGGCGTTCTCTCTGCAGCTCTTGGTGGCGGAATGTCATCGCGCTTATTCCAGGAAATCCGTGAAAAGCGTGGCCTTGCCTATTCTGTCTACGCCTATGCGCAACAGTTCGCAGGTTCTGGAGTTCTTGGCTTCTATGCCGGTTGCAATCCAACAAAAGCCATCGAAGTTGTTGAAATCATCCGCAGCGTTCTCTCTGACGTTGCAGATAATGGAATGACTCATGAAGAAATTGAACGCGCTAAGGGAGCAGTCCGTGGCTCACTCGTCTTGAGCCAAGAAGATACTGGCTCGCGCATGAGCCGTATCGGCAAGAATGAAATCGTTTATGGCCAAGTCATGGATTTTGATGACATCCTCAAAGCGATTTCTCGCGTAAGCGCTGAAGACATCCGCGAAATTGCCAGCGAGTTCTTGGTGAAAACGCCTACCCTTGCTCTCGTCGGTCCATTTAAGAACGAATCAAAATTTGAAAAGGTGCTCCAGAAATGATCAAAGTAGGCGTACTCGGTGCACGTGGCCGCATGGGTTCAGAAGTTGTTAAGGCAGTTACTGATGCGACTGATCTCGAACTCGTTGCAGCCCTTGATCTCGGTGATTCACTTGACGCACTTGTGGCAAATGGCGCGCAGGTAGTTGTGGATTTCACGACTCCAGATTCAGTAATGGCCAACCTCGAATTTCTCATTGCCAACAACATCAACGCGGTTATTGGAACAACTGGTTTCGATGATGCTCGCATCGCAAAGATTAAGAGTTTGCTTGCATCTTCAAAGTCAGGCGTTCTTATTGCCCCTAACTTCGCAATCGGCGCAGTTCTGATGATGGAGTTCGCGACTAAGGCAGCTAAGTACTTTGAATCTGCAGAAATTATTGAACTTCACCACCCAAATAAGGTCGATGCTCCATCTGGAACCGCGGCTCGTACAGCAGAACTCATGGCGAAGTCTCGTAAAGAGACAGGTCTTGCTCCAATGCCAGATGCAACATCAACATCACTCGATGGTGCACGCGGTGCAACTGTGGGGGATATTCCAGTTCACTCTGTCCGACTTCGTGGATTAGTTGCACACCAAGAAGTTCTGCTCGGCGGAATCGGTGAAACACTCACCATTCGTCACGACTCAATTGACCGAGTTGGTTTTATGCCAGGAGTTCTTCTTGGCGTACGTCAGGTTGTTACTCATCCAGGGCTGACATTCGGCCTGGAAAACTTCATGTAACTGGAGGCAAAAAGATGGCACACGCAGATATCACAATGTACGGCGCTGATTGGTGCGGAGATTGCCGTCGCTCAAAGCGCCTCTTTGAAGAGCTTGATGTTCAGGTGAATCACATCGATGTTGAGGCAGATGAATCAGCAGCAGCCAAGGTGCAAGAGATCAATGGGGGAGCGAAGTCGATTCCTGTAATCGTTTTCTCAGATGGAACTCACCTGACAGAACCTTCAGATAACGATCTCAAAGCCAAGCTCACTTCGCTCGGCATTATTTAACTTTAGAGTCGGTACAAGACTGCCGATGTAACGGCAGCTGAAATTACAACAACGAAGTACGGAGCTTTCAGGCTGAGCGCAATAAGTGCAACTGCAACTCCTGCTAAACGCTGATCAATAACCCACTTACCTTTCTCGGTAAGAGTCTGAACGCCAACGAGCGCACTCAGTAGGGCGATTGGAATCAGAGTATTGATTCGTAGCATGCGCGGATTTGTTAAGTATTTTTCAGGAATGGAATGCCCTGTGTATTTAAGTGCAAATGCAATAGCGCTGGTACCAAGAACTCCTATCCACATTGCGCTCATGCGCGCACCTTCCATCCAAATGCAACGGCAAGGAGCGCTGTCGCAATAATCGGCAAGCCCGCTGAAATTACGGGGCTGAGCGCAATGGCTAGAACAACGGCAGATGCAGCAAGCACGCGTTCGAATTTTCCTAGAAGTCTGGGCCAGACAAGGCCAAGGAATGCAGCAGGGACGGCGGCATCAAGACCCCATGCTGATGGATTTCCCATTGCTTGCGCACCGAGCGCGCCAAGAAGTGTGAAGAAATTCCAGAAGATGTATACGCCGAAACCGGTAAGCCAGAAACCATGTTTCATCGCATCGAGACCAAGATCTTCTTGGCCGATTGATACACCGGTTGATTCATCAATCGTTACTTGCGCTGCAACAACTCTTTTAAGCCCGCGAACTTTTAATACAGGCGCCATTCGCAAGCCATAGAGACCATTGCGAATTCCAAGAAGTGAAGCAGTAGCAATTCCAGAGATTGCACTTCCTCCTGCACCCATTACTCCAACGACTGCAAACTGTGATGCTCCAGAGAAGGTCAGAAGTGAGAGAAGGCAGGTTTGCAGAATTGAAAATCCTGCTGCGATTGATGCCGCCCCAAAAGCGGTTCCATATAGGCCAACGGTGAAGGAGACGCTCAGACTTTGGGTAGCGGTGGCGCGGTTCACTCTGGACACGCGGCAATTGTGCCCTAGATATCCAGAGGGTGGAGGGGGGTTGAAAGATAAGGTGCGGACATGTCTGAGACCGTAATTTTTAGAGACGATGTATCCGTTGAACTCATCAAGGCAAGCGCGAGCGATGCCGATGTTATTTGGGCAGCGCGTGTATCGACAGCTGGAGAACAATCAATGGATGAGATTGGTGAAGACCCAGCTCGTTCTGCAGGGCTGATCAATTACCTTGCTCGCGAACGCCATGGTTCACCTTTCGAACATACCTCTATGACCTTCTTTGTTTCAGCCCCAATCTTTGTATTCCGCGAATTCATGCGCCACCGCATCGCTTCATATAACGAAGAGTCAGGTCGATATCGCGAACTCAAGCCTGTTTTCTACATTCCATCTAAGGAACGTAAATTGGTTCAAGTTGGCAAGACCGGCGCATACACATTTGAAGATGGAACAGCTGAACAATTTGATATCAGCATCAAGGCAATGAAAGATGCATATCTAGTTGCTTACGATTCATATCAGAAGATGCTCGAAGCTGGCGTTGCCCGCGAAGTCGCGCGCGTAGTGCTTCCTGTTGCTACCTATTCATCAATGTACGTAACCATGAATGCGCGTGCACTTATGAACTTCCTATCACTTCGCACCGCTCGTGAAGGTTCACACTTCCCAAGCTACCCACAACGCGAAATCGAGATGGTTGCCGAAAAAATGGAAGCCGAATTCGCGAAATTAATGCCTCTTACATACGGGGCATTTGAAAAATCTGGTCGTATCGCGCCTTAAGCGATAAGATGCCCAAATGAGTACGCAAGCGCCTTTCGGTCGACTCCTCACCGCAATGGTGACCCCATTTGATAAAGATGGATCCATCGACTGGGCTGGCGTAGAAAAGCTTGCACAACATCTCGTTGATACCGGCCACGATGGCATCGCTGTCAACGGAACAACCGGTGAAGCTCCAACAACTAAGTCATCTGAAAAACTTGAGATCATCAAAGTTGTAAAGAAGGTTGTTGGCTCAAAGATTCAAGTTCTCTCAGGCGCAGGCGATAACGAAACTTCTTACACTGTCGAACAAGCTAAACGTTCGCAGGATGCTGGAGCTGACGGACTTCTCGTCGTAACTCCTTATTACAACAAGCCTCCGCAAGCTGGAATTGAGGCTCACTTCCGCGCAGTTGCTGCAGCTACCGATTTACCAATCATGATGTATGACATTCCAGGTCGTACCGGCGTTGAAATTGAGTCTGACACCATCGTTAAACTCTTTGAAACTGTCGATAACATCGTGGCTCTTAAAGATGCAAAGGGAAATATCGCTGCAACTTCTTGGGTAATCAAGCGTTGCGGAATTCCTGTTTACTCAGGTGACGACATTCTCAACCTGCCATTCCTTTCAGTGGGAGCAGTTGGTTTCGTATCTGTCTGTGGCCACACTGTTGGGCTTCAGCTCAAAGCGATGCTTGATGCTTGGTTCGCCGGCAACTCTGCAAAGGCTCTTGAGATTCATCAGCAACTCTTGCCAGTATTTACCGGCACATTCCGCACACAAGGTGCAATTTTGACCAAAGCAGCGATGTCACTCATGGGTCTTCCCGGAGGAATAACTCGTCTGCCACTCGTTGATGCAACCGAAGCACAGATCGAACAGCTACGTAAAGATCTGATTGCTGGCGGCGTCACGCTGAAGAATTAATTTATGACACAACATCCCCATCCAAATCTCGGAACGCCTAGCAAGCTCGTTGATGGTGGCCTGCGCATAGTTGCACTCGGTGGAATCTCCGAAATCGGTCGCAATATGACTGTCTATGAGACCAACGGAAAGTTATTGATTGTCGACTGCGGCGTTCTCTTCCCTGAAGATAATCAACCAGGAATCGATCTGATTCTTCCTGACTTTAGTTATATCCGCGATCGCTTAAACGATGTTGTCGGTCTATTCCTTACCCATGGCCATGAAGACCATATCGGTGCAGTTCCTTATCTCTTGCGCGAACGCGGTGATATTCCTGTCTACGGATCTCCACTAACCATCGCTCTGATTTCAGCAAAATGTAAAGAACATCGCATCTCACCTTTAACTCGTGAAGTCACCGAAGGCAATCGCGAAGATGTCGGCCCATTCGAACTCGAATTTGTTGCAGTCAACCACTCAATCCCAGATGCGCTAGCCGTTGCAATCCACACTAAGGCTGGAACTGTTCTACACACAGGCGATTTCAAGATGGATCAACTTCCACTTGATGGCCGCATTACAGATTTGCGCACCTTCGCTCGTTTGGGCGAAGAAGGAGTTGACCTCTTCCTCGTTGATTCAACAAACGCGGATGTTCCGGGCTTTACTCCTTCAGAGCGCGAAATCATGCCTGCGCTTAATCGCGTTATTGCATCCACTAAACGACGTGTCATTGTCGCATCGTTCTCATCACATGTTCACCGTGTGCAACAAGTAATCGATACCGCAGCACTTCACAATCGTCGCGTAGCTTTTATTGGACGCTCCATGATTCGCAATATGAAGATCGCTGAAGATATGGGTTATCTCAACGTTCCAAGCGGAATTCTCTTCGATGCGCGCGAACTCGATAACTACGATGATCGTGTTGTACTTATCTGTACAGGCTCGCAAGGTGAACCAATGGCCGCCTTGTCACGCATGGCAAATGGAGATCACCAGATTCGCGTGGGCGATGGCGATACCGTCATCTTGGCATCATCACTTATTCCAGGTAATGAAAATTCTGTTTTCCGAGTAATCAACGAATTGACACGGTTTGGTGCAAAGGTTGTTCATAAAGCTAACGCCATGGTGCATGTATCTGGCCACGCTGCTGCCGGCGAACTTCTCTATTGCTACAACATCGTGAAACCAAAGTATGTCTTGCCTGTTCACGGCGAATGGCGCCATCTCAAAGCAAATGCTGAGATTGCAATTCAGGCCGGTGTGCCACGTGAAAATGCTTTCATTATTGAAAATGGAATCGTTGTAGATCTCATTAACCACGAGGCAGAAGTTGTGGGCGCCGTTCCTTGCGGGTTCGTTTATGTCGATGGCCAAAGCATTGGAGATATCACTGAATCCTCATTGAAGGATCGTCGCATTCTTGGCGAAGAAGGATTTATCTCTGTCATTGTCGTCATTGAATCCCAAACAGGAAAGATTGTTGCGGGACCAGATATTCATGCACGTGGATTTAATGAAGATGAAGCGCTCTTTGATGAAGTGCGTGGACAGATTGAGAAAGCTCTCACAGCGGCTGTTGCCGAGGGAGTTAACGGAACACATCAACTTTCACAAGTAGTACGCAGAACTATCGGGGGATGGGTCGGCCAAAAACACCGCCGACGTCCGATGATCGTTCCCGTTGTCGTTGAGGTTTAGGTCGGCGCGCCTACGGGCTTGAAAAATACCCTCCACCTAAGATTGAAGGTGTGACTAAGAAGAAGAAACGCACAACTAACAAATCTTTCTTGAAGATTGTTGGATCTGCGCTGTCCTCTCTCTGGCGCCTTCTAGCTAAATCCCTCGGTTCATCAATTCGTTTTGTAGCTCGCGGTGCCCGCGATCTTGATCCCGAACATCACCGTGACGGGGCAGCGCTGCTTGTCCTTCTGCTCTCGCTCTCGGCTTTCGCGGGAACTTGGTTTAAGGCAGATAATTTTGTGGGTCGCAATCTTTACTCACTCTTCTATGGCGCCTTTGGTCGCATCGGAATTTTGGCTCCGCTTGTTCTTCTCTACTTTGCTGTTCGTCTCTTTAGAAAACCCGAAGATAAGCACGCAACAGGTCGCATCACCGTTGGAACTCTGACACTTCTAGTCAGTGCTACAGGAATTGCGCACCTTCTCAACGGATCTCTTGGCGCAGTAAATCCAACTGGCGCTACAGCAATTCGTTATGGCGGAGGCCAGCTGGGTTATTGGGTCGCCAAACCATTGGTTGCGCTCATGACTTCACTTCTTGCTTACCCAGTTCTCTTCGCAACTTTCTTCTTCGGTGTACTCATCATTACAGCAACGCCAATCTCTAAAGTCGGAATCCGCATCAAGGTAATTGCTATCTGGCTCTGGTCAAAGAAGCCTGTTCGTAAAGAAGATGACTTTGAAATTACAGATACACCACCATTTGAGTCACCGGTTGTCGCCTGGAATCAAGAGCCTGATGAGATTGATGAAGAAGAGTTTGATGAAGAGTTCACAGTTGAAGTCCCTCGCATTCCACTAGAGGCACAACTCAAAGAAGCCCCAAAGAGCGAGAAACGCCCTGAACAGCTCTTACTCACCAGCGATACGAAGTACGAACTTCCTTCTCAAGATTTGCTCAAGTTGGGGCCTGCTGCAAAAGCGAAGAGCAAAGCCAATGAAACTGTTGTGGCATCCCTTACCGAAGTCTTCAAGCAATTTGATATCGATGCCCAAGTAACTGGCTTCATGCGCGGACCAACTGTTACTCGTTATGAAGTTGAACTTGGAAATGCAGTAAAGGTCGAACGCATCACGGCGCTTTCAAAGAACATCTCGTATGCAGTTGCAAGTAGCGAAGTACGAATTCTCTCTCCAATTCCAGGTAAGTCCGCTGTAGGTATCGAGATTCCCAACGCTGACCGTGAAATCGTCGCATTGGGCGATGTCATGCGCTCAAGTGTGGCGGGACAAGATCACCACCCAATGTTGGTCGCCCTGGGTAAAGATGTAGAAGGCAACTTTGTCTGTGCAAACCTTGCCAAGATGCCTCACTTATTAGTTGCTGGTGCAACGGGCGCTGGAAAATCTTCGATGATTAACGCGATGATTACATCAGTTTTGATGCGCGCAACACCTGATGATGTTCGACTTATCTTGATTGACCCTAAGCGCGTAGAACTCACAGCCTATGAAGGTATTCCGCATTTGATTACGCCAATCATTACCAACCCAAAGAAGGCAGCTGATGCACTTACCTGGGTTGTCCGTGAAATGGATCTGCGTTACGAAGATTTAGCAACATTTGGTTTTAGGCATATCGATGATTTCAATAAGGCTGTACGCGCTGGCAAGGTTGTTGCGCCTCCGGGATCTGATCGCATCGTTGAGCCTTATCCATATCTACTTGTCATCATCGACGAGCTTGCAGATCTCATGATGGTTGCAGCGCGAGAAGTAGAAGAGTCAGTTGTTCGAATTACTCAGTTGGCACGTTCTGCAGGTATTCACCTGGTACTTGCAACACAGCGCCCATCTGTTGACGTCGTTACAGGACTTATCAAGGCAAACGTTCCTTCACGTCTTTCTTTTGCTACATCTTCTCTTGCTGACTCACGCGTTATTCTCGATAGCCCAGGTGCCGAAAAACTCATCGGTCAGGGCGATGGCCTCTTTATTCCAATGGGAGCCAGCCGCGCAATCCGTATCCAAGGCGCCTATGTTTCAGAGCGCGAAATCGAAGCCGTAGTAGGCCACGTAAAGAAGCAATTAGCGCCACGTTATCGTGATGATGTCACGCAAGTTGCCCAAGCAAATAAGAATATTGATAAAGAGATTGGCGACGACCTCGAAATCCTGATTCAAGCAGTCGAACTAGTTGTCAGCACGCAATTTGGTTCGACATCAATGTTGCAACGCAAACTTCGAGTTGGTTTTGCAAAAGCAGGTCGACTCATGGATCTGATGGAATCTCGTGGAATCGTTGGACCGTCAGAAGGTTCTAAGGCGCGCACGGTGATGGTGAAGCCTGACGAAATCGATTCTGTGCTTGCAACGCTCCGCGATTATTAGTTCGCACCAAAGATTGGGTGCCATTTAGGGGTGATATCTTAAAAATAGAGCGTCTTGCTATTTATCACCCATACCTCTAAAGTTACAATTGACCACTCAGGTTCCCCACAGCAAGGCGGCAGATAAATGACTCTTGGAAGCACGATTCGCGATGCTCGCGAAGCTGCACGCCTGAGCATTCAATCGCTATCTGAAGCGACAAGTATTCGCATCGGCCTTCTTACCGAAATGGAAAATAACAATTTCATTCATTGCGGGGGAGATACCTACGCCCGTGGCCACTTAAGAAATATTGCGCCAAAAATTGGGCTCGATGCACAGACTCTTATTAACCTTTATAACGAAGAGCATTCGACGGAACATCGGGCGATTCAAGATCTATTGGTTGAAAATAATGTGATGCAAGTTCCATACGAAGCTAAGAAAATTTCATGGAAAGTTCCTGCGATTGCATCTGTGGCTGTACTTCTTCTTTTAGGTCTCGTTCAAATTGTTATTTCTAATCAAGGCGCAGATGTTGCACCGGCTAAGCCAGCAACCACAACAGCATCACCAGCTCCGTCGGCTGCTCCTTCTGAGTCTGCGGCTCCGACACCTTCTTCAGAAACTAACGCAGGTCCAGTGGAACTCAGCATTACAGCTGCACGTGGTAACTCATACATTCACATCATTGCCGATGGTGAGACTCTCGCAAAGGGATCAATCTTCCAAGGCGAAACCAAATCATTTAAGGGCGAAAAAGTAATTAGTATCTACTTCAGTAATCCAGCAGGGCTCGATGTAACTCTCAATGGTAAGCAACTTGCACCATTGGGCGGCCAAAATGAAGAGGTTCGTCGCACCTTCCGATAGCATCACCCCTATGTCTCGCACCGTAGCCATCGTCACTATGGGCTGCGCACGCAATGAAGTTGATTCTGAAGAACTTGCCGGCCGACTAGCAGCCGATGGTTGGACTCTCGTAGATGATGTTGAATCCGCTGAAGTCGCCGTTGTAAATACCTGCGGATTTATTGAATCCGCAAAGAAAGATTCAGTTGACGCACTTCTCGAAGCAAACTCGCTCAAAGGCCACGGAACCACCCGCGCAGTAGTTGCCGTTGGATGCATGGCTGAGCGATATGGCAAAGAGTTAGCTGAAGCGCTACCAGAAGCCGATGCAATTCTAGGTTTCGATGACTACCAAGATATTTCTGAACGCTTGCAATCAATTGTCAGTGGAAAATCACATACACCGCACGTTCCTCGCGATCGTCGTGCGCTTCTGCCAATTGCTCCCGTCGAACGTGCCGCAGCACGCGATGAAAGCTATGCCTCTTCACTTGGTGCAGGTGGTTCACTCTTTCGTAAGCGTTTAGGTAGCGCACCGTGGGCTCCGCTCAAGATTGCATCTGGCTGCGACCGCCGTTGCTCTTTCTGCGCCATCCCATATTTCCGTGGCTCTTTCATTTCACGCCGTCCTACTGAAATTCTGCAGGAAGCCAGATGGCTTGCCCAGAACGGCGTCAGCGAACTCTTCTTGGTCAGCGAAAATACGACTTCGTATGGAAAAGACCTAGGCGATCTTAAGTTGATGGAGAAGATCCTCCATGAATTTGCTGAAATCCCTGGCGTCGAACGCGTGCGTCTTTCATACTTACAGCCAGCAGAGATGCGCCCTTCATTGCTTCAAGCAATGATTGAGACAGATAAAGTCGCGCCTTACTTCGATCTTTCATTCCAGCACACCAGCCCTACTGTCTTGCGCCGTATGCGCCGTTTTGGTGATTCCGAAAAATTCTTACATCTCATTACTCAAATCCGCGCGCTCTCACCAGAAGCCGGAATCCGTTCTAACTTTATTGTTGGCTTCCCAGGAGAAACTGAAGCAGATTACAACGAACTTGCAGATTTCATTACTGCCGCAAAGCTGGATGCAGTCGGAATCTTTGGATACTCTGATGAAGATAACACTGAGGCTCTTGATCTCAGCGACAAGGTCGCCGATGAAGTCATCCGTGAACGCGTTGAAGCGCTTTCATCCCTTGCCGATGAAATGGTTTCCTTGCGAGCCCAAGGACGTATCGGTGAATCCGTGCGAGTTCTGATCGAAGATGCAGAATTACAAGAAGGTCGCGCTGCGCACCAAGGGCCGGAAGTAGATGGAACAACCACCTTCATAGGTACAAATTTCGAAGTCGGCCAATATATTGATGCTGTGGTGGTTGATTCCATGGGAGCAGATCTGGTGGCAGAAGTTCAATGAGAGTCCCTGGATTCATTACGCCAAATACGTTGACGGTTACTCGAATCCTTCTGATTCCGTTTGGTGTCTATACACTTTTTTACGATGGTGGAGATAACTCCACATATCAGTTAATTTCGTATGCAATCTTCTTTACTCTTGGCATGACCGATATCGTCGATGGTCGTTGGGCACGCCACTCAAATAAAATTACCCCACTCGGTACCTTCCTAGATCCCGTGGCAGATAAGGCCCTCATTGGTGCTGCGATGATCTCGCTTTCGATTCTTGATCGTTTCCCTTGGTGGATCACGATTCTCATCCTTGCCCGTGAAATCGGAATCACACTCTTCAGACTTCTTGTCATTAAGAACGGTGTAATCCCTGCAAGCAAGGGCGGGAAGATTAAGACGCTGATGCAGAACTTCGGTGTGGGATTCTTCATCCTGCCACTTCCAGCATGGCTTGATTGGTTTAAGTACGGTTTTATCAGCGTGGCAATCATTCTGACAATTACTTCTGCCTACGACTACTTACGCTCGTGGTATTCAAAGCGGTAGATTTACCGTATGCCTTCCAAAGCTCACGCTAAATCCATCATCGAGATTTTGAAATCTCGCGGTGAAACCGTTTCGGTTGCCGAATCACTTACTGGTGGCGGTCTTGGTCACGCACTTACCCAAGTTCCCGGAGCATCCGCAGTTTTTATCGGGGGAGTAGTTGCATACACATCTGATGTAAAAGTAAATGTTCTTGGAGTCAAGCAGTCCACGATTGATCAACACACAGTCGTAAGTGAAGAAGTGGCTATCGAAATGGCGCAAGGCGCAAGAGAAAAACTGGGAAGCACATGGGCTATTGCAACAACAGGCATTGCTGGCCCAGGCGATTACATGGGAATTCGAGAAGGCACAGTCTGGATTGCAATCTGTGGACCAATCTGCCAAACCCTGCACTTGACCCTCGATAGCGGTCGCGATGGCGTGCGACAAGGCGCTATATCCAGCGCGATGGGCACCTTTGCCCGTATCCTTAGCTAATACACGGCGAAAGGGGATGGGCGATGACGTTATTGCGTGAAGCAGTTGGCCACACACTTCGTGATGCTCGCACCTCACAATCTCGCACATTGCGCGATGTTGCTCGCGAAGCCCGCGTCTCTTTGGGTTATCTCTCTGAAGTAGAACGTGGTCAAAAAGAGGCATCCTCTGAACTTCTCAATGCAATCTGCGATGCGCTCGGACTTACATTGTCATCAGTAATGACAGGCGTTGCACACGAACTCAAATCTCGTGAAAGCGCAAAGCTCTCCGTTGTCGACGCAGCCTAAGTACGCCTTGCAAGGCGGAATCCATCGTCGCACCGAGAGCGCAATTCTCGAAGGAACAAAATCTCTTATTGCTCTTCACGGAGTCTCAAATATTTCGATGATTGATATCGCTGATGCATCTGAAGTTTCACGTGCGACTTTATATAACCATTACCGCGATAAGAATGCAGTACTTGAAGCGCTCATAACTCTTGAAGTTGAAAAGCTAGTTGATCTTGCACAGCGTGCAGGAACACCGGCAGATGCGCTCGAAACACTTTCCAAGGTCATCTCGGCAGACCCTGCACTTTCAGCCATGCGTCAGCATGATGCGCAGCTGCTCATTGCGATTATGTCTCATGCAGAAAATCCGCTCTACCTAGTTCTTGCAACATGCATTTATGAGGCAACGAAATCAGAAGCTGGCACAGGACTAGCAATGCGTTGGTTGCTGGGGCAAGTGATGCAACCCATCACCCCCAAGCAATCTCGCGAGCAAGCTGAACTTCTTGTAGAGCGCACTCTCTTTTAAACAGATGCGTATTTCGGATCTGCGTGAAAGAATCGTGCTCTCATTTGGTGATGCATGGGCAACCTCTTTCTCTCAAGATATTGCCATTAGCGAGTTAGGTTCGATGACTGTTAATGAAGCGCTCACTGCAGGTCGAGAAGCGGATGAAATATGGCGCGCGGTATGCAAGCAATGTCCCACCGAGACCGAGAAATACCGTTATTAAGAATGCCTGTAACTTCTGAAGTTTTCGCACGTAAACCTGAATTGCCAGCCCTTGTCTTGGTGCATGGCTTAGGTTCAGCTGGAAATATCTGGAAGACGCTGCACGCAGGTCTTGAAGAGCATTTCTCGATTTATCCAGTTGATCTTCCAGGACATGGCAGCGCGCCCTTACATGATGAACCCCTTGATCCGCGCTCACTTGCGCATTCGATTGTTGTAGCGATGGAGAAAGATCACGGAGTTCGCGAATTCCATGTAGCAGGAAATTCGCTAGGCGGATGGATTGCACTTGAACTTGCTGCGCAATTCCCAGATCGCGTAAAGAGCGTTACAGCGCTAGCCCCAGCTGGTTTATGGCATGAAGGTCCTACGCAGAAACTTCCACCAAGCTTATTGGCGCGAATCCTTGCAAAGATTTCTCAATACTTTCTACGCTTGGCCTATCACTTACCGCCATTGAAAGCGCTTGGTTATAAGAAGATCACTCACTTATGGCGAGAGCTTTCATTTGAATCCTGTAAAGATTCCGTAATAGCAATGGCGCGCTCTGTCGGCTATATGCCTATGTGGAAAGCCATTCGGTTTCAGAAATTTGATTCGTCAATCTCTGAAGAAATTCCAGTATCGATTGTCTTCGGAGATTACGACTTAACTTTGCCTCACCCACGCGCCCAAGAACGTGCAGTTGCACCGCGTCATTCAAAATGGATTGTTGTCGATAACTGCGCGCATGTGATTATGTGGAACTACCCAGCGCTTACTGTTGACTTCATTAAGCGAACAGCTTTTTCACGCGCCTAGCTAAACCGCAATAACTTCCAGAATCCACGGCTCAACCCCATCAGATGGCGTAAGAGCACACGGGTATTTCTCAGAGACAATCGCATAGAGGTCTTCAGGAGTCTTCGGCATCGAACGGCTCTGCAGCAACCAGCGCGCTATTTCGCCACGAGTCTTCTTAGACATGTGGGTCACGACGGTTCGTACGCCATCGACCACAGTCGAGACTCGGACTTCAACAGTGATATCGACAGGGGAGTGCCACACAGTCTTATAAGTCGATGAGCGGCAATCAACAATTAGCCCAGTCTTAATGGGATCTAAGATCGCAGCCACGGGTTCGCGCATCGCCTTGTTATCAATCTTCTCTTTGTAACTTTCAATCCGCTGCGTTGGACGAACGACGCCGTACTTGGCCGAGATAATCGCAAGGGCGGTTTCGCCACGCTTCTTGGCAGCAGGGGAGAGCGAGCTCCAATCGAGGGCTTGGTAGAGAACCCCCGCATAGACGCTTATGGCCGGGGTGGGTTTATCCGTCTGGCTCTTCTTCTCGGAGGGTGGCAACAGGATCAACACGCGACACACCCTACTTGTCAGTGGCTCCTGCTACCTTTCGAACAGATGTTCGGATACCCTTTAGCCATTACGAAAGTAATAAGGCCATCAAAAGTGGCCCGATCAACCAGAGCGGTGCTCAGCATCCGCCCACAGCGTCTCTATAACGCGAGGGCCGTAGCAGAGAACTTCCGTACCTTCTGGGCCGAATACCAACGGCTGCGCTCGCAGACGTTCGAGATGAAATGGAGATAACAATGGCTGCTGAAAAATCAAAGCCTGAAGAAAAAGTTACATCTGATCGCCAAAAGGCGTTAGATACCGCGCTTGCTCAAATCGAACGACAGTTTGGTAAGGGCTCAGTAATGAAGATGTCAGATCGACAAGCACAGGTAATCGAGGTTATTCCAACCGGTTCTGTCGCACTCGATGTCGCTCTCGGAATTGGTGGCCTACCACGTGGCCGCATCATTGAAATTTATGGACCTGAATCTTCAGGTAAGACAACTCTTACACTTCACGCAATTGCTAATGCGCAGAAGGCTGGCGGTATCTGCGCATTTATCGATGCTGAACACGCATTCGATGCAGAGTATGCAAAGAAGCTCGGTGTCGATATCGATGCGTTGCTCGTGTCACAACCAGATACCGGCGAACAAGCTCTCGAGATCATGGATATGTTGATCCGCTCTGGCGCTCTCGATCTCGTTGTCGTTGACTCAGTTGCAGCGCTCGTTCCTCGCGCAGAAATCGAAGGCGAGATGGGCGACTCACATATGGGTCTACAGGCACGTCTTATGTCACAGGCGCTTCGTAAGATCACTGGTGCACTTCACCAGTCAAAGACAACAGCAATCTTTATCAACCAGCTCCGCGAAAAGATCGGCGTCTTCTTCGGTTCCCCTGAAACAACAACAGGTGGAAAGGCGCTCAAGTTCTACGCATCTGTTCGCCTCGATATCCGTCGCATCGAAACGCTTAAGGATGGCACCGAATCTGTCGGTAACCGCACGCGCGTTAAAGTCGTCAAAAATAAGATGGCTCCACCATTTAAGCAGGCAGAGTTCGACATCATCTACGGTGTTGGAATCTCTCGCGAAGGTTCACTTCTCGATATGGGCGTCGAGCTCGGTATCGTTAAGAAATCTGGCGCTTGGTACACCTACGAAGCTGATCAACTCGGCCAAGGTAAGGAAAATTCACGCGCATTCCTCATCGACAATCCAGATCTCGCCAACGAGATCGAATCTAAGATTCGCGCAAGCTTCGTACCTGTCGAGGTAGATGCAGCGTTGATCGCAGAGATCGATGAAGCAGCAGCAGAGGTTGATTTCTAATTTCACTGCAATTTGCAAAGGTTGAACGTGGTGAGGGCTCCGACCCTTACGAAGTAGCTCACACAATTGCACTCAATGCACTTGTGGCTAGAGCGAAAAGTAAGGGCGAGCTTCTCGCTCACCTCAAGACCCGTGGCGTAGAAGATGATGTGGCGCAGGCTGTTGTCTTCCGTCTCCAAGAGACCGGCCTCGTCAATGATCGCGAATTTGCATCCGCTTGGGCAACATCACGCCACTCACATAAGAAGTTATCGAAGCGAATCATCGCCGGCGAACTTCGTCAGAAGGGTGTTACTCAAGAGCAGATCGATGAAGCTCTCGATGGCATCGATGATGAATCCGAATACCGCGTTGCATTCGATTTAGGTTTTAAGAAGTACAACACCATGTCACGACTTGAACCCGATGTGCAGATTCGCCGTATTCAATCGCTCTTAGCGCGTAAGGGATTTAACTTCACAATCATCACTCGAGTTCTTCGTGAACTCGATCTTGCAGGTAACTAACTACCTACCTACCCTGCTTCTTACTTACCTTGTTTTAGGTGCTCTGTGAGGCGCTCTGCAGTTGCCACAACAGCTGCTGCATGTAAACGTCCTGGTTGACGTCCTAAACGCTCGATAGGTCCGCTAATTGAAACTGCGGCGATAACTTTTCCATTAGGGCCGCGCACGGGCGCTGAAACGGAAGCAACACCGGCTTCGCGTTCGCCAACTGATTGCGCCCAGCCACGACGGCGATCTGCAGCCAAGTGAGCTGCGGTGTAACGCGCATTCTTAAGGCCGCGATGAATCTTCTCTGAGTCTTCCCATGCCATCAAAATTTGTGCAGCAGAACCTGCCTGCATCGTAAGAGATGCACCAACCGGAACAGAGTCGCGCAGACCTGAAAGACGTTCAGCAACAGCTACACAGATACGGATATCTCCCTGGCGTCGATATAACTGCGCTGATTCACCTGTGGCATCGCGTAACGCTGCTAACGCTGGGGCAGCAGCTGCAATAAGGCGATCTTCACCAGCAGCGGCAGCGAGTTCGGCAGAGCGTGGACCCAAAATAAAGCGACCATTGAGATCACGGGCAACAAGGCGGTGGAACTCGAGCGCGACCGCTAGGCGGTGAGCGGTAGGGCGGGCAATTCCGGTTGCTGCAACAAGCTCTGCCAGCGAATGAGGCCCTGATTCGAGCGTTGCCAAGATGCCTACGGCTTTGTCTAGAACGCCGACTCCGCTATTCTTCTTATCCACGGATTGATATTAGCATCCCACTTAATGAGATGCAAAATATACGAGTTCTAAAGGAGCACAACAGCTGATGGGTAAGACGCTAGCCGAGAAGATTTGGGATGACCACATCGTTCGACAGGCCGAGGGAGAGCCAGATCTTCTTTACATCGATCTACAACTTGTACACGAAGTTACAAGTGCGCAGGCATTCGATGGATTGCGTCTTGCGGGTCGCAAGGTTCGCCGCCCTGATTTAACTATTGCAACAGAAGATCACAACACACCAACGCTCGATATTTTGAAGCCGATTGCAGATCCAGTATCAAAGCTTCAGATCGACACACTTCGCAATAACGCAAAAGAATTCGGCGTTCGCATCCACTCATTGGGAGATGCTGACCAGGGCGTTGTGCACGTTGTTGGACCACAGCTTGGCATCACGCAGCCAGGTATGACAATCGTTTGTGGAGATTCACATACATCCACACACGGTGCATTTGGCGCAATCGCATTCGGTATCGGAACTTCAGAAGTTGAACACGTTCTCGCTACTCAGACTCTTCCTTCACGCCGCCCAAAGACAATGGCGATTAACGTTGAAGGATCGCTAAAGCCAGGCGTAACCGCAAAGGACATCATCCTTGCCATCATCGCTCAAATCGGTACAGGTGGGGGACAGGGCTACATCATTGAATATCGCGGTTCAGCAATTCGCGAACTTTCTATGGAAGGTCGCATGACCGTCTGCAACATGTCTATCGAAGCTGGCGCACGTGCAGGACTAATCGCACCTGATCAGAAGACATTTGATTACATCAAGGGCAAGCCACACGCACCTGAAGATTTCGCAGCAGCGCAAAGCTATTGGGAGACGCTCTTTACAGACGCTGATGCCAAGTTCGACGTTGAAATCAACCTTGATGCCAACACGCTCGAGCCATTTGTTACATGGGGAACTAACCCAGGACAAGGTTTGCCACTGAACGCATCTGTTCCAAATCCTGCAGATATTAAGGATTCAGAAGAACGTGGTGCAGCAGAGCGCGCACTTGAGTACATGGGACTAACTGCTGGAACACCACTGAAGAAGATAGCTATTGACACTGTTTTCTTGGGCTCCTGCACCAACGGCCGCATCGAAGATCTTCGTGCAGCTGCTTCTGTTATTGAGGGCAAGAAGATTGCACCGAAACTTCGCATGCTCGTAGTGCCTGGTTCAGAGCGCGTTCGTCAGCAAGCGATGAAAGAAGGCCTTGATAAAGTCTTTATCGATTTCGGCGCAGAATGGCGTAACGCTGGCTGCTCTATGTGTCTTGGCATGAACCCAGACCAACTAGCAGTTGGCGAACGTTCTGCATCAACATCAAACCGTAACTTCGAAGGTCGCCAAGGAAAGGGTGGACGTACACACCTCGTCAGCCCGCTCGTTGCAGCAGCTACAGCAATCCGCGGAACACTTTCATCACCGGCAGATTTGTAAGAGAGGTATATGACAATGGAAAAATTCATTAAGCACACCGGCACCGGAGTTCCTCTTCGTCGCAGCAATGTTGATACCGATCAGATCATTCCTGCCGTCTATCTCAAGCGCGTTACTCGTAGCGGCTTTGAAGATGGCCTCTTCTCGGCATGGCGCAACGATCCTGAATTCGTTCTTAACAAGGATGAATACAAGAGTGGCACGGTTCTTGTTGCTGGTCCCGAATTCGGAACCGGTTCTTCGCGCGAGCACGCAGTGTGGGCGCTACAGAACTATGGCTTCAAGGTAGTTATCTCAAGCCGCTTTGCCGATATCTTCCGCGGCAACTCGCTCAAGGGTGGGCTTCTCACCGTGATCTTGCCTCAGGAATCTGTCGAAGCTATCTGGCAGGCAATCGAAGCCACCCCAAGTACTGAAATCACTGTGGATCTCGATACACGTACCGTTTCCTATAACGATGTCACCGTCCCATTCGAACTCGACGATTACACCCGTTGGCGTTTGATGGAAGGTCTTGATGACATCGGATTAACCTTGAAACACACTGATTCCATCGATGCATTCGAGGCAAAGCGCGCTTCATATAAGCCAACAACACTTCCGATTCGCATCTAGCCACTGAAAACGAGCGTAATTCGCTGGTTTTTTATCTAGGGTGAGTGGATTGTGTAAAAGTCTCAACTTCAGAATGAGAGTTTTTTACGCATAAAAAGTGGAGTTTTCGCAAAATATTTACTTGCGACACGCACGCGTCAATAACGCTCTCACCCTACAAATAGGTTTAAGTTTTACGCAGTTAAGCAAAAGCTTAATTATTTACGCGTAAAACTTAGGGGAAATCCATGAATAAGGCCCAGTTCATCGCTGCGTTGGCCCCACACTTCAACGGCAGCAAGAAAGAAGCAGCTCATGCTGTAGATATCGTTTTTGACACAATCGTTCGTAACATGTCAGCTGGAAACGATGTCATGATCAACGACTTCGGTAAGTTCAAGAAGGTTGACCGCAAGGCACGTATGGGACGTAACCCATTCACTGGCGAGACAATCAAGATCAAGGCTTCAAAGAAGGCACGCTTCCTCCCTGCAAAGGCACTCAAGGAAGTTATCGCTGGCGATCGTAAGCTCGGCCCAGCACCAAAGCCAGAAGTAAAGCCAGCTCCAAAGGCTGCTGCTAAGCCAGCTGCAAAGAAGGCAGCTAAGAAGGCTCCAGCAAAGAAGAAGGCAGCTAAGAAGGTTGTCAAGAAGGCAGCTAAGAAGGCTCCAGCAAAGAAGAAGGTAGCTAAGAAGGCTGCAAAGAAGAAGAAGTAATTCTTTCTCTTTCATAAAATCTAAAAACTGAGGTCGCACAATGTGCGGCCTCAGTTTTTTTATGGTTAGGATTTCAACTATGTCGCAGCTAAAGGTTCGATATGCACCCCCACGTGGTTATCCACTGGGGACAAACCTCACCTTTAAAATCTGCGCAAATCTCATCATTCCAATCTTCAATCTCTTTATGAGCCGTGATTGGAAAGGCGCTGAAAATATTCCGTCTAAGGGTCGCGTGATCGTGGCAAGCAATCACATGTCCTATCTCGACGTACTCGTCTTTACACACTTTCTCTTCCGCAACGGCCGCGCACCGCGCTACTTAGGCAAAGCAGGCGTATTTAAAGTTCCAGTTATTGGCAAGATTCTTCTCGCCGCTGGCCAAGTTCCAGTCGAACGCGAATCAGCAGATGCGAAGAAAGCTGTAGATCACGCCAAGATCATTCTCGAACAAGGTCATATGTTGGGCGTCTATCCTGAAGGAACGCTCACCCGCGATCCCGATATGTGGCCCATGGTTGCAAAGACGGGTTGTGCCCGCCTTGCACTTCAAACTGATACCCCTGTTATTCCTATTGCGCAGTGGGGTTCTCAACTGGTCGTTCCAAATTACACAACGAAGCTCAACCTCTTTCCTCGCAAGACAATCATTATTCGTGCGGGCAAGCCAGTAGATCTTTCCAAGTGGAAAGGTAAAGGAGATGACCCCCAAGCACTTATCGAAGCAACAGCTGCAATCATGCGCGCAATTACCGATTTACTCGAAGAGATTCGTGGGGAGAAGCGCCCTGAAGTAATCTTTGACCCGCACTCATCAGATTTACCACGCACAGGAAACTTCAAGAAGAAGCGAGCATGAGCAAAGTAACGGTATTCGGAGCAGGCGCTTGGGGCTCAACCATGGCGCAGGTCTTATGCGATGCTGGAAATGAAGTTCTCTTATGGGGCAGAAGCGCAGATGTCATCGCTGAAATTAATACCTCGCATACAAATATCAAATACCTCGGGGCTCACACCCTTCCTCATGCACTCACTGCAACCACTGATCTTCAAAAGGCTTTCGACTTTTCAGAGACTTATGTATTAGCTATTCCTGCCCAGCAACTTCGTGCAACGTTGCAAGAGTGGAAGCCATTCTTCAAGCCAACTTCAACAATCGTGAGCACGCTTAAAGGTATTGAGATCAGCACCCAGATGCGCATGACTGAGGTCATTGAAGATGTACTTGGCAGCCACAAGATTGCCATCATTACAGGTCCGAATTTGGCTGACGAATTAGTTCTGCGCCAACCAGCCGGGGCGGTAGCTGCTGCACCCACAACCGAGCTTGCCGAAACTATTCGCGATTTATTCCGTACTCCGTATTACCGCGTTTACACATCAGTTGATGTCATGGGTTGCGAACTATCCGGGGCAATCAAGAGCGTTATCGCTCTCGCTGTAGGAATCTCGATTGGTATGGGTTATGGCGAGAACACTCAAGCGATGTTGATTACTCGAGGACTTAATGAAGTTGCTCGACTTTGCGCAGCCCATGGTTCTGATCCACTTTCCGCTGCAGGTCTTGCAGGAATGGGAGATCTCGTTGCAAGTTGTGGCTCTCCGCTATCTCGCAACCGCACCTTTGGTGAAGTTGTGGGGCGCACTGGTTCGATGGCTAAAGCCCGTGAGGAAGTAGCAAAGACTGTCGAAGGTGTTGCTTCAGCTGGAGCAGTTGTTGAAATTGCACACCGCGTAGGGGTTGAAGTTCCTGTCATTGAGGCAGTGGGCGAAATAGTGAGTGAGCAGTTGTCGCCTGAGGCCGCACTTCAGAAATTGATGGAGATCACCACTAAGGCAGAAAACTTCATTCGATGAAGCGCGTTGCAATTTTATGCGGGGGACCAGGTAGCGAACACGAGATTTCATGTCTCTCTGCCGGTGGCGTGCTCTCAGCAATTGATCGCTCTGCATATGAACCCATCCTTATCGGCATTACGCGCGAAGGTAAATGGATGGCCCTACCTATGGATTATCCGCTAGCAATCAATGACGGAACTCTTCCATCGGTTACTGGAAATTTTCCTGAAGTAATTCGTGGAACCAAAGGACTATCCGTAGATGGCAAAGATCTTGCAATTGATGTGATTTTTTCCGTTCTGCACGGTACATATGGGGAAGATGGACAACTTCAAAGCGATCTCGATCAGCTAAGAATTTCCTATGTGGGAAGCGGTGCGGTCGCTTCAGAACTTGCGATGGATAAATCCGATGCAAAGTCACTCTTTGCAAAGGCCGGAATTGCGATCGCGCCCGGAATTACCGTCACTGAAGCGGAATGGAGGCGCGAACCCAGCGCTGTTACGAAATCGATTTCAAATCTCGGCATGCCACTCTTTGTAAAAGCTTCTCGTGGTGGCTCAAGTCGCGGGACCGTAAAGGTCAAAGAGGTTGGCGCATTTACTTCTGCAATGGAAGAAGCGCTCTCATTCGATTCAAAAGTATTGATTGAAAGCGGAATTGATGGCGCCGAGGTTGAATGTGCAGTTCTTGAAATTGATGGCAATCCGCAAGCTTCAATTCCTGGCAAAGTGTGGATAGATCCTCAGTACGAGTTCTATGACTATCAAGCTAAGTATCTCGACGGAGCGACTCGTATTGATATCCCTGCACCTTTTAACAATGAGATTATCGAAAAGATTCGAAGCTATGCACTCATCGCTTTCAAGGCGATTGGTGCAAAAGGTTTAGCGCGCGTTGATTTCTTTGTCACTCAAAGCGGAGAAATCATTATTAACGAGATTAATACGATGCCAGGATTTACAAGAACCTCGGCCTACCCAAAGATGTGGCAAGCCACGGGAGTTGAATATTCAGAGGTAATTACCAACCTACTTAAGAGCGCATTACCTAGCTAAGTTATTAATTAGTAACAGGGCAAGTAAGCGTGCGGGTAATACCTGGCACTGCTTGAACTTTGGTCAGGATTGCACGGCCGAACTCTTCCATTGATGGCGCTTCAGCTCGCATGATCACATCGTAAGGACCGGTTACACCCTCAGCGAGTGAGACTCCAGCAATCGACTTAATTGCAGCCGCAACTGATGAGGCCTTGCCGACTTCTGTTTGAATCAAGATGTAAGCCTGTACTGACATGTGAGTTCCTTCTTTCTTTCCCTGCGCTTCGACCTAACGCTATCTCATGTCCTAGTCTTGTGGCTATGGGATTTCAGGAGCGCGAAGTTATATCTGTCTTACAGCAGATATTCGCAACCGCAGACTCTCGGCTCAAAGTCGGAATCGGCGACGATGCCGCCGTCGTAGCCACACAATCTCAATCCATCATTACATCCGATATGGCTGTTGAAGATGTTCACTTTAAACTCGAGTGGTCCTCACCGTTCGACATCGGGCGCAAGATCACCGCTGCAAACGTGGCCGACATTCTCTCTATGGGTGGAAAGTGCGACTACCTCACTGCATCTGTTGCTCTGACAGGCAATGAAACCCTGCAATGGATTGAGAATCTTGCTCGGGGAATGAAGCATGAATCAGACATTGCAGGCGCAATTATTGTTGGTGGAGATATAGCGCGTGGACCCAAAATCGTCATCTCTATGACTGCAGTTGGAAACGCATCTTCACCAATTTTGCGATCAGGTGCCAAAGTCGGAGATGGTCTCTATCTCTCATCGCTCACAGGATGGTCTGCAGCAGGGTTTGAACTACTCACCCGAGAGATTTCAATTAATAGTGCAACAGCTGAGAAAGCGCTCTCAGAATTCTCTGCACCGACTTTGGATTACACAATTGATTTTTCGGGCGCGACTGCAATGGCTGATGTCAGCGATTCGGTGCTTGTCCAGGCTGAACAGATCGCTGATGCATCAGGTGTTCAAATTTCTATTGATCAGAAGGCGATTGTGCAGGCGAGTGAATTTGCCGAACTGAGCGCATTGGCCGATGAACTCAAAGTGGATATCTTGCAATGGATTCTTGCCGGGGGAGAAGACCATGCCTTACTTGCAACGGGTGTAAACCTGCCTGGAATTCGAATTGGATCAGTTATTGCAGGCTCAGGAATTTCTGGGTTAGAAAGAAAAATGACCCCAGTTTCCTGGAGCCATTTTTAGCTAAAGATAAGAATTAACGAGTTACTTTGCCAGCCTTAAGGCATGAAGTACATACGTTCTGACGCTTTGATGCGCCTGCAACGATTGTCTTAACGCGCTGGATATTTGGATTCCAACGACGACGTGTCTTCACCTGTGAGTGTGAAACGTTATTGCCAAAGCTTGGGCCCTTGCCACAGATGTCGCATGAAGATGCCATGTCGGTACTCCTTCTAGATTACAAATTCCTTAGATCTAAAGAATTCTCGTTCCTGTGAGGAACAGGGCGTAAGGGTAGCAAGAGGGGGCGGGATAGAGCGAATCCACCGAAATCCCTGCATAAACAAGCCCAACCCAGGCGATGCAAGGAGAGAATAGGCGCATGGCCACCCTCGACTCAAAACTTGTTGGAGTCTTAGGCGATCGCACCACGAAGGTGCTCCGCGATTTATTTGGGTATGTCACTGTCGGGGATTTACTCCATCACTATCCACGTCGCTATCTAGTTCGTGGCGAACTCTCAAATATCTCTGAACTCAACGAAGGTGATGAAGTCACCATTCTCGCTGAAGTCTTTAGCGCAACCAGCCGTCGACTTCATGCACGCAAGGGAAATATTCTTGAAGTAATCGTCACCGATGGTTCTGCGAAGCTCTCGCTCACCTTCTTCAATCAAGCGTGGCGCGAAAAAGATCTCAAAGTAGGCAAGCAGGGACTCTTTGCGGGCAAAGTTGGTGTCTTTAACGGCAAGCGCCAGTTAGCTCATCCTGATTACGAATTAATTCCTGATGGTAATGACGTTGATGCCGCTGTTGAAGGCTTTGCGGGCAAATATCTTCCGATGTATCCAGCAAGTTCAAAGATGCCTTCATGGAAAATTGCACAATGTATTGAGCTTGCAATCGGAGCCCTTGATGAAGTTCCTGACTATCTACCTGAATCTGTGCGGGAAAAGCATGGATATCCCACGCTGCATCAAGCGCTTGTTCAACTTCATAACCCTGTAGATCTAGATAGCGCAGAGAAGGCACGACAACGCCTTACCTTTGATGAGGCCTTTATGTTGCAGTTACTTCTGCTCACTCGCAGAAAAGAGTTAAAAAATCTTGATGCAGTTGCGCGACCACCGATTTCTGGCGGACTACTCGATGCATTCGATGCATCATTGCCATTTCAACTCACTGCAGGTCAGCGTGCTGTGGCTGAAGAGATTGCAGAAGATGTAGCGCAACCTCATCCCATGCACCGATTGCTGCAAGGAGAAGTTGGCTCCGGTAAGACAGTAGTTGCGCTCCGAGCGATGCTTTCTGTCATTGATAACGGGGGACAGGCGGCACTGCTTGCACCAACCGAAGTATTAGCAGCTCAACACCTTCGCACCATGCAGAAATTACTTGGGCCACTTGCTCAAGGTGGAATGTTGGGTGGTTCAGATCTTGCTACACAAGTAACACTTATTACTGGATCCCAGAACGCAGCTTCCCGCAAGGAAGCTCTGGCGCTGGCAGCATCAGGTGCTGCAGGCATTGTTATCGGAACGCATGCACTTCTCGGAGAGAGCGTTGCCTTCAAAGATTTGGGCCTTATCGTTGTCGACGAACAACATCGCTTCGGTGTTGAACAACGCGATGCGTTGAAGAGCAAAGCAACAAATCCGCCGCATCTTTTGGTGATGACAGCAACGCCTATTCCGCGAACCGTTGCAATGACAGTCTTTGGTGATCTCGATGTTTCTACTTTGCGCGAACTGCCGCTAGGTCGTCAGCCAATCACAACGCATGTAGTACCAGTTCTTGAAAAGCCAGGATTCCTTGATCGTGCATGGGAACGCATTAAGGAAGAAGTTTCACAAGGACATCAGGCTTACATTGTTGCTCCGCGAATTGCTGCAGGAACTCCCGAAGATAGCGATATGGATTTCCTCATGGGAGAAACTTCTACAGAGATTGCATCAGTCGAAGAGCTTGGCCCATTGCTATCTGGGGGAGCGCTGCAGGGGGTCAAGGTTGCACCATTACACGGTAGGCAGAGCGCAGAGCTCAAAGATTCGACGATGCAGGCATTTGCCAATAAAGAGATTGATGTTCTGATCTCAACAACTGTTATCGAAGTCGGCGTAGACGTTCCGAATGCAACAGTGATGGTCATCATGGATGCCGATCGTTTCGGTGTCTCACAATTACACCAGTTACGTGGACGCGTAGGTCGAGGAACATCACCAGGGTTATGTCTTCTTGTCACTAACGCTGATCCCGAAAGTTCTGCACGTGTACGCCTAGATGCCGTTGCCGGAACTCTCGATGGCTTTGAACTATCTCGCATCGATCTCGAGCAACGCCGTGAAGGCGATGTCTTAGGTGCTAGCCAATCCGGATCTCGTTCACATCTACGTTTACTTCGAGTATTGCGCGATGAATCCATGATTGAGGAAGCGCGCGTTGACGCCACTACAATTATCGAATCAAATATTTCACAATACCCACTCTTGGTTGCTGAGCTTGCACAGATTCAAGCTGATGCTGCAGCCGAATATATAGATAAGGCGTAAAGATGCGAATCATTGCTGGGCTTGCAAAAGGTCGCACTATCGACGCTGTTTCCTCTTCGACTCGACCTACATCAGATCGTGCGCGTGAAGCTCTCTTTTCTACACTCGCCTCTGAATTCGGAGACTTCGACGGACTCAATGTTCTCGATCTCTATGCGGGAACTGGTGCTATTGCTCTAGAAGCGTTATCTCGCGGAGCTTCTATTGTTCATGCAGTTGAAAAGGATGACTCTGCTGCAGAAGCGATCACAAGCAATCATGAAAATCTAAAGAGTGCGCATTGCCCCGGAATTTTCCATCTTTATGCGATGAGCGTTCATCGATTCTTGCAAGATAAAGCGGCTCATCAATATCACTTCATCTATATAGACCCACCATATGAAGTCGATGACCTTGATGTTGTAGAAACACTTATTCAGTTACGTGATGGTGGCTATCTACATCCACAAGCACTTATTGCTATCGAACGAAATTCACGAGTGAAAGAGATTTCATGGCCTGATGGATTAGAAGCGATACGTGAAAAGAATTACGGCCAGGCGACAATCTTCTACGGGGCTCCCACGCTGGGCGATGGCGAAAATGGATAACCACAGCAATCATTGCTAGCGTTTGCACTATGAAACGCGCTGTGTGCCCAGGATCCTTTGATCCCATCACCTATGGCCACCTCGACATCATCGAGCGCGCAAGTGGGCAATTCGATGAGGTAATCGTTGCAGTCTTCGTTAACCGCAATAAATCAGGGCTCTTCTCTGTCCAAGAGCGCATCGACATGATCGCTGAAAATGTGAAGAAGTTCCCTAATGTGCGCGTTGATTCAGGAAGCGGACTCCTCGTCGAGTACTGCAAGAAGAATGGCGTGCAGGCAATTGTAAAAGGCCTTCGCGCCGTTACCGACTTCGACTACGAACTTCAGATGGCGCAAGTACATATCCAAGCATCTGGCGTTGAAACCATGTTTATGGCTACATCTCCCACCCACTCATTCTTATCTTCATCCATTGTGAAGGAACTCGCACACTACGGTGGCGATGTTTCATCAATGGTTCCGGCAAATGTCAACGCAGCACTGAAAGCAAGAGCAGAGGTACAGAAATGACAATGGACTCAATCGAAAAACTCAACACTGCGATTGCAATCGTTGAAGAAGCTCGTGGCGTTCCACTCTCTGCTTCATGCGTCGTCCATCGCGGTGAGATGCTTGAAATCCTCGAAGGTGCTCGCGATGTTCTCCCTGCCGATTTATCTGGCGCCGAAGAGATCATTACAAAGCGCGACCAAATTATTGAAGAGGGGCGCACAAGCGCTGAATCAATGATTGCAACTGCACGCGAAGATGTCGCTCGCATGGTTGAGCAGACTTCAATCGTTCAAGCAGCTCGTGATGAAGCCCAGCGCATCCTCGATGAAGCGCGCGATGTAGCCGAAGATGAGCGCCGTGAAGTTGAGGCATATATCGATGGACGCCTGGCAACCCTTGAAGTAATTCTCAATAAGACCATGGAAGCTGTTGCACGCGGTCGCGAACGCCTTGAGGGTGCTGACGATAAAGATATTCTTTCGCAGCTCAACTCTGATGACTAAGAAAGCCAACCCATTCCTGCTTAACACTCACGAGCTACCTCGTCGTGCGGGGGAGCTCAAGGAGTACGAACTCGATATTGAAGCTAACGCACGCATTGGCGTTCCACTTATTGCAGTTCCCGAAGGCGATGTCATCGAAGCCGATGTGCGTCTTGAATCAGTTACCGAAGGCGTACTACTCAGCGCAGATATCTACGCAGTTGCGATCGGCGAATGTATTCGTTGTCTCGATACCGTGGAACAAGTTGTCGAACGTAAAATTCAAGAGCTATATCGCTACGAACCCACCAATGAAAAGGGTCGTAAGAAGCGTCGCGAGGAAGACGATATTGATCTCGATGTTGAGGATGAACTCCAGATGGAGGGCGATGTCATGAATCTTGAAATCCCCATCATCGATGCCATCATCTTGGCCTTGCCGGTGAACCCCCTCTGCTCGGAGGAGTGCCTAGGCCTCTGTCCAGACTGTGGCGAGAAGTGGGCGAGCCTGCCTGAGGACCATGCCCACGAGGTCATCGAT
>Ga0209230_10000037_pt1 | contig 48713 bp, 42 predicted proteins | sample LakOntMetagenome_FD_187467 | JGI IMG/M metagenome (GOLD analysis project Ga0209230, IMG submission 187467) | Freshwater and sediment microbial communities from Lake Ontario - Sta 18 epilimnion Metagenome (SPAdes) (version 2) | ecosystem: Environmental > Aquatic > Freshwater > Lentic | place... | reverse complement strand
TTTATGAATCTGACAGTGATTCAAAACGAGTTGTCGATACAGCTCGCGGTCTTGAGGGAATAAAACGTCAATGGGGAGTTCACGCAGCTGGAGTAATTCTTTCGCGCGAACCACTTCTTGATGTAATTCCGATTCATCGCCGTGAAGCAGATGGAGCCATAATCACCCAGTTTGATATGGGAGCATGCGAGGCAACGGGCTTACTTAAGATGGATTTCTTGGGCCTTCGAAATCTTTCTGTTTTAGATGATTGCCTTCTTAATATCAAAGCAAATCAAGGAATTGATGTTGTCTTAGAAGATTTAACATTAGATGATCCAAAAACCTACCAACTTCTAAGCCGCGGTGAAACTTTGGGTGTGTTCCAACTCGACGGTGGACCCATGCGACAACTTCTAAAAAGTTTGTCACCTGATTCTTTCCAAGATATCTCTGCGGTGATTGCACTGTATCGACCTGGGCCTATGGGTGAAAACTCACATAATCTTTACGCCGATCGCAAAAATAACCGTAAACCCGTTGAACCTATTCACAATGAACTCTCTGATTCATTGCAGGAAATTCTTGGCGATACCTATGGATTAATTGTCTATCAGGAACAGGTAATGGCAATTGCGCAGAAAGTTGCAGGATTCTCACTCGGCCGCGCGGATCTTTTGCGTAAAGCGATGGGAAAAAAGAATAAAGAGATTCTAGATAAAGAGTATGTTCCTTTCGAAGCCGGCATGAAGGCCAATGGTTATTCAACTGCTGCTATTAAGCGTCTTTGGGACACACTGATTCCATTTTCTGATTACGCCTTTAACCGTGCTCACTCTGCCGGTTATGGAGTTGTTTCTTATTGGACGGCTTACTTAAAAGCCAATTACCCAACCGAATACATGGCAGCTCTTTTGACTTCCGTTAGAGATGACAAAGATAAATCGGCGCTCTATCTTTCAGAATGTCGTCGAATGGGAATCAAAGTTTTATCTCCCGATGTTAATGAATCTGATGCCGAATACACTCCTAGAGGTGCAGATATTCGATTTGGATTAGCTGCTATTCGAAATGTTGGTGAAGGTGTTGTTGCCTCGATTAAATCGGCTCGGCAGGTGAAAGGCAGATTTATTTCCTTTGGTGACTTCTTAGCAAAAGTTGACGCTCAGGTATGCAACAAAAAAACTATTGAATCTTTAATTAAGGCTGGCGCATTCGGCTCCTTGGGTTCGACTAGAAAAGGTCTAATCGCAGTTCACCTCGAAGCAATTGATTCAGTAATTGAATCAAAACGTGCTGAAGCCATTGGCCAGTTTGATCTCTTTGGCGGCGAAGCAGTGACGGCTGTTTCAGGTTTAGATATTGAAATTCCCGAAGGCGAATGGGAAAAGTCGATTCTGCTTACTTACGAAAGAGAGATGCTGGGGCTTTACGTCTCTGATCACCCTCTTCTTGGTGTTGAACATGTTTTGCGTGCCAATACTGATTTAACAATTAGTGAGCTAGTTGATGATGGTGCTCAACATGAATCGATCGTAACAATTGGCGGTTTAATCACCAGCGTTGTAAGAAAAGTTTCGCGTCAAGGTGCTTCATGGGCTGTTGTTACTGTGGAGGATTTGGAAGGATCACTTGAAGTTTTGTTCTTTGCAAATACTTACAATCAGTACTCAATTACTTTGACAGAAGATCGAATTGTTACGATCAGAGGCCGAGTCGATAGGCGAGAAGATGCATTAAGGTTTACAGCACTTGAAATGTCGATACCTGATATCAAATCAGCTCCTGTTGGTCCACTGGTGATTAGTCTTCCTATTGCACAATGCACGCCACCAGTTGTTGAAAGAATTAAAGAGATCCTCAGATCACATCCTGGAAAGCGGGAAGTGCATCTTCAGTTACGTGAAAATGGAAGCAGTACAGTCATGAAAGTTGATGCGTTAATTACTGCCTCGCCTAGTCTGAGCGCTGATTTGAAATCAATTTTGGGGCCTAACTGCTTAGTTTAGAAACCTTCGGCGAGATTTATCGTTGAGCCGATACGATTACCGCATGATCCGCACCGTTGACCTACGCGGAAAGGCGCTATCAAAGGCGGGCTACTCTGCCCAACTTCCACGGGCTAATTTCAACATTGATCAGGCTCTAGTTTTGATTAAACCCATTTTGGATAGAGTCAAAAATGGAACAGAGTTAGATCTGATTGCACTGGCTCAAGAGTTTGATGGAGTAAAGCCAGCGGCGATAAAAGTTTCTCAATCGGATTTAGATATGGCCTTACAAAAACTTGACCCAGAAGTCCGTCTTGCTCTTGAACTCTCAATTGTGCGCATCAAGAAAGTACACAATGATCAAGTACGAAGTGAAAGTACAACCACAGTTGTCGAAGGCGCAACTGTCACTGAAAGATGGATTCCTGTTGATCGTGTTGGACTTTATGTTCCTGGGGGTCGAGCTGTATATCCCAGTAGCGTGATGATGAATGTCATTCCAGCACAGATTGCAAAAGTTTCATCGATAGCAGTTGCCTCACCTCCTCAAAAAGAGTTTGGTGGTTTACCTCACCCAACAATTCTTGCAACCTGTGCACTCTTGGGAGTTACAGAGGTTTACGCAGTTGGTGGTGCACAGGCAATTGCTCTCTTTGCCTATGGCATGGAAGGTCTCTGCGAAAAAGTAGATCTTGTTACGGGTCCTGGAAACATTTATGTTGCTGCTGCGAAAAGAGCTCTTAGGGGAGTAATTGGAATTGATTCAGAGGCTGGGCCTACAGAGATTGCAATACTTGCAGATTCAACTGCGCTGCCCGGTGATGTTGCAGCTGATCTAATCAGTCAAGCCGAACATGACGTAATTGCCGCGGCGATTTTAGTAACCGATTCGCCAGAGCTTGCAGAGAAAACTGCAAAAGAGTTAGAGATACGGGTAGCGGCAACTAAACACTCTGATCGCATTCGAGAGGCTTTATCGGGAGTGCAATCTGCCATCGTTCTAGTTAGCAACATTGATCAAGGAATTGATGTTGTAAATGCATATGCTGCAGAGCACTTAGAGATTCAATGTAAAAACGCAGCCTTAGTTTCCTCAAAGATTAGAAATGCGGGCGCGGTCTTCATCGGTCGCTTCACTCCGGTTTCTTTGGGAGATTATTCGGCGGGTTCTAACCATGTTCTTCCCACAGGTGGATGTGCATGTCATTCAAGTGGGTTATCGGTACAAACATTTTTGCGTGGACTGCACTTTATTGAGTACTCCGAAGAGGCATTTAATCAGATCGCTAAAACAGTTGTAACTCTTGCGACAGCGGAGGATTTGCCAGCTCATGGTGAAGCGATGCTGGCCAGATTTGAGGAGTTGTCATGAGTTGGCCAAATTGGTTACCCCTTCGAGATAATTTACGCGCGCTTTCTCCATACGGTGCTCCCCAAGTTCCGGCTCAAGCTTCTCTCAATACAAATGAGAATCCCTATCCACCTTCTGCCCAATTACAAGCTGCAATAACTCAAGCAGTCTCAGATGTAGCTTCTCAGCTCAATCGTTATCCAGATCGTGATGCCGAACTTTTACGTTCCAAATTAGCAAGCTATATAAACAATCTCAGTGGAACAGATTTTACTTTGAATAATATTTGGGTAGCAAATGGCAGTAATGAAGTGATTCAATCACTCTTTCTTGCCTTTGGAGAAGGCTCAGCATTAGGTTTTACACCCTCGTATTCGATGCACGCTTTAATTGGCAGAGTAAGTAACACCATATGGATTGATGGTTTCCGTAACTCAGATTTTTCACTCGATACCAAAGAGGCGATTGAGCAAATTACGTTGCATAAGCCTGCAATGACTTTCATTACGACGCCAAATAATCCTACCGGTGGGGCAGTTGCACTAACAGAGATTGCCAAGATCGCCGATACTGTGAAAAGTGTAGGAGGGCTGTTAGTTGTCGATGAGGCCTATGCCGAATTTTCAAAAGAGCTCTCATCCGTTACTTTAATCGAGAAAAACCCGCATGTAGTAGTTGTTCGAACGATGAGTAAAGCCTTCGCATTTGCCGGTGCTCGTGTTGGATATTTAGTGGCAGATCCAGTGGTTAAAGATGCAATGATGATCGTTCGCCTTCCTTACCATCTGAGTTCGATCACTCAAGTAGTTGCACAGGTAGCTCTAGATTTTAAAGATGAGTTGTTATCGGGTGTCGAAACGCTGATCAAATCTCGAGAATCACTGATCGCATCCATTTCATCCTTAGGATTAACTACTGTGAAAACCGATGCCAACTTCATTTTGTTCACAGGTTTCAAGCAAGATGCCCACGAGCTATGGTCAGATCTACTTAAAAAGGGAGTTCTGATTAGAGATGTGGGATTATCTGGACATCTGAGAGTAACAATAGGCACTGAGACCGAAAATAAATTATTTATATCCGCCCTAGAAGAACTAATCTAAAGGAGAAAACGATGAGAACAGCCCGTGTTGAAAGAAAAACCAAGGAGTCGCACGTAATCGTTGAACTTAATTTAGATGGCCAGGGTGTTATCGATGTTGCCACGGGCGTTCCATTCTTTGATCACATGATGTCTCAGTTGGGAAAGCACTCAGGTTTTGATTTAATGATAAAAACTAGTGGCGATGTTGAAGTGGATTCACATCACAGTGTCGAGGACACATCATTGGCCTTTGGCCAAGCATTGCGTGAAGCGTTAGGGGAGAAGATAGGAATTCGCCGGTTCGGAGATTCGATGGTGCCACTTGATGAAGTTTTGGTTCAAGCGGCCGTAGATCTTTCTGGTCGGCCATACCTTGTTCACCGCCAACCAGAAATTGTTGAACTTATTGGCACTTTCGATACAACTCTCGGTAAGCACATTTGGGAATCGATAGTTGCTGAAGCTCGAATTGCATTACACATACGAGTTCTTGAAGGTCGAAATGCTCATCACGTATTTGAAGCTCAGTTCAAAGCAGTTGCACGAGCGTTACGAGATGCAGTTTCATTAGATGGCAGAGTGGCTGGAATTCCTTCAACTAAGGGCTCTCTTTGATCGCAATTCTTGACTATGGATCTGGCAATTTACGATCTGCAGAACGTGCATTTGCTACAACGGGTCAAGAAGTTGTTCTGACATCTGATCCTGTAATTGCCTTAGAAGCAGATGGTTTGGTAGTTCCTGGGGTTGGAGCTTTTTCCTCGTGCATGAATGGAATCAATGCAGTCAATGGCATTTCTATTGTGCAAGAACGATTACAAAAAGAGCGTCCAGTTTTAGGGATATGTATCGGGATGCAGATTATGTTTTCACTAGGCACTGAAAATAGTCAGGGAGAGCCTTTTAAAGGCATAGGTATTTGGAATGGTGTTGTTGATCGACTCAATGCTCCGATACTTCCACATATGGGTTGGAATACAGTTGAGGCCGATCCCAACTCAGTACTCCTCAAGGGAATAGAAGAAGAAGCTTTCTATTTTGTGCATTCATATGCAGCTAAATCCTCTGTCGGGAAAAAGCAAAGCTGGAGTTTTTATGGTGAAAGATTTCTTGCTGTTGTTGAAGATGGGTATGTGTGTTCCACACAGTTTCATCCTGAAAAATCTGGAACCGCAGGGTTGAAATTAATTAGAAATTGGGTTGACTCACTATGAGAGATTTTGATCTACTTCCCGCAGTTGATGTTAAGGACGGCCGAGCTGTTCGTCTTGTGCAGGGCGAGCTTTCTCAAGAAAGTATCTATGGTGCTCCATTAGATGTGGCTTTAGATTTTCAATCCGCTCGTGCTACTTGGCTGCATTTAGTTGATTTAGATGCAGCTTTTGGCCGCGGGGAGAATTCTCTACTGCTAGCAGAAGTTGTCGGCACATTAGATATTGATGTCGAACTGTCAGGTGGAATTCGAGATGATGAATCTCTTACACGAGCACTTGCAACAGGATGTCGACGGGTAAACCTAGGTACGGCCGCACTTGAAAATCCTGAGTGGACTGCTCGGGTTATTGCAGAGCACGGCGATCGAATTGCAGTGGGTCTAGATGTTCGAGGTCAAACACTTGCAGCACGTGGTTGGACAAAAGAAGGAGGAGACCTTTACGAAACGATTGCACGTTTAGATAGTGATGGATGTGCTCGTTATGTAGTTACTGATGTTGCAAAGGATGGAACGCTCATGGGACCCAACATAGAGCTATTGAAATCAGTTTGTTCTGTCACAAAGAGGCCCGTGATAGCAAGTGGCGGCATTGCAACGCTTGAAGATATTTCAGCCCTTGCCAAACTTCAAAGCATTGGTATTGAAGGAGCAATTGTTGGTAAAGCTTTATATGCAGGCGCATTTACTTTAGAGCAAGCCTTACAGGTGAGTAGAGGGAAGTGAAAAGCTTATGGCTCTTTCTGTTCGAATAATTCCCTGCCTAGATGTAACAGATGGTCGCGTAGTAAAGGGAGTCAATTTCACAAACCTTGTTGATGCGGGTGATCCTGTAGAGATGGCATCACTTTATGATGTTGAGGGCGCTGATGAGTTAACTTTTCTAGATATCTCTGCATCATCATCAGGGCGTGAAACAACACTGGATATTGTTCGAAAAACTGCCGAGCAAGTATTCATACCATTGACCGTCGGTGGAGGAATTCGCTCAGTATCTGACGTAGATAAATTACTTCGAGCTGGCGCAGATAAGGTTTCGATAAACACATCAGCAATTGCCCGCCCAGAACTAATTGCAGAGATTGCTGATCGATTTGGATCACAAGTACTTGTGCTATCAGTTGATGCAAGACGGGCACGGACAGAATCAGGTTTTGAAGTAACTACTCACGGTGGAAGGGAAAGCACTGGAGTAGATGCTTTGAGTTGGGTTGAAAAAGCATGTGCGTTGGGTGTTGGTGAAATTTTATTAAACTCAATGGACGCCGATGGGACTAGAGCGGGATATGACATTGGGATGATTACTGCAGTGCGATCTGTGGCAAAGGTCCCTTTAATTGCAAGCGGTGGCGCCGGCGCTCTTTCTGATTTTGCTGCCGCCCTTGATGCTGGCGCAGATGCACTGCTTGCCGCAAGCGTCTTCCACTTTGGCACTCATCGAATTGGTGATGTAAAGGCCTATTTAGATAAGCACAATTATTCTGTGCGCAACGTCCTAGCAACATAGGGCAGAATTATCCTATGAGCACTCTAGATCCAGCCGTCCTAGCCTTGCTCAAAGATTCAACTTCACTGATTCCAACGATCGTTCAAGATGATTCGACGTTGGAGATTCTGATGCTTGCATACTCAAACTCAGAATCTCTTGCGATAACACTTGAGACTGGGAAAGCAACATATTGGAGCCGAAGCAGAAATGAATTATGGGTAAAGGGTGCAACCTCAGGCCATGTGCAATCGGTGCGCGCAGTTTCATTAGATTGTGATGGCGATTCAATTGTGTTTCGTGTAAATCAAACTGGACCTGCTTGCCATACTGGAGAATCAACCTGTTTCCATACTCCATTGAATTTGGGCTCACGATGAATTTGGAAGAGTTTCGTGCCTACGCTAAAGAATTTAATGTAATCCCTGTATCTCGCAGAGTTCTTGCCGACGGGGAAACACCTGTAGGGGTTTATCAAAAACTCGCAAAGAATGCAGAGAATACTTTTCTTCTTGAATCTGCCGAACATGACGGAAGTTGGTCGCGATACTCATTTGTTGGGGTTCGAAGCGAGGCAACTTTAAGTGAAGAAAATGGGCTCGCATATTGGCAGGGGGTTGCACCGGCCGGAGCTCCAAGTGGGATCGATCCGCTTCTAGCTTTGAAAATCTGTGCTTCACATTTGCGCTCTCCTCAAATCCCTGGTTTGCCGCCATTAACTAGTGGGCTTGTAGGTTTCATGGGCTATGACGTAGTTCGGCGTCTGGAGAAACTACCTGACCTAACAACAAAAGATATCGACCTACCAGAGTTATCTTTTATGCTAACAAGTGATCTTGCAGTTCTAGATCACAGCAATGGAACAATAACTCTTATTGCAAATGCAATTAATTGGGATGGAAGTGATGATCGAGTTGACGAGGCCTACGCCTCATGCCAGAGCCGCCTTGATCAAATGGAGGCAGATTTAGCTGTATCACTTACTCCCGATGTACATCGCATACCTGAATTTGCAAAGCCTAAATATGAAGCAAATATCTCTTCAGAAAATTTCAAATCTAGTGTAAAAAAAATCAAAGAAGAGATTCTTTCAGGAGAAGCCTTTCAAGTAGTTCTTTCGCAGCGTTTTTCTATGCCATCTCATGCTGATGCTATGGATGTTTATAGAATGTTACGGTTGAATAATCCATCTCCCTACATGTATCTCTTTAGATTCAGCGCCGGAATAGTGGTAGTTGGATCAAGTCCAGAGGCGCTAGTTAAAGTAAATCAAAAAGATGTGATGATTCATCCGATTGCAGGAACTCGAAGACGTTCTAAAGATCCTCAAGAAGATGATGCATTAGCGCAAGAGCTTTTGGCAGATCCAAAGGAGCGTGCCGAACACTTGATGTTAGTTGATCTTGGTCGAAATGATTTAGGAAGAGTGTGCGCTCCCGGAACGGTTGAAGTCGTAGATTTTATGCACATTGAACGTTATTCACATGTAATGCATATTGTCTCCACTGTCACGGGAAAGTTAAAAGAAGGTGCAACGCCAACAGATGCTCTCTTTGCAGTATTTCCAGCTGGCACATTATCGGGAGCACCTAAGCCACGGGCTATGGAGATTATTGAAGAACATGAAAACTTGCGCCGAGGAATTTATGGTGGAGTAGTTGGGTATATTGATTTCACGGGCAACCTGGATACTGCAATTGCGATTCGAACTGCATTGATTCTTGATGGAACTGCCTACGTGCAAGCAGGTGCTGGAATAGTTGCCGATTCTGATCCAGAGAGTGAAAACCAAGAGTGCCATAACAAGGCTGCCGCAGTGCTTACCGCTGTCCATGCCGCAAATAGTTTGGTGAAAAGCTGATGCGTGATCTAATGCCAGTATTTGTTTCAATAATCGTAGTAGTGGGGTTAGTACTTCTATTGAGTTCAAAATTCAAACTTTCAAGTAGGTATGAAAGAAAACCCCGTGAGCTAAACACATGGAATGCTCAAGATCACGGATTAGATCCAACAGATATTGAGAACAAATGAGCGCTTTAGATTCAATTATTGCGGGCGTGCGCGAAGATTTAGAACAAAGACGAATCCCGATGGGCCAACTACTTGAGAAGATGGAGTTGGCACCACATGTCCGCACTTGTTTACCCGCTCTACTAACCGAAGAAATCTCAATCATTGCTGAAATCAAACGATCTTCTCCAAGCAAGGGTTCATTGGCACCAATCAGCGATCCTGCAGGATTAGCTGCAACCTATGAAGAAGCCGGCGCATCAGTTATCAGCGTGCTGACTGAACAGCGACGCTTTGGTGGATCTTTAGCCGATTTAGAAAGCGTGAGAAAAGCGGTAGAGATTCCAATCTTGCGTAAAGATTTTATGATTAGCGAGTATCAATTCTATGAAGCACGCGCACATGGCGCCGATGTTGTACTGCTCATAGTTGCAGCCCTTGGACAAAATCAATTGGATGACTATTTTCAATTGAGCAAGGAACTTGGGATGAGCGCCCTTGTAGAGGTTCATACTCACGATGAACTTGAAAGGGCGTTAGAGATTTCTCCGGAGATTATCGGAGTTAATTCTCGAAACTTAAAGACTCTGGAAGTAGATGCACAAGCCTTTGCACAATTGATTCCACAAATTCCCTCCAGTATTGCTCGTGTCGCAGAATCTGGGATTTCGAAAAGAGAAGACGTAATCTTTGCCCATGAATGCGGAGCATCAGCAATTCTCGTAGGAGAGGCGCTTGTGCGTGCAAATTCACCATCAGTTGCGATCAATGAATTGCTCGGTAGGCTTTAGCGATGGAGAGCTTTGATGTCTTAGGACACTTTGGCCAATACGGTGGACGATTTGTGCCGGAGGCGTTAATCGAAGCATTAGATGAATTAGAAGCCGTTCATAACCAAACACAAAAAGACCCGGTATTTCTTGCTGAGTTAGCAGAACTGCATCGAACCTACACAGGCCGTCCCAGCATCATTACTGAAGCCAAGAGATTTTCAGAGCACGCCGGCGGCGCACGTATTTTTCTAAAGCGCGAAGATCTAAACCACACCGGCAGCCACAAAATAAATAACGTACTCGGCCAGGCGCTTTTGACTAAGCGAATGGGCAAGAAACGAATAATTGCAGAAACTGGTGCTGGACAACATGGAGTAGCCGCAGCAACAGCGGCAGCACTGATGGGTTTGAAGTGCGTTGTTTATATGGGCGAAGAAGATACTCGCAGACAGTCACTCAATGTTGCCAGAATGAAGTTATTAGGGGCAGAAGTAGTTGCAGTCACTTCTGGATCAAAAACTTTGAAGGATGCAATTAATGAAGCGATGCGTGATTGGGTGACAAATGTTCATGACACGCATTACATGCTTGGTACCGTCGCAGGACCGCATCCATTTCCAACCATGGTCCGTGATTTTCATAAAATAATTGGTGAAGAATCTCGCGAACAGATGCTGGAGATAACTGGTCGACTTCCTGATGCTGTTCTAGCCTGTGTTGGCGGAGGGTCTAATGCAATAGGAATATTTAACGCATTTATTCCTGACGCAAACGTTAGATTAATTGGATTAGAAGCAGGCGGTGATGGAGTAGAGACAGGTCGCCATGCCGCAACAATTACGGGTGGAACTCCAGGCGTTCTCCATGGAACTCGCTCATATGTTCTCCAAGATAAGAATGGACAGACTGTTGAGTCACATTCAATTTCTGCCGGTCTTGATTATCCAGGTGTTGGTCCAGAGCATGCTTACTTACATGATGTCGGACGAGCCGAGTACCGAGCAATTAATGACGACGCGGCTATGAATGCATTTGCACTGCTGAGTAAAACTGAAGGAATCATCCCTGCGATCGAAACCGCTCATGCTTTAGCTGGTGCATTGATTATTGGAAATGAACTTGGACCTAAAGCAAACTTGCTAATCAATCTTTCAGGTCGCGGAGATAAAGATGTACAGACTGCGGCGCAGTACTTCGGAATTCCTCTTTAATGACAGCTTTAGATTCTGTCTTAGAAAAGTGCCGTGCAGAAAATCGTGCAGCACTCATTGCCTACATTCCGGCAGGCTTTCCATCCAGGCAGGGTTGCCTTAAGGTTATTCAAACATTGGTAGATGCTGGTGTTGATGCGATTGAAATAGGTTTTCCTTATAGCGATCCCGTGATGGATGGACCAGTTATTCAAGAAGCCGCTGACATTTCTCTCAAGGGAGGAACAGGTTCAACAGAAGTATTTGAAGCCCTGAAGGTTGCATCTGATACTGGAACTGCCTCTGTTGTAATGACCTACTGGAATCCAATTGAACGATATGGTGTGGAAAAATTTGCTGCATCTATTGCGGAAAATGGGGGAGCTGGAGTTATTACTCCAGATTTGACAATTGAAGAGTCCGAAACTTGGTTGGCGGCAACTAAAGCTAACTCCATAAATCCAATTTATGTAGTAGCGCCAAGTACCAAGGATCCACGTTTGGTACGTGTTACCTCAAAGACTGGCGGTTTTGTATACGCAGCTAGCTCAATGGGAGTTACTGGTACTAGAGAATCAGTTTCTATCGATGCTAAAGATTTAGTTTCTAGAATTCGAAAAATAAGTGATCTACCTGTCTGTGTTGGCTTAGGAGTATCAACTCGTGATCAGGCGAAATCTCTAGCGGCTTATGCCGACGGTGTGATTGTTGGCTCTGCATTCATCAAACTCTTACTCAACGCTAAGGATGAACAAGCAGGCTTAGAGGCTGTTTCACATTTAGCCAAGGAGCTAGCTATCGGAGTGCGAGAAGGTCGATAAACCATTCTTTATGTTTTTGAGTAGTATTAATTTTCATTCGGCTTAGACAGCAAACACTGGGGGATTCGGTTACGATTATGACTATGTCAGAGCCTCTTATTGCCAGTGCACGTCGCGTGCGTAATGCATATCTGACGATGCTCGTTTCGGCATCATTAAGCCTATTTGCTGCCATGGTCTTATCGATTGATGCTTTTAAACTTGCTAAAGATGAAAATACAGAACTTTCTTGCAGTATCAATGCCATCGTATCGTGCAGCAAAGTAGCGTTGTCTTGGCAGTCTACGGTTTTTGGATTTCCTAATTCATTTATCGGGTTGATGTTTGAGTCAGCAGTAATTACTATCGCAATTGCAGGATTAATGCTTGTCCGCTTTCCAAACTCCCTTTTGCGTATTGCATTCTTTATATATTCGGCTGCACTACTTTTTGCACTTTGGTTATTCTCTCAATCATTTTTTGTAATTAAAGCTTTTTGTCCATGGTGCATGCTGGTAACGGTCTCAACAATCTCCGTTTTTACAAGCATGTTGAGAATCAACATCTACCAGAACTCATTTAACTGGAAAGAACAGGCTCATCAGAGGATTCTCAGGTTCATACTGCAAGGTCGTGACTATGTAGTGATGGTATTCATATATGCCGTAATAGCCGCGGCAATAATCTGGAAGTACGGGACTTATTTCTTACCTGAATTTCTTTATAGCTAGACGTTTGACTCTAGATTTTGTTTCCCAGTGAAGTTTTGAGCCACAAAGAAAGATTTCAGCCGATTGATTGCGTAATCGGCTTGTTTGGACAATGAATTTCGTTAAAACCCACGGTGGTTTGGATTTGATGCCGAGAGAAGATTATCTATACTTATATCCTTGGATAGGTTTTGATTCTAATGACTCAAATGAATTGATAGGGGATCTTTAATGGCAAAGCAGCAGGGTAAGAACGCAGACAACGCAAATCGTTGGATTGTTCTTGCTATGGTCTTACTTGTTATTGGAACTGGTGTGGCCTTTTCAATCATGGGTCAAAACAACAAAGAAAATGCACCCTTGGCAGGCCTTGACGGAATTAGCTTGAAACCGGCAGTGGTATCAACAATCGATGTTGAAAATGGATCTGCTGTCACATTTAATCCCGGCCTATCAACGGTCATCGATGTTTGGGAAGATCCACAGTGCCCATCATGTAAGGCATTTGAAGTCGTAATGGGTGATTACTTGGATTCACTTGTGCGTGATGAAAAAGCCACTGTTCGATTCCATGTTCTCTCATTCAAAGGACCAGAATCAGTTCGTTCTGCAAATGCAGCATTTTGCGCCGCAGATGAAGAGCATTTTTTGGATTTTCATAACGCTCTGTACACAGTTGAATCACCAGGAGAGGGCTCCGGTTTTTTCACTACAGAGGTTCTTCTAAAAATTGGTGAGGCAATTGGTATTAATTCTCCAGAGTTTGAAGAGTGTGTCTCTCAGGGATCCAAATCAGATTTAGTTAAAGCCCACTACGACTCTATGGGCAAGTTTGGGGTTCAGGGTACGCCAACTGTTTTCATTAATGGAAAAGTATGGAAACCAACTATGGAGTTCTTTGACCTGAATGATTTCCGTTCAGCTGTAGAGGCTGGATAACACTTGAACTTTGCCTTTCCAACGCCATCAGTTTCGGCGTTAGAGATTGGTCCACTCACAATTCATTTTTATGCACTTTGCATCATCACTGGAATTGCTGTTGCAATCTGGTTGGGTGATAAACGTTTCAAAGCAAAGGCGGAACAAGGTGAGTCGATCGTTGCAGAGGTAGCGATCACTGCAGTTCCACTCGGAATAATTGGCGGTCGTCTTTATCACGTGCTCTCTTCACCTAACGCGTACTTTGGCAAAGATGGTCAGCCAATTGATGCACTTAAAATTTGGGAGGGTGGACTCGGAATTTGGGGTGCGATCTCCATCGGACTTTTCGGAGCTTTCTTACGTTATCGAATGTTACAAAAAAAGTTCAACCTTCCATCTTTTGCGGTTTTCGCTGACAGTCTGGCTCCAGGAATATTGTTTGCCCAAGCAATCGGACGTTTTGGAAACTGGTTTAATGGCGAACTTTTTGGAGGGCCATTAGACACTTGGTGGTCGCTACAAGTTCCACTTGAGTATCGGCCCAACGGATATACCCAGTTTGAAACCTTTCATCCCACTTTCTTATACGAAGCGATTTGGTGCACCCTTATAGCTGTCCTGCTCATTTACTTTGGTAAGGGCTTAAAACCAGGGCAAGTTTTTGCCGCCTACGTTTTCGCCTACTGCTTTGGTCGACTTTTTATTGAGATGATTCGAATTGATGCAGCAAACACGATAGTTGGGCTGCGAGTTAATGTTTGGGTGAGTCTGCTTGTGGGCCTACTCTCCTTTCTCTTTTTTGTGCGTGCCTCGAAAGAGCGCTCAAAATCTTAATGTAGGCTGATAAACATGAGCCTTGAGGATGTTTATAAGCGCAATCTGCAACATCGCACTCATCGTGCAGGTTGGTTACGTGCTGCGGTTCTCGGCGCAAATGATGGATTGGTTTCAACTGCCTCATTAATGATTGGTGTTGCAGCTGCTGGCAAAGAAGAATTCCTACTGACTGCAGGTTTGGCAGGAATAACTGCCGGAGCTATGTCTATGGCTGTTGGTGAATACGTTTCCGTGAAATCTCAAAATGATGTTGAGGCATCTGATCGGGTTTTAGAGATGGAACACTTGGCAATAGATCCAGAGGCAGAGCTTATGGAGCTGCAACATATTTATATTGCGAGAGGTCTTACTCCAGAGTTAGCATTGCAAGTTGCACAAGAGATGCACAAAAAAGATGCTCTAGAGGCGCACTTGCGAGATGAGTTAGGTCAACATCCGCACACAAAGGCCAGACCTGTTCAAGCTGCCATTGCATCTGCAATTTCATTTACTGCCGGTGGCCTGATTCCATTTGTTGGAGCTTTTGCACCAACTATCGGTGCCAAATTTTGGTCGATCGTTGTATTCACCTTAGGTGGGCTGCTGATTACTGGAGTGGTGAGTGCGCGACTTGCCGGTGCTCGGATTTTTACTCCAACGGTACGAGTCATGCTCGGGGGAAGCCTAGGCATGCTCATCACAGCTGGAATTGGAAAGATTGCCAATATTTCTGGTCTTTAATTTCACATAATTTAAGGCGACACATTCCGACCTTCTTGCTACGCTTTGACGGTAAGTAGTACGGGCCAAGGATGTCCCATCATTATTTCGGACTATCCGTAGGAGTGTTCATGGCCCTCGCAAATAATTATCCGCAGGCTCAAGGGCTTTATAACCCTGCAGATGAACATGATGCATGTGGTGTTGCAATGGTTGCCACACTCAACAAAATCGCAACACATGAGATAGTTTCTAAAGCACTTACCGCTCTTCGTAACATGGAGCATCGCGGTGCATCTGGAGCTGAGCCAGATAGTGGAGATGGTGCCGGAATTCTCATCCGAATCCCGGATAAATACTTTCAAGAAGTAAGTGAATTTAAACTTCCACCTGTCGGTACTTATGCCACAGGCATCGCATTTGTTGCAAAGGGATCCAGTTTTAAAGATGAAATAAAAAAGATAGCCGATGAAGAGGGAGTTGAGGTCTTAGGGTGGCGAGAAGTCCCTATCGATCCGAAGTCGTTGGGAAAAACTGCCCTTTCGGTAATGCCGGAGTTTCACCAGTTATTCATTTCTGGAAAAAACAATGAGAGCGGAATTATCCTCGATCGCATAGCGTTTTGCTTACGAAAAAGAGTAGAACATTCATTAGAGGTGTACTTCCCATCTCTTTCTTCTCAGACAATTGTCTACAAGGGCATGCTTACAACTGGTCAGTTAGAAGAGTTTTTTCCAGAGCTTTCAGATGAACGGGTTGTCTCTCCACTTGCCTTGGTTCACTCTCGCTTTTCAACTAATACTTTTCCTTCTTGGCCACTTGCTCACCCTTATCGATTTATTGCCCACAATGGTGAGATAAATACTGTTAAAGGAAATAGAAATTGGATGCGTGCACGAGAGTCACTGCTTGAAAGTGATCTCATTCCAGGTGACTTAAAAAGATTGTTTCCAATTGTTCAGATGGATGGTTCTGACTCGGCATCATTTGATGAAGTCTTAGAACTTCTATGTTTGGGAGGTCGCTCACTAGCACACGCAGTTTTGATGATGATTCCTGAAGCTTGGGAGAACCATGCATCGATGCCAAAGAATCGTCGTGATTTTTATGCCTTCCATGCATCTTTGATGGAGCCATGGGATGGACCTGCATGTGTAACTTTTACAGATGGACATCAAGTAGGAGCAGTTCTAGATCGCAATGGACTACGACCATCTCGTTATTGGGTTACAAAAGATGGTCTTGTCGTTCTTGCCTCTGAAGTTGGAGTACTTGATATTCCTGCAGAGAACATAGAACGAAAAGGCCGCTTGCAACCTGGAAAAATGTTTTTAGTTGATATTGAACAAGGACGCATCATTGAAGATGGTGAAATTAAAGATGGATTGGCAAATGCTGCACCGTACGGAAAATGGCTAGAGGATGGAATGGTTAAGCTCAGCGAGCTCCCATCAAGAGAGCACATTGTTTATCCTCACTCTTCAGTTGTTCGTCGGCAACGTGCATTTGGATACACAGAAGAAGATCTACGCATTCTCATTACTCCGATGGCAAAAAATGGCATGGAGCCGCTGGGTTCAATGGGAACGGATACACCAATTGCTGCTCTTTCAGAGAAGCCTCGATTGATTTTTGATTACTTCTCACAGCTATTTGCTCAAGTAACTAATCCACCTCTAGATGCGATTCGTGAAGAGTTAGTTACAAGTTTGGGAACTTCTATGGGGCCAGAACACAATCTGCTTGATCCTGGCCCAGAAAGTTGTCGTCAAGTTTCACTTGCATTCCCTGTTATCGATAATGATGAGCTGGCTAAGATTATTAATATCAATGCAGATGATGATTTTCCCGAACTTAGCGCACATGTAATCCGTGGTTTATTTAATGTCTCTAAAGGTGGTGCCGGCCTTCGCGAGCGACTTGATGAGATTAAGCGTGAGGTTACACAGGCTATAAACGATGGGGCACACATCATTGTCTTGTCAGATCGTGATGGAGATGCAGAGGATGCTTCTATTCCATCACTTTTGTTAACTGCTGCGGTCCACCATCATTTGATTCGAGAAAAAACTCGCACGACTGTTGGATTAGTTGTTGAGGCAGGTGATGTGCGAGAGGTCCATCATGTTGCACTTTTGATTGGTTATGGAGCAGCGTGCGTTAATCCCTATCTTGCTATGGAGTCAGCCGAAGATTTAGTGCTTCAAGGAGTCATCACCGGCATAACACCTGAAAAAGCTGTAAAGAATCTCATAAAAAGCTTGGGCAAAGGCGTGCTAAAAGTTATGTCAAAGATGGGTATCAGCACAATCGCCTCCTATACGGGAGCACAAGTCTTTGAAGCAATTGGTTTGTCACAAGAAATCGTGGATGAGTATTTTGTAGGAACAACTTCACGCTTAGGGGGAGTATCTCTAGATGTGATTGCAGAAGAGACCATCGCTCGACATCACATTGCTTATCCACCAGGTGGAGAGATTCCAGGAACTAAGCGACTTCCAATCGGCGGTGAATATCAATGGCGCCGTGAAGGTGAACCACATTTATTTAATCCAGAGACAGTTTTTACTCTGCAGCACTCAACTAGAAATAAGCGATACGACATCTTCAAGAGATATACCGATCGCGTTAATGAGCGAAGTTCCCGTCTGATGACTTTGCGCGGATTATTTGAGTTCAAAGCGAGTTCAAATAGCGCAATTTCAATTGATGATGTTGAGCCAGCAAGTGAAATCATTAAAAGGTTCTCAACAGGTGCGATGTCTTATGGATCGATTTCGGCCGAGGCGCACGAGACTTTAGCAATAGCGATGAACCGCATTGGTGGAAAATCAAATACTGGTGAAGGCGGCGAAGAGATCGAGCGATATACGCCAATGGCTAATGGCGATTCCAAGCGATCTGCAATCAAGCAAGTTGCATCTGGTCGCTTTGGTGTAAATAGCAATTACCTGGTCAACAGTGATGATATTCAAATCAAAATCTCTCAGGGCGCAAAGCCAGGTGAGGGTGGACAACTCCCGGGATACAAGGTTTATCCATGGATTGCAAAGGCTCGTTACTCAACACCAGGAGTTGGTCTTATTTCTCCACCGCCTCACCATGACATCTATTCGATTGAAGATTTAGCACAGCTAATTCATGATCTAAAGAATGCAAACAAAAATGCACGAGTTCACGTAAAACTTGTAGCAGAGGTCGGAGTAGGCACTGTTGCTGCTGGTGTATCAAAAGCTCATGCCGACGTTGTTTTAATTTCTGGGCATGACGGTGGTACAGGTGCCTCGCCTTTAACTTCCCTTAAGCATGCTGGAGCTCCATGGGAGCTTGGATTAGCAGAAACACAACAAACACTTTTACTCAATGGGTTGCGTGATCGTATAGTTGTTCAGGCCGATGGTCAGTTAAAGACTGGACGAGATGTTGTTATCGCCGCACTGCTTGGTGCTGAAGAGTATGGTTTTGCGACAGCGCCACTAGTTGTTTCTGGATGCATCATGATGCGCGTATGTCATTTAGATACATGCCCAGTTGGCGTTGCCACACAAAATCCTGAATTGCGCAAAAACTTTAGTGGTAAGCCTGAGTTTGTTGAAACATTCTTTGAATACATTGCAGAGGAAGTTCGAGAGATTTTGGCCCAACTTGGATTTAAGACTATGCAAGAAGCAATCGGTCATGTTGAGTATCTTGATACTCGCAAAGCCATCGATCACTGGAAGGCCTCAGGATTAGATCTTGCTCCGTTACTCGTTCGTCCAGATGTGGTCAGTCCATTACACAATACGATCAAGCAAGATCACGGACTTGATAAGGCTTTAGATAATCAACTCATATCTTTGGCTTCACCTGCACTAGAAAAAGGTGAAAGTGTAAAAATTGATCTACCAGTTCGAAATGTAAATCGTACTGTTGGCACAATGCTTGGAGCAGAAGTTACCCGCAGATATGGAGTTGAGGGATTACCTTCTGGCACCATCGATGTTGTATTACATGGCTCTGCTGGTCAGTCACTTGGTGCATTCATCCCAAGTGGCCTTTCCATTCGGCTTTACGGCGACTCAAATGACTATGTTGGAAAAGGAATTTCTGGTGGTCGTGTTGTCGTTCGTCCAGATGAGAAGGCCAGTTTTAAATCACAGAACAATGTCATTGCTGGAAATGTGATCGGTTACGGTGCAACATCCGGCGAGATTTTCATCCGCGGAGTTGTTGGTGAGCGATTCTGTGTTCGAAACTCCGGCGCTCTAGCAATCGTCGAAGGAATTGGAGATCACGGTTGTGAGTACATGACTGGCGGCACAGTCATAGTCTTAGGACAGACAGGTCGAAACTTTGCTGCAGGAATGTCAGGTGGACGTGCATTTGTTCTAGATCTAGAAAGAGCTAATGTGAATTCAGAGATGGTAGATATTCTTGCCGTCCCTGCGGATCAGATATTGATTCTTAAAGAGAATATTTCAACGTTCCATGCAGAGACTGGCTCAGAGATCGCTTCCGAATTGTTAAAGAATTGGGAGAAGAGCCTTGCACGTATTTCACTTGTAATGCCTCGTGACTATGCTCGAGTAATAGCGGCAATGGAGAGAGCAGAGCGAGAAGGTTTGCCAGTTGATGAACTAGTAATGGAGGTAGCAGCTAATGGCTGATCCAAAGGGTTTTATGACAACTGCGCGCGAAGTTCCAAAGCGCCGTCCAGTCGATGTTCGAATTCAAGATTGGCGTGAAGTATACGAACCACAAAGTTTTGAGCATTTACAAAAGCAAGCAGGTCGATGCATGGACTGTGGCATTCCTTTCTGTCACAACGGTTGCCCGCTAGGGAATTTAATTCCAGAGTGGAATGATTTGATTTATCGGGGAGATAAAGAAGAGGCGATTAACCGTCTGCATGCTACAAATAATTTTCCGGAGTTCACAGGACGTTTATGTCCAGCGCCTTGTGAGACTGCATGCGTGGTAGCAATTAATCGCGACGCAGTAACGATTAAACAGATAGAACTTCGAACAATTGAAGAAGCATTCGACATGGATAATGTGAAGCCAATGCCTCCTGACCGCTTAACGGGTAAGACGGTTGCAGTAATTGGATCAGGACCTGCAGGTCTTGCAGCTGCCCAGCAGTTAACTAGGGCGGGACATACTGTTGCGGTCTATGAGCGCGCCGACAAAATTGGTGGACTTTTACGTTATGGAATTCCTGAGTTTAAAATGGAGAAACATATTCTCGATCGAAGATTAGAACAGATGGAGAAGGAAGGTACACGTTTTCGTTCTGGCGTAGATGTCGGAATTGAATTAACAGGATCAGATCTACGTAGAAAATATGATGCTGTGGTACTTGCAGTAGGCGCAACACAATGGCGAGATCTCAACATTAAGGGCCGAGAGCTCAAGGGTGTTTATCAAGCAATGGAGTTTTTACCGTGGGGAAATAAACAAGCCTTAGGTGAAGTTGAAGAGCCATTTATAAATGTTGCAGGAAAACATGTTGTCATTCTTGGCGGAGGTGACACTGGTGCTGACTGTCTTGGAACTTCTATACGACAAGGTGCGGCTTCAGTTACGCAGTTAGAGATTATGCCAAGACCAACAGATGAGCGTCCAGCTTCGCAGCCTTGGCCTACTTATCCAATGATTTATCGCGTATCGAGTGCACATGAAGAGCAGGACAATCGCCTCTTTGCAGTTAGCACTGAAGAGTTTCTCGGAGACTCAGAGGGAAATTTGCGTGCAATTAAGATTGTAGAAACTGAATTTGTTAATGGAAAATTTGAGGCAAAGCCAAGCAGTGAGAAAGAAATCAAAGCTGACTTTGTCTTTATGGCTATGGGATTTACAGGGCCGGAGAAATCTTCATTGATTAATCAGTTAGAAGTAGGGATCGATGAACGTGGAAACATAAAACGAGATTCAAATTTTCAGACCACTGAAGAAGGCATCTTTGTTGCAGGAGATGCCGGGCGAGGTCAATCCTTAATCGTTTGGGCTATCGCTGAAGGGCGAAGCGCTGCGGCGGCTGTTGACACCTATTTGACTGGAGGAACTCAACTTCCATCACCGATAGAGCCAACTTCTAAACCTCTGATGGTCTAACGTAACGTCCATGCGTAGAGCAAAAATCGTTTGCACCATGGGTCCTGCAGTAGATACCGCCGAAAAAGTAAAAGCACTCATTCATGCTGGAATGAATATGGCTCGCTTAAATCTTTCACATGGCTCACACACCGATCATCAATCGCGTTTAGATCTTGTTAGAGCAGGGGCAAAAGAGGCCGGCGTTCCAGTGGCAGTGCTCATTGATTTGCAGGGCCCTAAGATTCGTCTCTCCACCTGGAATTCCTGGCTCAACGAATGCAATGCGTGTACACCGCGTTGGTGATGCAGTTGGTGGTGTTGTTCCCGCGTATCAATAATTCTCGTTTTCCAAACCAATCCTGTTTACAGATAGACTAGATGACTAAAGCAAGGCCTCGGTACTCCAACGGTAGAGAGGGCAGTCTCAAACACTGCATAGTGTCGGTTCGAATCCGACTCGGGGCACGTTAGTTATTTGGACTTCTTGATACATGTGCGTCAAGAAATCGCCAGAAAGGATTAGTCAAAGATGAGCGTTCGTATTCTGGTTGCCGAAGATGAAGCGATCATTCGAATGGACTTGATCGAGATGCTTCAGGGTGCTGGTTATGAAGTTGTGGCGGCTGCAACGAACGGGCAAGAAGCAATTGATTTAGCTGTTGAGCACAAACCAGATCTTGCCATTTTAGATGTAAAAATGCCGGTCCTAGATGGTATTTCTGCAGCTTCTAAAATTATTGAGATTGCCCCTGTCCTTATGCTCACTGCTTTCTCGCAAAAAGAGTTAGTTGAGCGGGCGCGTGATGCCGGAGTAATGGCATATGTGGTTAAGCCATTTACGATCGGTGACTTAATGCCCGCAATTGAAATTGCAATGAGTAGACATAATCAGATGAAAACCTTGGCAACAGAGGTTGCAGATCTTCATGATCGGTTAGAGACCCGTAAAATCATTGACAAAGCAAAGGGCATTTTGATGTCCGCCCTTGGCTTGAGCGAGCCGGAAGCGTTCTCATGGATACAAAAAGCAGCGATGGATAGACGCCTGACCATGAAAGAAGTCGCTCTGGCGGTAATCGACCCTAAGCAAGCCGAACAGTTTCTTTCTTAGCCCCCCCCGAGTAAGGAAATCCCCATGTGATCCCCGATTTTTGAGGGGATTAGCACAGATCTACGCTGCTATTGAGCGCAATTGAGTATTCACTAATCGGTACTGGCTAGTACACTTCGGTGAACCTTTTTGAAGGTCATCTAGATACCTTTTATAAAGGAACTTACTAAAGGAGAAAACATGCAGAAATTCAATAAGGCAGCCATCGTGGTTGCTACTGCAGTAGCAGGCTTAGTACTTGCTGGTTGCGGTGGAGGAGGAACAGCTTCTGGTCCTCTAAAAATTGGTTCATTGTTGCCTGAGACAGGCAGCCTTGCATTCCTTGGACCCCCAGAGTTTGCAGGAGTTGATTTAGCTGTTGCTGATATCAACGCAGCAGGTGGAGTACTTGGAGAAAATATTGAGCACATCCGTGGCGACTCAGGAGATACAAGTACTGATATCGCGCAACAGACAACTGACTCACATATTTCAGCAGGTGTAAGTGCAATTGTTGGTGCAGCATCATCTGGAGTTTCATTGACTGTAATCGACAAGATTGCAGGAGCTGGAATTGTCCACTTCTCACCAGCTAACACTTCACCAGTTTTGACAAGCTATGCCGATGACGGTTACTACTTCCGCTCTGCTCCATCAGATACTTACCAGGGAGCAGTTCTTGGTCAGTTGATGGCAAAAGATGGCCACAAGAACGTCGTCATCCTAAACTTGGATGATGCATACGGTAACGGTCTTGCCAAGTACGCAATGGCTGCATTTACTGGAACATCAACAAACATTGTTTACAACCCGACTGCAGCTGAGTTCTCAGCAGATGTTGCAAAGGCAAAGGCTGCAAAGCCAGATGCGATTGCAATCATCGGCTTTGATGAGACAGTAAAGGTCTTAACTGAACTTATTAAGCAGGGTATTGGGCCAAACAAGCTTCCTACATACCTAGTAGATGGAAACTATTCCCAGACTGCATACAAGGATCTTCCTGCAGGAATCATGAAGGGCGTTAAGGCAACAACACCTGGTGTTAAGCCAGATGCAGCCCTACAGGATCGTTTCCTATCAATAGATCCAACGCTTACTGATTTCACATACTCTGCAGAGTCATACGATGCAGTAGTTTTGATCGCACTTGCAGCAGAGCAGGGTGGAGCAACAGATGGTAAGACCATCCGCGACAACCTACAGTCGGTTTCAAGGGATGGCACAAAGTGCACAACCTTTGCTGATTGCAAGGCTCTCATCGCAGAAGGAACAGACATTGACTATGACGGTGTATCTGGTCCAATTGAGTTCGATCAGAATGGCGATCCTTCAATCGCAACAATGGGTGTGTACTTATACACAGCCAATGATAAGGCTGATGCAGTTCTTGAAGAGTTCATCACTGGTGATGTACCAGCAGGTGAATAATCAGCTAAATAAGTAGTAAGAATGGCCCGCCGGTTATCCGGCGGGCCATTCTTATGTTTGAATAATAAAAGTCAGCTACTTCTTTGCTAGGGTCCCTAGATACAGCTCAATCACTTTAGGATCTGTCGAAAGCGACTTACCGGTACCTTCGTAGGCATTCTTGCCCTGATCTAGAACATATCCTCGATCAACAATCTGCAAACATCTGCGTGCATTCTGCTCAACCATGATCACTGTAACGCCAATCTTGTTGATTTCACGCACACGTACAAAAACTTCGTCCTGCAAAGCAGGGGAGAGACCAGCACTTGGTTCGTCAAGCAGCAGCACAGATGGATTCATCATCAATGCCCTTCCCATCGCCACCATTTGGCGCTCTCCGCCAGACAAAGATCCAGCACGCTGCTTACGGCGAGTACCAAGGGTTGGAAAAAGTTCAGTGACAAATTCAAAGCGTTCAGAGAACTGACGTGGAGATTGGAATGCACCCATCTGCAAGTTTTCTTCAATCGTTAGAGAGGGAAAGACGTTATTACTCTGTGGGACAAAACCAATACCCATTGCAACCAATTGGTCGGCTCTCATATTCGTAATCTCTTGTCCAGATAAGGTGATATTGCCTTCGCGTACCTTTACAAGACCGAATAGGGCTTTGAGCAACGTTGACTTACCAGCTCCATTGGGTCCGATGATTCCTACAAGCTCACCCTTATTTGCATATAGGTTACAACCATTGAGAATGTTGATTCCAGGAAGATAGCCGGCAACTAAATCCTTTGCCGAAACTAGCGGGGCGTTAGTCATCGATTCCATGGCTTAGGCTCCCTCACTCGTTAAGTCGGTGTCGTGATGAGCACCTAAGTAGGCTTCAATCACCTGATTATTTCCCATAACAGTTGCAGGAGTTCCTTCGGCGATAATTTCCCCCTGTGCCATAACAATTACCCAGTCACTAATCTCATGAACCATGTCCATGTCATGCTCAACGAAGAGAACCGTTTTTCCTTCATTACGCAGCTCTTTTATGTGTTCCAATAGAGATTGCTTGAGTGCAGGGTTTACGCCAGCCATTGGTTCATCAAGCATTACCATCTCTGGCTCCACCATTAATGCCCGAGCCATCTCCAAAAGTTTTCTCTGTCCGCCAGATAAAGCGGCGGCAAAATCATCTTGCTTTTCAATCAACTTGAAGTTTTTAAGAATTGATGTTGCCTTCACACGTATCGCAGCCTCTTGAGAACGCCAGATCCAAGGGAAAACTGAGCGCAGCACAGATTCACCCTTTTGCGCTCTGGCACCAAGTAACATGTTTTCCATAACTGTTAACCGGTAGAGAGCTTTAGTTAATTGAAAAGTTCTCACCATTCCAAGGCGCGCAACTTTGTAGGGCGGGACGCCGTTGAGTGCCATTCCATTAAAACTCCATGTACCAGAGTTCGGTGAGTCATAACCAGTTAGTAGATTAAAGAAAGTAGTTTTGCCCGCACCGTTTGGGCCAATAAGTGCCGTGATAGATCCACGTTGAATCTCAACATGGTTAACATTGACAGCCGTTAAACCACCAAACTGGCGCGTTATTTTATCTGCAATCAATATTGGATCTGGTTTTGATGATCCAGGTATCTGGGATGTAGTTAAGGCAAAGTCTGCCCCGGAGTTACGCTTTTGCATCGAGTGCCAACTCCTTTTTATCACCAAAGATTCCTTGTGGCCTAAAGATCATGAGCAACATCAAGCCAAGGCCCATAAGCATGAATCTGATCTGGCCAACTTGATTAACTCCAATGAGCCAATCAGGAATTACATCCGATGTCACACCCTCTCGAAGCACTTGCTCAATAAATACAATCAAGAACCAGAAAATCATTGCACCGATAATGGGAGCAAAAACTCGTGCGGCCCCACCTAAAATCAAAACCGTATAGGCAAAGAACGTCAGCGCTGTTCCATAGTTATCAGGTTGGACTGATTGCCGTGACAGTGCATAGACAAAACCAGCAATAGATCCAATAACGCCACCAATGATTAACGACTGCATTTTGTAGAGATAAACGTTCTTGCCTAGCGAGCGAACAGCATCTTCATCCTCACGGATTGCGCGCATAACGCGGCCCCATGGAGAGTTAACCATGACCCACATGACAAAAGTAATGAGCGCTACGAGTATCCAACCAGTAATGACCACCCATAGATCATTTCCACTAAATCGGAGAATAGGAGTTGTAAGCCCTTGCTTGAATGGATTGAGGTCGAAGAATTCACTAGCGAACTTTCCCGTAATTCCATCAGAACCACCTAAGAAGTCACGAAAAGTGGCTGATCGAGCGATTTGGCGAACGATTTCGGCCGCTGCAATAGTGACAATGGCTAGATAATCTGCACGAAGTCTCAGGGTTGGAAGACCTAATAGAAGAGCAAAGATAATAGAGTTGAAAATTCCAATCAAGAAAGCGACCCAAAGTGAGATATTAAATGAAATCACTGGGACAGCAACACTGTAAGCACCAATTGCTAGAAAGCCTGCTTGACCAAAGTTAAGCAACCCCGTGTAACCAAAGTGCATGTTCAAACCAATAGCAGCTAGTGCAAAGATAATCGCGTTGACTCCAAGAGTTGCACTTAAGGTTTGTTGAATAATAAAGAGAAAGTCCATTTACCCGATCCTCTCCTTCCGGCCTAAAATGCCTTGTGGGCGAACAATCAGAATCAAAATGAGAACGACTAAGGCTCCGACGTACTTTAACTCTGTCGGAATAAATAGCGTTGAAAGCTGAACAAAGAGCCCAATGATTAATGAACCAACAAGTGCGCCGTTTGCTGTGCCTAGCCCACCTAATGTGACGGCAGCAAATATAAGCAGCAGCATGTCTTGACCCATAAGAAAACTGACTCCTTGATTGAGCGTCACGATTACTCCCGCATAACCAGCCAAAGCCGCTCCTAATATCCAAACTGCTTGAATTACTTTTTGAACATCGATTCCGGAAGCCGATGCTAAGGCTGGATTATCTGCTACGGCTCGACTTGCCTTGCCCATACGGGTACGAAGAAGCCACAGAGTTGCAAAGACAATGAATCCGATTCCAATTGCAGTTGTAAGAATTGATTTTGGTGTGATGTTTACCAATCCAAGCTCTAAGCCCGCTTGGCCTGCGTACTGTGGAAGTTGCCTTGTATCTCCACCGAAAAGGAAAAGGAAGAAGTAACGCAAAAAGATTGCAAAGCCAATGGAGACAACGAGCATGGCGATTAAACCAGTGCCGCGCTTGCGAAGAGGTTTCCAAAGGTATCTATCTTGCAAGAATCCTGAGATGAATGCACTGAGCACGACCGCTATCGGCGCCGCCGCAATCACTGGCAGTTTTACTATTGCACTTAAGTAATAGGTGAGGAGACCGGCAAAAGTTAAGATCTCACCATGGGCAAAATTTGTTAACCCCGTTGTTCCAAAAATGAGGTTAAGCCCGAGTGCGGCTAAAGCGATGATGAGACCCAAAATTAATCCATCAACTGTCAACTGAACTGAACGCTCTAGCAAGGTAGCTTTTTTAACACCGGGTCCGATAGGAAAGAGAAGTCGCAGCTCTACTCCAGGCATAAATACATTTGCCTTAACAGTTGCCTTTGTTGGATCTGTTAGCGCCTGTCCTTCAGGTAGATCACCTTCATTGATCGTTGCGCTGTATGTGCCCTTTGTTGGAATAAGTACTTCCCATGCACCAAGAGCGTCCGTTATTACTTCAGCGTTAAAACCATCTGGACCTGCGATCGAAATACCGACTCCTTCAAGAGGTTGTTCGGTTGAACCGGTAACAATACCGTAGAGTTTTGTTGGAGTTTCGGCTGCGTGCGCAGGTGTGGCAATTAAAGATATCCCTGCTGTCGCACTTAACATGGCGATAGAGGAAAGAATCAAACGGGCGCTGATCTTTTTAATTGCAAAATTCAAGTCGCGCTCCAAATCTGTTATCAGTGCAATGTGATGCGGATGCATCAGGCTTTTAATTGAGCCTAGGCGGATAACCTTAACTAACGTACCTAGACCTCGGCAAGGATCAGGCAGGTGATGCGAGCCGTGCAGGTTCTTTCCCCAGCCTCATTTGTTATAACAATTTCATAGGAGCATAGGGTTTTACCAAGTGAAATCGGTGTTGCAACTGCCGTAACAAGGCCAGATCGAGCCGGACGGTGATGAGTGGCATTGATGTCAACGCCGACTACTCGGCGATTAGCTCCGGCATGAATCTGCGCACCGATCGATCCAAGAGATTCCGCCAATACGACGCTTGCTCCGCCATGGAGTAGTCCAGCCGGCTGAGTGTTTCCTTCCACCGGCATAGTTGCAACAAGGCGCTGCGCCGAGGCTTCAATAATCTCAATACCCATTTTCGTACCAAGATCGCCATTGCCATGTTCTTTAATTATTGCAAGTAAATCTTGTTGCGTCATGAGCCAATCATAACTTGTTATCTAGGATTGGTGCCATGCCTGGCAAAAGTGAGATTAATAAGAAGGTTCTTTTAATTGATGGACACTCCATGGCCTATCGAGCATTTTTCGCCTTGCCTGCTGAAAATTTCACTACAGCCACCGGTCAGCACACAAACGCCATTTATGGCTTTGCAACGATGTTGCTTTCCTTGCTTAGCTCTGAGAAGCCAACACATGTGGCAGTTGCATTCGATGTTTCTCGCACGACATTTCGGTCAGAAATCTATCCTGAGTACAAAGCCAATCGGGCGAAAACACCCGATGAGTTTCGATCCCAGATGTCCTACCTACATGAGCTAGTGAGTGCATTTGGAATCACAACTTTTGAAGTCGAAGGCTTTGAAGCAGATGACATCATTGCAACTATAACCAAGCAGGCAGAGCGCGAGAATGCGGAAGTATTTATCTGTACGGGTGATCGGGATTCTTTTCAGTTGGTTAATGAAAAGACGACAGTGCTCTATCCAAAGCGCGGTGTCAGCGACTTAACGCGCATGACTCCGGAGGCGGTGCATGAAAAATATGGAATGAGTCCTGAGCAATATCCAGATTTTGCTGCACTTCGCGGAGATCCAAGCGATAACTTGCCTTCTGTTCCTGGTGTTGGAGAAAAGACAGCTGCTAAGTGGATTGTTGAGTATGGCTCTCTTCATGAATTAATTGCCAACATAGATAAGTTAGGTGGCAAGGTAGGTCAGTCGTTTCGCGATTCAATAAATGATGTAATCCGAAACCGTGAGTTAACACAGTTGGTTGCAAATGTTCCCTTGGAGTTAAGTATTGATGCTCTGGCATGGAACGGTGTTGATGAGAATAAAACTAATCCACTTTTTGAAAAATTAGAGTTCAAGACCCTAAAAGATCGTATGAAGCCAATCCTACTTAAAGAGAGTACAAAGACCGCCGAGCCTGAGTTTGAATTATTTGCAACAGAGATCGCAGAAGGTGTACTTACACCCGAAGAGGCGTCGGCAAAGATTGCACAACACTCAGGTGAAATCGCTATTGCCTTTCAATTAGTAGACCAGACGCTACACCGTTATGCCATTGCATTGTCGGCAAATGATGTTTTCTTGGTTCACTCATCAACGATGGGGGATTGGGCAACAGATACAAATGTGTTAAAGATTGCTCATGATGCAAAGTCGCTAGCTCGAATTAACGGGTTAACTGGGATTAGCTTTGATACGTCTTTGGCTGCATACCTTGTTAATCCAGGGGTACGAAGTCAAGATCTTAAAGACATTCAAGAACGATGGGGAGATGGCTCAGCGATTAATCAAGCAACCGTTGAACAAGAGCTTTTGACATCTGCTCGTGCGGTCTTTACTTTGCGGGATTCATTAACTCGCGAATTAAAAGAGCGCAACCTTTGGGATCTTTTTATAACTATGGAGTTGCCTGTTGCCGAACTTCTCGCACGTATGGAGTCCATAGGAATAGCGGTCAATAAGAAGGGTTTAGACGAGCTTGCCACCTTCTTTGAAGGTGAAGTAAAACGTGAAACTCAGGCAGCGCATGAGGCTGTTGGACACGAGTTCAATGTTGCTTCTCCGAAGCAGTTACAGGTTGTTTTATTTGATGAACTTGGATTACCTAAGACTAAAAAGATCAAGACCGGTTATACAACAGATGCCGAAAGCCTTGATTGGCTCCATCAAAAAAGTGGACACCCTGTTCTTACATCATTGCTTCGAATTCGTGAAACTAAGAAGCTAGGCACAACGGTTGAGGGACTGATAGCTGAAATTGCAAAAGATGGTCGCATCCATACGCATTTCCAGCAGACCGTTGCTGCGACGGGTCGCTTGTCATCAACCGGGCCTAACTTGCAAAACATTCCGGTGCGCACCGAAGAAGGGCGAAAAATTCGAGATTGCTTCATAGTAGGTAAGGGTTATGTTGGTCTACTCACAGCCGATTACAGTCAGATTGAAATGCGCATCATGGCTCATTTATCCCATGATGAAAGATTGTTAGCTGCATTTACTTCAGGTGAAGATCTACATGCAACAGTTGCTGGACTCGTCTTCGGTGTTAAACAATCTGAAGTAGACCCAGAAATGCGTCGACAAATGAAGGCGATGTCATATGGACTTGCTTACGGCCTCTCTTCATATGGTTTAGCTATTCAGTTAGATATCTCACCACCTGCCGCCCAACAGTTAATGGATACATATTTTGAACGCTTCGGCGGTATCCGTGGATACCTTAAGACTGTTGTTGAAGATGCCCGCAAGGTTGGTTATACCGAAACCATTATGGGACGTCGCAGATATCTGCCGGACTTAATGCATGACAATCGTCAGCGCCGTGAGGTCGCAGAACGTATGGCACTTAATGCACCAATTCAAGGCTCTGCCGCAGACATAATTAAATTAGCAATGCTCAACGTTCAAAAAGCAATTGAAAAAGAGAATCTGCAATCACGATTGTTGTTGCAGATTCACGATGAATTGATTCTGGAAGTTGTTGCAGGTGAAGAGGAAAAGATCAGTGATTTGGTAAGGCGAGAAATGGGTGCTGCATACCCTCTCAAAGCGCCATTAGATGTCAATGCTGGCTTGGGTCTTACCTGGCACGAGGCCGCGCACTAACTACTTAACCTCGTTTGATATATCTTTGATTGCGCGCAAATCTTCCTCTTCAGTCGGAACGTCGTTGGCAGTACTCAATCTGCCTTTACCGACAGTCAAAATAATGAACCCAAAGAAAATCATAATTGGCAACATTGCTAAACCAACACGTGGTGAGAACTCTTCAGAGACCACACCGCCAACTGCAGCGCCAACTGCCATGAAGGATCCTTCAACACTCCAAATCCAACCAAGTGATGCAGTTTGAGAGCCTTGAGGACGTACCGCTTCAAGAACTTCAAAGTAAAAAACCTGCACCGCTCCGCCAAAAAATCCGATAATTGCACCAACTAATGCCATCGTCCAATCAGGGTTTGTAAACGTGATAGGGATACAAGCTAAAAACCATACCAAGTAGGTGTTTCTCAAAGCAGGTAGCGGAGCCAAATTCTTAGAAACTAGTCCGCCGAGTAGGCCACCAATGATTGTTGCTAAACCAAAGGCGGCAAAGATCCAAGCAACTCTATGTTGGACACCTTCCTGAGTTGCAAAAGCAGGTACAGCAACATCAAAAACACCCCAACCAAAACCAAGAAAGCAGCCTTCAAACATTAGTAATTGAATCGCTCGATCTCTCCACAGACCCTTCTGACCTTTTGCCTTCTTTTCTGGAATCCAATCACGTGAAGCGGGAGTGAGAGAAAGTGCAATTCCGCCTATCAACATCAAGGCTGCCACAGTGGCTAATGCAATTCCTGGCCTAGATGAGAGAGAAAGCGCAGTGATAACAACAGGTCCAATTACAGTAGTTGTACTCATCATTGAAGAGTCAAATGCATAAGCAGTTCTCAAATAAGAATCAGGAACAATGTCTTTCCACAACGGGCGAACAGAGAGATTGATGGGTGGTGCTGTAATTCCTAAGATGAAAGCGGTAATTAAAATAGATTGACGGGTTTCCATTGTGTTGAGCAAGACAATAAGAAGTGAATACATTGGGACAAGAATGCGGATGGGCCACTTTTGACCAAAGCGATCCATCACCGATCCACGAAGACCTGCGGTGAGTGCTCCCGCAAGTGAGTTCAATCCAATTGCAAAACCAGCTGCTGCAATAGAGCCGGTCTCTTGTTCAGTCTTGAAAAATATGCCTAAACCGATCATGCCGTAGGCCAAACGCGCTGGAAAGGCGCTGATACCGAGCCGAATCACCTGGGGGAAAGCCATGAGCTCTCTATATCTATTCATAACGTAATTCAGTGTAGTGATTACGCTCAAAAAAGTATCTGGATTTGCCCTTATGAGCGCGCAAACCTTACCCTTGCCCTCCAACCGCGAAAGCGGAAACTACTACTTTCTATCCCTACGGAGCTCACTTGACCACGCAAATCGCAGTAAACGATATTGGATCAGCAGAAGATTTTCTTGCCGCAATCGAAGGCACAATTAGAAATTTTAATGACGGCGACTTAGTTTCAGGAGCAGTTGTCCAAGTAGGACGAGATGAAGTACTTGTAGACATTGGTTACAAGACCGAGGGTGTAATTCCAGCCCGTGAACTTTCAATTCGCCATGATGCAGATCCAAATTCAATCGTTAAAGTCGGTGAAATTATCGAAGCTCTTGTTCTTCAAAAAGAAGACAAAGAGGGTCGCCTCATACTTTCTAAGAAGCGCGCACAGTATGAACGCGCATGGGGAGATATTGAAGGCAAGAAAGAGCGTGACGAAGTTGTCATCGGAACAGTTATTGAAGTTGTTAAAGGCGGCTTAATCGTTGACATTGGTCTTCGTGGATTCTTACCGGCATCACTAGTAGAAATGCGTCGTGTACGTGATTTAACCCCGTACATCGGCAAGCAAGTTGAAGCACGAATTATTGAACTTGATAAGAATCGTAATAACGTTGTTCTCTCTCGCCGTGCATTCTTAGAGCAGACTCAATCTGAATCACGCACAACGTTCCTTAATCAACTTGAAAAGGGTCAAGTTCGCTCAGGTGTTATCTCATCTATCGTGAACTTCGGTGCTTTTGTTGATCTTGGTGGAGTTGACGGTCTCGTACACGTTTCAGAGCTTTCTTGGAAACACATCGATCACCCAGGTGAAGTTGTAGAAGTTGGCGATGAGGTAACTGTTGAGGTTCTAGAAGTTGATTTCGAACGTGAACGTGTTTCACTTTCGCTAAAGGCAACTCAAGAAGATCCATGGCAAGCATTTGCTCGCACACATACAATTAATCAGGTTGTCCCTGGTGTTGTAACAAAGCTTGTTCCATTCGGCGCGTTTATTCGTGTGCATGAAGGAATCGAAGGTCTTGTTCATATTTCAGAGTTAGCAGAACGCCATGTTGAAATTCCAGAGCAAGTTGTTCAAGTTGATGATGAACTATTCGTAAAGATCATAGATATTGATTTAGAGCGTCGTCGTATTTCCTTGTCATTGAAGCAAGCCAACGAAGGTCACGAAATTGAAATTGAAGCATTCGATCCATCTCAATATGGAATGTCTGCTCGCTACGATGCTGCTGGTAACTTTATCTATCCAGAAGGCTTTGACGCAGATACTCAAGAGTGGAAGCCGGGATATGAAAGCCAGCGCGAAGAGTGGGAAGGTCAATACTCACTTGCGAAGGAACGCTTCATGGCACACAAAAAGCAGAAAGCCGAAGCAAAAGTTGCTGACGCAGCTGCCACGCCAGAGGAAGCAACCCAAAGCGAATAATTGGTTCGAATGGAAAAGGCCTAGCGATCATGCTGGGCCTTTTTCATTGTCGATCAATAGATGCTAGATCTGCAATCTTTACAAGTAGAAAAGATACGATTAGCACATGCGAGTAATTGCTTTAACTGGCGGAATTGGAAGCGGCAAATCTTTGGCCGCGCAATATTTCGCTGAGCTAGGCGCTTTTGTAATTGATGCCGATCAACTTGCCCGAGAAGCCATTGAGCGCGGATCTAAGGGATTTGATGAAGTAGTAAGTATTTTTGGAGACTCAATTTTACTTAATGGCGAAATAAACCGTAAAGCGTTAGCTGAATCAATTTTCAAAGATCAAGATTTAAAAACAAAACTCGAAGCAATAATTCACCCCTTTGTGAGAAAGAAATTTGAGTTTGCTGTCTCTTCTTTAAAAGATAGTGAAGTACTGGTTTATGAGATTCCATTATTAGTTGAGACAAAATCTCAAGATCGTTTTGATCTAGTTATTACCGTTGAGTCCGAGTATGAAAATAGAGTTGAAAGGTTGCGTTCAAGGGGAATGCAAAAATTAGAGATCGATGCCCGAATGGCGGCGCAGGCCACCCGTCCTGAACGCGAGGAGGTTGCTGATTTTCTGATAGAAAATAACGGAAATGAAGATGAACTTCTGCGCCAAGTTGAAAATATCTGGGATAGCATCAACGAAACTTTGTAAGTAGGCTAGGAAAATGCGCCCGGTATCTGATCTGCAACGTTCAGTTGCTCCATTTCAGGTGATTAGTGACTATGTTCCCGCCGGGGATCAACCAGAGGCTATTAAAGAGATCACTCGCCGAATAGAAGCTGGTGAACAAGATGTCGTACTTCTAGGTGCTACCGGAACTGGAAAATCAGCGACAACTGCTTGGCTGATTGAGAAGTTGCAAAGACCAACGTTAGTGCTGGCACCCAACAAGACATTGGCTGCTCAGTTGGCTAATGAGTTTCGCGAACTCCTTCCAAACAACGCCGTTGAATACTTTGTTTCCTATTATGACTATTACCAACCAGAGGCCTACGTGCCACAGACCGACACTTTCATTGAAAAAGATTCATCAGTCAATGAAGAGGTCGAAAGGTTACGACACTCTGCTACTAACTCACTGTTGACCAGGCGAGATGTGATTGTTGTTGCAACAGTTTCTTGTATTTATGGCCTTGGAACACCGCAGGAGTATGTAGATCGAATGGTTCGCCTTCGCGTTGGCGATGAAATTGAACGAAACTCGCTATTAAGAAAATTTGTTGATGTTCAGTACAAACGAAATGACATGGCCTTTGAACGTGGAACCTTCAGGGTGCGGGGCGACACAATCGAGATTATTCCCATGTATGAAGAGCTAGCCATACGAATTGAGATGTTTGGAGATGAAATTGAGAAGATATCAACACTTCATCCCTTAACCGGTGAGATCATCGCCGATGAGCAAGAGATGTATATTTTTCCGGCAACTCACTATGCAGCTGGACCTGAAACCATGAAGCGCGCAATAGGTGATATTCAAGACGAACTCCAAGTGCAATTGAATCTCCTTGAGAAACAGGGCAAATTGCTAGAGGCTCAGCGACTTCGCATGCGAACAACATTTGATATAGAGATGATGGAACAAATTGGCTTTTGTAGTGGAATCGAAAACTATTCTCGCCATTTAGATGATCGTCCAGCAGGTTCTGCTCCACACTGCTTACTGGACTATTTTCCAGAGGATTTTCTAGTAGTAATCGATGAAAGCCACGTAACTGTTCCGCAATTGGGAGCTATGTTCGAAGGCGATGCATCGAGAAAAAGAACCTTGGTCGAACATGGCTTCAGACTTCCGAGCGCACTAGATAACAGGCCTCTCAAATTTCCCGAATTCATTGAAAGAACATGACAAAAGCTCTACCTATCTGCAACACCCGGTAAGTATGAATTAGAAAAAGTTAAAAACGATGTGGTTGAACAGGTTATTCGACCAACCGGTTTGGTTGATCCTGCGATTGTAATCAAGCCGATTAAGGGTCAGATTGATGATCTTCTGCTGGAGATCAACATTCGAGCTGCCCGTAATGAACGTGTCTTAGTTACAACTTTAACCAAAAAAATGTCAGAAGATCTCACTGATTATCTTCAAGAGAAGGGCGTAAATGTTCGCTATCTTCATTCGGAAGTAGATACTTTGCGAAGAGTCGAATTACTTCGCGAACTAAGAACAGGTGAATATGATGTCTTGATTGGTATCAACCTGTTACGTGAAGGCTTGGATCTTCCCGAAGTATCTCTTGTCTCTATTCTCGACGCCGATAAAGAAGGCTTCCTGCGTTCTGCAACATCCTTAATTCAAACTATCGGTCGCGCCGCGCGAAATGTCTCCGGCGAAGTACATATGTATGCCGACAACATAACTGCATCAATGGCCAAAGCAATAGATGAAACCAATCGACGCCGAGCTAAACAAGTTGCATACAATCTGGAACGTGGGGTCGATCCTCAACCGCTTCGTAAAAAAATTGCCGATATTACAGATTTAATAAATCGAGAGAGCGAAGATACCGAAGAGCTTTTGGCTCATGAAAAATCAACATTCAAGAAATCGGCAGTTTCAGGTCTATTTGATGAGAATTCGATTTCGCTTCCTCGCAAGGATTTGATTGCGTTGATAGGCTCTCTGACTGACCAGATGAAGAACGCTGCAGCTGAACTTCAATTTGAAGTCGCCGCTCGGTTGCGCGATGAAATCAAGATCTTGAAGAAAGAACTGCGAATGATGGAAGAAGCAGGAGTGTGAAGTGAGTATCGACAAGTTAATTGTGCGTGGTGCTCGCGAACACAATCTTAAAAATGTTTCGATTGAACTGCCTAGAGAATCACTGGTAGTTTTCACTGGATTATCTGGTTCGGGTAAATCATCTTTAGCATTCGACACAATCTTTGCCGAGGGCCAGCGACGCTATGTCGAATCTCTTTCGGCCTATGCTCGCCAATTTTTGGGTCAATTGGACAAACCAGATGTTGATTTCATTGAGGGTTTATCTCCAGCTGTTTCTATCGATCAAAAATCTACCAATAGAAACCCTCGCTCAACAGTGGGAACTATCACGGAAGTTTATGACTATCTACGACTTCTTTTTGCACGCGCTGGTACACCACATTGTCCAAAATGTGGCAAAACCGTAACTCGACAATCGCCTCAACAAATTGTTGATCAGATTTTAGAACTTCCTCCCACAACAAAGTTTCAGGTGCTGGCACCTGTTATTAGAGCCCGAAAAGGAGAGTTTCTCGAACTCTTTAACGATTTGATAACCCAGGGCTATTCAAGGGCGCGAATTGATGGGGTAGTGGTCGCGTTAAGTGATGCTCCAAAACTTAAGAAGCAAGAAAAGCACACTATTGAAGTTGTCATTGATCGCTTAACTGCTAAACCTGAAAGTAAAACGAGGTTAACGGATTCGATTGAAACTGCATTGCGATTAGCATCCGGAATTGTTGTCTTGGATTTTGTGGATGCAAAGGGCAAGGATAAGGAACGCACATTTAGTGAACATCTGGCCTGCCATGGGTGCGAACTTTCATTCGAAGAGTTAGAGCCTCGATCGTTCTCATTTAACTCGCCATTTGGAGCATGCTCCGAGTGTTCCGGTATCGGAACAAAATTAGAAGTTGATGAAGAGTTAATCATCCCAGATGATTCAATTTCGATTAATGATGGAGCGATCGCCCCATGGTCGGGAGGTCAGTCATCTGACTACTTCCTAAGATTATTAGAGGCCCTGGCAAAAGATCTTCCATTCTCTTTAGATACGCCGTGGAAAAAGATCTCTGCAAAAGCTCGCGAAGCAATCTTAAATGGGTATGAATATGAAATAAAAATGAAGTACAAGGGTAGATATGGGGCCCGTAACTACACAACTGGTTTTGAAGGCGTAGTTCCATTTATTCACCGTCGTCATAGTGAGACCGATAGTGATTACAGTCGGGATAAATATGAAGCGTATATGCGTCAAATTGCATGCGAGGCATGTAATGGAGCCAGGTTAAAGCCTGAAGTTTTGGCTGTGACTATAGGTGATAAAAACATCGCTGAGATTTGCGAACTTTCTATCGCCGATTGCGCAGTATTTTTGAAACAGATCAAGTTAAATAAACGTGAGGCGCAAATAGCAGAGCGGGTGATGAAAGAAGTACATGCACGACTTGGCTTCCTACTTGATGTTGGTCTGGACTATCTCTCTTTAGCAAGGCCTGCCGGTTCTCTTTCAGGCGGTGAGGCTCAGCGCATTCGACTCGCAACCCAAATTGGTAGCGGCTTGGTCGGTGTTCTCTATGTTTTGGATGAACCCTCTATTGGATTACATCAAAGGGACAATAAACGTTTAATCGAGACTCTTACTCGTTTGCGTGATTTGGGTAATACGTTGATTGTTGTTGAACATGATGAGGAGACAATTCGCACGGCTGACTGGATCGTAGATATCGGTCCAGGGGCTGGTGAGCATGGTGGGCATGTAGTTGTTTCTGGAAGCTATGAAGATCTCATCAATTCAAAAGAGTCGATAACTGGTGCTTATCTATCTGGTAAAAAGTCAATTGAGATACCGAAAAAACGTCGCGCCATTGATCCTAAACGTAAACTTGTAATAAGAGGTGCCAAGGAAAACAATCTAAAAGATATTGAGGTTGAAGTACCTCTAGGTGTTTTTGTTGCCGTAACTGGTGTGAGCGGATCTGGAAAATCAACCCTTGTAAATGACATTCTCTACGTAGTTTTAGCTAACAAACTAAATGGTGCACGCTTAGTTCCCGGAAGGCATCGAACGGTAGCTGGTGTTGAGCATCTAGATAAAGTTGTTCATGTTGATCAATCTCCAATTGGACGAACACCTAGATCAAATCCCGCCACATATACAGGTGTATTCGACAAAATTCGAGCACTTTTTGCCGAAACTAGTGAAGCAAAAATACGTGGTTATCAGCAGGGGCGTTTCTCATTTAACGTTAAAGGTGGACGCTGCGAGAACTGTTCAGGTGATGGAACAATAACAATCGAAATGAATTTTCTTCCAGATGTGTACGTACCCTGCGAAGTCTGTCATGGAGCGCGATATAACCGAGAAACTCTTGAAGTTCATTACAAAGGAAAAACCATTGCCGAAGTTCTAAACATGCCTATTGAACAGGCGGGCGGATTTTTTGAATCTGTTCCAGCTATTGCGAGATATTTGAAGACGCTTAACGATGTTGGACTTGGTTATGTTCGACTAGGTCAGTCAGCACCGACGCTCTCTGGAGGAGAGGCACAGCGCGTAAAGCTAGCCACCGAGCTACAACGTCGTTCTACTGGCCGAACAATTTATGTTCTTGATGAACCTACAACTGGATTGCACTTTGAAGATGTAAATAAACTCTTGACTGTTCTAAACCGATTGGTAGATACAGGAAACACAGTTGTAGTAATTGAGCACAACTTAGATGTTATTAAATGCTCTGACTGGGTCATTGACATGGGACCTGAAGGTGGATTCCGCGGAGGAATGGTAGTAGCAGAGGGCACTCCTGAAACGGTATCTACAGTCAAAGAGAGTTACACAGGTCAGTTCTTGGGTGAGATTCTAAAAACTAATCGAAAAATCACAGCGAAGAAGTAGTCCAATGGCAGATCCAAAGAGTTATCGGCCGAGTAACATTCCTGAGCACCCAGGGGTTTATCGCTTTTATAACAAGCAGGACAAAGTAATCTATGTTGGTAAAGCAAAAAATCTTAAAAATCGCTTGAGTAATTATTTTCAAACAAATCTTGCTACAAAAACCAATCACATGGTGCATGAGGCGGTTCGTGTTGACTGGACAATCGTTAGTACAGAGTTAGAGGCGTTAGCCTTAGAGTTTAGTTGGATCAAGCAGTATCAACCGAAGTACAACGTCCAATTTAAGGATGACAAGTCCTATCCATACTTGGCTCTCTCCCTAAATGACGAATTCCCCATGATCTTCATTACGCGCAAAGATAAGCGTGCGGGATTGAAATACTTTGGTCCATATACAAATGCTTGGGCTCTTCGAAATACCTTCGATGTCCTGCTTAAGGTTTTTCCCGTTAGATCCTGTTCTTCATCCAATTTCACTCGTGCTCAACGCAGCAAACGTCAATGCTTGTTGGGTGATATCGGAAAGTGCGCAGCGCCATGTGTAGGTTGGATTTCTCAGGAAGAGCATAAGAAATTGGCCGGTCGACTTAATGAGTTCATGGAGTCAGGCATGGAGAACATTCTTCCTAAACTTCATGAAGAGATGAATGCAGCTGCAGCAAATGAAGAGTTCGAAAGAGCGGCTCGACTGAGAGATCAGATCGAATCATTTGAAAAGGCGCAAAAATCTACTGAAGGAAATTTCTCTGATGATTTAGATGGAGATTTCATTTCTATTTATCACGACGGTTTCCATGCAGCAGGCTCAATTTTTTCCATGCAACGAGGATCGGTAAAAGGCTCAAGGTCGTGGATAGTAGATCAAGAGATGGTGCTTGAAGGCCAAGATGAGTTGACTGCTCTTTTGTATTCGATCTATGGAACTGGAGCAATAGCAGTTCCACGTAACATTTACATCAGCTCAGATCACGCAGATAAAGAACAACTAGAGCAGTGGTTGGGTCAAATTGGTTCTACCAAAGTAGAGATCAAATCTCCACAACGAGGCGAGAAAGTTGAGCTCTTAAGCACCGTCAAAAGAAATGCTCAATACTCCTTGATTCAATACTTAAGCAAACGAGCAACAGATGCAGCTGTAAGCGGTAAGGCTCTGACTGAGATAGAAGAGCACCTTAATTTAGGGCGAACTCCACTTCGAATTGAGTGCTTTGATATCTCAAATATCTCAGGAACTTCAGTGGTGGCATCCATGGTGGTTTTCGAAGATGGAATGATTAAAAAGAGTGAGTACCGACGATTCATTATTGATACAAGCGCGGGCTTTGACGACACACGAGCAATGCATCAAGTTATTACTCGCAGGTTGAAGCGTCTACTTGATGATCGTAAAGAGAATGAGGCAGAGGTGGCAGAGCTCGGTGGAAAGCCCAGCAAGTTTGCCTATCCGCCTCAATTGATCGTTGTCGATGGTGGGCAACCACAAGTCAATGCAGCTCAACGTGCCTTGGATGAGTTAGGAATAACAGATATTGCATTATGCGGACTAGCAAAACGATTAGAGGAGGTATGGATACCTGGATCGAAAGATCCACTTATTCTTCCCCGAAATAGTGAAGGTCTATATCTCCTGCAACGAATTAGAGATGAGGCTCATCGCTTTGCAATCACCTTCCATCGCTCCAGGCGCTCAAAGATAATGTTGGAATCGATTCTGGATGAGATTCCACAATTGGGTTCAGCGCGAAGAGCCTCCTTATTGGAGCGTTTCGGTTCAGTCGCGGCAATTCGAAAAGCATCCGTAGAGGAGATCGCTGCTACACCAGGCATCGGGGGAAAGATTGCATCAGTAATTGAAAGCTATTTAGAGGGAATTTCTACTCAGAAAGTGAACACCGAAACTGGCGAAATCAGCGATAATTAATCCATGAGTTCAAACGAAACCCTGATCCTCACTGGCATGTCTGGTGCTGGTAGATCTACGGTTGCGCACGCTTTGGAAGACTTGGGTTGGTATGTCGTAGACAACCTGCCACCAGCTTTGCTATCTGCCTTAGTTTCAAAGGGGACTGGACCTCAAGGTAAAGAGTTAGCCGTTGTCGTAGATGTACGTGGGGGAGAGTTTTTTGATGAACTCTCACTTGCATTAGCGCAGTTAAAGTCAGAGTCACTTGAATATCGTTTAGTTTTTCTCGACGCTACAGATCAGGCTTTAGTACAACGTTTTGAATCAACTAGGCGCCCACATCCACTACAAGGGCAAGATCGTATTGTTGATGGGATTTCTCGGGAACGTGAAAAACTTGAAGAGGTCCGTTCACAATCTGATGTTGCCATCGACACAACCAATTTAAATGTACATCAGTTAGAAAAAAGAGTGGGCGAGATTTTTGGCAAAGGAAAAACTCAAGGTGTGCGCATTAATGTGCTTTCTTTTGGTTATAAATATGGAATACCAGTGGATGCAGACCTAGTCTTGGATTGCCGCTTCATTCCCAATCCCCATTGGAATCCGGAGTTACGCCAATTAACAGGGTTAACGCCTCAGGTTAGCTCGGCGGTTTTAGATAGTGATGGTGTTGCCGAATTTGTATCCGACTATGTTCATCTAGTGAACTCAATGTTGACTGGATATCTGCGAGAGGGGAAGAAATTTGTAACAATTGCAGTCGGATGTACGGGTGGTAAACACCGAAGTGTTGCGGTTACAGCCGAAATTGCTCGACAGCTCAATGAATTAGGAAGTGAAATTTCGGCGCACCCAACTCATCGAGACGTTGGTCGCGAGTAAGAATTAAGGATATTGAATAAAAAAGAGAATGCGATTGAAGTATCAACCTTAGGTTGAGAGATCTCAGGTCAGAAAATAATTTTAGTTTGAGCCACATTCTCCTTAACTAACTGGTTGGATTACGCCATGGCAATGACTGCATCAGTAAAGGATGAGCTTTCGCGCATCGCAATAACTAAGCCTTGTTGCCGAAAAGCCGAAGTCTCCGCACTTCTTCGGTTTGCTGGGGGATTGCACTTGGCAGCCGGCAAGATAGTTATTGAAGTTGAACTAGATACTTCTCAGAGTGCCAGAAGGTTACGTAAAGATATCTCCGACATTTATGGTCATGATTCTGATTTAGCAGTTTTATCATCTGGAGGATTACGTAAAGGTTCTCGCTATGTTGTGCGTGTAATTAATGAGGGAGATGCACTTGCGCGTCAGACAGGACTTGTTGATTCAAACGGTCGCCCAGTAAGAGGTCTTCCGCCACAAGTAGTCTCTGCAGCAATTTGTGATTCTGAGGCAGCATGGCGCGGAGCCTTCATCGCACATGGTTCACTAACCGAACCGGGCCGTTCATCCTCATTAGAAATTACCTGCCCAGGCCCAGAGGCTGCGTTAGCACTTGTTGGAGCAGCGCGTCGAATGGGAATTGCGGCTAAGGCGCGTGAAGTACGTGGAGTAGATCGAGTTGTTATCCGAGACGGCGATGCTATTGGCGTTTTACTAACACGACTTGGCGCACATGAAAGTGTGATGGCGTGGGAAGAGCGTCGAATGCGCCGTGAGGTAAGAGCTACGGCAAATCGTCTTGCAAATTTTGATGATGCAAATCTACGTAGATCGGCAAGAGCTGCAGTTGCTGCAGCTGCTCGAGTACAAAGAGCGATGGAGATTTTGGGACCAACAATTCCTGATCACTTAAAAGAGGCCGGGGAGTTGCGCATTAATCACGGACAAGCATCGTTAGAGGAACTGGGCTCATTGGCAACTCCTGCTATGACTAAAGATGCGATCGCTGGGCGCATTCGTCGCTTGTTGGCAATGGCTGACAAGCGCGCTGCTGAGTTAGGAATTCCTGATACTGAGAGTGGATTATCTCCAGATTTACTCAATTGATTGTAAGAGAAGGGGATGCGTAGGTTCTGTCACTGATAAGATTTATTTCACGACCCCAATGTTGTGAAAGATGCACAAACCACCAATAACTGGGTTTCTTCATTTTTTACCCAGAGCCCCACTAGTACGAAGGACTCAATCATGATCAATGTAGGAATCAACGGTTTTGGACGGATCGGGCGTAATTTCTTTCGAGCCAGCCTGACCAATCCAGATATCAATATTGTTGGAATCAACGACCTAACTCCTAATGAAACCCTTGCCCACCTACTTAAATACGATTCGATCCTAGGACGCCTTGGTCTACCAGTGACTTTTACTGATGACTCGATCACGGTTGATGGCAAAACGATCAAAGTTTTTTCCGAAAGAGATCCAGCAAATCTTCCATGGGCCTCTGTTAAAGCTGACGTGGTAGTTGAATCAACCGGAATATTTACTAAAGCTGCAGATGCGCAAAAGCACATCACCGCAGGTGCAAAAAAAGTCATCATTTCAGCTCCAGCATCCGATGAGGACATCACAATTGTTATGGGTGTTAATCACCTGAAATACGATGGAAGCAAACACCACATTATCTCTAACGCCTCATGTACAACTAACTGCCTTGCTCCTATGGCAAAAGTACTCAATGACAACTGGGGAATTGTTAAGGGCTTAATGACGACAATCCACGCCTATACAAACGATCAACCAATCTTGGATTTTCCTCATAAAGATTTGCGACGTGCGCGTGCGGCTGCAACTAACATGATCCCTACCTCGACAGGGGCTGCAAAAGCGATCTCACTAGTTCTGCCAGAGCTCAAAGGAAAACTCGATGGTTATGCAATGCGCGTTCCGATTCCGACTGGATCTGCAACTGACTTAACCGTTGAGTTGGCGAAAGAAGCGACTGCTCAAGAGATTAATGCTGCAATGAAGGCGGCGGCAGAGGGAGAGCTCAAGGGCTATCTTTCTTACACTGAAGATCCAATTGTCTCTTCAGATATTGTGACAGATCCTTCATCGTGCGTCTTCGACTCAGATCTAACAAAAGTTATTGGCAATCAAGTCAAAGTTGTCGGTTGGTATGACAATGAGTGGGGTTATTCAAACCGCTTAGTCGATCTAATCGGTTATATTGGCAAAACTCTGTAATGCCAGAGCTTTCAACCATTGATTTAAAAGGCAAGCGGGTTTTTTTGCGCTGCGATCTTAATGTGCCAATAAAAGATGGTGTTATTAAAGATGACGGTCGAATCAAAGCCAGCTTGCCAACTATTCAACTTTTGTTGAATAAAGGTGCATCAGTAGTTATAGCAGCACACCTTGGGCGTCCAAAAAATGGTCCCTCCACGGAGTTTTCCTTGGCACCTGTAGCAAAGCGACTCGGCGAACTGTTGAAACAAGATGTTAAATTCTTGGGCGAGATCACTGGAGATTCTGTTGCCGAAATGGCTGGCTCATTAAAAACAGGAGAGATCCTACTTCTTGAAAATATTCGATTCTCATCTTTTGAAACTAGTAAGGAAGATGTCGAACGTGAAAACTTTGCTAGAGAGTTAGCATCGTATGCAGATTTTTATATCGGAGATGGTTTCGGGGCGGTACATCGAAAGCACGCATCCGTCTTTGATCTTCCTGGACTTCTGCCTCACGCGGCTGGTTCTCTAATTAGTGCTGAAGTTAAAGTTCTCAAAACGCTAACGGATAAACCTGAGCGACCTTACGGTGTTGTACTTGGCGGGGCGAAAATATCGGATAAATTAGCCGTAATTGAAAATCTTCTGAGCAAAGTAGATGTTCTTGCTATAGGTGGAGGAATGGTTTTCACATTTTTAAAGGCACAGGGAAAAGAGATCGGTACCTCTATAGTAGAAAATGAGATGCTGGATGTCGTAAAGGAGTTAATCCAGAAGGCAAAAGATAACGGAGTGCAATTACTTTTGCCTACGGACATAGTAGTTGCACCTTCTTTCTCACCCGATGCGGTTCCTACATTGGTATCAGTTGATCAAATCCCTGTAGATCAGATGGGCCTAGATATTGGTCCAAAATCTGCAGAGAATTTTGCATCTGCGATTGTTAAATGTAAAACAGTTTTCTGGAATGGACCTATGGGAGTATTTGAGTTTCCTAACTTTGCGGCAGGAACAAAGGTAATTGCTCAAGCATTGACGCAGGTAAAGGGCATTAGTGTTGTTGGCGGAGGCGATTCAGCTGCTGCTGTTCGTGCTTTGGGCTTTGAAGATTCACAGTTTGGCTACATCTCAACAGGCGGTGGCGCTTCACTCGAGTACTTAGAGGGAAAGAAACTTCCAGGTTTAATTGCATTGGATTTGGCTTAATTGATATTAAACTTCGAAGTAACTAGAGGAGACAAAGATGCGTAAGCCATTGATGGCCGGTAACTGGAAGATGAATTTAAATCATCTAGAGGCGATTGCAGTTGCGCAAAAACTTGTCTACGGCTTAGGTGATAAAGATTATGACGCCGTGGATGTTGCCGTCATTCCCCCATTTACCGATATACGCTCCATTCAAACCTTGGTAGATGGAGATCGTTTACGACTTCAGTATGGAGCGCAGGATCTATCTCCAGACAGCAGTGGTGCCTTTACTGGCGATATCTCTGGTGCGATGTTAAAAAAGCTTGGTTGCACCTACGTCATTGTCGGTCACTCAGAACGTCGCGCTATTCACAATGAAACCGATTCCTTGATCAATCGTAAGATTAAAGCGGCGCTAGCAAATGAACTAACTCCAATATTTTGCGTAGGAGAAGAGCTCTCTATTCGCGAATCGGGTATGCATGTTTCACATGTTGTTCGTCAGCTCCGAGCCGGTTTAGAGGGTTTCACAAAGCCAGAGTTGAAGAAAATTACAATTGCTTATGAACCGGTATGGGCCATAGGAACTGGCAAAACTGCAACGCCTGAAGATGCTCAAGAAGTTTGCGCTGCAATTCGTGAAGAGATCGAAAACATTGGATCTGCAGATATCGCGAGCAATATGCGTATTCTCTACGGTGGATCTGTGAAATCTTCGAACATCGTTGAAATCATGAAAAAAGAAGATGTCGATGGTGCTTTGATCGGTGGGGCTAGCCTGGATCCTGAGGAATTGGCTAAAATAGCCAAGTTCTACGCGGTATCCGAGTAAACGTTTAGCCTTTTAGGCGGGTATCCTTACCCTCTACGAACTAGGAGTTTTAGAAAAGTGATACTAGGTCTCTCAATTGCATTAATGATTACAAGTACCCTCATGATTCTTTTAGTGCTTCTGCACAAAGGCAAGGGGAGTGGACTCTCTGACTTGTTTGGTGGAGGGATATCTTCGAACTATGGAGGATCTTCAGTAGTAGAGCGAAACCTTGATCGAATAACGATCGTTGCCGGTGGCTTGTGGTTCTCTCTTGTCGTAGCTCTCTCGCTCTTGCTTAAGTAGTTCAATTCTTAATTCATAAAATTTTTGCACATTAACGAAGGAGTTCGAAATGGCAAGTGCAATTCGTGGAAGTCGTGTTGGTGCTGGCCCAATGGGCGAAGCAGAGCGCGGAGATTCGATTGCTCGTGCCTATGTCTCTTACTGGTGTGCTAACGGACATGAAGTTCGCCCATCTTTTGCAGTTGAAGAGACAGTTGTAATCCCAGCTGAATGGGATTGTCCAAAATGTGGCTACCCTGCTGGTAGAGATCGCAACAATCCGCCGAGCCCAATCAAAAATGAGCCATACAAGACGCACCTTGCATACGTGAAAGAACGACGTACTGATTCAGAGGGCGAAAGGCTTTTAGAAGATGCACTGCGTAGATTACGTGGAGACGACGAGTAAGTATTATTAAAGCGATTTTGCAGAGGCAAGCAAGGCCGCAATTCCTTCTTTTCTTTTCGTAAAGTTAAATCGAAGTAGTGGATACTTTCTTAAGGTTAAAACATTTGCATCACCCAAGGCTTGTGCAGCGATAAGTGTGCCTAAATCAAATTCAGCGCCAGGTATTTTTATCTCAACCTGGTGACTGCCTGTAATCTGTAGAAAAACCCCGTTTTGTTGTCCGCCTTTATGAAATTGTCCTGTTGAATGTAAAAAACGTGGGCCCCAACCAAAAGTGACAGGTCTATTAGCTTTTTCTGAAAGTATGGATTGAATTTCGGTAAGAGCCGAGTCATTTGATCTATCAAGATAAGCCATGACGGCGATATATCCATCAGTTGGAACCGATGCTATTAAAGTGTTAAGTGCATCTTTAACGCTGGAACCTTTTCCATATATCTCAACAGCTGCTTCAACATGATCTGCCGTAAAGACGGGTTTTGTCCCATTCCACTGCGACAGGAGAGCAGAAGCAGCAACCTTTGCCTCAGTTACATTTGGTTGATTAAAGGGATCCACCTTAAGAGCAAAACAAAGTAGGGAAGTGACCCACTCCCAAAGAATAAACTGCGCAGATAGATCAGCCTCGACTATTAAATCGGCATTTCCGCTAAAAGCTACCTTCAAACAATTGCCGAAATGTACATCCTTAAAATTCTTGACAACGATCGGTAATCTTCCACATTGATTTTTTCCAGTCGATTCGGCAATCAGTTGTTCTATCCAATCACTTAACCCTGGCATCCCGCTGCCAGAGTCATTGAATGCAATGTATTGATCGCTTTGGTATGCGAGCAAAAATGCAATATCACATACAAGATGTGGGTCTAGTAGAAAAGATTCCTTGGCATCGTTTGCTTCATCTAATAAAACCGAAACATCTATGCCGAGTAATGATGCGGGAACAAGTCCAAAGGCACTGAGAACACTAAATCGACCACCAACATGAGGATCGGCTTTTACTACAGAGTATCCATGTTCGCGGAGCTGTTGATCTAATGGTGAACCAGGATCGGTTACAAAAACCATGTGTGCCGTGGGTTCTAGGGATTGCTTCCGAAAAGCCTCTTCAAAGATTGATCGATGAGAGATAGTTTCAATGCTCGTGCCTGATTTAGAACTGATAATGACTAAAGTTTTTGCTAAATCATTTTTCAACGCTCTTTGGACATGATCAGGATCTGTGGAGTCCAAAACAAACAATTGCTTTTGATGAGTTGTCGCAATCACTTCAGGGCCTAAAGAGGACCCACCCATTCCGCAAAGTACAAAAGAGGTCTTATCGCGATCTTTTGCCGCAAGAGCATCTAAAGTGGGCAAAAGATCACGCGAATCATTGGGTAGATCTACCCAATTTAGCCGGATCGCTGCCTCTGCCTCCGCCTGTTTTCCCCAGAGTGTGTTGTCTTTCTTAGCCAATCTTGCATGGGCCTCTAATAAGGCTTTGTACTCCGGGGAAGATCGATCGATTTTTGCTACAGCGGTACCACTAACTTTAATCATGCTTGCAGAGCAGCTTCGACATTTTTTTGAAGCTCTTTCCAAGCCTGTGCAAACTTCTTAACTCCATCCACCTCAAGTTCAGTTGTGACATTATCGAGTGAAACATTTAAATCTGATAATCCCTTAAGAACTTGTACTGCTTGTTGGTAATTTCCCGTAACAGTGTCACCACGTAGAACCCCGTGATCAATGAACGCATCTAGTGTGGATTGCGGCATTGTGTTCACGGTATTTAGCGCAATTAGCTCCACTACATAGTGCGTATCTGGATATGAAGGATCCTTCACTCCAGTTGAAGCCCACAATGGTCTTTGTTTGTGGGCACCTTTGGATTCGAACGCCCTCCATGATGGTGAATTGAATTTTTCTTCAAATAATTGATAAGC
>Ga0209230_10000036_pt1 | contig 49096 bp, 43 predicted proteins | sample LakOntMetagenome_FD_187467 | JGI IMG/M metagenome (GOLD analysis project Ga0209230, IMG submission 187467) | Freshwater and sediment microbial communities from Lake Ontario - Sta 18 epilimnion Metagenome (SPAdes) (version 2) | ecosystem: Environmental > Aquatic > Freshwater > Lentic | place... | reverse complement strand
GTTGTAGAGGGGTACATTAAACCGAATTCGGCGCAAATCATTACACATTCAAGCGGAACTATTGAGCGCGGAAATTGCATCATGTTTGAAACCGTGTTTGAGTGCGACGTTTGTTTCCCAGTGGAAGGAATGCTTATTCCCTGCGTCGCTAAAAATATTACAAAGGCCGGAATCCGCTGCGAAAGTGCAAATGAAGTCCCGTCGCCGATTATTGTATTTATCGCAAAGGACCACCATTATTCGTCGTCGCAGTTTAACGAAATTAAAGAGGGAGACAAGCTGAACGTCAAGGTAATTGGTCAGCGATTTGAACTACATGATAAATATATTTCAATTATTGGTGAGCTTGTCCGCGACAAGGAGGCCCCGCGCCCAAAACCACAAGCAAAACCAAGACTGGTTATTGAGCCTTAACCTAAACCATCTAAACATTCATCCGCCAATTTATAGCATCCGGTTGTTTCATCCATTGTATAAATTTTAACTGCACACTTGTTTTTTATTGAAAATTCCTGCGCCTTTTTTACGTCGCCCGTTACTATATACTTTTCTGGCGATATATACACAAACAGCCGACTATTCTGCGGCATGCATGCATAGTCTTGATGTATGTCCATCATAATGCGATCAATTCCATCTTCCATTATATTTACTTATGTTTATTTATATTTTTATTTATTTGCATTAATTTATATTTAGTTGACAATATCTAACTAAATATAACCATTGTACGTTTAAAATATAAATTTATATATATTGAAAATCATATAAAAATAAATAATTATATTGCCTTATTAATGAACCCCGAAGAACCTATTCAAGAAAATAATAATCTGGATATTGGAATTTGTGAGGAATGCAACGGCGAAATAAACTGTAACAAAGATAATGTATATATTCTAACAAAGGAGGAAGAAGACGACAAATTGTGGTGTCAATGTTGTTTTGAAGAACTCTGGAAAGAATATAGCAATAACGGTTGGACCGGGGATGACATAGAATATTATTTAGAATTAGAAAAGGAAGAAGAGGAAGAAAAGGAAGAAGAGGAAGAAGAGGAAGAAGAGGAAGAAGAGGAAACATCGTAATATAAAAACAAATTATATATACAAATGGATACTATCTATAAGAACTACATTGATCTATATGGTAATTTCTCGCATATTCTCAACATTAAAATAGACAAAAGTTTAAGTGAAGATGAAAAAAGAATAATCCTTTTTGATATATATGATTTAATCAACGAAAAAGAGATTAAAAAAAATATATCAAACGCGATTATCAGTATTAAATGGAGAGTTTATGATGAGAGCGATTTATTACATTATTTTACAGATAGCAATGGTATTCTTTCAGATAAAAAAGTTTATGAGCATACAAAATTATTATTAAATAACATTAAAACTATTACCGGCGCAAAAAATAGTGATAAGTTTATTATTATTCTTAGCAAACCACTTACTAAACCTGTTTGTTTAATTTAGTAATAAAATAGTTAAAGATGCAAATTGAAATCTTCACTTGCGTAAAAAGGTTTAAAAGCAACACCCTATATTCAAGTAAATGGAGGCAATTCTTTCAACAAACAGCGTAAATAATTTTTCGGTTAGCGAGCTTAACTATATCCGAGAAACAATTGAGAACATGAACAAGTTCAATCAGATTGAGGTGCTCCGAATACTCAATAGACACAATGACGTAACACTAAATGAAAATAAATATGGGGTGCACATCAATCTAACAGAAATCAGCAAGGGAATTCTGGATGAACTATTGATCTATATCAAGTATGTAACAACGCAAGAGATTACATTGAACTCAATTGAAAAGCAAAAGGACGACTACAGAAATACATATTTCTCAAAAGATATTAAAGATAATCACAAGATAATAGCAGGCAAGTAAATATGTTAGCATATAATGATGTATTAGATGAATTACAAGATTATATTTTAGACGAGGGCCATGTTGATAAACTACTAAAGATGAAATTGTCGTCACAGTCACAACAATCCAAGGTAGAAAAACCGCGCGTCATTCAGAAGGTCGCTTTTCAACCCGCACTATTTGTTCCCGCGCAACAAGACAGCCTTTTTTGGTGCTACTATATTCTAAAAAATGGCGACGCAAGTTATGAAACGCTGAATAATAAGAATTCGCTCGTGGCAAAACAACAAAAAATTGAGCTGGTTTCGGTAATCAGAAAAAATAAGGATATTGTCAAAATGTACAAGTTTGATACCATTACAAATCTTGAGAGTAACTTGGCAAATGACGATAATCTAAGCCTAAAAACCTTCCTTTCTCTGTGTGCAATTGAGAATATTAATGTCGTATATGTTAATAACAAGACGTATTACGAGGCAATGATGAATGACTCTGGAGTGATTTATATTGTACGCGAAATACAATCCCCGGCCAACAAATATCACAAAAAATATGGGTTTGAACTATCAACGGCGCCGGTTCTTGATGTCATTAGAACCACTCTTTATAAGTTAGAGGTGGTTGATAAACCAATCCGGGCTGCATCGGCATACAAACTCCAGGACCTTATTGATATATGCGGCAAACTGGATATCGCAATAACAAATAAGGAAACTGGAAAGAATAAAAGCAAAAATGATTTGTACGAATCTATCGTTCAATATTTTTAGATTGAAATATAAAAAAAAATGAACAACAATTTAAAAATATGTCTTTGTATAATATAACAATGAGTTCTGCAAGTAAATCGGTCATCGCTAATTTAGAGGATAAACTTGAGTCGATGGGCGAGCCGGGCTTAAATACATTGGTTAAAAGCATTGATGAAATAAGAGATGTATTTCCGAAGGAGATTAAAGCCGATAGCAAAAGCGCCAGCAATACCAGCTCGTCTGCATCTAAGTTTAAGCCTAAGCCTCCCAGCAAAGATTGGTCGTCAGAATCCAGCAAGGACTCGCGCCTACCTTCACAGGTAGAAAAGCCTGTTAACATAGACAACCGACCTCAGTCCCCTACAGAGCCGCCGCCGCAGCAACAGCAACCGGTATTGATGGCCCCCGCTGAAATCTTTCGGGAAGGACGAGAAGAAGGTGAAGTGAGCGAAGAAGAAATTAAGGAAATGACTAACACGCGGAAGACGCCACAGGATCGGTTTGATGATCTAATAAAGCAGTATTACAACGTTAACCCATATAGCTACAACCCCGCTCTCAACCACGAATTGGAAGTAAGGTTTGGCACAAAGGGCGTCAAAAGTTTGTCCCGCAACGACTACGACAATGTAATCAAGAAGCTAAAATCATCCGGGTTTAATTTGGTCGGTGACAGCAATGGCGAGTACTACATGCGCGTAAATTGTGAGTTTCTTGATAGCGCAACAGGCAGATTTAAGTTGTCCGATATCCGAACGGAGATTAAGGGTTTGCATGTTATTCAAGAATTTTGTAAAACAAACGATCTAAAATCACTCTACAACTCTAATCCGGTTTCCATTGACTTTATACATAAGAAACCCGGGTTTATTAACAAGGAAAAGATATACCCTGTAGACTTTGATGATTTTAATTTTAGAGTTTCCTACCAAACAGAAGAAAAAATAAAGGCGGGTCTGAAAACATTTGTAATTGATAATTGGCGAAAATCAAAGAAGGAGTTTCGTTTTATTAACCGCGTTTCCTTTGAGCACCCAGACCATCCATTCATTGTTGATGTTAGCATAACAAAGTTTGGCAACAGATCGCCGGATAGATACGGTCGCGAAAATCGTGGACCCATGATCCGCGTCTACACATTGGAGGAATCAAATATCTTCAATAATCCAGAGGTTTTTGAACTTGAAATTGAGATCAATAACAAAAAGATTGGCCCCACAACAAAATTCAATAACCCCAAGATCATTGTGGATTCGTTAAGAAAGGTAATCAAGTACGTCCTAAGTGGTCTCCAAGGAACAAACTACCCTGTTTCTTACCCCGAGCAAAAGGCCGTCACCGACTCTTATATGAAAATGATATGGAAGGAGGAACAGGAACCGAACCGCTTCATTTCCAGTAAAAATTTTATTGGTCCAAACTCAATTACTTTGCAGCTTAAAAATATTGCGCCCTTTGATGAGAACACGACCGAGGTCAATATACGCAAGGGCTTTGTGGTGACAGAGAAGGCGGATGGAGACAGACACCTCATGTTTATTTCAAATGAAGGCAAGATTTACCTTATAAATACAAACATGGACATTATATTTACAGGCGCAAAGACGGCAAATCAGGAATGCTTTAATGCAATATTAGACGGCGAATTGATTATGCACGATAAAAACGGGAAATTCATCAACTTGTATGCTGCATTTGATATTTATTATATTAAAAACCAGGACGTGCGGGCTTACACGTTCATGTTGGCCGCCGGTGAAAAAGACATTTATAAGTCGCGATACCAGATACTCAAGTATGTTGAACAGCACTTAAATGCGGTATCTATCATAAACGTAAAATATGACGCGAAAAATCCTGTAACTCGAACCGGTCAAGACCGCGACCAAAACTCCCCCATGCGATTCTCGGTAAAGGAGTTCTTTCCGATGAGCGAGAAGCAGTCCATATTTGACGGTTGCGACACAATTTTGCAAAAGGAGCGCGAGGGGCGGTTTGAATACACAACGGACGGACTCATATTTACACACGCCTACTATGGTGTAGGAACCGATGAAATCGGCAAGGCCGGACCAAAGACCAAGATAACGTGGGAACAATCCTTCAAGTGGAAGCCCCCGCAATACAACACGATTGACTTCTTAATTACCACGGTCAAAAATCCCAACGGAGACGATGTAATCAAGTCATTGTATGAAGACGGAACAAATACTACCATTGCGGTTCAATACCAAGAGTATAAAATGATAGAACTACGATGCGGATTTAAAGAATCAAAGGATGGGTTTATTAATCCGTGCCAGGACGTAATTGACGATAAGCTACCCGAGGCCGGTACCCGCTTTGAAGACCGCCAGGATAACGACTACGTTCCTATGCGATTTTACCCCACGGAACCATATGACGCTAATGCCGGTTTGTGTAACATAATGTTGCGCATGGACGGTGCAGGTGGTAAGAAAATGTTCTCCGAGGAGAATGACGTGTTTGAAGATAACACCATTGTGGAGTTTAGATACGACCTTGACAAGGAGGAGGGGTGGCGATGGATTCCTCTAAGAGTCCGTCACGATAAGACTGCAAAGTTGCGGCGAGGTGAGAAGGAATATGGTAACGCCTATAAGGTGTGCAATGAGAACTGGAAATCAATTCACCCAAGTGGAAGAATTGACGAGTACATGTTATCAACCGGATTAAACATTCCGAATGTAAGCGTAAGCGAGGACGTATATTACAACGCGTCTGCCGGAAAATTTAAGACGGAGGCCATGAAGAACTTTCATAATCTATACGTTAAGAAAATGCTGATAGTCTGTGCATCAAAGCAAGGGGACACTTTGGTTGACTTTGCATGCGGTAAAGCGGGCGATTTGCCAAAGTGGATTAATGCGAAGCTATCGTTTGTCTTTGGCGTTGACATATCAAAGGATAATCTGGAAAATCGCCTTGATGGTGCATGCGCGCGATTCCTAAAATCTAAAAAGACCAACAAGCATGTGCCTTATGCGCTATTTGTCAACGGAAACAGCGCCTACAATATTAAAGACGGAAGCGCCATGTTGAGTGACCGCGCAAAACAAGTTACGGCGGCGGTATTTGGTAACGGCCCCAAGGATTCCGACAAAATTGGCAAAGGAGTCGCGCGACAATACGGCAAGGGTGTGGACGGGTTTAATGTGTCATCTTGCCAATTTGCGATACATTACTTCTTTGAGGACCCGGACACCTTGAAGGGGTTCATGAAAAATATTGCAGAGTGCACAAAACAAAACGGGTATTTCATTGGAACCGCCTACGACGGCAAATTGGTGTTTAATGAACTGCGGAAAACTGCTCCCGGAGACAGCGTTAAAATTGTTGAAGACGGTAAAAAGATCTGGGAGGTTACGCGTGGATATGGTTCAGACACATTTGAGGATAACTCCAGTTCTATTGGCTATAGAATTGATGTGTACCAGGAATCTATTAACCAAACAGTGTCTGAATACTTGGTGAACTTTGACTATCTGAACCGCGTGATGAGTGCCTACGGGTTTGAATTGGTATCCCGTGATGAGGCCAAGGATATGGGTCTACCGGACGGGTCAGGCCTGTTCAGCGAACTATTCTTATACATGATGGATGAAATCGCCAAGAATAAATTCAAGGCAAAGGACTATGAGAAGGCGTCCTCTATGAGCGGGTACGAAAAGAAAATCTCGTTCTTAAACAGATATTTCGTGTATAAAAAGATTAGAACGGTTAACGTAGATGATGTGGAACTTGAACTTGGCGAGTATGCTGATACTGCAGCATCAAGAAGCATAGAGGAGACTAAACATGCTCAAGAGGTTGCAGTAGAAGAGGTTGCCGCGATTAAACCAAAGGTTCGCAAGCTGAGCAAAAAATTATTGCTTGTTGCAGCAACCGATGCAATTGATGATGCACCTATTCCCACAAAGGCAAAGGCAAAGGCATCAAAAGCAAAGGAACCCAAGGAGAAAAAAGCAAGCGTAAAGGTGGCAAAGAAAGCCCTTGTTATTGAAGGCGACGATGACGATGACGAAGACGCTTAAGTATAATATTGAATAACGAACTTAAATAAATTGCCTAATATATAATAATAAACCAATGAGTTATTATATATTACCAAAAATTCACAATAATATTGAAGTGTGTCCCAGAGATAGCAGCGACCATGACCCCCTTCTATACCTATCACAAAGCCTATATAACTATTATGCCGATGTAAACCAAAAAATTGCTGGTATTTGTAGAGAGGAATACGACCCGTCATGCAACATGCAAACTGAGCTGGCGCGTCTTGTGAACCCATACGAATACATTTTTTCCAAGGTGCCCGGGTCTAATTTCTCGGTTAGTAAATTGAAACCGAAATCAAATTTGTTCTATGATTTTCTTGAAGTAATTACAACGCTAAACGTGCTGGACTCGTACAGAGCAGAACCTATTAAAACACTGCATGTAACTCCTAACTATAGTGATACAATTGAGTGTTTTGAAATGCTTCGCGAAAGCTATAGCGACGAGATACAGTACTATGACGAAATAAGCGATGACACCATTAAATCTATCGGAGACTGCAAGTTTCACTTTTTATTTCTGGAAACAAAAACGGCGGATTTAAATGCATATATGTATTCGCTAATTGAAAGCGTGATGGTTATTTTGCGAAATCAGGCGGTCAGGGGGTGCTGCATTATAAAGATTAATCATGTTTTTCATAAACCAGTTGTTGACGTATTGTTTACATTATCATCATTGTTTGAGAAAACGTACGTTTTGAAACCAAATACAAGTAACGTTACGTCATTTGACAGATATGTCATTTGCAAGAATTTCCAGTATAACGAAAGCAAACACAAATTGTTGAAATTGACCTATTTTAGATTAGCCGTTTTTCTAAAAAAATTAGACAGCAGAACCATAACGTCTATTGTAGATCAGGAAATCCCTTATTACTTTACGACAAAGTTGAACGACCTGAATATTATAATTGGCCAGCAACAACTGGATTCTTTAAATTTAGTAATAAACTTGTTGAAAAATAAGAATAAGGACGAACGAACCGAAGTTATGAAAAAGGCCAGCATTCAGAAGTCGGTTTCGTGGTGTGAAAAGTACAAGATCCCTTGCAACAGGTTCACAGAAAAGACAAACATCTTTTTACCCATCAGTAAGGAGGTTGATTTTTGATAGAATATACATTTCGCACACTAATATATTTTATATGCAGAATATATAATATATGTCATCATCCAACGATATTGTAGACGAGAGCACCGTCCTGCAAATTAGTTCTTCGGAGAGCAAACCAGCCACCAAACAAGGGGGATGTTGTGAGTATATCCGCAGCCAGGATTTCTCTCAAAAGATTGGCATTATACCGACCGTCGCATTTGAAATATACAGGGTAGTCATATCTACATGCCTTATATTATTTGTTCCTCAAAAATGCGAGGATCATGTGTGCGAACTTAAGGAAAATTTGGTGTTGGAAAACAAAAAATACACCGCTGGAGTGGTTGTTAACTTTGTAACACTGGCCTGCTTTCTTGCACTATATTTTGTTGAAGTTAGAAGAGAGAACACGCTCATCAATTATTTAGAGGTTAGCGCCAATGTTGCGAGTGACAACGTTTCTGTCGGGAAGACATTGGAGCTATTACCAAAGGAGAAGCAGGTAAGCATTCATTTTTTGGATAAATGTTACCAACGCGGTGGATTTTTCATAATATTCTTGTTTTTAACAAACGCGATTTTGAGTGGGTTTGTGGTATCTGATTATTACTTGGACAAACAAACCACATCTACATTCGTAACCAATATTCTGTTCATAATTACAAAACTTATTGACATCTATACTGTTGCGAATACAGAGGATAATATTTTCTATTCTGCTTACCTAAAGGGCAGAATTCAATACAATGATGTTGACCCGGATAAACGGGCGCCGCAGATCACAAATAGTGCCGCAGTATAATCGCGGCAACTGAAACTAAAAGCAAGACTAAACTATTTGAAATGTTTATACGAGTTAATATTTCAAATATAGATAATTACGCCGAACGACCGCGAGTGTTATAGGTGTTCGGTGATTGAGAGTAGTGGTTTGAACTGGTTACGGTCCCGGGATAGTAACGATACGGACTGGGCTGAACAGCTGGGACCTGGAATTGCGGCAACTGCTTGTAGTAGCATCGCTTCTTGTTCTGGAACGGCCCCGACTGTCTGAAATTGAGTGGCAACGGTGCGTGGCAGTTAGGCGCCTTATTCTTTTGCAAGTTTATCAAATTTGGGTCATTTCCTGCATAAATTTCATTCGCGTTCACAAGTAGCGGACCAGTATTGTTGTAATTTTGAATAGACGCCGCGTTTGTAGAAATAGTATTTACATTCAACTTGAGATTGCGAGTAGAACTGTCAACTGCACCCTGTTTCGCGTATTGATAATTGTTGGGCTTGTAGACAACGAGCTGACATCCGGTTTGGTTGGATGGGCCCGCGAGAGGCATGCCCGAATAAGGGTTTCTGATAAAATCATTAAACAATTGGATAGCCGGTGCCTTTTCGCCCGCAGGTAGGGTATTTATCCAATCCCAGAACCCCTGAATTGTATTGATGCCGAGAGTATTAAAGGTTGCGGCCGTAGACGCGGGTATTATTCCTGCGTTCACCATAAGAGCAAGCATCTGCGAGATTAATGCGTTCTCGGTAGCGTCGTAAATCTGCGCATTTGGCTGACAATTCGCGAGATATGTGTTTGCGAGGGCGAGCGGTCCGCCTGGCTTATCGGCATTGTTTACCTGTATGTAGTAGGGGTTTGCTTGGTAAACGTCCGCAGTTAAATTCGTTCTGACCGACAAGAAATTGAACGCCTTCTGGTCGTATGTCTTGCATCTATTTTGCAAGTACTGCTTCGTTGTCGTATAGTAATTCTTTTTAAGATTTGTGCTGGCGTAAATGGCCCGGCGCTTGGCTTTAACTTCGTCGTTGCAGCAGAAACCGTATTTTGGGTAATTTGTGGTGGTCTCTTCGGGATTTTCCTGCAAGAACGTTTTGTTAGGATAGTAATTTGCTACAATTCCTACACCTTCGCAAGTTTGGCAATCCGCGTTCAGTTGAGAAACGCCATCCACCTCACCCACGGGATTCAATTTCACGGTAAACGCGCCTGGTTTGTCCTGCATGTCATTGAGCAAACCGGAGCCGCCAAATCCACCACCAAGAGATGTGCCCTTGCTTGACTTTACGTAACGGTTAATATTGTAATTGATTTGCGCGGTTTCGTCGTTGGATCTGTCCGAAGAATTTTCTATTGGCTGCGGAGGAATAACTCTACCCTTTCTAAAATGCTTGATTGGGCGAGCTAATCCGAAACCAGTTTGAAACACGTTGCCAGGATCATTGTTTGTTAAAGGCCTAATATGTCCTGGGGCCGTACCTACCGGGTTGCTATTTACCCCGGTTCCCTTCCACGTAATATATTGTTTATTCGAATATGTACTTCTATGATTATATCCAGATGAGGGCGTTGATTTCATACCCAATGGGTAAACGGCTGTTGACATTTATATTATTATGGAAGAAAATAAAAAGTAATCTTATTGTATATTAATGCCAACCTTGATAAATATATTGATAGTGTTTTTTATTCTATTAATCGGCTATCAAATTGTTTTAGCGAACCACATTGTAGAAGGATTAGAGAATAATGCGTCCGATTCGTCCTATCAACCATATGATATGAATAATCCGTCGAATGCACTCATTTTAGCGCAACAAAATGCCGGGAATATCGCATACATAAAGCAGCGATTGGACTCTGTTCAGGGAATGAACCAACAACTGCAGGATTTGAGTGGAAATGTAGTGACCCTACAGGGCCAGGTAAATACTTTAGTCTCCGCCCAAAAGGATTATGCTACACAACTTACTGCCGGACCACCCCCCGACATATCTGGAACTACAGAGTAAGCCGATGAAAACGCGCCCACGCCGGCATAACAATTATAACGACTGAAAGGAAAAATAAATATATTTATATAATTTAAGTATAATGTCGAATATATTTCAAGATGTATTAACTGATGCGAAGGGCGTTGAAGAAAAGCTCCTTGGTCCTACATATCCATACTACAAGAACATTCGGACGCCGAGCGAAATTGGTATGAGCGATAGGGGTACTCTGCCGCAAATGTCGCGCAATATTAGCGGACTCATCCAATACGTTGAGTTGTTGGTATCCGGCAATAGTCAGGCATCCGCAACAGGCGGCCCTTTAGGCAACAAATTTTTCCTGCAGACGGGGGCAAAGTGTGCCGCTGTAGATAAGTGTTCCGACCCCAGCGAGCCATCTACATGTGAACAGACAAACCGGTACATTTATGTTAACAATGTGCCCGAGGGAAATATTCCATTTATATCCGGCGGATTAGGTGTGAATTTTTCGGAATTCAAGGGGCTAATCCCCGGTGCAATGGGAAACCTTAACGTTTTAAATCCGTTTGCAATTTTGCGAGCATTCGCGTCCGGTTCCACGCCTCCTTGCCAGGAAATAACTATGCAGACCATTGACGTTAACAACAACTCTTCATCGGAGACTCATTATGTTACACTGGCGGATATTCAAAACACGGACCCGTGTTCATTTCCTGGTGGGCTAAATCCCGTTACACAGGCAAGATGCAAGGAGACGTTTCAGACACGTGTCGCCCAGGACGCGGCCCCTGTTATGTCCAACGATATAATGGATCAAGTATATTTTGCCAGTTTAGCCGGAGTTGGGTTATACATTCTATACCGTTTTATGGAGAAGTCTCGGTAAAGACTTAAATATTATAAGTTAATCATATTTAACCTAACTTATAATGTCGTCATCATCTTGTAGTATGTGTCACAAGTTGTTAGAGGAAACTGGCTATCTTATACCAGCAAGGTGCTTGCGGACCAATGGTATAAGGGCGCATAGGGTGTGTGCTTCGTGTTGGTGGGACCCTGTATGTGGGTTTGCTCGGGAAGATGCCGCGCATGGCTGCCCTGGATGTGTCGCTGGGTTGCCGTTGGTGGGCCAGATTATTTGTGGCGAAATACTACATAATGTAGGGGATTAGTGGGTTTTTGTGCAAATTGCGTTGCTACACTCTGTAGAAGAGACCCTTGTTTTTTACTTGGAAAGTATTTTGGGAAAATTGAAAATGGACAAAAAAAATGTCCAAAAACGGATTTGCCAAAATACTTTGCCCGAAATGCATGTTTTGTGACCATAAGTGAAATTTATGGTCTGGCCACAGAAAAAGTAATTTTTGTTTTGTGACGATAAAATTTTATTATATTTTATAAAAATAAATGCTTAGGGATTTTTTCTCTTCCAATATTAAGGAGAATGGAAGTATTTTTGTCCCCAAAAATCCCAAAAAAATTTGGTTGCGAATCGTGTTACTATTACACCTGTAACAAAAAAGATTATGACAAACATTTGCTTACATCAAAGCATCAGAAAGTGACGAATGGAAACAATTTGGAAGAAATGGAAGTCATTAAAATCCTCACGTATGCTTGCGAGTGTTCAAAGGTTTTTAAAACACACGGGGGGTTGTGGAAGCATAAGAAAAAGTGCGGAGAATGCAATGAGACAAATAGCCAAGATACAGGCGCATCTGATGTAAAATTGCTAACAAATATGGTATTAGAGGTTGTAAAACAAAATCAAGAATTGATGAATCACAATCAAGAATTACAAAAACATATGATTGAGTTGTGTAAAAATGGCACAAATAATACTCTAATTAACAACACAACAAATTCCCATAACAAGGCATTTAACTTGAATTTTTTCTTGAATGAAACGTGCAAGGATGCGATGAATATTATGGATTTCGTGGAATCCATTAAGCTGCAATTGTCAGATTTGGAAAAGGTTGGAGAAGTGGGTTATGTAGAGGGAATCTCCAATATTATTGTGAAGAATTTGAATGAACTGGATGTTACGCAACGACCGGTTCATTGTACGGACAAAAAGAGAGAAACAATGTACATTAAGGATGAAGATAAATGGGAAAAGGATGAGAATAACAGCAAAATTAAAAAGGCAATAAAACGGGTGGCATCCAAGAATCAACGATTGTTGCCCAAATTTAAAGAGGCCCATCCCGATTGTGGCACTTATCATTCCAAATATTCGGATCAATACAACAAAATTATTATAGAATCGGTTGGTGGATCTGGTGATAATGACGCCGAAAAGGAGGAGAAAATAATCAGGAATATCTCAAAAAATGTCGTTGTTGAAAAATAAAATGTTATTCATCTACTTGTGCGCCGACGGTTTTGCGTTGCTTTGCATTTTTTCGTGCGTTTGCATTTTCTCGTGCGTTTGCATTTTCGAGTATATTTACGTTTTCGGCGCCCGCCCAACGGCGACGATGTAATTTGTTCAAGCGACAACTCGCCGTTTTGCATGGTGTTCTCGTACTCATTTCCAATCTGACTGATATTTAAATGACCTGGATTAAATATCTGCTCAAACTGTTCGCCTGTTATGTTATATGCGCGAGCGACGTGCTTGCCAACTGCGCCCTCTTTTGTAATGTCCTTTGTTTGTTGCACAGGCGGGAGCGTAGCGTATTCAATCTGACTACCGACCAACGTCTTGCCTCCGGTTAGCGCACTGTTGCGTTTAGCAGTTGCGTTAATCTTGCGAACATTTTCAACGATACTTGGATAACGCTCTGTTATAAACTCCATCATTGTTGTTTGGTAATCAGTTATGCGAGTATTAAGCTCTCCTAATATAGTATTCAGGTTAGGAAAATTTACTATTGGTAATATCCACCGATATGCCGCCCAGGTATATGCACTTTGATTTGAGCGCGGCGTTTCCTTTTGTGCAATATGCGACAACTTTTCCTGAAAAGAATAATCTTTGTTCATGTTTTTCCCCTTGAATGTCATTCCATAGTCAATAATTAAACACCGGCCTCTATTTGAGAAATCATCTATATCATCTGCCTTGTAAATATAGTCGGTGTTTATCAGTATATTGTGTAAGTGAGTATCGCCATGAAAGTAACCGATGTTATACAATCGTACAAGTTCATATGCAGCCAGCATTTGATAATGCATTTTTGTATAAATGCGCTCCGTTTTGTTCAAAACGTTATACAGAGTATCATAGTTTTCAGCAAATGCCATTACAATAACCCCCAACTTTAGTCGAGACTCGCCATTATTTCTTGCCTTATCATACATGTTTTTTATATATTCAATCGTCGGTCTTGAGCGTTCATCCATCTGTTTTATTACGTCCGTTAAAAATACGGATACGGGGCCTTTATCGCCCGCATTACTAAACGTATTCACATATAAGATGGGCGGGCATACAGCCTCTAAATGAGTATTTGTCTTTTTGTACACATCAACTTGAACCTTAATTTCGTCTAAAAATTCGCTTGTTTGCGTGGTATATAGTTTCAACTCATCAAGAAGAGGTTTGTCAGAAGGACTGCCGTCAAGCGGTACCAATTTCATAAACAAACAGTCGCAAACAACTGTATCCGCTGTATTATTTAACGACAAAACCCGATATTTTGATTTTGCGACATCATTTAATTTAAGTTTGAATCCAATGCCATAGGACCCTCTGTTAAAGTACGAGACGGTGGAGTGCATGAGATACTCAACAAAGTATGCGCGCTCTGCAACCCTTTTGGCGCCTGGCGCACTTATTGGTTCGGACGCGGCATCTTCACTGTTATCTAATACTACAGACATCTATAATCTATATATATTCGCGAGAATTTAAAAAGACTCAATGTGTTATTTCATCATTATTTATTCATTATTGTGAAAGCAGTTCATGACGATCATGACGAAAAGGAGGAGAAATCCGCCGGAATATATCCAAAAATTTAGTTGGTGGTGAAAATAAAATACATTAAACATTCTATTCGGAGTGTAGAATAGAATATTCATTTTCTTTTGAGTCGGTTTATTGGTAACCAAAGAGCCATCGTAAATAGTCGTCGAAACTGGCTGCGTAGGAGGTCTGCGTCGGATAAATGTATACATCAGGTCTATTGTAATCTTGGAAATAGGTTGGATAGTAGAAAACGCTTCTTCTTGGGCCACCATAATATCCTCCACCTCGTCCCCATCCACCTCTACCTATTCCGCCTCGTCCCGTGCCTCTTCCTCCGTGTCCCATGCCTCTTCCTCCGTGTCCCATGCCTCTTCCTCCACGACCTCCGCCTCCACGACCTCCAAAACCCTCCTGAATATACTGATAAACATAGAACAATGCTATGCAGAATAACAAAACAAACAAGACCTTATACATATACTACCGTTAGATAATTCATTATTATAATTAGAAATATACTAATGAATAGATATCAACAGATATCAAATAGTTTAATGACGCGCGCGTCTGTATTTGCGGCTACGGCTTTGAGCACGACTGCGACTTTGAGCACGGCTACGACGTTGACTGCGGCTTTGGCTTCGGCTACGCTTTTGAGCACGAGTTCTTCCGCCAACCCAGTTATGAGCACGAGCAGAGCTGATATCGGAAATCGGCGATGCATTTGTTGCTAAACTGAGCGGATCACTTGCGTTCACGTTACCGCCGCGCATGGCGCGCATTCTCTTTCTGCCGCCGAACCACGAAGTTGAGGGCGCATTCGGATCGCTCTTAGGCAACAGCTTCCTCGGATCCAACTCTCCAATTTTAGCACCCAGCCCAGAAAACCAACTCGCTTCTTCAGCAGGGGCAGGCGGTGCAGCATAAGTGGGCATAGGAGCTGGCGCAGGTGCAACATAGGGCGCATCCGCAGTCTGTCCTCCGCGCTTGTTGGCTCTTCTGTGTCTTGTTAAATTTTTTGGCATTTATAATATAAGCTAAGAAATTATATTATAACTTTCACTTTACTCTCCCCTATATTTTTTCAAATTAGGCCTTAATAACAAGGGTCTTGTACGCATGGAAACCGGCTAAAGCACCGAGTATCTCAACAATGACATACGGAACCACGTCAGACTTTGCTATCTTGCCGGCGCTGTAGAGAGAAATCGCCACAGCAGGGTTGAACGCGCCCCCCGAAATTGCACCACCTAAATACACTGCAAGCGCCAAGGCAGCACCAATTGCAAGCCAATTGCCCGTTGCAAAGATAACAAATACAAGGAGCATTGTTCCTAAAAACTCAACTAAATACTTGGTCATTATACATAAAGAAAAGATATAATTTTTTTCACCCTTCTCACAAAATGTGCAAAGGCTCTATCTATTGCACAGATTAAGTATTTATACACGACCAATAGCAAGCGCCAGACTAATAACAACTATCCCTCCAAACAGAAGGCCGAGATTCATATCATAATTGTCACCATCCTCACCGTCGCCGCCCGACATCTTTCTGTTTTTTTTGGTAGTTCTACCTTTTCTGCCATGCCTGCGCGTCATGTGATATACATTAGCTACATATTTTTATTATTTTGTAGTATTTTATACAAAATAATAAAAATTTGACGCCTTAAATTAGAGTTAGATTAATATCACCGCGGCTATTTTTGACAACGTTTGTAACCTCCGCAAAGCCCCAGGGCGCGTGTTGCAGAGGCAATCGTCCCACCGTGTGCTGCCTGGGTCATAAGAGCATGATGTGAAGTGTCTATATGCACCCCCCTATGTGGCTGAAGAAAGGGAGCCGCGAGTACGTGCACACTCTTTGTATAATAAGCTGGTTTAGAACCTCCGGATCCCATTTATTATAATAATATGACACATTATATTTTACCCAAAAATAATGATTTACATTGTACGCAAACTTGTCTGGTTTATCCGAGAACGCAATTATTAAATTGACCCGCGCAGCACTGACCGGGGGCACACATTCCAAGCTGGGCAGGCCTCAAAGCGCCAAGACTTCTACCAGAGAGTTTAGCCCGGGTTGTAAGCCCATGAAGATACGTATTTACGGTTCTGTTTTTATGAATAATGCTCATAGAACGCACCGATGACGGAAGTGGGCCATTTGACGGGTTAACTGGAAAATATACCATCTATTATACTACAAGGAAACATTATATTTTATACGAAAAATGTAATGATTTTACCGCGAATATAGGAATGTACCAAGATATTACATTGGACACTGGCACCCTTGCGAGTTGCATGTGCACGGTATCGACGTTAGTCTAGGATATAACCTGCTCCCCCGACCAGTAGCCTGACTCAACAGCCCATAAAATCCGGGATGTACTTGCACCCCATGATGAGTGCGCATGCTTGTCAAAATAGTCGCCCCTCTCCACGCCAGAAAAATAAAGGGTATTTTTGCCATTTATAATAAACCCCAAGATTGTATTTTATACAAAAAATGTAATGATTTTACCCCCTTGCTCTACACCAGTAACATCCCTACATTAATCGTTTACCACCCAATTTGCGCGGGCCGGTGACAGTCTGGCTCGCAAACTCATATAAGGTCTTATTTACAAAAACACCATGGTGATACCACGGCCATGCCAAAGCAACTATTCTTGGCGACCTTACATAGTCAAAAATTTTTGGTAGTGCCATTTATAATAAAACCCAAGATTATATTTTGCACAAATATTTTAATAATTTTGACGCACTAACGCCCCCCACGCGCAAACCTGCCCATTTGACAAGCTGGTATTTTGAATCGCCCCCTTCTTTTTCGGCGCCACACACCCTCCCGATCGCGCCCGCCGTAAAGTGCTCCGTGTCCCGCTCGGGTAATAGCATTTCGTGCTGGTCGGCGCAGCATTTGGCAGGTTCACCTTGTATGCAGTCTGACCCACCGCATTGCTCTTCAGTGTATTCACATACAAAGACGACGGAACAGGCGGGATGTAGTTTGTGTGTGACGATACTGGAACCTGGCGCTGAGACGACTGAATAATGTACGCTAAAGGCGACGACGCCTTGCCTAAAGCAATTTGTCGCTGCAGTGCCTGATTGCTGACGGATGTCCTTAAGTATTGGTGTCGCGCATTCGTGTTCATTTCCGCATTCACGGGTGTTTGCGAGGGATAAAACTGCGGCGGAGTAGGGCGAATTCCCGCTAATATACCATAACTATGATAAGGGATTTGCGGGGGAGTTTGATTGGTGCTTAAGGGACCGGTGATGGGTGCATTTACGTAATTATTGTAGGACATAGAACCGATGTTTCTAGAAACCGCATATGGAGTTGTCATTCGATATACTATATACTGGTATAAAAAGTATACGTGGCTCACCTTTTTACATAGTTGGGGGTTCCGCAAAATAGACAGTTTTGGCTTGGAATATTGGCGGCAACCATCACATTGTTATTGCGCTTACATTTGCAGCATTTGAAAATGCCCGCAAGCTGACAAATGGAATGGCTGTTAAATTCGGTTTTCTGATAGACGATCTGTTTTCGTTTATCGTTTCTCTCCATAATATAGTATAGTTATAATAATACAATACCATATTATGCACAAGGCGCACCAGTAGATGACTCATCTTAGACAAGCCTTCAGTAGACAAGTAAAACCCGCCAACATTTCTAAAGTTCGCCGCCTAATATCTGCGAATGGCTCGGAGGGCAGACTGGCTTGCGTTGGACTGATCGCCACCAAAGGACAAGTCATTGTAGTTCTTGTTGATGGCGCGTTGCTTCAAGTAAGTGACATAATCCGAGCTATCGTACACGTATTTCACGTTGCACGCGGCAGCCGGAATATCAGGGTTGATTTGAACACTGCTATATGTCGCAGAAGGGATGCAGCTCGCGGACACAGAACCAAAATGGGTCTTCAACCCGCGAAGACCGGGTCGGCTCTGGAATGTCTGGCAGGTACCACCGCACGAGTAGTTGTCGCGGCTCAAAAGATCGCCGGCGTTATTCACCGCACGAAAGGGTGTGGTAATGCTTTGCTTCACGTTGTTGCGTCTTAATTGGCTGGGATATGTCGTATTCCATGCATTCTTCAATGTTTGACGAATGTTTTCAAATTCGGAGTATCGTTTATCAGTCAATTGAGTAGCCTGGGGCATCCAACCACTGATGGCTCCTCCCGCATTACCGGGTCTTCTGGCATAAATAGAAAAGGCTACATTACTTCCATTGATAGGGCTAGTATATCCAACAGACATTTATATAATACTATAGTAAAAAAAGTTTGGCCGGGCCTGAATTAAAAGCACGGCGTTATTACTAAACCGCGTATTTTACAAATATGCGCGTTTTGACAACTTTGTCATAATTTATATTTGTCAAGGTATAATATCTTCTCCGATATATATTATAGTATGTTTGACTTTTTGCCATTGATTAGTGCAATTGTATTTATCACAACTGATTTTATTTATTTGAGTATGATACAGGGTTTTTTTAATAGTCAAATCCAGCGCGTACAGGGGTCGCCGATAAAATTGAACTTTTTAGGCGCGGCATTATGTTATGTCTTTTTAGTAGCCGGAATTAACTACTTTATCATTAAGCCGCGTAAAAGCGTGACCGATGCGTTCTTGTTGGGTATTGTGATTTACGGTGTTTACGAAACTACCAATTATGCGCTATTTAAGGACTGGTCGGCACTTACGGTGATTATTGATACGCTGTGGGGTGGCACATTGTTTGCGATCACTACCTATATTGTAAATTTACTGCGCGGAATTGTATAAAAATAAATTTAATCTAACGGATTTATATGCATATGTATATTCATACACGTATAAATCAGGATATATTCAAGACCAAGGTTTTAATTAGCGACAAAGAAAGAGAGAAGGGAATGATGGGGAAAACATTTAACTCTGGGGTTAGTGCCGCATTATTTGTTATGAACGCAAATAATAATAATAACCAGACAAATCGCAATATTAGGCATTCATTTTGGATGGCCGGATGCATAATCCCATTAGATATCATTTTTGTAAAAAACGGCAAAATTACGAGAATTCATCATTCGTGTCCTCCGTGCACCTCCGCGCCATGTAGGAAGTATTCGGGGGTCGGGGATTATGTCATAGAAATGCCGGGAGGGACATGTAAAAAAATGAATATTAAGCGCAATGCGTTGGTGGATTTTTACCGCATATAACTTTACTATATTTATATTTGTAATAATAATACCATTATTGCTATTATTATTGTGACATGAATACTTCAACGTATGAAAACTCGCGCTGGATAGATAGTATCATTTTAAAATAGATTCTTATAATGCATTTCCGTTTACATGCGTAGGTGCAAATCTGTATGTGGCACCCCCAATAACAACCTCCAACTTATTATCAAGGTTAATAGAAAATCCAACCATGTTAGGAGTGATGCCAGTGACAGTGCCAGTGAAAGCAGGGTTGGCAAGAGGCGCCTTTGCATCCAAAGCGGTCTGGGTGGCAGTAGAGACGGGTTTAGCTGCATCAGAAGTGTTATCCACATTGCTCAAATCAACCATGGACTTGGTGATACCACTGACAGTACCGGTGAAGGTGGGGCTCGCAAGAGGGGCTTTCAACCCCAAATTAGTTACCAATGTTGTATTAAAACTTGCGTCGTTATTAAGCGCATCAGCCAACTCTTTCAGCGTATCCAGTGTAGCTGGTGCAGCCCCAACAAGATCTGCTACAGCAGATGCAACAAATGCCGTGGTAGCGAGTTGTGTCGTATTCGTGCCAGCTGTGGCAGTGGGCGCACTGGGAGTGCCGGTAAGAGATGGGCTCGCAAGGGGTGCCTTCAAGTCCAAAGCGGTTTGCGTGGCAGTAGAGACGGGCTTGTCCGTATCCGAAGTGTTGGTCACGCTACCCAAACCAACCGCGGCAGCATTGAGCGTCTTATATTGAATCTCCTTAGTTGGTTCATCGTAGGCCAAATAAGTGTTAATAACAGACGCAGTGGTTCTAATAGGACGGACATAGAACCCCTCTGATATAGCATTTAATGCTGTGTTATTTGCATTGATAATAATAGAGTTTGCAGGCTGACTTGTTTCACCGGCTTGACTTCCAATGGCCACCGCATAAGCGCCTTGTGCACTGTTACCCGCATAATTGCCAATAGCCACCGATTGTATCCCTTGTTGAAGATTGCCGGCCCGATATCCGAAAGCCGCCGCATTTACGCCTTGAGTGCTGCTTCCCGCCATAGAGCCAACAGCCACCGCATTATTTCCTTGTTGAGTTCGGCCAGACCAAGTCCCGATAGCCACCGCATTTTGCCCTTGAGTGCTCTCAGCCGCTTGTTGGCCGAGAGCTACCGAACCATTGCCTTGTGCACTGTTACCCGCCCAATAGCCGACAGCCACTGCATTGAGTCCTTGTGTGAATTGGCCCGCAGAAGAGCCGATAGCAACCGCCTGGGAAGCTTGCACATTAGCGCCCGCAGAATTACCGATAGCCACCGATTCAGCGCCCTGTGTGAACTGGCCAGCATAAGCGCCGATAGCCACCGCCATGGAAGCTTGCACACCGTAGCCCGCAGAAGAGCCGATAGCCACCGATTGAGCGCCCTGTGTATTGAAGCCCGCACTGCCGCCGATAGCCACAGCAGCAATGCCTTGTTTATTAGAGCCCGCATTGGCGCCGAGAGCCACCGCAGATTGGCCTTGTGTATTGGTGCCCGCACCAGTACCAATAGCCACCGCATTGTTGCCTTGCATATTCTGAGCCGCCTCAGGGCCGACGGCAACCGAATTCATGCCCTGTATAGAGTAACCGGCATTGGTGCCGATAGCCACAGATTGACCGCCCTGCGCATTGTTGCCCGCCTGATTGCCAATAGCCACAGCAGTTGCGCCTTGATTATTCTGGGCCGCAGCAGAGCCGATAGCCACCGCACGGCTTCCCTGTGTATTTTGTCCGGCGGTAGAGCCAACAGCCACCGCCTGATCGCCTTGGTTATTAGAGCCCACAAAATAACCAATAGCCACTGACCTCATGCTCTGTGTATTGGCGCCCGCACTTTGGCCGATAGCTACCGCAGCCTCCCCCTGCTTTTTCGTGCCAGCACTTGAACCAATAGCCACTGAATTAAGCCCCTGTGTATTATTGCCTGCATTCAAACCAATGGCCACCGCATTATCCCCCTGGTAATTTGAGGCCGCGGCAGAGCCGATAGCCACCGCAGTGCTGCCCTGGCCATAAACAGCAGAACTACTGCCGATAGCCACCTTAGTAGATGTAAGCAACGTCAAATTCGCCTTGGCATCCAACGCAGTTTGTGTGGCAGTAGAGACGGGCTTGTCCGTATCCGAAGTGTTGTTCACACTGCCTAAACCAACCATGGCAGCCGAGATACCACTGACAGTACCGGTGAAGGTAGGGCTTGCAAGCGGCGCCTTTGCAGCCAAATTATTAACCATAGTTGTGCTAAAATTTGCATCGTTGTTAAGTGCGGTAGCCAACTCATTTAGGGTATCAAGGGCGCCTGGGGCAGATGCAACAATATCTGCTACAGCAGATGCAACAAATGCCGTGGTAGCGAGTTGTGTCGTATTCGTGCCAGCTGCGGCAGTGGGTGCACTGGGAGTACCGGTAAGAGACGGGCTTGCAAGCGACGCCTTCAAGTCCAATGCGGATTGCGTATTTGCTATAGCAGTTGACACAAATTGAGTAGATGCAATTTGTGTGGTGCTTGTGCCAACTGACGCAGTGGGGGCGGTAGGAGTACCGGTAAGAGATGGGCTTGCAAGCGACGCCTTCAAGTCCAAAGCGGTTTGTGTGGCAGTAGAAATGGGCTTGTCCGCATCCAACGTGTTATTCACGCTGCCTAAACCAACCATGGTAGCAGTGATGCCGCCAACAGTACCGGTGAAAGTAGGGCCCGCAAGCGACGCCTTCAAGTCCAATGCAGTTTGTGTGGCAGTAGAAATGGGCTTGTCCGCATCCGAGGTGTTATTCACGCTGCCTAAACCAACCATGGTAGCCGTTATGCCGCCGACAATACCGGTGAAGGTAGGGCCCGCAAGGGGTGCCTTCAAATCCAATGCAGTATTACGGTTTGACGTTTCAGTGGAAACCGCCGATGTAACAAATGCAGTGGTAGCGATTTGGCTGGTGTTTGTTCCGCTTGTAGCAGTTGGTGCGCTGGGAGTGCCTGTAAGAAGAGCACTCGCAAGGGGTGCCTTCAAGTCTAATGCGGCTTGCGCGGCAGTAGAAATGGGCTTGGCCGCATCCGAAGTGTTATTCACGCTGCCTAAACCAACCATGGTAGCCGTAATACCGCCGACAGTACCAGTGAAAGTAGGATTCGCAATCGTCGCCTTTGTTGCCATCGTTGTGGCGATGCTCGTTGCCAAGTTGGCGTCGTTGCCAAGTGCAGCAGACAATTCGTTTAAGGTATTCAGAGTGTCTGGCGCCCCAGCGATAAGATCAGACACAACATTCTTCACAAATGCCGTGGTAGCGATTTGTGTGGTGCTTGTTACGTTTGCCGCAGTTGGTGCAGTAGGAATTCCACTAAAGCCGGGTGACTCAAGAGCCGCCTTTCTAGTTAATGCTCCGCTTAACCCCTGTACGCTATCTAAAGGTGTTTTCACATTAACCCCCAAAATAAGTCTGTCTGTAACAGTCAAGGAAGTAAAGGAGGCAGCCATTATACAATTGGAACATAAAAAAAAATTTGCTAAAATCTGAATTATTATTCGTAAATTGCCAGAGGAACAATAAATAGGTGTTATCCGCGAATGGAAATGCCCAATGAATGCTAATGATCCGTCATTAGTCGTGGCGCAATATTCATGGTATTTAATTCTTGAAATAGCAACTTGCAAGCATAGGGTATTTCTACATATGCAAAGTCCACACGATTATCACACGTACGACAATGGTGAATGTGCATCTTATCATTATACGACGCAATCATGCCGCACTTTTTACAAACGAATACCGAATATTTATCCGACGCATCATACAACCGACCTCGCGTAAACCGTGCCGCGCCATGACTGCACATACAATCTCGCTCCATTTCGCCAAAACGAAGACCGCCATCACGACTGCGGCCCTCTGCAGGCTGGCGAGTAAGATTCACCATCGGCCCGATTGAACGACTGTGGGCCTTATCATTGACCATGTGCTTAAGGCGCTGGTAGAACACGGGTCCCATAAACACGCTACATTCATGCTGCTCCCCGGTTAGCCCGTTATGCAACAACTCATTGCCATGCGCTTCATATCCCAGCTTAATCAGCTCGTCGCAAACATCCTTAACATCAAACTCGCCAAACGCGGTTCCGTCGCCGAATAGCCCAAGTTCCAGCAAAACCTTTCCCAGTACGGTTTCCTTTAGTTGTCCAATTGTCATACGAGATGGAATTGCATGTGGGTTAATAATAATGTCAGGTCTAACTCCCGCACTTGTGAATGGCATGTCACATTCAGGAATGATATTGCCGACCGTTCCTTTTTGCCCATGTCTTGAGCTAAACTTGTCACCAATCACGGGCTTTCTTACTGCACGTGTTCTAACTTTGGCGAATGTATATCCCTCGCCGTTTCTATCAATATAATTCTTATCAATATAGGTCTCCTCCACCGTCTTGAACATCTTGCTCTGGTCTTCATACTTGATCACCTTGGTGTGATCGTTTCTGTTTTCCTTGATAGGCGTTACCTTGGCGATGATAATATCGCGGTTTTCTACCAACGAATTCTCCGGAATAACTCCCTTGGAGTTCACCTTATTGTAGTTGCCCATTTTCATCCCCTTAGTCTTCGTTAAGTCAGGCTTGCACCGAATTTCCTCGTCGCCATTAATTTTTTGCTTGTCCTCGTCCTTTTCCGTATGATAGACGGTAACAAGCGCCATTCCGCGGTCAATTGAACCCTGGTTGATTAGCAACGAGTCTTCCTGGTTATACCCGGTATGCGTCATAATGGCTACAATGACTTGGGTACCAGACGGAATTTTGTTGAGTTGAATCATGTTCATAATTCGCGTGTCTACGAGCGGACGCATGGGATAGTTCAACACGTATGCCGTTTTATCCATGCGATTCTCATAGTTTGTCACGTAAACACCCATTGCCTGCTTGCCCTGCGCACACTGGTATGTATTTCTCGGGGATTGATTGTGTTCAGGGAATGGGATGCAAGATGCAAGAACTCCGAAAATTGTGCTGGGATGAATTTCGCAGTGTGTAAACCGCTGAATACTGTCACCCCTTACTGCAAGGTTGGCCGGTTTTGTCGCAATCAATGACCACGCCTGCTCTTCCGGGTCAATGTATTCAAGAACCGAGTCGTCAACCTTTGAACTTGTCAGCAAATCGTCCCACACCAACTCGGACTTGGTCAATCGTCCTGCAATGTCCTTGGTGGCCAGAATGTTTCGGTCCTTCACTCGTAGCAAGGGTCGCGTAAGTCGTCCGCTGTCATTGCAAACGCGGATTTCGCGCATTTTATAATCAAACACAATAGACGTGTAAATGTTAATGATTCCCTTGTACTTTTTATCCTTCAGCATCAGGTATAACTCTTGAGGAGAGTCTGTAACGCCAACCCACGCGCCATTGATAAACACCTTTACCTTTTCATACATGGCCGCCGGAGTCATTTCCGCGCTGTCAATGTGAGTAATATTCGGCATAATATACTCGTACAGCGGCAGGGAGTGGGAATGAATGGTAATGTGCGTCATATAGCTGAGGTTCTTAACGACACCAACAGATTGACCCTCTGGGGTTTCAGCCGGACACAGGAACCCCCAACTGGTGTTGTGCAGCTTACGGGGCGGAATGAGTTTGCCGCTTTTATCGGTTGGCGTGGAAATTCGTCGCGCATGGCTCAGACTGGACACGTAATTCAGTCTGTTCAACACCTGCGCAACTCCCACCTTATTCGAGTTGGTATGTTTGATGCCAAAGTCGCCAGTTGACAGGGCTCTCTTCAGCCCATTTTCAATCGTAGTAGACTTGATAATTTTATAAATGTTTGTCAGATTGATAATATTCTCGTAATCATCGGTTGATTTCCACGAACCATTGTTGATTTCGCGGATAACCTGCTTTTCCATGTCCTTTACCAACTTATTGAAATAGTTTCTGTACAAATTATTGAGGAGGGTTCCTGTTAAATCTACACGCTTGTTCACGTAAGAGTCGCGGTCATCCTGTTTTGTCACCTCAAACGATGCAAGCAGAAGCCGGTTTGTCATGTAGCCAAGGAAATATTTCTTTTGCTCCATATTGTGGCAATGCGGGAACAGGTCGTTGTTCAATATTTCCATTGTGAATTCCAGCTTCTTTGCAGCGCCAGTTTCCTTGTCCATATTAATGGGGGTATACATTGCATAGCTGGTAATATGCCTGATGCATTCTTCCTGCGTAAGATACTTGTTGGCTTCAATAACCGACGCCTGCAATGCCTCCAACATAGGCTTGGTTTTCTCGCCTGCTATATTCAATAGAATCTTCTCGCAGATTTCCTGGTCGGAAATGAGGCCAAGCGCGCGAAATACAACGAATAGCGGAATGGGCTGCTTTATGCGGGGTAATTCAACGCAAATGGCATTACCAAACCCATTATTTTTAGAACTAATCATCATGTTGATTTGCTTTGGAGAAATGCACTTGAAGTCCGGGACAGACTTAATCTCTGCCTTCCATGTGTACTTGGTATCATTCTTATTAATATTAAAACAGTAAACGCGATTTTCGGCGGCGCGCTCTTGACCCAATACCGTTTTCTCGGAGCCGTTGATGATAAAGTACCCACCCGCGTCAAATCTGCACTCACCTGTTTGCGTATTTTCAAAATGTTTGTACTGGTTCAGCACGCAGATATTGGACTTCAACATAATCGGCAACTTGCCAATATGAATCTTGGGGATTGTCTTGTAAAAGGTCTGCGTGTTTTCCAGGTTCGGGCCGGTGCGAACAATGTACTTGATATTAATGTCAATTGTCGTGGCCGATGCATATGTGAAATTTCTCAAACGCGCCTCTTGCGGGAACATGAGTTTGATGGCACCATTGTTTTCGTGAATTTGCGGTCTATATATGTGAAAGTTCTCAAACGTCACGAAAATCTCAAGCGAGTGTTTTTTTGATACGGGATCCAAATCTTGTTCAGAAACAATGTGAACAGGATTAAACATTTCAATCGTTTTTGTAATCTGGAACCCAACAAAATTGTTATATGATTCCAGTTGATGTCGTACGAACCGCTCCAAATGCTGCCCTCTAAAATACGACTCAATAATATTCCAGGGGGTTTCAATGTATTGGTCATCATTTACATCAAACTCCTCCTTACCCTTACCGTTGTCATTAATTGAACTCATTATTGCGATGTCGCGTTCTTTCTTGTGTGACATCATTGTTTCAGCTATTTTATATTTCAATTTATTTTTAAATTGTTTTAATAATATATTAACAATGCGCAACTGATAACAAGTAATAGATTCATTGCACATATATTTATTATATCCAAATATATCCAAATATACCCAAATATACCCAAATATACCCAAATATACCCAAATATACCCAAATATACCCAAATATATCAAAAATAACGTAAATAACATAAATGGAATAATTGTATACAATATAATGTTGAAAAAGAGGCGGAACCAGTTAATGGACCCCAAAAAAATAAACAATTACAATAAATTTTTGTCCACGTTAGATCAAACAAGTAACCCGACAAAAACGCCCAAAGAACCGGTGACTCCGGACAACACTATTAAAGACGAAATAGATGATATAATTAGCACCGCCCAAACCAGCTTTAGTTCCAGCCACGATTCTCCAAGCTTTACAGGCCAGCTTGCTACGGACAGCAGCAGTAGTATTGATAGTAATGACCCAAATTATTATAGCAATATAAATCCAGGATACCTATTTTTTTATGCACCATTTATGCCTCCAATGCCGATGTCTCCGCGAGTGGCAACTCGTATACCAACAACAGTTCCACCTAAAAAAGAGGCCCCTATTAATAATCAGCCCGCTGAAATTTTGGAAACTATCAATATTGATAGAGAGATTGATAGCATCGCCGATATTTTGCAACTTATAGACACCTATAAATTAGATCCGTCTATAAAATATAATATAAATATGAAGGCGCTGCATAATATCAAGGATCCGTTGATTGAAATGAATAATATGATCGGAATGAACGAGATTAAACGCAATATTGTGGATCAAATATTGTATTTTGTTCAAGAATTGCATAAAGGCACTCACGTGACAGGTGACTTTATGCACACGGTTATATATGGCCCACCCGGGACCGGTAAAACCGAAGTTGCAAAAATAATCGGCAAAATATACAGCAATATTGGTGTATTAACGAAGGGCACATTTAAAAAGGTAACCAGGGGCGATTTAATTGCCGGGTATTTGGGGCAAACGGCGGTAAAAACGCGCGATGTAATAAAGGAGGCCCTGGGTGGTGTTCTCTTTATAGACGAGGCATATTCACTGGGGAATCCAGAGAAACGCGACAGCTTTGCTAAGGAATGTATAGATACGTTGTGTGAGGCGCTCAGCGACAATAAGGATAACCTAATGGTGATCATTGCTGGTTACGAGAAAGAGCTAAAGGAGAGTTTTTTCGCGTTCAACTGCGGGTTAGATTCCAGATTTACATGGCGATTTAAAATAGATGAATATACGGCGGAAGATTTATACCGCATTTTCTTGAAGAAAGTTTGCGATATTGATTGGGAAGTAGATGTAAATTCTAAAATTACCGTCGAATGGTTCAAAAAGAATAAAGAATGTCTTGCATTTTTTGGGCGGGACATTGAGACGATACTTGCTAAAACAAAAATAGCACACAGTAGGCGTGTTTTTTGTAAACCGGAAGCCGAAAAAAGGAAGATTATACTGCAGGACTTGAATAATGGGTTTGATATGTATATGCAAAATGAGGAGGTTAAAAATCGCAAAAATGAGAAGGATAAGCAACAATATTTGTACTCTACACTATATTCTTAAACTATATTCTTGATAAGTAGTTATATTTCTGATATTTTTATTTGATAGTATAATAAATGACAAATAAAACTATTTCAATAAATCCGTCCTTATTTGCTGTTGGGGGTGCAAAAACTAAGAAAAACAGAGAGAAAAAACAGAAACCAACAACGGTGCCATTGATATCGCCTAACGTTTTGAAGAATAAACTGTTGAAAAGAATTAAAGAACATAAACAACGCGAGACCGAGAATTTAGAAAATGTAGGAGGCGGAGAAAATAGAGGTACGTCATTCTTAAGCAATAAGGCCGCCGATATCATTGTGTCGGACGAATTTATGGAGTCAATTGAATATTTAAAGACGCTTTCAGACGAGAGGAAAAAACGGACAGATCGCGCGAGTATAGAAAAACGCAGGAGCGATTTAGAGAGAAATACAGTGAAACATTACCAGGCACTAAATAATTCAGAAAGCAGTCACCAACAGGTAAATATTGAATTACCGGAGGAGCTGAGTGCACCACTTATTAAGATAAATACCGCGAATTTGTCGGCGGTCGGCGGCGAGTCGGTTTCATTAAGCCCCTATAAAAACGACATTGTTCCGTATGGGGTACTAAAGGGCGGCCTGAAACCAACCTTTAAAGATTGGAATAAAACAATGCGAAGCAATATTGTGACTGATTCTAATTTAGCACTTACCATTCAAGGCGGCGGACCAACCAGTGAAAAGAGCGCAAGGGAGAATCGTTTGGCGAATTTGCGGACGAAATTAAAACAAAAACAAGCATCGGTGCCTACTAACGCGGTACCGATAATTACAGTACCAGCTGCCGATCCGGCTACAAGTGTTATGAACGTTGTGCCGACAAGCGTAGTTATAATGAATGACACGCCCATGAAAAATATTACTGCAAACGAGGGAGGTACAATCGCAACAAAACGAACCACCAAAAGAACAATAAAACGAAAGTATACGCTTGGTAGATCTAAAATACAAAAAACGGTTGCCGTACTCATAAAGGATAGATCAACTCGTAGACAAGTATTGCATGCGCAAAAGGATCTTAAACGAAAACCTATCGACGATGTGAAGTCATATTTGAGAGAACACAATCTGATTAAGCTTGGCAGTTCCACTCCAAATGATATTATGCGAAAAATGTATGAATCTGCAATGCTTGCAGGAGAAATAAAGAATAGCAACGTGGAAACCCTACTCCATAATTTTTCTAAGGAGGAACGGGAACTATAGAGAAAATATAAAATATAAAATATAAATATAATATTCCTCTATTTCAATATGGAAACCACAAGAAACCCGCTAACACAAAATCAATTAGATTTCTTTCACAGTCTGCGACTTTACATTAACAAACCGATATACTTTTATGGCAGCATTCAAAGGGCTGATTATTTTCCGGGACATAGCGATATCGATGTTGATATCTTTACAAACAATGAAGAAAGTACTAAATACGCCCTCTGCAACTTTTTGAATTTAAATAAGAATGAATTCCGGCGAAGTGCGTATAAAAATAAAGAGCCTGGGGGGAAGGTTATTTATGGATATAAGACAAAATACGAGGATATTGCAAAGGATATTCGTGTTGAAATATCTCTCTACGATGAGAGTGTTAAGGATTTTATTATGAAGGATAATTTACAAAAAATAGACCTGCCGTTATATGTATCAGCATGTTTAGTAATCGTCAAATTTTTGCATTATAGAGTCGGATTAATGTCTGAAAAAACATTTAGGAGAAGTAAGGGGGTTTTGCTCGATGATCTAAATGAAAGCTATATTTTGCTCCCGTAATATGTATACTTAAACTATTCTACGCGTTATCATTGTTAGATATTAACGCCCATTATCCTGCGCGCCGATTTGAATGACACGCAAAATGTCTTTATAATGCAGTCAGTTAGTCAGACAATAGAGAATAGAACCAGTTATGTTATAATTTACATACGATTTATATAAATTATATGTTTTTAGAAAAAAAAATATAAGTATATCTTATAATGTCTGTTTCCCCGCCTTTACTGCTAAGCGCTACAGCAAGTCTTACTGAGATTGAGTGTAGTTGGAATTTATCTGGGTCGCTCTTCCAAACCGTTACCCGTATACTGTTAACATATACTGATGTGGGAGGACAGGCCTGGCAAACTGTTGCGGTTTCTCCAGATGGGCCAATTTCGTACAAGGAATTGATCTATGGGTTAGACAATAACACTTCATACAAGATATATCTTACTGTTTTTGGTAAAAAAGCGGACGGGACGACGCACATTGAAGTGTCTGCAATACAGTATGCCACGACAACACAAGGTGAACGTAGACCTTTTGTAAGCACGTTGTCAGGGCAAACATACATACAGGTATTGTTCTGGGCCGATGCAAGTAACTCGGTTCCCTTTGATTTTTCTGGTAGTGGTGTAGAAGGTGGTATCATATCATACACCAAGGCTGTTGGTAATGCGGTCGGAGCCCCGGCTGCGTATACATTCGGCGTTAACGATGTCGTAACTTACAATTTCTCTGATGGAAATGGAAATCCTTATACCTACAAGTATGTTCTTGTAACGGGTCTTACCACGACGTCAGAATACGAGGTTGCTATTTCATATTATACAAATGATGACATTGATCCTATATCTGCTACAGTTGCTGTTTCGACCTCTGCCAGAGAACAATCATTTGCAGCCTATGCCCTAAATGAGGTTAATTCCCCTAATCAGACGGTTAATGCATCCCCCACAATAACAGTTAGATGGAGAAACCCAGTAGTGCTTGTAAATGACATATATGCAGATATTCCGTCTAAACCGACTCAGGTGGTTCGTGAGAAGCAGGTCGGCGAAAGCTGGGTAACTGATGCAACATATGCATTGGATCAAACCATTAACGTAACGACAACTCCCGTTTTTACTTCAGGCAAGTACCGCGGAGAGGGTTCTGGTGTCTTCGCATATAAGGAGGATACGGTAGGGCTTGTTGCAGGGACGCTATACCGATATGCCATATCTATGCGAGATGTTGCCGACACGGTTACTACAGTTTCCAGGACAAACGTGGTGCGCGCATTACAGACCCCAACAATTGCATTGGCAAACAGCAATCTAAAACTGAATGTAACCACCGGTACGATTAGCCTCGATGCCAGTTTTTCGGATATCTTCACCAATACTGGAGGGTTTCCGTTGAGTGATTATGATAATTCTGATTTCAAATTAGAGTACCAGTTATCCGGCGATGGTGTGTGGCTCACAAAACGTATTGATATTGTAGACGGACGCGTTTCATCCTCTGTAGATAGGGGGGCTGCTCAAGTGCCCATACAGTTTAAAATTACTGCGCGTGCACAAAATACAACCCTTTACGTAGCAACAGAATTAGCATCACAATCAACCGCATACAGCCGCGCCATTTCTGAATCATCCACTGTGGGAGCCTTTTACAACACAACCCTTCCAGGCAGCGTGACTGGTTTTGCATACACTAACACAACTTCAAGTGACGTGGCAAATAAATCTATCACATTAACATGGAGCAATACCGATTCGGCAATTAATACCTTTTCTAACCAGTTCTATCATGTAGTAGCTACCCGCGCATCTGACTCAACAAGTAAAGTTTGCTTCCTTGCCGCTAATTTCAGCGCGATATCAAGTTACCTTGCTGGGTACGATTTGTCTGATAACTTTCAACTCGCCAACGGCATTTGCAGTTACACGTTTACCCCCAGCGTGAACGCATTCTTCGCAACTGGAGAAAGTTGTTCGTTTACCATTCGCAGGGTTTACATTAATTTAAATGCTATTAGTTCGACCCCTGTAGGAACTGCCGGCGTTGGATGCGAGTTGTTGCACGGCCCCACAGCAGGCGCAGGCTCTAATTCGCTGAAAATATTTGCGAATCCACATGCACCTCTTCTATCGAGCTACGCGTTCAATGAGGTCACCTACACGCTTTCGTTTAATTTAGCTTATTCGGCATCTGCCGTTGCATATGGGTTTAACACAGCTGATACGTACTTTAGAGTAACGCTGACTAATACGAGTTCCAATACAGTGTACGATGCAAGTAACAATATTCAAGCCACAAATCCATACAACATAGATATGACGAATATCGGATCAGTCGGCGACCAATTTACTTTACGTGTGCGCGAGTACGTAACTACCAAATATTTGAGTAACAGCGATACCAATGGAGTTTTCTATAGCAGCGAGAATACAAAGTCTTTTGTAAAGGAGGGACCGCACGACTCGTCCGATGCAGTAGTTAGCTACAAGAACACTGGCGAGAGCACGCCTGATGGCACCCATATGAAAATCACATGGCTTCCTGTGACGGATGCGGCTGCTGCCGCACTGGGTGCTCCGATTTATTATTTCTTGAATGTTATCGACGAAACCGCTGTAACAACATCTCCCGATTTTTTCCTTTTGCCCCCAGATCTTTGTGCAGCGGATAAATCCGTAACGGATGCGGGCAACATGTTTATTGGCGCCGTTCTTCCAGCGCTCTCTGCATATGACCGATACGACAACTCCAACGCATCCTTGTTCTCTTTTATATTTACCGGCTGCGTGCTTGGCCACCAGTATTCATATAAGGTAACCGCCAGATACTATGCCGCCGACTTTAACAAATATGTGGTTAGCCCGTCAATTTTTACTGCGCGAGCTATGTTGGCATTCAATGATCCTCCTTCGCCACTCGCACTCATTGATGTCCAATCTAATGGACTTAATCTGAACTTTGATATGGCATATGGGTCAAGTAACACCTCCGGAATCCCAAACGCATCCCTCGGGTTTGAGTATACTGAGGTTAACGCTTCCTCTGTCCCAATTGGAAATTTATACCCGTTGAATGTAGGCGAGAACATTGTAACCATTGCATCCCTTACGACGACAATCAACCAAGGAGACATAATTCCAGTCGCGTTTAATACGTATTTCAATTCTATTCCCAATAGCAGTACCACTGTAACAACTAAATTTTCCAGTAGCCGCATCTCTAACCTTTCCGGCGTCAACCCCCCTCGTTATACATACTCACCTCAAATCAAGACCATCAATATCGCGTATGTTGGTGGAGAGTGTAAGATATCCATAATTCACGAAATTAACGGCGCAGCACCATCCAGTGTTCTTGCAGTTACCAACTCCGCCAACGTAAGCAATGTACTAACACTTTCAACAATCTTCGACCCGAATTCCGCCAGCGCTGTCACTCCAGCGGGCCCGATTGGTGATTTTACCTATGTAATCACAGTACCAAATGTGAAGGTCGGCGGCCTGGCGTATGCAACTGTTACACTATTTAATTCGTCTGGTATGGTTGTTGCAAACGTTGAAAACAATAGCGGATTAACCGCGGGCAACTATAAAAAGGGAGCATCTGGTTTCATATTTGTGTAAATCTTCCTCGTAATATAATTCGCACATATTTCGTATAGCCCCTACGGTTATATAAATAATATATCAACTCATATATTATTTATCACATTAAGATTGTCACTGAGCGCAATCGTACATTAACTTATTTGCCGTGCGTGATAACCACAAATTTAGTCTCACGGTTACCGTCAGTTAACTTGGGCATTGCAGCAATTCCGGGTTGCACGGACAAGCCATTACGCCTCAAAGCCTGCGCCCGTGCTTGCGCCTGCGCTCGTGCCTGTGCCTGTGCTGCAATCACGCTTCGCCTGTAAACTGTTTCCTCTGGAGTAACAAATCTCATATTATACACTAGCTAAATATTATAATTTTTTAAATTTGGCACCAGCATTTAATACATTATTTTGGAACGCAGCACGCACTGTGTTTGCGTGCCAGCAAGAACACATGCATAATAAAAATGGGTTAAAGAATACTCACAATACCAATATAATGGCCCTTATAAAGGAATATTTTGATTTAACTAAAAGGTACCAAGACGAATATGGTGAAAACACTATTCTATTAATGCAAGTTGGTGCCTTTTTTGAAGTATATGGTAAATATGACAGCACAACAGACACAATTACCGACAGCAAGATCGCAGATTTCTCTCAAATATGCGAGCTAAATATCGTAGATAAAAACACGTGTGCGTCAAAGGACTTCTACACAATGATGGCGGGGTTCAAGGATTTCCAGCTGGATAAATACGTAAAAAAAATACAGGAAGCTGGGTTTACCGCAGTAGTATACGTTCAAGACGAGGCCACAAAAAACACATCGCGATCCCTTGCCGGAATTTTCAGTCCAGGCACATATTTTCATACAGAAACCACAAATCTAACCAATTCCATCACATGCATTTGGATTAACTTGGTGGAAAATAAGATTCTATTAAAAGGGAAATTCGTGGTAATCGGCGTGGCGAATATTGACATTTATACAGGCAAAACAACAATGTTTCAATTTAAAGAAGCATATGCAAACAATCCCACCACATACGACGAATTAGAACGATTTATTTCTATACATAATCCGAGCGAGGTCATTCTAATTTCTAATTTACCAGATGAAAACGAGTTGGAGTACATCATTAGTTACGCCGGCATTAGCTGTAGTTTAATCCACAAGATTTGTATTCCATCATTAGAAACCGTAGGATCCCAGGAAAAACTGACCCGAATTAAAAACTGCGAAAAACAGCCCTACCAAAAGGAGATTCTTTCCCGATTTTATAAATTTGACAAGTACGACGTCTTTCTGCAAAATTTCTATGAAAACGATATTGCTACGCAGTCATTTTGCTTTCTATTAGATTTTGTTTACCAGCATAACCCAGGTTTGGTGCACAAGCTATCTGAGCCCGAGTTTGAAAATTGCTCGTCTCGCCTATTATTAGCAAACCATTCTTTAAAACAACTAAATATTATAGATGACGGCTCAGTAAAACACAGCAAGTTTTCGTGCATATCACGCATGTTAAATGATTGCTTGACCCCCATGGGTCGCCGCCGATTTTTGCATTCCATTCTAAATCCCACATGGGACGCAGTTAGTCTGCAACGTGAATACGACATTACCGAATATTTCATCTCTAAAGAAGATACATACGACCTCTTTATGCGATCCAACCTGACCACGATCAAGGATATTTCCAAGTGGGAGCGGCAAATTTACCTGAAGAAAATTACCCCCAAGGCATTTTATAGTCTTTATCATAACGTTGCAACAATTAAAAAGGTATATGAAAAAATAGAGGACGATGCGTATATCACCGCCTATTTGTCCGCATTTGAACCGAACATGCAAAACATACGATCCTACTGCAACGAAATTGTGCAATTCATTGATAGTAACTTGGACCTTGATGCAGCGACTCACTTGGACCAATTGCAAAACTTTGAAACCAATTTTATTAAAACAGGGATTGACGATGAATTGGACAAGAAAACCCGGACTCTTTTGGATTCCGAGCTGAAATTGCGCGCAATAGCCAACTATTTAAGCTCGCTGATTGAAGGCAAAGAGAAAAAGGCCGCGGAGTATATTAAAATTCATGAAACCGAAAAGAACAATTTTAGTCTGGTATTAACGAGCCGGCGGGGGAGGGTTTTACAAGACGCATTCCCCGCGGCTCCAACGGAAGTCACATTGGTATATGACACTTCGTCAAACAAACAATTTGGATTTACAGTTTCAAGGGATCAATTTTCATTTGAAAAGCAGAGTGCTGCGAACAATTTTATTATCGACGAGCAAATAAATGCTCTGTGCAAAAACATATCCAGTATAAAGGTTTCCATGAAGGAGTTGATCACATCGGTTTACAACAAATTTGTTGGCAAGTTTGAGCAATATCAAACTAAGTTGGAGAGCATTGTGCAGATGATCACACTGATAGATGTAATGTATACCAAGTCGTCAATTGCTAAAAAATACAAGTATTGCAAGCCGACGATAGTTCCGTCAGATAAGTCATTTGTAGATGCCAAGAATCTGCGACACTGTTTGATTGAGCGCTTCCAGACGAATGAATTATATGTTACCAACGATGTCACATTGGGCGATACTGCGACGGACGGCATCTTACTTTATGGTACGAATGCGGTAGGTAAGACAACAATTATCCGGGCGCTCGGGATCTCTATTATCATGGCGCAGGCCGGATTATATGTCCCGTGTTCCGAGTTTAACTATGCGCCTTATAAATACATATTTACGCGCATCATTGGCAACGATAATATTTTCAAGGGATTGTCTACATTTGCTGTGGAAATGTCGGAGCTGCGCACCATATTGCGGCTTAGCGATGAAAACAGCTTGATTCTGGGAGACGAGTTGTGCTCTGGAACTGAAAATCTAAGCGCGATTAGTATTTTTGTTGCGGGGATCCAGAAATTGCATAAACGCAGGAGCAGCTTCATATTTGCAACGCATTTGCACGAAATTGTTGATTACGATGAAATTAGCAGTCTTGGCAGCGTAAAACTAAAGCATCTGGCAGTCATTTATGATAAGGAACGCGAGACTCTGGTATATGACCGCAAGCTTAAGGATGGGCCTGGCAATAGCATGTATGGACTGGAGGTCTGTAAATCGCTAAGTCTACCGCAGGACTTTTTAGACGCTGCATACGAAATACGTAGCAAGTACCATCCAGAGGGGGCGAGCATGCTTTCTTTGAAAACGTCGCGGTATAACTCTAAAAAGGTGGTTGGTGTATGCGAAAAATGTGGCAAAAACATGGGGACGGAAGTGCATCATGTTCAGCATCAGGCATCCGCCGACCTGACTGGGTTTATTCACAGCGAAGACTCTGTTTTTCACAAAAATAATTTGGCGAATCTCATGACAGTCTGCGAGGCGTGCCATAAAGAAGAACACAAAAAGGACGCAAAACCCAAAAAGGTGCGTAAAAGCGGCAATTGAGCTGTTTACGGTAATCTAATATAATACCTTATTGCATATGCGTAAGGAATTATGACGTATTTATTTATTTGTTCTTGCGGCTGCGGCTGCGGCTTGCGGCTCTGCTACGGGCAATTTGTCGCCTTAATGCTACACTCTTTGCCGCACTTCTTGCGCCCTTTACGCCCAAATTAAAACCCAATGCCATGGAGTTATACACTGCCGCCACACCCTTGGTAACAACAGGAATAGATGTTTTCACGGCACCCTTTGTCATCATGCCGACCTTCTTTAATCCCTTGTCCACAACAGGTAGGGCCCGTTCTGTTGTCTTGCGAAGGGAACGCATGACGGACTTTCGTTGCTTTCTTGTTTTATGCGAGTTTGCCATTATAGAATATACGTATAAAATATTTGTAACGAGATAAATATTTACAGATGTATAAAATATTTGTAACGAGATAAATATTTACAGATGTATAAAATATTTGTAACGAGATAAATATTTACAGATGTATAAAATATTTGCTTGTGTTATATTAAAATGGACCTGAAATACATTTTGAAGATTTTTATCATTGTCTTCATAATTCTCTCCTTAATTTCGTTTGTTAAAACTGTCGGGTTTGATGTAACTAAGCCCGCCGATGACCCCAAAAAACTGTTGCAGACTGTTACTATTGAAGGGTTGGCCTCCTCTATTGCAATAAACGCAAATGATGCATTCTGTGAGAGTCAGCGCGGCTCAAGTGGCAGTTTAGACGGTTCATGCGGCAAACTTACAAAAAATAACTGCAACTCAACGTCATGCTGTGTTTGGACAAGCGAAGATAAGTGTGTCGCCGGAGATGCAGGCGGACCCACTTTTAATACTGGCGCAGACGGGAAGACTAACTCGCTTGATTACTACTATTTTCACAATAAGTGCCACGGGAACAAATGTCCTACCTAAAGTTGTTTAATTGTAATGCTGGAATCACCTGCCAATTCTTGAACAATGGGGTCGTTGCAGTAATTATCTAAATAAGTTACCTCTTTAATGCCGCATGCTGCGATGGATCTGAAACAATTTGCGCACGGATAATGCGTAACGTATATTTTTGCGCCTTCCAAAGAAACGCCTCGCTTCGCACAATCGGCAATGGCATTCATTTCGCTATGAATAATAGATTGTTCGTGGTTATCGTGAATCCTGCTCGTGTGTGGCGCTCCTGGTATATATCCATTGTATCCCATGGAAATTAAACGGTTGTTTTTTACGACGGCAGACCCGACATGTAATCGGCTGCAGGGGCTGCGCTGTGATGCGAGAAGCGCAATAGACATGAAGTATTCGTCCCAGTTTAGACGCTCATTATTGTTTTTAGATAGTTCGTGTAGCTTTGAAAGCATATTATATTTAAAGTTCTATAATATAATATGTTTAAATGTGTTTTATATGTTAGCATTAGTATAATATTAGTTTTATTATACCGTTTGCCAGTAGTAAATAATAACCACTCCGGACCCTCCAGAACCAGCAGTACCAGTGAAATTTCCGCCACCACCTCCGCCCGCACCAAAAACGCCTGTACTTATAGAACTAACCCCGCTCTCGCCGTTTAAACCTGGTGCACCCCCACGTAAACCTCCAATAGTGGAGCCTGCCAGCCCACCAGTGCCGGGAGATTCGGCTGAGCTGAATCCACACCCCCCACCGTTGCCTGGATATAACTGCGGGTTTCCATTTATAAATGGCAAATATATTGGTTTGTGATTGTTAAAAGATGTTCCGCCGTTTGAGCCGGAACCTGTGTCGCCTTGATACGCGGTGCCGTTATTTCCGCCAACGCCAGCAGCAACATTGTACCCAGCACTGCCTCCACCGCCACCGCCCCCAGTATATGTATCAAAACTTGGCGTACCTGTATTTGTTGCACCACCATTGCCAGAATAACGCGTTAACCCGACAAAGACCCCGCCACCACCTCCGCCTCCGCCAGTATATGTATCAAAGCTTGAATTGCCTCCATTGCTACCCGATTGTTGACCAGTCCCTGGTTGTCCACCAATCCCAACAGAAATGTTGTACGGCACATTGCTATTGAGGTTTGAATTTGGAATATATGCCGTACCACCACCACCACCACATGTTCCAGCAGAGACCGTAAACATACCGATGGTTTGCATATTGCCACCACCACCACCACCTACCGCTATTACAGTTGTAGGTATATCAATGAAATATGTAATTGTCCCAGTTCCGCCGGTAAATACAATTCCTGTACGCCCACCATAGGTGTATACATCATACGTCAAACTGCCCGTAATAATATACAATGGCTTTTTTGCAAAAATAGTATTTAAATCGCCGTGCCCAGTTACGCTATAACCGGTAACAGGCGCCTGTGTTCCCGGTGCTCCAGCATAGGCCGCAAAAATATTTCTTAAATCGCCATATCCAGATACTGTAAAATTTGTGTCATAACCAATAGCAGACCCATGGGAAAGCGGTTGGAAAATAGCAGATAAATCTACACCACCGACTCTATAATTTGTTGTTGGATTGCTCATTGTATAGTATATTTAAATATAAAATAAAATTGATATTGTTAGGAAAAATATATAAGAATAATATCAACGATAATATATAGGAGATGATTATCCCAATTAAGTGTTTTACATGTGGCACAGTGCTTGCCAATAAATATAGGTACTACCTTGAACAAGTGCGTAAGAAGAAATTGGCAAAAAGAGGAAATGGTGAATCTATTGACATTGATAAGGTGCTTTATTTGACACAGGAGTTTGCCGAGAAGACGCCGGAGGGCGAGGTCCTGGATGAACTAAATATGACAAAAATGTGTTGTCGCCGCCATTTCTTGACACACGTTGATATTGAATAATTTCTTGCTATATAGTATAATGGCCAAAAAGAGTGCAAAAAGAGGTAGACCTCAGAAACTTTATAAAATGAAGGGGTGTTCTAAGACAGTGCGCAAGGGCGGCGGTGATGGCGATGTATATTTAGCATATCCTGCAAATAATGTGCCTTTTTTACCGAACTCGCATTTGGCGTATACGGGCAAAGGTGGTGCATGCGGACTAAATGCTCCGCTTGCGTCAAGCATGCCTGTAAATTCATATGCGGCAGATAAAACAATGCCAAATACAGGTCCTCCGGCCGGCGGATTTAATTTTTTGAATTCTGTGCGTTCTCAACATGGGGGCGCATGCAACTGTTCTATGAGCGGGGGTTGCGGAGATATGTGTTCCATAAAGGGCGGCAAACGGGCAACACGGAGAGCCCGCGGAAAGGCAAGAGCGATGGGAAAGGCAAGAGCGATGGGAAAGGCAAGGGCAAAGGCGGGAGGCAAGAAATCACAGTGCGGTGGAAACCCGGGAATCCCCTACCCCAATGGTCTTGCCGGATCTCCTTGGACTCCGGCTATCAGTGGATGGCCTGGCGTGAATGGTATTCAGGGAGACCGAAATCATTTTCCGTTAAACACATATAAAAACGACATTTCTCGGCAAATGGTTGATGTAGGACCCAACCCACCATTTGTAGTTGGCGGCAAAAAAAGACGTACGCAAAAGCAACGAGGTGGAACTCTATCAAATTTTTTGACGCAAGATTTGGTTAATTTAGGAAGGCAAGTTCAATTTGGAGTAGGAAGCGCATACAATGCGTTGTCCGGATACAGTGCGCCAGTCAACCCCTTACCATGGAAGGACCAATACACACGCATAAATTGAATTATAGTAGAGAGAAGAACAGTGTGATGAGTAATTTTATTTTCTACCTCTAATTCATAATGGCTGATTTTCCTAAGCAAATGAAGGACTTGTGCACACCCGCTGCACTATACTTTGCAATTTCTATGATCGCACTTTTACTCGTTTTGTTCCAAAATTTGGGCAACACAAATAGCTACCACGTTGGCGCCTTCTCGTGCCGCGTTCCTAACACCGCCGCCGTTTTTGTCGCCAAGTTGCTATATATCTTGTTCTGGACATATGTTCTTAACTTGATATGCAAGGATGGACACATGGGGCTTTCATGGTTGTTGGTTTTACTTCCCTGGATCTTATTGTTTGTCATAATGGGCCTCTTAATGATTAACATGTAACGACATCAATCAATAAACCAATAACTGGACAACCAAATAAATATATATTTATATTAACTTTTGTATAAATATATTCATTTAATATATGACGACGAAGATTAAGAACGGATTCTCCTATGACAAAGGAGGATGGAAGTATATTTCAATTAATGGAGGACCTAAGGAGCGAGGATATGCATATGGCTACCTTTGCGCGACCGATTTTAAAGAAATTCAACGGACCTTGAAGTTTCTGATGATGGAGTCATATGGTATGGAGTGGGAATATTTTATTAAAGCAATTTCCGACGATTTTAAGGAAATGACTATTCGCGATTTTAAGGAGCTTTACGACGAAATGGAAGGAATCGCTGCAGGCTGTAACGCAAACGGCTGCAAAACCACTATAGACGAAATAATTGCCTGGAATTTTTACTGTTCTATTCCTTATTGGTACTCTACAAAATCGGACAACCGTGTAGGAAAGGAGGGCGGTGCAAATGACAGGTGCAGCGCCTTCATGGCTGTAGGTGATTGGACTGCGGATGGCAAAATTGTTTGTGCGCACAACTCCTTTACGGATTATATTGATGGGCAGTTTTCCAATGTTATTCTGGATTTGAACCCGGATAAGGGCCACCGATTTATCATGCAAACATCCGCCTGTTGGATTTGGAGCGGGACTGATTTCTTTGTTACTGCCAAGGGCATCATTGGTACTGAAACCACGATTGGTGGGTTTTTCCCATACGAGAAGAAATTTCCTATTGGTTACCGAATTCGCAAGGCGATGCAATATGGAAACACGCTTGACGAATATTGTGAAATACTTTTGCACGAGAATTCCGGCGACTATGCCAACTCCTGGTTGTTTGGCGATACTAATACAAACGAGATCCTTCGTATTGAATTAGGCCTCAAATACCATAATATAGAGAGAACCAAAAACGGCTACTTTATTGGGTTCAATGCGCCGTACGATGAACGAATCCGAAACCTGGAGGTGGTTGACTCTGGGTTTTATGATGTCCGGAGACATCAGGGTGCGCGAATGGTTCGCCTTGGGGAGCTGATGGATGAACACAAGGGGAAACTAAACATTACACTCGCCAAGGAGATAATCGCAGACCATTATGATGTATATCTGCTGAAAGAGAATAATCCGTGTTCGCGAACCGTTTGCTCTCACTATGATTTGGACCCAAGAGAATATATGTCAGACCCAAGTAGGCCAAAACCATTTGCTCCTCATGGCGCCGTGGACGGAATTGTCTGCGATACAGAGTTGGCAAAAAAGATGGCATTCATCGGGCGATTTGGTAACTCGTGCGGCATGCCCTTTATGAAGGACACGTTTTTCAAGAAGCACCGCCAATGGGAGAAATTTGCGCCCTATTTAAGGGACCGACCAAGCGAACCCTGGACCGAATTTACTATTGCCGCGCCCTTAAAAAAACGGTTTAGAGTGACCAGAAGAGTGAGGTCTGGAAGGAACAAGACCAAGAAACTCGCAAAAAAGGAATAGAGAGAATAAGTAGACCTACGAATATAAATCTACAACGTTTTCCAACAGATTAACAGTTTTCATATTTTTTTCATTATATGTCGGCTTATAATAGCTCTCTGGATTTTTTATTATTTTAGTCAATAATAATATATCATTATCAATATCACCAGACAAATTGATCATATTATCAAAGTATTGGTCAATATTTTTGCAACCTAAGTATAGCGGCATGCAATTGTGCAATAGCGGCGTAATAATTTTTTCTGAAAAGTAATGATTGCACTGGAAGTTTTCAATACACACCGAAAACAAATAGGATTCATATGGCTCTACATCACTGAACTCGCCCTTTGTCCGGCTATAAGAATACTTATTGCTTCCGCGTCCATGAATATCAATCGGCAGGTTATGGCAAATTATTTGTTCCACCAACTTGTGGCGATATATATGACCCGGCGCAAACTGCTTTTCGCTAACAACAATTGACATTAAGTTCGGTTTATCCGTTATGGCCTTTGCAGGCCTTGAGTGCCACATATATCCAAAACGCTCTATAAATGGTTCTGGTAAATTGTGTTTGTCTCCAATATAGTATTTGCCAATATATTTTTGCGCATACTCAATAAATGATGTTGTTAATCCTAAGAATTGCATTGGCTCAAATGCCAGCCCGATTACGTTTTGTTTTGGAATTTTTAATTGTGGCATGATCGTATTTATTATAATCGCATGGGTATAATCATCGTCATCGGTAATGACAATACTTTTGTTTTTACCGTAGAATTCCAACTCGCTCGCAAAATTTATCCTTTCATATGCATCTTTGCACTGTGTGCTGTTAGCAAATGGGCAGAATACTTTGATTTTATACATACTGTAAATTAATAATATCATATGTGTTTAAATATAAAAACGTTTTAAATATACATGTATAATGCCAATGAAGATTATAATCTTTGTTCATACTTGTGAAAAATACGAAGAATCAAGAGCAAAAATAATAGAGGCTACGTGGGGCAATATGCCAAATGTAGTTTTTATTACAGATAACAGTCGCTCTACTTTAAAAAACCATATCTATATAGGCCCTTATAAAGACGGACCTACTTATCATCCTGAAAATGTAATAAAAATGTTTCAATTATTTTTATCTAATTATGGTGATTATGATTTTTTTATGATAATAGACGATGATAGTTACTTATATGTTAAGAAGTTAGAATTATATTTGTCTTTTTTTGATAAAAACGATACTTATATGATTGGTGAGTTTTTAAATTGGGTAGCTCCTAGACCTGAGGGCAATTTCACTTGCGATTATAATAGATGGCCAAGTGGCGGTCCTGGCATAGTTTTTACAAAAAAATGCATAGAAAAATTTTTACAATTAATAAATACACAGAATATTCCTTATGCTAACCATGATGTATGGTTACATATGTTATACATGTGTTCTGACAAAAGAATAAAACGGGTTGATTGTCCTGGGTTCCACCAATATAATTCAACCAATCTATTAAAAAGATACTCGAAGGAAGACAACAACCTGATTTCGGTTCATTTAGAGCGAAACCTAAGTTTAATTTACGACTATCATATTTAATTTGTAATGGAACAGGTATTATAATAATCAAACAATTACATTTAAAAATATATGACTATTATAATATACATGGATAAATCAGCCGACAAGGAAAATATATCGTGGAAGGTCATCGATAAATATTTTAAAGATAACCCGTCCAATTTGGTTGCACATCATTTAGAATCGTATAATGATTTTTTTAACAATGGCATTCGTCGTATCTTTCGCGAAAATAATCCAATTCGGTTTATTGAGAGAGAAGACGAGAGCAGTTCCACTGGTAACCGAAACGAATGTCTGCTCTATTTAGGCGGCAAAGATGGAACCAAGATTTACTACGGAAAGCCCGTTATATATGACGACCATCGCGCGCACTACATGTTTCCCAACGACGCCCGTCTCCGTAACATGACGTATGGAATTACTATCCATTACGATGTAGAAGTGGAATTTAAGTACTATATTGGTGCGGAGAAAAAGGAACATACAATGACGCTGCCGCGAATTTTCCTTGGCCGGTTCCCAGTTATGCTTCAATCTGACCTGTGTATTTTAAATACCATGAACAAGGACGTCAGGTTTAACATGGGTGAGTGCCGTAATGATTATGGCGGTTATTTTATTATTGATGGCAAGGAGAAAGTTATCATTTCACAGGAAAAGTTCGCCGATAATATGCTTTATATTAGAACAAACAAGGCCGACGATGTGTATAGCCACTCCGCAGAAATCCGATCTGTTTCAGAGGACACGTCCAAGCCAATCCGTACCAGTTCCGTAAGAATAGTTGCACCCTCCCCATCCTTAAGCAATAATCAAATTGTGGTTTCTGTGCCCAATGTTAAAAAACCAGTGCCCTTGTTTATTTTGATGCGCGCACTTGGCGTTATATCGGACAAGGATATTATCCAGACCTGTCTATTAACAAATTTAAATGACTCGGTTGAAAATAACAAGAACCCCTACATTGATTTGTTTATTCCTTCTGTCCACGACGCAAGCAAAGTATTTAACCAGCAGAATGCGCTGGAATTCATGGCGGAACTTACCAAGCGTGGTACAGTGTCAGGCGTGATTGAAATTCTCTCGGATTACTTTTTGCCGCACATTGGTGAGATAAATCTTTTGGAGAAGGCCTATTTTGTCGGGTACATGGTAAATCGCTTGTTAAAAGTGTATTTGAAGGAGGAAAAGCCCACAGACCGTGACAATTTCAGGTTTAAAAGGGTAGAGCTGTCTGGCGCGCTGATTTACGATTTGTTCAGAGAGTACTATTTGATTCAGAAGAGAGACATTACACGTAAAATAGACGAGGAGTATTATTACCACAAGGGCGAATATAAGGAGGACGAGTCATTCTCTCGAAAGGAGAAAAAACAAATAAAAACTAAAGGCCAACAACAGGAGGACAATAAATACAAGGACAACTTTGTTGGGCTTATTGAGGCCAATTTCAAGGCATTTTTCAAGGACCGCCTGGTTGAACAGGGGTTCCGCAAAGCATTCAAGGGGAACTGGGGTTCTGAAGAACATACAAAGCGCATCGGTGCGGTGCAAGATCTAAATCGTCTCAGCTGGAACACTTATATTTCTCATTTGCGCAAGATTAACCTGCCATTAGATGCGAGCGCCAAGGTCGTCGGACCCCGCTTGCTCAACTCCTCACAGTGGGGGTTTATTGACCCGATAGATACTCCCGACGGAGGTAACATTGGATTGCATAAACACATGTCAATTAGCACGTATATTACCAGCGGTTCATCGTGTTATCCGATTATTAAATGGCTCAGAACCAATACCCCCATGCGCATATTATTGGAATGTTCCCCTGAGCAGTTGGGCGTCAGTTCAAAGGTGTTTGTGAATGGAATTTGGATAGGAGCCGTTGACGACCCAATCGGAATAGTAAGCGCGCTTAAATTATACAGACGCAATGGAATTATCCCTACTTATACAAGCATATCATTTGACTACCAGCGGAACGAAGTCTACATCTATACGGATGCAGGAAGATTGACGCGACCCATTTATTATATCGACGACGATAAGTTTAGCTATGATAGAAAGGAGGTGAAGGATTTATTAAACGCAGGCACGCTTACATGGGAACAAATTATATCCGGATTCACAAAAAAATCCGACGAGAATTTCAAGACAAAGAATAACAAGCTCTATGACCCAAATGAACTATACCGAGAACGCAGTAGTGAAAATATGTTGGAACACTTGAACAGAAACAAGTCGGTAGTTGATTACATTGACACTTCAGAAGAGGAGACGGCGCTAATTGCCATAAATGTAGATGATTTGCTGAAAACCAAATGGTACACTCATTTGGAAATTGACCCCTCTTTAATTTTGGGCGTTATGGGTAATTTGATTATTTACCCGGAACATAACCCAGTAACCCGTAATTCCTTCTCTTGTGGGCAAAGCAAGCAGGCCGTGTCCGTGTACCATTCAAACTATCAAATGCGCATTGATAAGATGGGAGTCATATTGAATTATGGCCAAACCCCGCTAATCAAATCGCGGTACTTGGAATATGTGAACAATGAAGAACAGCCCTATGGCGTCAACGCGATTGTTGCAATTATGTGTTATACGGGATACAATGTGGAAGACGCCATTTTGATTAATGAAGGTGCAATTAAGCGCGGTATATTTAGAACCACGTATTATTCTTCTTACGAAACAAGAGAGGAAAGTTCCAAGATTACAGGATTAACCAATTCCAAGTTTGCCAACATTGAGAAAAATAACGTTGTCGGCAAAAAACAGGGTTATGACTATAGTTATTTGGACGAACACGGCCTCGTAAAGGAAAACACAGAGTTAAATGAGAAGGTCATATTGATCGGCAAAATTAACTCGTCCTTGACAAATAAGGACGTGTGGACCGATGACTCTGTTAAGACCAAGAAGGGACAACTTGGGTTTGTTGATAAGGCGTTTATTACGCACGGCGAGGAAGGATTCAATGTTGCAAAAGTTCGCGTTCGTGAAGAACGTCTGCCTGCAATTGGCGACAAGATGGCGTCGCGAGCCGGACAGAAGGGCACTCTTGGTCTCATTATTCCTGAAGAAGATATGCCGTTTACCGAAGATGGTATCCGCCCTGACCTGATAATTAACCCACATGCTATCCCATCACGTATGACTATTGGGCAAATCGTAGAAAGTTTGTTCGGCAAGGTGTGCACAAGTTACGGCGCATTTGGCGACTGCACCGCATTCCAGGTGAAGGGACCTAACTACTCCACATATGCACCACTACTTGTTAAAGCCGGATTCCATTCGTCTGGCAACCAGGTTCTGTATAATGGCATGAGTGGCGAACAGCTCGCAGCGGACATTTACATGGGACCTACATATTACATGCGGTTAAAGCACATGGTAAAGGATAAAATCAATTATCGTGCTCGTGGTCCGAATACTGTTTTAACACGCCAGCCGGTTCAGGGCCGCGCAAACGACGGTGGTCTGCGTATTGGTGAAATGGAACGTGATGGCGTTTTGGCACACGGCATGTCTTATTTCTTGAACGAGTCCTTTATGGTAAGAGGCGAAAAGGAAGAATATTTCATTGCTATCTGCAATAAAACAGGCGCAATTGCGATTTACAATGAAGCACAAAACTTGTTTTTGAGTCCATATGCAGACGGCCCCATTAAATTTAACACAAATCCAGATGGAACTCAGAGCATTATGAATTTGAGTAGATTTGGTCGGTCGTTTAGCGTGTTGCGGGTGCCCTATGCGTTCAAGTTGTTAATGCAGGAGCTTCAAATTATGAACGTGCAAATGCATATTATTACGGAAGACAATGTTGACCAGCTGCTAAGCATGTCGTTCTCTAATAACATTAATAAATTAATGAAGAGCGACGGGGACGCTGCAGTTGTCGTGAAGGAAATTAACCAAAACATAGAGAAGCGACTTAAAGAGGTTTCAAGGGCGCCTCCAAATATTCCAGAGCCAGTGGTAGAGGCAGAGACACCGCCAGCCGCACCGGCTTCATCTCCTGTTATGGTTCCTCCCATTGTGATTCCTCCCATTACAATTCCTCCCATTACGATTCCTCCCGCGGCACCTCAGCCAGAGTCTGGATCAAGTACGCCCTATAATCCGAATACACCCACGCCTTCCAGTACACCTTACGACCCAAATACGCCGGATAATTTAGGCCCGACTCCTGCAGCGCCTACTGCATCAGAATCGGTCCCACTCGCGCCAGCAAGTTCATCTACAACGGTCCCATTCGCGCCAGCAAGTTCCTCTACAACTGTCCCACTCGCACCGTCCACAGATTCCGGTATTTTAGAAGTTAAGCCACCGCCTCCTCCTCCCGTGGAGGCATCCGAAGAGAAGAAGGCTGAAGAGGGTACAAAGAAAATAATATTGTAAACGGGTTTGCTTAATTAAAACTCAATTAAAATGCAAATAATTTGAAATAAAATTGAAATAAAAAATACCAATATGTTT
>Ga0209230_10000035_pt1 | contig 49245 bp, 39 predicted proteins | sample LakOntMetagenome_FD_187467 | JGI IMG/M metagenome (GOLD analysis project Ga0209230, IMG submission 187467) | Freshwater and sediment microbial communities from Lake Ontario - Sta 18 epilimnion Metagenome (SPAdes) (version 2) | ecosystem: Environmental > Aquatic > Freshwater > Lentic | place... | reverse complement strand
TATATATATAATCGTGCAGAAGCCGGAAGTAGAAGCCGGAAGCAGAAGCCGGAAGCAGAAGCCGGAAGTAGAAGCCGGAAGCAGAAGCCGGAAGCAGAAGCCGGAAGCAGAAGCCGGAAGCAGAAGCCGGAAGCAGAAGCCGGAAGTAGAAGCCGGAAGTAGAAGCCGGAAGTAGAAGCCAATCTTGCATATAAAATGTCTAGAGAGAATCATCCTCACTGTATGCATTCCTCGGACGACTTGCATTGGCTCTGCTCGTGGGGAGGACAACCTCTCTTGCCATGGGAAGACTTTGCCTTATTCTCTAACGACCCTGCAGTTGTGTTAATGGTGGATTATTGGATGTGGAAAGAATCTTTCCACGTACATTTCTCAGACACTGTTTGGCAAATGACCTTAGAAAATTCCAATATTTTCTCTCATCAAGCAGTCGATGAAATTCGCATGCGATCGGACTTTAGGAGGTTGGTTGGTTTGCCCCACAGCTCTCCTCCTTGAGATATTTCACTTGGTGTCAAGATAGTTTTCTAGGCAGGCACAGTAAGTCTTTTGTAACAATCATAAAGTAAAGTTTTTTTGAATCACCATTTACTTATCGTCCACGAGAGAGTGGACGAGGTTGTAAACCACCGCGTCAATGTCATAGACGTGAGTATCTCTGAAACGTTTGACGTCAGTCATGATCGTGTGATTCATCATGGGCAGAATTTTTTTCCAGCAATCCTTCCATATACTTTCGTGTTGGAATATAGCAATGTACAACTGCAAAGTCTGTACCAGAGATATGCCCTGACGTGTCTTTTGATTCACGCCTCGCAAACATAAACCTGAAAAGTCTATCAGTGTTTTGAGATTATTTTTGTAGAGTCTCAGACTGTTCACGACCATCATGATTGCATCCACATCTATGACGTCAACTGTGAGTTCTTTACATCTATTGCAGATATCAATTGTGTAATAGCACTCATATAGCTCTCTGTTTGGTGAAATGCTCTGTGTTGAAATGAAATATAGAAGTCGTTGTAGATGCAATCCTGTAGCCTTTTGAAAGTTTACACCGAGTTGCCACTTGATCCACGAATCCTGACTTATACATTTTTGTTTGTTTGCCAATGCATTGTGCACATAGTTGCGTAATAAAGGCCGTGCATGTATATTTTGGTGAATTCCTGAGACGTTTTCCTGGGAGTTTAATATGCGTTTTTTCAAGACCGCGGAAATAGAACGAATAAAATCAACGCTGGTTTCAAAACTTCTAAGTACGAGTTGAAGTGCATCACTGTATGCATCTTCGTCGTCGCTTGTGTCTTTGAAATACGTCATGGCACGTAGACAGCGAAGCTCGGCATCACGTGGCTTGTCGTTGATAGAGATGTATAAACTCTCGAGCATCTTCCCAGCTGGAGTCGATATTGGGCTCAAATACAAAATTGCAAGCACTGCTGTCTCTACTGGAGTAATTTTTTGCTCAGGTAAATTGCCAGCAGCATGAACTTGTGCTTCTGTCAGAGAAACTACCATTCGTTGAATAACAGTATTTTTCTCAATTTCATTATGAAGTAAATGTATCTTGCGATCCTTTTTATTATTCAATTTTAGTTTGAAGTACGAAAATAATGTGATCCAATCGGCCATGCTGTTGAGCATCTCGAAATAAGTTGTATTACCTTGAAAAGATTCTTCGTCCATATTCATGTTTTCGATAACTTCTTTGCATTCATTCATGGTGGTGAACATACGTGCAATATTCTGTCTACGTTTGCTTTTGGACATAAATATAATGACTATGTGCAGAGCATTGGGATCCATTGGATCTAAATTGAGGTTTTTGCAGACGTCGCAAAACTTCAAAAGTACGCTTGTGTTAGAAGTATTCACCAAATTGCTTACATTCGACTGTTCCTTGCCAAATGCAATGCGAGAGAAACTGGACAGAATGTCATTGTCAACATCGAAGACTTGACGTTCCGAATTTTGATTCATACTTACGACATGCCTTATACAATGTCCTTTCAAATCTTCAAATTCAATGTTGCAAAATTGTGTATCTTGAGAGTTCAAATTTCCATTGCAACTGTACTTCTTCTTTTGTACACAAAGGATTCAAATTGGTTTCTTATTTTCGCTGTGACTAATGTTTTTATTTTATCTGATTTTATTTTTGAGTACTTTGACAACTTGACTCTTATCTCTCAAGACCAAGTGGATCATTGATCATGTTCTTTATTTCCAACCAAACGAATCGGGCTTATTTCCCGTGGTCGATGAACCTCCTTCATTGAAGTCCTGCCCCTCAACAAGAATGCCGTTGATGCATCTCAATTTGGTTCGAGAGGTTTACCTAGCTCTGCCTCTTTTGCATTTCCTGGTTCAGGCACCTTTGCGACTTCCTCCCGAACCCATGCCACCCTCCCCTCGCTCCTACTACAACAACGAAACAATCCTTTCCACGCAAGAATCTTTTTCTCAAACATTAGGAGATTGCTTCGGAGGATAAATTGATCGAGGGTAGAATCAGTATCCTTTTTTTCTTGTATGGCGGTCTTCATGAGCATTTCGACGAAATCATAAAACGAGAAACAAATAGCAGAATCGAATTTGAAAGCAATAATTGCACAATTATAGCTCACAATAGTCGCATTGTCTATTGACAACATCTTATCACATCTTATTCTCTTGTAATTATTATTCTTAAAGAATTCCTCTTTTGACTCTTCCTTCGCCAACAAATAAACATCTATCAACAATAAACGTGCTCGGTATGTCCTTGTTTCAATCTTTTCTGCTTCTACCAGATATATTTCATTCAAGATAGTATTGCATATCACCTCTTGTTTTTTACATAGCTCGAGCAACGTTTGATCATTATGAGTGTCTTGCATTGACGAATCAAAACTCAACAGCAGTTTCTTTATATAGACATTTATTTTCAGAAGCCGTTTTCAGAAGCCGTTTTCAGAAGCCGTTTTCAGAAGCAGTTTTCAGAAGCCGTTTTCAGAAGCAGTTTTCAGAAGCCGTTTTCAGAAGCCGTTTTCAGAAGCCGTTTTCAGAAGCCGTTTTCAGAAGCCGTTTTCAGAAGCTAGTTCCGAAGGTCTATAAAATTCCCTCTAAATCGTAAATTTTGACGGCGCACTCATCTCTCTAGAAGAACTATGAGTGAGAAAGCATGCGTCGACGACACTCGGTGCGTGGGGGAGAGCGCATACAGGCAACTGATGGAAGACAATGCATGGTTGACGAGGCGCTACGAGGTACTGAAACAGCGCTACCAATATATGCATGGCTGCGACATCGAAGCACTTTCTGAAGAGAATCTGCAGCAGCTCCGCGAGGATCTGCAAGCTGCCTTGCAACGTATTGCGACCCAGCAACATTATAACGAAAAATCGAAAGAAGTAGGTATGATGTTCAAGGGCTTTGTGTGCCCCATCAGCGGCAAGTTGATGAAAGACCCTGTCATAGCTGCCGACGGCCATAGCTATGAAAAAGAATGCATTGAGATTTTTCTGAAAAATGGACTCGTCTCACCCAAAACCATGAGCCCATTCGCACACACGCATCTCACCCCCAACCATGCTCTTAAAATAAGCATTGGCGAGGCACTCGAACACAGTCTCCACAAACAGAACATTTACTGAGTGTGTGTAATAAAGTTTACTTCAAACTAACACCAACCAGCATCTTGTAGCTGGCGCTCAAGATCTTTGTAACCATTATTAAGCTCGTGAAAATACTCGCCCCACCAGTTGTCAAAACCATAACCAAAGTCCTGGTGCGGGTCGTAGTCATCGAGCGCGCTTCCGTCGTAGAAATAGCGCCAATCACTCCCGTGAACCTCCTTCATGCGCGCAAAAAGCAGTGCGAACATCGTGTGAAGCCTTCGTGTGCACGCGCCGGAACCTGTTGCGAGTTCAAATAAAAAAAAATAGACATTTCTTTTAGAGCCATTATCAGAAGCCATTATCAGAAGCCATTATCATAAGTCATTTTCAGAAGCCATTTTCAGAAGCCATGTTTAGAAGCTAGTACCTAAGGTTTTTTTTAACTTCCGAAGGTCTATATAAACTCCCTCCAATTCGCCCGTCCTAAAAAACACGAGTTTAGTTTTAGACAAACATCCTTGATTAATCATGTTGCCTGGCATATCAAGTTTCAATGATTTGAATGTTGAGCAGAGACAAGGTCAGTCGACCATGACTTCGTTCTTCAGCTTCACTCCACACAGAAATGACTTGGTGTTGCCGGACCTCAATTACGGCCGGGAAGAAGGCTCCCGAAATATGCAAAGAGACAACAGCAACATATTGTCAGGTAATTGCTTCCAGCAGGGCGTTGGGCAGGGGCAAATGCATGGAAGGGAGGGATCGAGCAGGGAGTTGGTATCGACCGTTTTGACTCGCGGAAGGGGCAGAGGGCGTGGAAAACAAAAAGCAGACGGTACGAGAGGGGGCAGTGGAATCGGAAAGAAACAAACCAGAACTGCAAGGGGCCGTGGTAGAGGGGGTCGTGGTAGAGGGGGCCGCAACGTACAAGAGAGTGCTGTACCAAATGAACATGATATCGAACTCACCGACAACGAAGATGATGGAGAAGAAGATCCTTTGGAGCAAGAAGATATCGACTTCTTAGACGATCGAGACCATGGCATTGACGGATTGGAGCAAGCGAGAATGGTAAACGAGCAACTTCAAAACCAAAACCACAATCCCGTGCAGCAGTTACAGGAAGCGCTTCAGGGAATCCGCGGCCGGAAGCGAAAAGCCGCTTCAAAAGACTTTGATGACGACGATGAGAAAGAGAAAAAACAAAAAAAGAGGTCAGACAAGAGGCAACTACAAGTGACCCTGGAACGGGGCATAGGTGAAAGCAAGAGGTCTGTCAGTCAGTATCACAACAGAGCTCCATTTCACCTCAAGGTCGCCGATCTTGTCACGCCCTGGCAGCTACAGCACAACAGAAGACTGTTCGACTTTGGCTTGGATATGGGAAAACTAGAGAAGGGTGCTTTCGGAGACGAAGATCATCGCAGGTGGGTGCACGACCCAGACGAACAGTCGAAATTTGCGAGGTTGTTTTACGTGCCGATGACAGAGCGAATTCCTCTCCGAAAACTGAGCACCGATGTCCCGGACACAACCGTGGACATCAACTTTCCGAGGACAAACTCGACAACGAAGGTGTTGCATGCTTTCAGGCTGATGCATCCAAAGACAGAGCTCGATCACATGGAGGACAAATTCTACGAGAAGGTGCTTTTGGGCTGTCAGCGCACGACAAGGGAGCTAAGACAGAACATTGACGCAGGCCCTTTCGGAGGGCTGCAGGGAAAGGCAGTCGACGTACTTTGGAAGGTGTACTCTGGAGAAGAGGTGAGCAATCTTGACACATCGACACTTCAGCTTGTGCAAGCCATAAGCATGGCGCTCCAGGGGAGCAGGGGCGACGAGCTTTGGCCGATGGTCCGGACGCAGTACACAGACCCGTACGTGCGTGGGAAAACAGGCATGAGCAAAGTTCAGAGTGGCGTTCAGACCTTGAGGGAATATAACTTTCATAACAGTGCCCAACATAGTGGCCGGTGTGCCATAGACGATGTGGACAAACGACTTGTGAAGAAGGTGTGGAAATACAGGTTTGGCGAAGCAGAAGTGCCCTTTCATGACACCCAGGATCTGTCGAAGCTCGTTCACAAACGGTTCCAGAAGTCCAATCAAGAACTCTCTGGGACGGAAATCAAGATAGAGCCACAGAAACCGAGCACGGACCCTGTCATCGTCGATATTTGGGTGTACAAGGACATTTTTCACGTGTGGGACCAAAAGAACAAAATGCAGACGAACGTAACTGTCGAAGGCATTTACATTTGCGCCAAGGCGCCAGCATGCGACCCTCTCGTCATACTGCGCAGCATAGCTGAAAATAACCCAACGGCCAGCACTTTGTTGTCTGGATACTTCGGACACATGATGCAGGTGTTGGGCCTCGAAAGTTGTCCGTGGGATCAGCTCTTCAACACCGATCGGGCAGGGGCTACCGATGTCGTGTCCGAGGCCGCGATGCTCCAGGGACTTTTTATGTTTTGTGAGTCTCAGGGCTTCTGTAACCTCAACGTCGGAGGGTTTCGCATGGACGTCTGCAACCACTCGGAAATGAACCTCTGGGAACGATACATGAGGACGCTCAGGAATGCACGCCGGAAACACTATGAAATTACCACAAGGGAAGTCTTGCACGACCGCAGCAGCATGAAAGACGCACAGCTTCCTGTCGAAGACTGGATGTTGGACTTTTTGCACGGCGTGACTTACTGGAAGACGAAGTTAAGTGACGTATTGCAGGAAAAGAAGGAGTATGAGGACATGTATGAAGAAGAAGAGGATATCGAACACGTGAAAAAAGAACTCACGGAATGGCTGCGAGGACATCATTTTGAAGACGATCCGTCTAGCTTCAGTACTGAATTCATGTTCTTGGAGGAAGGCGTTGGCTTCGCAATGAATACGGGCATATGGATCAAGATCCGTACCGACAACAAGGAGTCCTACGAAGAAGAAAAGACAAACGACCGCGGGAAGCGTGGAAAGTCAGATGATCTTTGTATGTTGCCACAGCCCCAGCAACAGAATCCCATGGTACGCTTGTGGTGTGGTAACATGTGCGAGATACACGACCCTCTGGACGAAGTCTTTTGTCACTCGGCGCTTGTCCCTGACATGAAGTGGATGACGGAGGAATTGCCAAAACTCGATCGCGCGGTCGGCAGCATGCAGGTGCTCAAGGAAACCATTGGCGACTTGCTAGTCGTGAAACATAGCAAGATACTGTCTGGAGTGAATGCGCGTCTTCGTGAGATTATGCTCTTGACCGGTAAGGAACGTAACCAGATGAGGGACAAAATCTCGATGATGGACGACAATATGCACATCAAATTTCTGTACAAGTCAAAGATCAACAAAATCTCGACGGCGATCAAGCAAACGTTACAGATTATGTCGTCTTGCGAACTTGCAATGTGGCGCACAGCTGCTCTTGGAATCAGAGACCTCAAAAGACAATCTTCTTCGGCGGCTGACAAGTGGAAAGACGATTACCTGCACGTCAATAAGATGAGTATTTCGATGTACAACGGCGGGTGGCAGGATTTTCTGTGCTCATCAACCCTTCCTTCTCTATTCTATGTGCACTCGCTGTCACGCATCGACTCCGATCTTTCCTACATGAACACGTTTCTGCAGATTGTGATGAGGAACTCGTTCATGGCCTTCGGAATGAATACCCCAGGGGCCTACGGCATGACGCTCAGAATTGGAGACATGGGCATCTCTACGAAAATTCTGACGGAGGGAGAAGGAAAGAATGGAAGCAAGGGCACCAGCACTATGCTTTTTGATACCAAGTTTCCTGGAATGGGCATCGACCAGTGCACTGGAAACCTTTTGCAGCAATGCAATGCCGCCATGATTCACATCTCACTCACGAAGGAACACAGGGACATGGCGGTTCTGGCCGTCGACACGAGCATGAAGACCGTGAGCAAGTTTAGCTATTCTACATTGCAAGGAAGTGCCGTCCTCGTGAATTCTAGCGGAGAAATCCTCCCTATGAACAACGACTTCCAAAAGAGATGTGGAAATTTGTGCTTCTTCAGTGAATGGGGGAAGGACAGCATGGACATTTCCACGATGGGCTGCATCGAGTCCAACCTTGCAAACAGCGGAGATCAGGAGCACGGAGCGGAGAGTGGTGTGCAGCAAAGTTCTTGGCAGACCACGCAGTTTTTGGAAAGCTGTGGTGATGTGAAAATCAGAAAACTTCCGATACTTTATATTACTGGAAACAAACCGTCGAATGCGACACCGGCCTCGGCAATCGAGGGAGGCCGCTGGGTCAACATCGCATCTAGCACCCAGGACAATGACAACGGTTTTTATTTGACATCAGGGGGTTCTTCAATGAAAGTTTTGAAACCAAACATTCCTAGACAGCTACGCGAACCATGGACAGATAATAACGAGATCGACGAGGATGCCGACAGCTTATCAGCACAAGCCATGATGACCAATGCAGTCAGTACAAAAGACGTGAGAAGAGACATCAAAACAATCAAGCGCGAGGTTGTCTTGCGAAACAGACTGTACTTCCTGATGATGCAGTGGATGAAGAGAGATGCTGTGCTCCTTCTCTCGGCAATGACCAGCGATCCCAAGACATTCTTTTATACGATGAGATGCAATTTCAGCAACATCGAAGCTGCGGTTGGAATGCTCACGTTAGGTCTTAGGAGAGAGTACTTGCAGAAGCTAGACGGAAAATTCTGGCATAGAAACGCTGTGGGCCCGTGGAGCAAGGTATCTCAAATATCCACGCACGTTCACTTGACTATGACTAACTCACTCTTATCGGCCATGGACGAAGTGCTTTACGGCTGGCCTCTCGATCTACACATGGCTTTCGAATTGGGAATCAGAGCCGTACTGACTCAAACTATCTCTTTCTCCGCTATGCTGAATTCCCTGCACATCTGGCTCAGCAGCTCTGTACTGGACATCAACGTCATGATACTCTCCTCGTTTATCTACCACTTCACGGGCTTCCAGCACACATGCTCCCTGCGCATACTGTCACTCGCGATCATCGGAGAGCTTGAGGTCACTGACGAGGAAGATTGGAAAGCCTACATGGCCTTTTGTGAGTTCATGTGCCCCTGTCTTCTGGAACAGCAGGTCTTGAAGCCGGCCGTGCCAAGAGGCACAAACATGCGGAAAGGTCCCAGAAACGTGCGCAAAGGAGTCTTGAAGACACCACTGCATGAAATGCTCGCAACTTGGACGAGCGCCACAAGCACGCAAGCGGCTCAGGCCGACATCGCGGCGCAAAGAACAATTGTGATTCAGCAGGACATGGAGACAGCGTACCAGGCTCGCATGCATGGGCCCGAACAAGAGGCGTTCAGTGTTTACTGCCAGCCAAGACTTTCTTTCGTGCACACGGACGGCATCAAGGGCTTCAGTCGGTCCAAGGATGGCCAGCACTTCTTGGCGGACGAAAACATAAGCGGGACGTCGGCAAGGGTGCTCGGCACAATGCTGGCAAGGGAGCAGAAGCTCCACGCCCATCGATTGCGTATAGATCGCAGCGTGTTCATGTATGAACACGAAAACACAGCCGATTTCTGGAAAAACGTGCAAACTGGGACGGCAATGCCGCAGAGCAATTCCTCAACAAACGACATTTGCAAACTCAAATTCGAAGAACCTCAGTTTACCGGTTTGTGGTGGGAAGAGACGATGACAAATGCAGGTCTTTGCGAAGGGGTGCTCAAGCTCTTTCTCTTGCAAAGCAAATTGAACCCAAACACGATTACCGAACACCAGTTCTGGACCAAGTTGCTCGCTCCATACCTCAAGCACATATCCAGTAGCAGTAGGGTTTACGGAGGTCCGAGATCACCGGGCTTTCACAAAGACGCGTGGAACTCTCTCGTTCTGGCGAAGAAGAACATGTTCGAGTTCTCTTCGATTCCTTTCAAGAAAGAACAGGGGGATTTCCAAGGAGTCTCTGTGAATTTATGCATGCGCTTGACGCACTACATGATCATGCAAGGCCTGGGTGTTACGAAGGACTGGAATAACACGGTGCACGAAAGTTCTGACTATGTGTCTTGCGTCCACCTGCGCAACATGTCACACATGTCACTCGGGCTGCTCAGCATGTTTCTGCACACTTGCTGCGACAAGACACTGATTCCCAGCAACAAAGGGACGATCGTGATGTCGGCGCCAAGCCCCCTGTTCAAGTCGAAAGATGCTGCGCAAGTCGAATACGACGCGAGACTACACACCGATACCCATCAACATGCAATGGGAGGGAGGAGTGACAACGTTCTCACAGTGGCGTCGCGCATGGCACACAATGCAAACTGGGAGATGCTCGAGTTCGCAAACGGACAGTGTGCCTTGTGGTATACTCCTGTGCTCAGAGACTGTGTGCAAATGAACCAGGCGAACTCGCGTGCCAACTTATTTCCGTTCCCGCCAGAAGCAGTGGCACATACGGCGTTTATGTTTGATGACATGTTTCTCGCAAACCGTCGATGCATGGAAGTTTTCGAGAAGCAATGGGCGAGTGTGGATATGGACCAAGAAGAACCGCGTTTCCAAAAACATGAAAATGTATTTGCAATTGCGATGCTTCTCATGGGCAACAGCATGAATTCTGAACTGTGTGCCCACATACAACCGTCGCTCACCGACTGTGCTATTCGAAACAAGCGCGAAATACCCTGTGTAACGTTGGAGCATGGATTTTTGTTCACAATCTCCTTCCAAGACGGCTTGCTCTATTTGCGTCCGACGGCGAGGACACACGCATGGACGGATAGTCAGACCTTGGAGCTCCGCGACAATCTACCGTTCACTTCCTTGCCCCTCGCGAATGATGAATATGAAGTTGTCTTACCCAGCATGCAGTTTTCCATGTTGTTTCACCACGGTCTTCAATGTGACAAAATTGACAGTAGGGTCCTGCAAGTGGAAGTCAACGTGGAATGCACAGATCGAAAAAAGCTCCCTTTCTATCTCTTCCCTGTCGTGCACTTCCCGGTGCTCATTCGCCTCGAGCACAGTGGGTGGTATGTGAAGACCAAGAACCCCCCTCTTTTGCTGCACAACAACGAATACTTCTTCTGGAAGCATCAGACGATTTACAAGTTCTGCAACTCGAATGACAGCTGGCTCCTTGAAAAATGCCCTGACGTGTGTCAGTTGCTAAAGGAGTGTCGCACAGCACTACCGTCGGTGAAAATCGAGGCATACTTTTTCAGAGACAACAGTACTGAGGTTCTCGGTTTCTGGGCCACCGAAAACGACCTGCAAATGCACTTCAGTTCCATTGATCAGGTGCGCGAGCAGCTGGCCAAAGACAAATTCCTTGACACCGAAGGTCTCTGTCCAACGACCTCCTTTCATGAAAGCAACCCAGAAGATTCTCCAGCCCAGATCACGTGCTACCTGATGCTCGAGTGCAGCCAATGCGGACTAGCTCCTGTCTATCGCGAAGCAGACGGCGAGAAGTTTCTCACCCGCTTTTTCTTCGTCGACAAGGAGGATCCAACCAAGGAGCACATAACAGAGTTTACTAAAAACGATCAAAACATCACAGCAAGAATGCTTGCTCTCGGGGAAGAATCAGCGCGAATGTCTACCCTAACAACCAAGTGTCAAGAAATTTGGGGATTGGTCATCGAAAACTCGTCTGGTCATTTTCTGAGTGACGGCTGCTACCAAATAAGTTCTTTGACAGGGCTTCCTTTTGGAAATGAACACACGAATGTCTCCTTCGAAATGGACTTTATCAACATGTCTCGATGTATGCTTGCGGAAGGCAGTGAGCTGTGGATTACTGTCACACAGGACCTGTACAGGGTGATTATACGTCAAATCAAGGAGCAAGGATTGGATGTCATGCTGCCTTTATCAAAAGAACTTCATGAAAACATGCATGCGAAACGCCTGGTGCGTGCCTTTTATGTGCTTGGAGGGTCTGTGCATGATCAGGACATAGAAAAAAACACAATTCGCCTTATGTGCATCATTGCAAGCAAGAAATCCGTTCCCGGCAATAAGGCGACTCATGACGACAACGCAGGTATGGACTCTGTTGTGAACCAACAAATCAACCAGCATGACACGCGCATGGTCTCGATATCCCTTCCAATTTTGAACCGAGACAAGACTCCAATAATTAGCTGCGAGAGAGACAAAAACCTCCCATTTTACAAGTTTTTCAAAGAAGGCCCACCCCAACTCGACAAACTTGCATGATTTGTTTGACTCCAGAGATCTTTCTCTGTATCAAATAGACTCTTGCTTGGTTGGTTGTTAGTAAAAATCTTACTAAGATGTAGTGCGGCTGCTTCTTTGTCATCAATTGGAACAGGATTTGTGGTGGCTGGCATAGATGGTGCAGGAGTTTGTGCCTTCACCACATTTTGCATAGCTTTACGAGCATCTGTTTTTTTCTTCAATTTCAACCTCCTAGCCAACCATGCGTCATCGGCGTCGAGTTGTTGCTGGGTAGCTTTTTCATAAAGCTCTCCTCCCTCGCAATACTTTCTCCAATACTCTTCTTTCGCCCGGGCAATTGCCAATACACACTGTAAGACATCGGGTGATATTGTACCATCCTTCGAGTATGTTTCCAAATATTTCACGATGTCTTCTTCATGAAGTTCGAAATACCTTCCTTCTCCTTCATGCGTAGGCTTCATTTCTTCATCTCTCATACAAACCTTAGATATTTCTTTTTTTGTTTTCATCAAGTGTTGCTCGAATGATTCTACGGTAGCAAGGGATAACGGAGATCTGTTTATACTGGCAAAATACTCAACCTTGATGTCTGTGATTCTTTTCTTTTCGTCATGAGTAAGTCTCATACGATTGTTCTGTCCATTATGTGTGTTCTTCTCCTTCAAAAATTGCAAGACACGCTCTAGTTTCGCCGACAGTTCACTCACCTTAGTTTTAAGCTGATGTTCAGGTTTTTTATTTCGATCGTTGTGGGATGACCGTTGTTGGGATGACCGTTGTTGGGATGCCGACCGTTGTTGGGATGACCGTTGTTGGGATGCCGACCGTTGTTGGGATGACCGTTGTTGGGATGCCGACCGTTGTTGGGATGCCGACCGTGGATCACGGTTGTTATTTCGTTTATTCATCGCTTTTGGTGGCATGTAATTGACACTCTTAAATACTATATACAAGTGAAAGAGTATTTAAACAACCCTGAGAATATGCCTTTGACCGGCGAATTTGAGAGAGTCCTGAGCCTGTTAGTGGACTTGCTTGCAAGCTCGAACTCGGAGATAGAGCTGCCAGCTCTGTTGTCTCTGGTAGAAAGGTGGTCACAAGACTACGACAGGGCGAAGAAGCAAGATCCAGCCGACGGCTGTAACCAGATGCACCTTGTGGGGGCGGCGCTCTGTGTGCTGCTTCACCGGTGTGAGGCTTTGCGAGCGCGAGAGTACGACCTGCGCGGGGCGCTGGGAAATGACTGGAATCGAGTGCTGTTGTGCGACAAGGTGCTGGCAAAGTACGACATCGAGGAGCTTCAATGCCTCGTGACGGCGCTGCAACTCGAGTTCACGTCGCTGTACGTTCTGAACGAGGCGACTGGCATGGACGAGGGAGAGGGAGTCGAAGAGAGTGTCATGGCAGGGTTCGTGGCTCTCGTCGACGTCCAGGATATCTGCATGCGTATCATGGGACAATTAGGTTCGCTTCTTGTGGTAAAGGAAAAGAGCATCGCCAGCGCAAACGTCGCGGACACTTCCGACACGGACGGCACTGAGGAAATGGAGGCCGACGCCGACAGTCCCAGAGCAAACATTCCCGCCGCTGCCGTGCGTGGGCTCCTCGACGTCGATGCGGACGGGTTCTGCTCAGTACGTACAGAGACCTTCGTCTTCTTGCTTGACGCACTCCACAGCATGCATTCCCTGCACACGCTGCTCACACATGCACGTTTGCTCCGACCCATAGGCGAGCTGCCCGAGTTGCATGCACACCATCGCGAGGCCAGCAACGAAACCTTCTTCCTGCACTCGATGACCTCGGACTGCGTCATTGGCACCATTGCGCAGTACGCGCACCGCTTTGCTCACCTGTTCCACAGTGTCTCGCAAGCCATCTACTACAACTTCCCCTGCTACGCCCGCCAGACCCAGCTGTCACTTCGTGCGCTGCAGCGCGAAAACGCCCCAGCCGTGAACGTTTTGTCGCTGCTCACGGAGCTGAGCCCAGACATCCCAGTGTTATTCGAGCACACTGGCGCGGGCTGTCGCATCGAGCACGCCAGATACAAATACAGCTGGGTCCTCTGGTCGCACTTCGTGTTCATGGTCGACGCGGACATGCAGGCATTCGTCGCCGCCGACTTACGCACACTGCTGAAACACGCAGAAAGCAAATAAACCGCGTGGAGTTTGAGCGCGCGAGCCGCAGAACGTGGGTTGACGACAGTCAATTTACAGTAGTGGGTCGAGGAGATGAGTGTGTCGCCGCCGACTTACGCAGGCCGTCGAGAATCTGCTCGATGGCCTCCGGTGGGAGCGCGAGAGGAAATTCATGCTCGAACGCCTCATAGAGCATCTTGAATAAGCTATGTGGCGTGTGCAGGATCGGAGGGACCGTGTCGTGTGTGTCGCGTCGGGCCAAAACTTTGTCGATGACATCGAATGTGTCCTGTATGTCAATATGGTTCTTTTTGCGCTTTTGTCTCGCAATCTGCTGGGCTGGCGCGGGATGCACGACTTCGGGTGCAGTAATCTTGGCATCAGGAGGCCGGACGGCCTCCAGGCGCTGTAATTCAGGATCTTTGCTCGGCACTTGAATCCCAAAGGATACCACTTTATGTTCGAGTTTTTCCATAGAAAATACATTCTGCGGAAATAGTGTCAGGTGTGATCTGTCGTTTGCATGTGTATGTGGAACGCGCGGGTGGAACGCGCTGCGCGGGTGGAACGCGCTGCGCGAGAGCACGCAAGGGTTGGGAGAGTGGGAAGTTTGACACGCACCCGTCTCGAGGTGCGCAGTTTCTCTGAGAACAGGCGGCGGGGGATGACGAGCTTGATCTTGCCGTCGACCAGGCGCTCGTGGTTTTTGAAGTCGCGCGTAAGTCGCACGTTTCGGAAGATAGCCTTCTCGAACTTGCTGTTCAGCGCGTAAAACTCGCCATTGACGCATATGCACGCCTCCTGCTGCTCCACGGTGCCTCCCTTTGGCTCTAGCCAGAAGACGGCGCCCTCGTTTCGCTCCATGACTGGCAGAAGCTCCGCCACCGCGCCGTCGTTCTTGGGAAGGGATGACTCGATTGCAAACTCGATGCCCGGCTTCACGATATCGTACGCCGTGATGTCGATAATCTTCATGTTCCGAAACCCGGCCCTGCGCTTGGCTTCGGATTACTTTATTTTTTTGTCGCGGGTGTGTATATCCGGGAGTGTGCACATGAGCTTGCGTGTCGAGCACGATGGAATCCCCAAATTGCTGCGCGTCGCTTTGACACGAGAGCTGGCAAAATGCGTGCCGGTGGACGCGACGGCAAAGCCGTTGGTGTCGACGCTGGAGCACCGACTGCAAAAGCGCTTCGAGCTCAAACAAGCCACCAGCGAAGCGTGGGCGCCGGGTGCAAAGGAGGCGAAGAAGGAACCCCTAGAGTACATGCAGCTGTGCCGTACCTATCTTGCCAAGCTAGACAAAATGGGGTGGAATCGCAGCTACCACCAGCGGCTGTTCCACGACGACTTCCTCAAGGCATGTACTCGCACCTTTTGGAAGCTCGAGCGCCCCGGACAGTTTGCGCGCGATCATCAGCGCGTCCTGCGCTTGAACAGCTGGGACCACATAGCACAGGAAATTTTGATCTCGACGCCGCGCCGCTTCGGCAAGACAATCAGCGTCTCTATGTTCTGCGCAGCAATGCTCTTAGCATGCCCCGGAGTCGAGATCAGCATCTACAGCACATGCAAACGTATCAGTCAGAAGATCTTACGCAACGTGCAAAAATTCGCAATGATGATCGCCGACTCCGACTACTCGACCCTGAACTTTTGTGTGAAGAGAGAGAACATGGAGGAGATAAACCTACAGGGACCGCTCGGCAACACGGACATCCGAATCATCAACAGTTACCCGAGCAAGGTCGGTTAACTTTAAAAGTCGCAGACAAAAGTCTAACAGTCTCAAAAACGCAAAAGTCCGAAACGTCTTTTGTCTTATTCTATGTAGCACATTTTTTCCGATTTAAGGAAGACTGTTCATGGACTTCTGTGTCAATCTCTTCGACAACAAGCTCTTGATTTGCGGGTTGCTGATGCTGTGGACCTTGATTTCAAGCTCCGTGTTCTGCGCAATCATGCTCGAAGACAACAGCAACTTTCTGGTAATAGGCCCCAACGACCGGAACCAGCTCTTTGGCGTCAAGATGAACACGTGGTTTAAGTGGTGGGTCACGGCAATCTACACCTTCGTGAGCACCGCGATCGCAGCCTTCGCTAGCGACTCGCTCCTTCCCTTCTTCACCAATGCCATCGAAGATCACAAAACGAAGCACATTCCCTACTCGAAGTTCACGTGCCTGATGATGGTGCAGACGTTCACGATTTACGGAGTCATCATGAGCGTCATAGGCATGTTTGTAGCCCTCACGCAAGTCGACTTCATGTTCATCCGCATCTTTGCCGATCTCATCGTCAACGCACACACCACCTACTACTTCTTACGCGGGAAGCATGTAGACCCGGACCTCTACAACGAGTGGAAAAAATTAGGCCCCGACCGTTCGGAGGGCGGGGACTTGGACGTAGACAGCACAGAACACGTCTCCTGCAGCTTTGACCGCTCTGAGCGCGAGTTGGAAAACATAGAAATAGACAGCAACCTGAGAAATATGTGAACAACACTTGGCACCTATGCCCAGTTTACTCATAAGTTCTCACAAAAACTCAAAGAGAGCGGCCACTCTGCTGGTGCTTTGTGGGGCTGAGTGGTTCTGCAGGTCATGCCAGAGGGCACCTCTGGGAAGATACGCGCGAGTGTTCACTAGGACGACGAGGAACGCGTACTTCCGTGCGCTCTGCCTGTGCGCGAGCCCACACAGCGCCTCTACATGCCCGTCATCCTCGACAAAGCCTAGGTTGATGCGCAGCCACGCGCGCGCCGATTCCCGTGCCGTGGCGTTGCAGTTGTTCAGCAAGTGCATGCCGCGACCCTGATGCACGTGCCGGAAGTGGCATAATTCAGTGGCCTGGCAGGCAGTCTTGAACTCGTCGGTGAAGGCGAGGTTCCCGAGATGCATACTCGTGACGTTGACGGCGGTGACCCTCTCGGCGGCGGCAGGGAGCGCAAACGCCACGAGCATTTGTTTGATGGCTATTGAGGCGATGTGCGGGTGCAGGGCCCGGGCGACGAAGGACGTCAAGCCGCCGACCTCTCCCCTGACGGTCTCTGTAGGCCTGTGCAAGGCCGTGGCCGCAAAGACCGTCGTTTTGCCGAGCCCGCTACAGCTGAAAACCTCCCCGTCTTCGACAGTCAGCAACGGGGGAGGCAGGTCGCAAACAGGGCGCACCTGTGAGAGGTTGCGCCACACAGCTACCTGCATCATGTTCTTCGTGCCGATCGTCCCGTCGCGCTCACGCAGTCGCAGTGAGTAGAGGAGCTTCAAAAACTGCGTCCCCTGCGGTGCGCGCAGGAAGGTCACGGCCCGCAGAGGAGTGCCTGCAAGGGTCCACGCCTCGGCGCTCACGTTGTGCAAGGACAGAGAGTCACTTGCGAGGCTGCTGCCTACACGCGTCCCGTAACGCTCGCAGTTGGCCTCCGGCGGAGGCTGAACCAGCCGCAGGCCGGCACTGTGCAGCACCACGTCTGTCTCGCCGGCTCCTGGAAGCGGCGCCATGTCGCTGACGACGACAAATATCGGACTCCCGTCGAGCTCGACGTACGCGAGTTGCGCCTCCACGTGGAGGCCAGAGAGTGGCACGTAGGTCTGTGTGCTCACGGCCGAGAGCGCGGCGGCGCGGCGGAGCTCGAGGCGCACAGGCACGGAAAAGTGGTGGAGCAGGAGCGTGTCGACGATGCTCACGTACAACTCACAGACAAGGCCGTCCTCGAATCGCGAGCAGTTGGCTAACTCCTCGATCCGCGCGTCGGACACCTCGAACACAAGCTGCGTGTTGCTGACCCGCTCACTCCACGGCGGATTTGATCGCGAGCACTGCTCTCGTGTCGTGCTCGAGAGCCCGAGCTGGTTCAGTGTCGAGATTCTCCAGAGCTGCGAGAAGCAGCAGGCCGTGCGCGAGTGTGCCCGGAGTACGACAGCGGCGCGCCCGGCGCAGGTGGGCTCCGACCTGCCGACGACCACGGCGAAGTTGCCATGGGCCGTGTGGCCCACCGTGAGCTGGAAGGCACTGCGTCCGCTGCTGTTCGACATCGCCTGGCGACGCACGTGCGTGACGTTGAGCGAGTGGTTCCAGTAGATCAGAGGGTCTGCGTAAAAGGTCTGCAGCTCACAGTCCCCTCCGTGCTTGGTGTACCCTGGCAGACATTCGAACTCACACGCAAGCGGGTTCTGCGTGAACTCCTTGAGGAGCACGTTTCCAGTCTCGCAAGTCGAGCACCCGTGAGAGGGGTCCGAGACGTTGGTGAGGCGCGAAAAGGCACGGCACGTGAGGTCGCACGAGTACGGGTCCCCGTAGCTCCTGCCCATGGATGTGAAATGATGCAACCACTCGCCCTCGTACTGCGTGTTACGCACGGCACAGGGAATACACTGGCTGTCGGAGCTGCGAGTATGTCCGCCCACGTAGAAGCCGATGGGACATGCGCGGTCCCGGGTGATGGGCGAGCACTGGCTGTCATCCATCTCGGAGCACGGACTGAACTCCCATTCCGTGTCCCAGTCACAGACGCTGCAGTTGGCGCACCGAGTGTCAAAGAACTGCTGGCAATGCTGTTCTGTGTACAGCAGACGGATGGGGTTCTCCGTCGCGTTGTGGCACGTGGTGCAGAAATCACAGAGCGCGTTTAACGTCGGAGTGCAGGCGATCTGCGTCCACGTCGAGTGAGAGCCTGGTGAACACTCCGTACACACGCTGCAAGCTCTGTTGCCCAGACCGGTCTTGTACTTGTATGCCCCATCCGTGTGTTCACACGCGCGGCACGTGTGTGGCTCTGACGCATTGGCGTTTGCTATGACTTCGAAGCCCGAGTTGCAGAGACAGTGCTGTATGTCAGAAGCCTCCCTCCCCGTCGAGTGCTGCGGGCAGGCCTGTCGCGAGTCGTCTCGTCCCTCGCAGAAGTAGTCGTCGGTGCAGGGGACGCATACATCGTTGTCCCGATAGAAGCCGGGCATGCACACGCACTCGTAGCTCCGCCCCTCGTATGCCGTCCACTCGTTCGCCAGACACGAAAACCGCTTCCCCCCCTCGCAGTAGTAGTTGATCGGGCAATCCTCGCACACCGTCCCGTTGTTGTAGTAACCAGAATCACACGTGCAGTTATCGAAGAACCCAGAACCCGGCGCCGAGACCATCAAGGCGTCGCTGCAGTTGTATGCCGAATTGTTGAAGCAGAAGTCCCCCGGCAGGCAGAGCGAGCAGTTGAAAGAGTCTAGGCTCTCCGGAGGGTCCCTGAAGTACCCCGTGTGGCAGTGACAATCTAGGCGCGAAGTGCTTCCGCGCCTGGCCGTGCGCGAGTCTGGCGGACACGCGATCGAGTACTGGATCTGCTTTCCAGGACAGTAGTAGTCAAAGTGACACAGCGAGCAGCCGTCCAAGTCTCGGAAATATCCCGGGTCGCAGTCGCAATCCTTCAGATCGTCGCTCCCGGCCGGGCTCTTGCCGTTGTCCGGGCACAGGATCGGAGGCCCAGTCCCTGTCGGACAGTAGGACCCTGCCTGACACGGTACACACTGTGTGTCGATCCTGTCGTTGCCGTAGTTCGCCCCGCAGGTGTTGTTGTCGTAGAACCCCGGCCCGCACGTTTGGCACTTCTCGCAGATCACGTCGCGCGAGGCGTTGCACTCTTGACGTACGTACAGATTTTCAGTCGCCATGTTACCCGTAGTCGAAGAATACACACTGAGTACAAGATCATAACCAAGAACACCACCAGTTGCAAGAACTTTCAATTTTTGTAGAGGTGTGTACTGTCTTTTGTAATCACATCCGGGCGGCATACACTTGTGCACATCGATGTCATTGATCATTACACGGAGACCAATGCCGGCAGAGTTTTCAACTTTGATTACATTTGGATGAGGTACAGTGAGGTAAAACCAATTGTAATTAGCAGGCAAGGTAAATTCTACGAAAAGATGTGCCCCCCAGAAACCACCTCCGCCTTCACCTGTGAATCCAAAATAGCCTACTCCTTTGCTCAGAGCATAATCGGCCCATTTTTTTTTTGCGCCTGGCATGTTCCAATTTGCATCGTAGTATGGAATATTTCCTACTGTATTTTTCTGCACTTCTGTTGCTATACCTCTAAAATCAGCAAGAGCATGAGTAGAAAATGGAATATCGGGACAATCGTTTGCGCAAAACTGACAGGTGATGCTGGCAGACACCGACGTAAACGTTCCGACAGCACATGTCTCGCACACGATACTATTGTTTGCGTTGGCCTGGCGGGCCTTGCCCACGGGGCAGGCGACGCACAGCTCGCCCTGCAGCTCGTAGCCGGCGTTGCAGAAGCAGGGATCCAGCAGAGTTCTACCAGCGTAGGACCAGCTGTTGGGCTGGCACGCCTTGCACGTGATGTTATGCGTTGTATTACACAACGTCGCCACCTGCTGATTCGCGACGCACCGTTGCTCGGAGCAGAGCACAGGCTGCTGCAAGGTGGGAGTGCCAGGACAGAAGTAATTTTCTGGACATGCTGAACACTGCGTGTCCAGCCTGTCGTTGCTGTAGTTCGCCCCGCAGGTGTTGTTGGCGTAGAACCCCGGCCCGCACGTTTGGCACTCCTGGCAGATCACGTCGCGCGAGGCGTTGCACTCGTGTCGTACGTAAGTGTCGCCAAATTTTGACAGTGTGATCTTCAGTGCGGAGCCTATTACACCACCAGTTTCATACAAACGTAGAATTTGACCAGGAACATAATTTTGGGTGTATATTGTTGTCGGGCCCGTGCTGGGGCTGGTTGTTTGTGCTTTGTCGACACCGTCTATTTGTAAAACGACAAAACCATAAGACCACGGCGTATAAAAATCAACTTGCACAATATTGTACTCAGAAGGCAATGGCAGGTTGAACCATCCTACATTATCATGATTCATAAAAACACCACCAAACATGAAATGATTCAACTGTGTTGTCGCTCCAATGCTCGTAGCATAATTGTTCCAAGATCCAAGATCAGTGTAAGGGGCAAAATCGTATATTATTGATTTCGTCAACAGGGAGCACATTGCGGAACACGCGCCACAAGAGACAGTAGCAGACACCGACGTAAACGTTCCGACAGCACATGTCTCGCACACGATACTATTGTTTGCGTTGGCCTGGCGGGCCTTGCCCACGGGGCAGGCGACGCACAGCTCGCCCTGCAGCTCGTAGCCGGCGTTGCAGAAGCAGGGATCCAGCAGAGTTCTACCAGCGTACGACCAGCTGTTTGCCTGGCATGCCTTGCACGTGATGTTATGCGTTGTATTACACAACGTCGCCACCTGCTGGTTAGCGGTACACAGTTGCTCCGAGCAGAGCAGAGGCTGCTGTAAGGTGGGAGTGCCAGGACAGAAGTAATTTTCTGGACACGAAACACACTCAGTGTCGAGCCTGTCGTTGCCGTAGTTCGCCCCACAAGTATTGTTGGCATAGAACCCTGGCCTGCACTTTTGGCAGTCCTGGCAGATCACGTTGCGCGAGGCGTTGCACTCATGTTTCAAGAAGAGTCTCATGGTGTCGATGAGCACACCTGCTCGCATTGCACAGCCCCCAATCTGTTCATGCACTGTGATTTTGATGTATTTGGTGATCACAGGTGTTTGAAACAAAAGTATGCTTTTTTCTTGATTGTAAAAAGTTGATTTGGGAAAAAAACGCAGGGAACCTGATTCTGACTTGATTGGAATCCACTGTGAAGGAACCACGTGACACTGTGACGAGCATGAAATGGTTGGGCTTGCGAGATCAGTGTACTGAACCTCGACTTGTGTGACGTACTTATTTTGTGTTTTGTGAGCTTGTATCACAACTCCTGCCACCAGTATAAACTTTCCTAAGTCCATAGTCATGTGTCTGTAGGTAGCATCGTTTAACCACCCTGCTTCTGAATCGAGCATTGATCTGGCATTACCACTTCCAGGCGAATGATATTGACTTACCTCTGAGTACCTCCGCGATAATTCAGGAGGATTAAATATGCCTGGTGGTGGTGTGTCAATATCCTGGCAAATTGGAGAACACGCTCTACAAGAGATAGTGCCAGAGACTGACGTGAAAGTGGTAGAATTACACGTCTCACACACAATGCTGTTGCTGTTGTTCGCCTGCCGAGCTTTCCCGACTGCACAGGCCACGCACAGCTCCCCCTGCAGCTCGTAGCCGGCATTGCACAGGCAAGGCCCGAGCTCCGTCCTCCCTGCATTCGACCAGCTGTTTGTCTGGCATGCCTTGCAAACAATGTCTTGTGATCCACTACACAAAGTTTGAACCTGCTGGTTGGCGGGACATACTCTTTGTGTGCACATGAAAGGAGGACTCTTGGCTCCTGGACAGTAAAACCCGTCAGGACATGGCAAGCATTGCGTGTCGAGCCTGTTGTTGCCGTACTTTTCTCCGCAAGTGTTGTTGTCGTAAGATCCCCTCTGGCAAGTCTGACATGCTTTGCAGATCACATCACTGGAATTGTGGCATTCCTCAATTACATATAACTCCACTTCACTTTGAACAGAATCATAGACGACATCGCATGATGAAAGCCAAATTTTCAACTCTTGGGCAATTCCACCAGGCAGGCCATGTTCAACGATTTTCAAACTTTGCCCTGGTGTATATTTCTGCTTGTGTGTTATTGTCTGATAGTTCTGCGCAGTTGCAACAAGAGACCCACCAATTTCTAAATACACCGTTTGTCCCGATTCAATGTTTCTGGCTGCAAATTGCACTTGCACTGTGCTGTATTCAGCAGGTAAGCCTGGGTATGTCATATAACCGACACCTGGCGAATTGCCAATTGCATTCCAACTCTGGTCATGCATCGAGGTCGCCCACCAGAAAAGACTTGATGATGTGAAACCATTTGCTACTGCATAATCTTTCCAACCTTGTCCTACAGTATATGGTGAAAAGTCAATGAGTTTTTGCTTACACTTCCTGCATATTTTGGAGCAGTTCAAACATTGTAAATTAGCATACTTGTCTGTACTGGCGTTCTTGAATCGGCCTTCCCGACACGTCTCGCACACAGGCTCCTCAGAAGTCGTGTCGAGCTGCTCCGTCCCCATTGCACAGACGCAGTAAGTCTGTGCAGTTCTGCCGTCTGTGACAAACCCTGCAGGACAACTTGTGCAGTTTCCGTCGCCTCCCAAGGCCTTGTATGTGTCGACCAAACACTTTCTGCATTGCTGAGGCAGTGCTGGATCAGGCTCATAGCCTGGAAGACACTCGCAATTCTGCAAGGTAGTGTTTGCATATATGAATCCTGTGCGATTCTGGCCGACAGGGCATAGTGTACATTCTGACCCGATGATCCCGTAGGAATTCTCGTCACACACACAGCTTTGCACGCCAAAATTCCGATTACTGTCTGTCGTCTGCAAGAACAAAGATGATCGCACAGGACACTGAGTACACACTTCGACGCTAGATTCTCCGCAGCCCACGCCCCCTCTCGCCTCGTCATAGTGGTCTGTGAAAGCTGTGTTTGTCAAAGTGTTGCAAAGCTTGCAGACACGACAATCCGTTGTTAAGTCCCATGGAAAGAGGGCTGGATCTGTGTATGTGTGCTGAGGACACTGAGTGCACTCAGGGAGGTTTTTGGTAAGACTGTAGTGTGCAGGTGCGCATGGGGAACAAGAAGTGCCATTGGTAATGTACCCTGGACGGCAAAAGCAGCTATCTGAACTGATTGCTCCTACACTCTCCGTAGCCCCTCCAGGAGACCGTAAGAAATCCTGGCAGGACTTGCATGCTGTCATGTTAGTTTCGTCACCCCACGTGTGTATAGAACAGTTGAGACAGGACGAGCTGCCGTTGATGGCCTTGTACTTGCCCAATTCACATGCAACACAAGGGCCGCCTTGAGCAGGTAAAAATTCAGGGCCCTCAAATCCTGGAACACACACACAATCTTCTATTTTTGCACTGCGTTCATTGCTTGAAGTGAACACTGGACACTGCTGGCAGGGTTCAAGATCATGTTCGTGATCAGTGCCTGCACCTTTGTATGTGCCTGCAGCGCATGCTTGACAGGTGTGGTTGCCATTGTCATGGAAGCCGCTGTTGCACAGACACGCAGTGGCCAACACAGACCCCGTGGGTGATCGAGCGTTGACGTCGCACTTCGTGCAATCTTTCTCTCCAAGAGGCAGATTCCCAGTGTAATCTTTGAATGTATTGTTGCCACAGACGTCGCACGCTGTTGGACACGAGTCAGAAAACTCAGCAGACAACCTTTTGATGTTCCATGGAGCTGGTGTATAAGAACCAACATTGGCAATGTTGCCATCAAACTCATAACACTTAAGAAAATTCGGAGTCCACTGTTTACGACATACAAACCAAATCCATCTAGAGTTGGTTTCCAGTACCGTGTAAAATTTGAAAATAAACACTGTTATGCTTGTTTGACTTGTTTGACAGAACTGATCGAGAATGGATCCGTCTGAATCGTATTTACAAAACGGTAGTGCTTGACTAAGCTTGCCTGCCACACCCTCTGAAGGCCAATCTCCTGCAGGCAGCATGTTGCCCCCACCCTGCTCACGCTGGACTCCGCCGTTATAGCACCTGCAGTTCCACGGGGTGTCGCATGGCCCACAGTCTGTCGGATCAAGTAGAATGTGCATTCCTGGTCTCCATTCACAGCACGTACGCACTTTCCAATTCCATTCTAAGCCACAACCACATGTGCCTGCTTCAGGCAGCCCTTGCGGTACTTCGACTCTTGGTCCACATCTTGACTCCCACCCATAACAATCATCCTGTGGTCCATAATAATAATTCCAACTTTCGCATTGATGACACGCCCTCCCCCAATACGGATGGTCACCCACATAAGTCCCTGCCGGAAGTAGATGATACGGAGTGACTCGTTTTATCGGATCCAAAAATCGCATCCATGTTCTTGGGTCCGTGGTCTTAATGAAGGGAAAGCTCACGTTCCAATAAGTAGTTGAAAAAGCATTGAATTGCTCAAATCCACGTTCAGGCAACGCATTATCAGCAATTAGATTCAAAGTATCTAAAACTCCAGGCAATTGGAAAAACTTTTGATTCCAATAATGATCTGCGACATTTACATTGTCTTCAAGTCCATCTGACACTTGTTTGACAGACAAGAAGTTGAATTGTTGTGCGCACTTGTGGCCCTTGTCACATTGACATCCAATACGCGGGTAATTGTAAGTTGCTGTTTGGGCTAAACAGGACTTGCAGGTTGTGCTTGCTTTGACATCTGTAAATGTGTTTTCGTCGCAGTGCACACACGTGCCATTGCGCAAGTATGTTCCTGGCAGACACGCTCTGCACGCGCTGGCACCATCGCTAGCGTTAAAAAGTTCATACCCTGCATTGCATATACACGATGCCCTGGACTGACTACCACGTGCCGATGACGAGAATTGCGGACAGGAAGTGCATACGATCGCCCTCACATCATCAGAGTAATAATTCATAGGACAAGTCTCGCAAACTTGCTTGCCGGTAGATGCCTGGAAGCTGCCCGCTGCACACGGCTGACACTCGCTTGAGTTCGAACCTTTGGTGTACGTGCCTGCCGGACACGGCAAGCACGCAGTATATACACCAGGCCCTTGACTGGCGTACCCCGGAAGACATACGCAATCTTCCACACTTCCAGACCCGTTTGCCGCAACGCCCTTGGTCGCCGGACAGGTGTTCCTCTGACCGTACAGGTACCAATCAGGGGCCAAGCCGAGTTCGCAGGAGTAGGGGGGTTTGGGCTGCGTAAAAAAGAATTGCAGGTTTTCGCCCACCATCAGTTCCTGTGAGACTAGCAGTTTGAGAAGGGTGCTTCCTGTATATGATGTTTCGTACTCACATGGTGGCAAATTTCTAGTGTCTTGGCATGTCTGTTTGAGAACTCCATTGATGTAAAGACCCAGAGTCGCTCCGTAATCAGCGTTAATTCTGTAAATTATTTTCATATGAGTGTATTGACTTGGCAGTGGCAGTTCAAAAAATTCCTTTTCTCGCCCATTCGGAGTCCAATTTGTTGTGTAAAGAGCAGAGTAGCCAAATCCGTCTGGATTTCCCTCGCGCGTACCTATGAAGTTGAGATTAGTAGTCGCACCAATACTTGCGGCGTAGTTTAACCATATGGCAACTCGTTCATAGTAAGAAGCAGTCCAGACCCATGGATCAGGGTTGAAATCACTCGTAAAGTCGTACACCAATTCTGCTGGGATTTGTGCAGGAGGACCTTCTCCCACTCCTAGATAGCCCGGGTTGCAAATGCACTCTTGTAGCTGGTCAGCGTACTCGATAGCGAGGGAGTTGAGGGGACACGGGTAGCGGACTCCAGCACTGCAGTAAGAAGAGGCGTTGCAAGGAACACACTGCGCGGGATTTGTTCCACGCAACTCGTATGGATGGAATGCAAAAACATTCGACGATTCCGTGCACAGCAATATAAAAACCAAGGCATGTATGCCGTCATGCATGTAATTGGAGTTCTTGAATATACCAAAGGCATAAAATCCGATTTTAATCAAATATCTTGAAATTGCCCTCCTGTGCGCAATCTTAGCGTCCCCACGCCCTCGTCTTCGTTCTCGAGCAATCTATAGTCCGCCCCTTGATGTAAAAATTTTCTCGCATGCATACTGCCTCTCAAGTGCTCTATGTTCGGGGTCCCGTAGAGCATGCGGTATTTTTCGCACCACATGTAGCGCTGGAATTGAACGACTACGAGAAGTAGAACAAATACACTCGCAGCAACGGCACACAGGACGAAGACACCTCTGGAAAGCATCCACATCAGAAAGTTCTCTACACGCTGAATGCAATGCTGCTCGCCACAGAGACGGGTCTCGTCTATGACATCTCGCAGAGCATGCAGCCACAGGGCGTCGGCCTGCTCGAGTACGAGATCGTCGCACAGAGACGAGTGGTGCTTCATATTGCTGTAAAACTCAGGAGTCATACACTGTTCTAACAACCAAGCGTTGTTGAGAGACTGCTGCTGGCGCTTCGTCAAGGCCGTATGGAACATGTGTGTGCGTGTCGCCGCAAAGGAAAGTATGGCTACGAGAGTCAACAGACACGCCGCCCCGAAGATAATGTTGAACATCGACGAATCTATGCGACGCTGGTGCGTCTCACCTCTCCGCAAAGATCGCATACCAGAGTGTACTTTTAAAGTACGACACGTCACCAACGCAAATCGTGATCACATTTTTGCGTTAAAAAATATATTGTGATCGATGCAAAGGCAAATCTCTGGGAGAATCACCAGATGCAGAAAGCCTGGAATCACTGGTCCCCCTCCAAATCCCCAGATACAGACAGCATGGAATCGCCGTTCACCGTGCCAGACGTGAACTCCGCGATGCAGACAGCAGTACTGACCACAGACGACCAGTTCGAAGAGCAGCTGCGGTCCCTCGAGCTGCTGTCGTTGGGCATTAGGAAGATGGAGGCGGAGCTACGCGCGGCGCGGCTGCTCACTGCTCAGGCCACAGTGCGAGAGCGCGAGGATGATTTGGCGCTGCGGCGGGCCCTTGCGTTGCTGCATCGCGCAGATGACACTCGCGATGGCGTTGTGGGAGAGGGATGGCGTTGTAAGAGAGGGCCCAGCGGCCATTTCATGTTCGCACACGATGGCGTTGTGGGAGAGGACCCAGCTGCCATTTCATCTCCTGAGCTGTCGCGTCTCGAGCAGGCCCTGCGTGTCACGCAAAAAGACACGGAGGAGGCGCGGGCGAGGGACAAGGTCCTTGAGGCGAAGCTGGACTTGCGGCGCAGGCGGGTGGCCAATGCTGCCAATATTTGCGAGTGAGTGGGTTCGAGAAAAGAAAAGCAAAAACCGTAAAGTACTTGAAGAAGTAAACTTTATTTGCGACACAAATAAGCCATGGTTAGCTTGTGTGAAAAATGCAGAGAAATCGTCGACGAGAATCCTTTCGCTGTATTGTTCCGAAAAGACGAATTTGAAAATTACCTTCTCTGTCACTCCTGTCGCAAGAAAATTTGGTCCGCGAACAAAAATGCCATGCAAGGCGTGCATGAGTTCACATTCAAAAATCCAAACGCTACCCGAAGACATTCTGTGCAGGCGAGTGACGAGTTCGTGAGGCCTACAAAGTTTTTGAAGACAGAAGAGGGGACCAAAAGCGTTCAAGTTTCTGCCCCAAGCCAAAAAACGGTTCTCGATAAAACACCTGCAGAGAGCACACTTTGAATCGCTGGCTGATCAATGGAAGAAATGTCAGGGTGTCCTGAAGAGAATGTCTTACCTTATTGTATTTAAGCAGCACATACCATGAATCTCCAGGAAGGAAGCAACAATGTCAGAGGTACAACCATCACCCGTCGGCTTGCAGCACGCATCCGCGGATCCTTCTCTCAATTCGCTCACGGTGGACAGGAAGCTGCATGTTGGACAACACAGAACGGTCGCATCAACGACATTCTCGGCGTGACAGAGCTGCTAGACGGCCAGGGGGACCAGGCCTCCACGAGTGCAATTCTCAAGAATGCTTATTTGACAAAAGTAAGAGTTTTGCAGACCCGAAACGACTTTCCTTTGCCTCTCGGCGTGACGCTCTCATTCGTACCGAACAGAGAGTGTACGCGCACTGGTGCTGCCTATGCTTTCTCTACGCTCCCGGAATCTACAACTTCAGAACCCCTGACTATCTTCCAAAACGACACCAGCACGCAAGAAAGTCTCTCCTGGCGCGCACAATATCCGGAGTACAATGTGAACAATCTTGACAGTCACGGCGTCTTGAACGTCCAGGGAGAGAACTTCGTGTTCGTGTCCAAAGCTCATCCCGTCATTGATCTCTTGCGTCTCAATAAGGAAATTTTGAACGCTGACATTGACGATCAGCCTCTCATTGACGATCAGTGGTACAAGGTGACCAAGCAGGTGATGTCGACCTGCTGCCAGCAATTGAAGACCAAGGTGCTCAGCAGGGTCGGCACTGTCGACCTGAACCAACTGAGTATGCAAATTCACCGTCTCGACGGCATTCACTGGCTTGAGATGTCCGAAAACGACGAGTTATTTTCCAAGATCCCCTCTCACCTCCTGACCCCCATACTGAAAACCCAAGACATGGATGTCGAAACCTACAACCAACTCACACTCGAGCGACAGCAGAACATTAAAAACGCTCATTCGACAGTTCTTAGCACGCCCTATGCTTTCCATGCACGCCTGGAACTAGAGTTCGAGCTCATGCCGCATGCAATTTAGCAGCAGCGTGTCTGGTCCGCAGAGAAGGGTATTTGTAAAATTATTTTAAAAATAAAGATTTGTAATGTACTTGATTCATGGCAATTGTGTGCAGACACAGTCAAATGAATAAACTGAGAATAGACACAATGGCCTCGACTTGGCGCAAGCTGCGAAGGCCATTCATTCTCCCGCAAGCGTCCGCCGCATATCACAATTGTGAGTGGGAGTACATAGACATAGACGTGTTGGGATGTGTGATATGTGGTAGCATCCATGCATGTACTCAGGAAAACTGTAAATTCGTCACAGAAACAAACGAGGGCACTGTGTGCAATATTAGTGGGATCGTTATACGTGACAAGAAATTTGTGGAGAGCGAATATTGTGACACTATGCTGGTATACGGTAAAGAGCAGGTGGAAATACATGACATTTTACACAGCACCGCGGAGCAGATTGTCAAAGAAATTTTATTTTTGTCCAGACATAAAAATTTACAGCAAAAAATGATGTGTGTCTTTTTGAGCAAGCTACAAGAAATATTGAGAACAAAAATGGGAGCGGCTGACTGCAACATCTTGATTTCTTGCCAAGAATTCATTGGTGCCTGCATGAAGTCTTCCTATATTTTCAAATACGTCTCCGACGACGACCGACGTCTGTTGGTAAAGGACGCAACTCGCGAATGCTGCAAGATTATGCAAATAATGTGCAGGAACGGCATGGTAATCCGGAGCCAAGATGTACAAAAATTGACTGTTGGTGTGATGTATCTGATGCGGAGTGGAGTTGTATGGGAAAACGAACAAATTCTACCACGCATGCCGGGAGTCGTTAGTCTACTGCCTCCCGAGCCCATGCTTCGCAGTTTTTTTGGAATTCATCCAAAGTGTATCACCGAGGTAGAAAACCGTCTTAAGTTTTGCTTACGTCGAAACGTATAGACCCGCGCTAAGTACAGAGACATTATTTTTCAGCGTTTTCTTCCGAAGCAGCTGCTTACGACTGTCTACACATGACGGGTTTGAATGAAGGGAGTTCACTGCACAGTATTCGAGAGACACCACAAGATTGCTTGGATGTGGTTTTCAACGAAAGCAATATTGTCAACACTCTGCAAATTCTTCTCACCGACACCACACGGACCATTGATGATATTTGTGCTCTATGCATTGCAATGATCAAGAGCCAAATAGTACTGGCATTTACAAGTCAGGGGCTCGTGCCGATTGCTGGGGATCATAGTTACGTATTCCCATTCCACAAAATGAGCAAACAACAACTTGGTCTGATAGAGACAGAAGTCTCTTCGCCAGGAGATTTTTTTTATTCTGCATACGAGAACGATACTTTTATGATCATGAACAGACGCAAGTACGTGGTCGACCCTTCGGTTTTGCTCTTTGGACTTACTTGCATCATGGTTCACGGTTTGAGTAACGTGACCGCGAGCAAGCATGGAGACAAACTCACAAAACTCGAGGCACCGCAAATCGCATACCATGTCAACGCTACCATCTTCCGCATCGTCAATGCATGTGCCATGCCACAAGACACTCTAAGTAAGACGGAGAAATTGCTAGCGCTTCACGGTGTGTTTGTGACCGAAGACACTTGATTTCTCAACTTATTTGCTGATGCACTCTCCTTCGCTTGACAATGCGAATCACTTCATATTCAGACGAGGTCATCCTCCTGGAGGTGTCGTACACTTCAAGTACAAGCGCAAGACTGCCTTCGAACAGCATCACTCGCACTTCACTAACTCGGGCCGGACTGTACGCCTGCAAACTCCGCAAGCTGGACAGAGACACGTTTGGAGAGGGTCCCGTCAACAAACAGCGAATGACAGTCTTGTGACCTTCAGTCACTATGCTAGTGCTTGCCAGATTCAACACGAGAATCTCCGTCTGCGCTACTCGAAGTAAGTTTTCGATCAAAATTTTGTCCTCTTCTGCACATTGCTGGAGCACAGATTCGGGCACTTCGTTGTTGAGACCTTGATGGATCATTGCGTGTAGAGACAAAGAATCGCGAGACATAGCAAAATATTCTCTTATACAATAATACAAATGATAGAAAATGTGTGTGTTCAATGAGGAATGATAAATTCATGTGTGTGTGTTCATGTGTGTGTGTTCATGTGTGTGCAATTTCTCTTTGAGCAATCGTCTTGTTTGCTCATGATGACAGGGCTGGGTAAGGAGGAAGAGGTTCCTGTTTGTGATTTAAGATACTGCCCATAATTTTTGCTATCCATGTTTCTCGCGGGAAATACATCTGGTGAAGTTCATTATACGACATCTGGCATTGACCCCAATGCTGTTCAAATCCACCTGAACAGAACAAAAGACTGGATCCCTGGCAATTTCTCTTTGAGCAATCGTCTTCTTTGCTCATGATGACAGGGCTGTTTGTAAACTGCCACCCACGACTCCAGAAAAATACTTTCATATCCACTGGATCGACCGACCCATTGTCATCCAAAACATCTTTTGCCTCACAGGCCTCCTTTAGCATGGATGAGAGTAAAGTGCTTTTTTGCACACCCAACGCACAATTCTCGTTTGCCGTGGCACGAGAAGATGTCTTGTGAACTATCTTCTCCGCAAATCGCAAGCGGACTGCAGCGGGTATATTCGAAATATTATTAATTGGGGATGACATTATTAAAATTGTCAAAATCGTCGACCATACTGTAATCAGATACAGATATTTTTCGGCCTGCCATCCAAAATGACGGGCGACTTTCCCGTATGAAGTTTCATTGACGCGTGCTGATTCCATTTCAACTGGCACGTACGGTGTCTTCGAGAGAATATACCAGAGTTCCACAATTCCGCATACAGCGCTGATCACTCGCACGAAAAGAAATAAGGTACTTACCACTATCAGTGCAACTCGCAATAGATCGCTGTATCTCAACAAAAGCGTTTCCATCGTCATCTGCCACATGATGACTATCATCACCTGTAACAAGAATACGACGACGTCGACAAATATCAAGATGCATCTGATCGCCTCAATTGGAGTGAAAGTTTCATGGTCATGCATCTTTTTGAATACATGCTCATGTAAATACCAGAAATAAGAGGTCAAGTGAGTCCTTCCAAATTCAAGAAGCAGGAACGAAAACAAACAGATAATCACAAACTGTGCTTCTGTTTCCAAAAGAACACCACGTGTCATTCCCAAATTCGCAATTCCTCCCAAAAACACAGTCAGTGACACAATGATACTCGTTTCGTTAGAAACTGGCCCCAAATGCTCAAGGCCCTTTTGCGAGATCAAAAGAAGATCTTCTGTTTTATCTCCAAGTTTCTTCGTCACACGCAATGCACCATCCATGAAAAGGCCCCCTTGCTTCATTACACGCAACTCTGTTTGTACAGGCATTTTCAACGGTGCGTTCATGCTGTGCGTCATGATGGGGTTGAAGCTGCCATGCGCCGCAGCGTACTGGTTGTACTGGGTGTACTGGGTGTACTGGGGGTTGAAGTGGGATTCATACTTGGGCTTGTGGAAAGAGCTTTCTTCGACCGGTTTCGTAAAAAGCGGTATATTATCGTTGTCGTTGTCGTCTTGTTGTGTTCCATCTGGTTCCTCATCATTAAAAACGGTATAAGAATTCATGTTTGTGTCTGCTTGAGAGTTGTCTGCAACTGCAACTGCAACAGACTTGTCTTTTACTGCAAAGAGAAACTCCCAATATGGATACTCTCTAGATGACCGTCGGTAGTAGACGACCAAGACAATGACACAGTAAATCACCGAGGCGATACCCGAGTTCAAATGGTACTGAACGGTCTGGATTGATCCCGTTTTCCCCCAATCCTCATTTTGCGTTGTCGGCTCAAGAAGAACAGTGGCCAGCCAACCCCCGTACCAGGCCAAGAAGAAGTAGCAACAACATGTCCTGGCCATTCGCACCGTGTTATTCAATTTGTTGTTGCTTTCATCAACATGGGAATGCCACCCACGACGTCCCGTTGCTTTATGCTTTAACATTCTTTTTTGACTCTTGTTGAAGAGAATTCCGAATATGAAGTACACCAAACTCAGTTGATATATCACCATGAGTGTCGAGAGATAGACAGCTGGGGAAATCAAAGACAGTATAGATAGCGATGCACCGTTGACGTACAGGACGCTCTGCACAAGTCGCGAGGTCTCTAACAGACATCGAAGGGGCATTGCAAAACGGTGATTCGAAACATCGTGGCTTACCCCCTTGGCGTCTTTGTATCCCTTTGTTGCGCAGTTTTTTGCCGTATTGATTTCTTGCTCAGGCTCGTAGCCTGAGCTTATTTTGTACATTGCAGGGATGTTCCAACTCGGAACAGAGCCGTCGCCTTCCACAAACGCGTATGTCGAGCCTAATGAACTCCATTGCGACGGCAAGTTAGCAGCCGTGGTCGATTTGTATGCATGTAAAGTCCTCGCACCATAGTAGCGATTGATGAATGCAGCGTTCTTGCCAAAAATAGAAGCTGATGTCAATGCCACAGTACCCAGAAAAATGAATAATAGTGAAGTGATTGCTAGTGTCATGTTGAGCACATTTGCTGTAAAACATTTAGGGGCAGGCATGATAGACTCCCTCGTTTATACACACTCTGCTGGAAACACCTTGTGTTTTTTAAAGCTATACCGACTCATGAAAATGCCACCGGTGGAGAAAACAGATGCCAACTGTCTTTTCTGGATTCTTCACCAGAACGCCCAAACCCAGATGCTGACAAACAGCCCACAGTGCATGCAAAGTCGCAACATTGAACGCTGCCATGTGTTGTCTTGTTCTTTCCCGCAGTCAATCAGGACCACGAAGCCGCTGCGACTGGAGTCCGTGGACATGATTGAGAGCGCCACCTGTGGAAAATTTGTCTCTATACTTTTCAAATGCTCCTGGCTTATTGTGTACACGTCGCTCATAATTAGCGTCCTGTCGTCACGAACAAAGAGCGATCCACCGGAGCGCTTCAGATCAAAGGTCCTCGTAAGAAATTTGAAAAGAATCTTGCTGGCGGGTGGGGAGGTGATTGGCATGCTGATGCTTTCTTATGTACAGGCACCTGCTGCAATTTATTTGTATATCGAGTTTATATAAAACAGCGGCTGGAAATGCCAGCCGTGTATACGGAGTATTCGGAAACACTCTCACCCCGACATGGTCTAGTGGCCCAGAACTTAATTCTACAGCATCTAAGTCGAATCAAGCGCCTCGACATGAAGACCAGCGTAGAAATCGCGGGAATTGCAAACTGTCAGGTGCGTGATTTACACGGAAACCTGCTTCCGTTTGTCTGGACCCGACAGAGTGTGTGCAACGAGTTCGAAAACGCCACGCTGCTTACACGCGAGGCTCTACAGAAGCACCTGCAAACCTTTATAGAGGCTGGTGTCAAGGAGAACATAGAGCTTCTGCAGAAGGTCAATGACCCAGCTCTGCTCGTGGATTGGGTGGTACGCACGGCGGAGCACTGGGAAATGCGCTATGCTGAAAAAAGGAACGAGAAATTTGACATCTCCCAGACAGTACTCTCGGCAATGTTCGAATCGGTGTTGCAAACAGCATGGCCGATGCTTGTAGACAAATTCGAGCTTGAAGAATTTGAATCAAACCTTCAAGAACAAATAAAGTCAATTGCTTCAAGCGGGGTTCCAAATAAATACCACCAGTACCTCATGCAGTATATTTCCGAACAAACGAACCTAGAAGAGAGACAACAAGAGACCTTTTTCTGGCTTCACAGAGGCTCCCATGCCCTCGTCCGTCTCCTCTATCGCCAGGAACTGGTGCCAGGTCTCCGAGATCACTTGTGCAACCTCGCAGGGAAAATGTTACAGAAAAAGGAGGTGTGCAACAAGTCCGGGGCATACGCTTCGCATCGTCAGCGCAGTGACGTGTTACAAGAGTGGTTCTACGCCGTGCGAGATTTCCAGACGTGGATAGACCAAACTCAAATCGATTTGAAAAAAAATTTACTTGAACTCCTTAGCGACCCCGAATGGATTTTCTTCGTCATTGATCACACGGCAGTGCCTGTCACTTTGATGCCAGTCAAAGCACCTGTCATGCCTTTCGCACAGCAAACTGTGATCTGTGAACACTGTCAACAAAAAACAGACTCAAATAAGCGCCCACGAGCAGTTTATTGAGAGATCGAATAATGTCACAATATAAATTGTTCTGTACATTGTATATAAGCGACGCAAATATTTATGAATGAGGGTTCACTTCAAGCTGACAGATCCAGAGTCGAACCTGCGTATCTTACGACAGGCGATCCAGGATTCAACGGTGGTGGCACCTTGCAAACACAAGACCCCGCCGCAATGATGAGTGGCTACGAGAACGTGTTCGGCCCTGCCGCCCGCGACATCAAGTGGGACTCTCAGCGACACAAACGCCACCAGCGCTGGCATCTACCAGACGCCCTCAAGGGCTCAAACGCGTTCTTGACCGACCGCGTCGATGGACTCATCACAGACGCGACATCTTCTCCTTTCACCAAGAACATCCTTCCTTACATGTACAAGGAGAACCCCGACGGCAAAATTAAGTGGAACGTGTACTCGTTCGACGAGGGCTTGGCCAGCCGCGTGCCGTACGAGGCCGCGGCACGCGTGTTGCCACAGAGCAAGCGCACATTCGCCGGCTATGCCGTGCGCCAGGGTCTGGCAATACAGATGGAGCACAACTTCATGATGCGGCCGGAGGGCATGGAAAACTTTCGCCACCAGCTTACGCAGCTTGTCGGCTCAATTCAGCTTACAAACGACCTTGACGTGCATATGGCACTCCTGCATGCTCCTTCCTACCAAAAACATATGGACGAGAAGTATCAAGACAGCTCACGGTCTGTAAATTCCGCATGCCGAATGTACATCGACCTCTTCGGATTCATGCAAAAGAACGAAAATGCCTTGGACTATCTCATCGAGGACGCCAGAAATCACTTGAAGGCGTGGGGAAGCAAGCCACCCACATTCATGCTCTGCAACGGCGCTTTGACCAGACAGTTGACGATGACCCCAGAAAAAACTAACTACATCACACAAGGTGTGGACGGTCAGAGAAAGCTCGCACAAGGTCCAGACCTTCCATCGTATCGCGGCCTGCAAATAATCAACACTCGGCAATTTAGCCTCGAGGCTGGCATGGCCCCCCGCGACATGTTGCGGCGTCGCGTTCGTGTGTGCGAACACTACTTCATTCCCTGGGAACCTCGAAATATTTTCAAACGATTCGAGTTCTACGACCAGTCCAGAGACAGCATGTTTTATCGCTCGTGGTTTGATCTATACAAGGCTGGTTTTCCCAAAACTGCAAAAGACGTTGTGTTTATGATGAACAAAATAGAGGGGGTCGGGGTGGAAGAAACTCTAGAAGCACAGTATTCTGGGTTTTCTGAGTATGCTCAACCACAAAATGAGCTAGATGATACAGGAGATAATGCAGCACAGGAAGAACAAGAAGCACAGGATTCTGGGTTTTCTGAGTATGCGATTGGAGCAAAAGCCTTCTTAAAATTGTCCGGAGTGCTAGATCACAAAGGAAAATGGTTAAAAGATGCAAATTTTGTCGTCGAAATAAACACACCGTTCCAAGAAAAGCCTGCCGTTCAAATATTCACAGTTACAGAGGACATGCTGCAGGGGGGAGGGCACGAATACTTCCGAAAATTTCTGCAAAGGTTTTTTGAAGAAATCTTACCTTGTTTTGCTGCTGACCCTGACCCACGAACAAATGCTGCACGAGCAAATCCTCAACGAGCACATCCTCAACGAGCAAATGCTGCACGACCAAATCCTCAACGAGCAAATCCTCAACGAGCAAATGATGTAGATGATGATGCAGGAGAACAGGCAGAAGCAGAGGCAGAAGCATATGGAAAAGAAAACCTAGAAACTGATGTGATGCAGATGATGCGTGAATTAAATGGTGAAAAAAACCAGTCTTTGTTGCAATATTTCGGCATTGCGCAGTGCAAAGTCAAAGTCAGAGCGTTGGCAAGTGACTTGTTCCTTCTCCGGCCATGCATTGAGCACTATATGCTTGGAGTGATTATTGGCAGAGGCGGGGGACCGGAAGATCTGGGGGCGACATTCTGGGGACAGACTGAGCTTTCTTGTTATGACGACGCACAGCACGGTATCTGGGGTATGAGCTACAAATATCACGAGCGTGCTGTGGTCACGAATGAGAAAAATCTCATCCGCGTCTTCGACGTGGCTTTCGATGGATATTGCGGCGGGAACGACTCGCAAATTCTTGAATGGTCAGAGACTGGTGTGAATAACTTCAGCGAATGCTGCGCAAATATTTCAGACAACTACATGGGCCCGAGCATGATCGTGATGACGCTGCCCGTCAGGACAAATTCCCTCGAAACATTCCCGAATCCCATACTCTTGTTTTCTGACGATGTGGCTTACAAGCGCCCAACCGTCGTTCCAGACCGAAACATCCAGTATCAACATGGGGAGCGACATCGGGTTTTCAGCATGCTTTCTACGGATAAGGATGACCATATTATAGCAACTGTATACAAATATTATTATACCGTCTTGAGCCTGGGTTGCTTGATGAACTCATTCAACAGCCTGGCCGCGGGAGAACTCGCTTACCAGGGCGAGACAGACGTGTATGGCTTTTCGTTCCATGGACATATGGCGAGCATCGTGGACGGACATCGCGAGGAAACGCAAGGCAGTGGACATCTCGGACCCAACTTTGTAGGTGTTGCAAGCGTGCGCGAGGGGAGGGGCATTATCCCTCGTGGCATGCCGATGCTACAGCATTTGGTGTAGCGTGCAATTTTTATACGATGTACAAATAAACTTCTTGAAATTTTTGTTGGCGCAACGCTGCATACTAAAGCAGATGCAGACATGCCTACTGGGAAGCAAGAAGCGTCGGGAAATGCCGCGACAGGACTGCTCGACCTGCGCTTTCAGCACACCGCCCTGTCGTCGCAGGAGAGAGACGCGGCCGAAAACATTCTGAAGAGCTCCAAGCACACGAAGCTCACTATTATGCCCAACCACTGCATGAGCATCGAGGGAGAGCTTCGGGGCTTCTCGTTCTCGTGCGCCGCCGATGACCCCGCAAGTGTTCTGCCACTGACAAAGGATAGTATGTCGACAACAGCAATCTACGAATGCGCGCAAGATGACGGAATTTCGTATCTGAATCTCTCCAGCCGAATAGGGGAGACGGCACAAAAGCTGGCAGACATCATGAAGACGCTCGAGAAGGAGAATCTCTTCGAGCCTCTCAATTTGGATTGCATGCCTGAAATGGACTTCGTGTCAATGTCGCAGCACTCCTTCAAGGACCAGCGAGCATGGTGCGAGAATACCCCGCAGAAGATCGGAATCTACCACTGTTTCCTGCGTGCAACGGCACAGAACATGAGAGAGCACAAGATTTTCATTGTAGTCACCGGTTCTTGTAAACAAGCAAGCGAGGAGTTATACAACCTGTGGCTCGATGCGCGCGACGACATCACGGCAAGCCAGTTTCTGGCGTGCGCAGAGGTCGACTGGCTGCGCAAAGCAACTCTGCGGCACCACAACCGTCTGGCAGCGCGCGTCGCGCAAGGCTTGAATCTTCCAGTCAGATTTATTGACGACACCGAATCCGTCAACAACGCCAGCATGCTGCTGCCAACCACGAGTTGCGTGACACGTGACATAGCTCGTGTGCGCGAGGGCGTGGTTATCACGAGCGACGCCGTGTGTCTCAAGGAGTGTAAGTCGGGAATCATTTTCGACTGCTTCGCCACCGAGGGTTTCTGGGTGTTCAATGGCCCTCGCGACACAAGCTCGTATCGCATGTTCGGAACAGAGTTCCATGTCACCGGAATTGACCAGTGTTTTCCCACCAAAACCGCACGCTATCACAGACTGTTCACGGCCCGCGACCGGTCCAATGTCGTTTCGCCGTACGGCAGGCGTGTGACGTCTCTCGGTGTACAGGGGAGTGGCGTCACCAACGGAGTCTCTTCAACACACAACGGCACCGCCCTCGCAGACGGTCAGATGCTCGAGCACGTGTTTTACAAAAATGCATGCAGCGACATCACGAGCTTCCTCTTCCCGCACAGCGGTTTCCAGCAGATCCTCACAGACCTGGGCTTCAACCCCAACGACGGGATCGCAAATATCATGCCTATCGCGGTGTTCTGTGACGATGAATGATTGACTCTTTTCATGGCTATTTAACACGCACAGAGCATGGCGCGGCGCTGTCGCTTCTACACGCACTGCTTCCTCTTCTCCTGCATCATGTACCTCTCGCAGCTGCGCCGCCCTGACATCCGCACCGCGTGGTGGTACCTGCTCTCGGCGTGCTGAGAAGCGATGCATGACCAACGGGCAGTTCGGTATATAAGATGCACCTGAACTGAACATTGTCTGGCAGAAATGTTCAACACCATCTTGCAGATCTTCAAGGAGTCGTCTGATCTCCTTAACAGCACCTTAGATGAGTGTCGTTTGCTCAGAGTTTCGCAGCTCCCGCATGGGGATTCGCAGCTCTTGCATGTGCATGACCTTCTCGAGCGTGTGCATTCGCAGATCGAGAATGCGCATTCGGAGATCCAGCATGCGTGTCGTTTGATGTCGCAGCTCGAAAATGATTGTCGTGAGTTCGAAGCTTCGCAGCTCGAGAATTCGGCTTTTGTGGGTAACGCAGGCGATCCCCGCGCTGTCACCCCCATACCACGCACAGATGGACGTGACAGAAAGACAGATCCGTATGACGACGAACCGCAGGTCGAACAGGTCGAACCGCAGGTCGGTCCGGAGGTCAAACCCGCTGCCGAGCAAACCCTGCGAACAGCAAGCTCCGCAACACTTGCCTACGATGCCTGTGGCGGTGCCGCTGGCGGTGCTCATCCGTCACTCAGCGCGGTCCCGGAAAGATACGATCACCTTTCCGAGGCCGCTGGACTCACTGGCCAAGCCCAGCAGAGGCCCCGCCGCGCCCGGCGGAAGCCCAGCCGCTATGACCATTCCGAGGCCGCTGGCGGTGCCGCTCGCGGTCCTCCTCGGTCATCCACCTACGATGACCTTCCCGTTGGCGCCAAACGGAAGAGCGACGGCGAACGTCTACCCGAGCACGTGCCACAGAAGCGGCGGTAAGCACGGTATCTTTAATAAACTGAAACAAACAAACTGTGTGTCTCGCCCTCTCTCCCGGTGTGTGCGGGCATGCGTGATGCTTGATCCCAAAGATTGCCGAATCCCTTTGGCCCGCGCTCGCGTATAAAGCACGCGCTCGGCATGCTGGTGGTGGGCGTGTGCAACCCGGCGGGCGAGGCGGCGGACTACAACGGGCTCTACTTCACGGACGCGGAGCTGCGCGAGCTGGCGCGCGGGCAGCTGCAGGACGTGCCGGTGAAGGCGGAGCACCGCGGGCAGGAGCTGGGGCGCGTGGTCTCGAGCTTCGTGGACGGCGAGGGGCGGCTCAACTGCGTGATGCGCATCGCGGAGGACACGGTCGAGGGCGCGATCGCAGCGGGGCTCGTCAAGGACGGGATCGCGCGCGAGCTGAGCCTCGGCTACAGCGTCGACGTCGCGCACACCGGGCAGAAGCTGCAGGCGGGCGTCAAGCGCGTGCTCGAGGTCTCGCTCGTGCGCAAGGGCGCGCGCGAGGCCTGCTTCGTCACCGCGTTCGAGACGGAGGGTGGGCCGACGCACTTTGCTAGGACTCAGGAGAACCCGTGGGCTCTGTTTGACTTTGTTTAGATTTATTAAAACTCCGGTGACTCACTGGCCAAGCCCGGCAGAGGCCTTGCGGCACAAGGCAGAGGCCTTGCCGCGCACGGCAGAGGCCTTGCCGCGCACGGCAGAGGCCTTGTCGCGCACGGCAGAGGCCTTGCTCCCGCCGCTCCCGCCGCTCCCGCCGCTCCCGCCGCGCCCTCTCCCGCCGCGCCCTCTCCCGCCGCGCCCCGTGAATGCCCTACGATGGCGTGAAGGGGTGTCCGCAACGGTCTGGTTGGCCTTCCGCTTCTTGCCTTCCACTTCCGCTTCTTGGCCTCCCGCTTCTGGCTTCTTGCCAAGGAAACTTGGCATAAGCGGCTCCTGAATCTGCTCCCAAGCTGCTAGCGCCTTGCTCAGCAATTCCTTCGTTTCCTGCAGTTGCTGCAGTACCTCCTCCTGCTCCTCCTGCTGCTTCCGCTGCTGCTTCCGCTGCTGCTGCAGTTGCTGCAGTAGCTCCTCCTGCTGCTTCCGCAGTTGCTGCAGTACCTCCTCCTGCTGCTTCTGCATTTGCTGCTGCTGCTCCTCCTGCTGCTTCCGCTGTTGCTGCAGTACCTCCTCCTGCTGCTTCCGAATCTCGCCAAGCGCCTGCTGCGTGACACCTACTGACTGCTGCAGGTCCACCATCGTAGTGTGCATATCATCTATCCTGATGTACACCTGAGAGGGTTGCGCAGAGACCGGTTGCGCAGAGACCGGTTGCGCAGAGACCGGTTGCGCAGAGACCGGTTGCGCAGAGACCGGTTGCGCAGAGACCGGTTGCGCAGAGACCGGTTGCGCAGAGACCGGTTGCGCAGAGACCGGTTGCGCAGAGACCGGTTGCGCAGAGACCGGTTGCGCAGAGACCGGTTGCGCACTCTGCGTCTCAGCCTCAGGCTCAGGGTTTCTGTTAGGCAAGGGAAGGAGCAAAACCATTCCGTTGCCTATTCATCATATCTTATATACAAGTGATCTTATTTTTTTCTAGAATACAAAACAAAGTACGATAAAATTCACACAGAAACATCGCTGAATTGCGGAAGAAAAAGTCCTTCCCTATTTAAGTAGATTGATGTATGTCTTTGATGAACCTTCCCAGCCTTGGCAGCGCCACTGGCACTCGCGTAGATTCTGCCGCCAAGCATATCATGGCATGCAAGGTCGATACGAATCAGTTGATTCGTTGGATTACTGAAGATCATGGTGATTCCAATAGCTTCCTGCACAACAATAAAATGAAGTATTGTATGCACAAGGACGAACTTGTTTTGAATACGACCAAAAAAATAACTCGAGTTACCGATAGTTTCTCGAAAGCTTACCCCTTGGTGGTCACAACGGTCGGTGATATGCATGAAGTCACACAAGATTTGATTTCGTCACTGTATGCTCAATCAACTGCAAGCGATTTCTATCAGAAGATACAAGCATATCAGGATTGTAGTGACACCACTTGTAAAGCAATGTCTGAAAAATATGAAAAATTAGGAAGCCATACGGAAAAAAACAAAGTAGTACAATCAATCCGGCAAATACCAGAATTTCGTTGCCAGGGAGTGGCGCTGGGACAGGGGTGGGCAAGCTACATGTCGGGTGATACTGTAGCCTCCGTCCTCGTGGGAGGCATGGTGACCATCCAAAATGGAGCCTTTTCCATGCACACTGGGGATTTAGTGCAGTGGTACTTTGACTGGGAGAGCGATGAATTCGAAAATTCCAATAATTGTAAGAATGGACGGAGAAAGACGGATCTTTTAATGGCTCGGCATGAGGTGCCCTTCGACGAAAGAATCAGGCCTACACCCGCAAAAAAATCCAGAAAGCAAAATTACGCTGATTCAAGACTTTACGGCACGGGGGTCTCTTACGGGCCAGATAAAGGACAAAAAAACACAAAGAAGGTTGCACGCATCAAGTCTTATCAGATGATGATAGTGGGCGACCCTGATAAAGCAATTGTCATGGATCACTTCGGCGACCACATCCGCATTTTTGCCAAGTGCATCAGCGGCGGTCGTGCATTCGACATGGTGGACATTATGATCATGACACAGTCTTCTTAGGCACAAGTAATGGGTCGCCCTGTGTCACATTCACACGTTTATTTATTTGTTTGTTTATTAAGTAACTGGTCTTATATGCCACTCCCCTCGGCTCCACTGCCTTGCTCGATAAGGTTCATCGCCGAAGATTCGTAAGGCTCATTGTCGCCCTCTTGGCTGGACTCATCGCTATCATCGCGAATCTCAGGTTCACGGGCTTGTACCCAAGGCATCTGCGACAAAACATTGATGTGATTCTTCATGAACTTAAATTGCGAAACCATGGAGGTGTTCCACCAAATTGTGTTCTTGATTTTCAAAAAGTCCCAGATTGAAGAGTGACAATCTTTATTGAAGATCTCCTTTAACCACGGATTCACATCGGTTGCCAATCTTGGAATGGCCCCCAGGTAAAACCTCAAGACAAGATCTCGAAAAATCCGAGTCCAAGTGTCGATCCTAGTTTTGTCTTCCGGTTCCATATCGAGGGGCCACGCTGTGCGCGCCACACTCATGGCTGGATCAGCGGGCTCTTGGAGCAGCCCGCTGTTGGTGTGAGTCTTAAATAGCGAAATGCAGTTTTCTGCAGTCCAACCGCCTCTACGCTTCGAGGTAGTAATTCGAATTATTTCAGGAAAACTCTTTCCGTCGTGCCTAAACAAATTTCTCGGTGTACCGTGCACACGTTTCCCGGACAGTCTCGCTGATCGGCATGTATTGACACACTGTGCGCACGATAGACGCCAGTGCAGCGAGAAGCGCAAGCCGTTTTGGCGTCGACTCATTCTCCTCCGACTTATGCTCTGACGTGAAGTTGTAGTCGTACGCATTCCCGCTCACCACTGCGACTAATTCTCCGGTGCACCACGCGCAGGCTGCGCAGAAGAGCAGTACCGTGAAACTGAGTTCCCGCTGAGAGTAGAAAAGTAGGCGGAAGGTCAAAATCGCGAGGGTCGCCATCCCGACGTTTGTCGAGAGGTTCTCGGCAGAGCAGTAGAATTCGCCTGCTTGGCTGTCAGAATTTTTCGCAAGTGTTCCCTGTGTGTGAGCAAGCAATAAAATTTGGAGTAATACGAGGCCTAGCCGCATTTGTGTGTGTCAATATATATACTCTAGTTCATTCAAATCATTTTTGAATCATTTTTGTTTCTCTCTTCCTTTGGTACTCCGAAATTCAACATCTCAGGCACTAGAACCTACACTCTGGCCACACAGTGAGGCGAGTCTCGCAGAAATGCGGGCAGACGAATGCCCCGAGGGCTGTGCCAAGACATATACTGTTTCAAGGCGGTGTACTCATGCATCAGAGGGTCTTTCAACACCTGCTGCTGCTGCCTGTGCGCGCGATGCATCCAAAAGTCGCGGGCGTGCAGACTGAGACTCATTTTCTCGAGCTTTGTGTACATTGCATCCAGACTCTTGCGCATGCTGGCTGCATCGCCGACAGTGTCTCTCTCAGCCATGGCGCAATGCTGTTTTATACATAACTTTACGCTTTTGTATTAGCGACTACACAAGCATGGTTGCCGGCATCATGTGCTTAGAGGTCCTGGTGACAACCATTATCGCCTGGATTGGCATTTGGGGACTCGTCGACGAATCGCTGAAGCACATCGACGACCAGAGGATCCGCTGTGGTGTTTTCATGTTGCTTCTAGGTGGTTCCTTGCTCTCCGCCGGCATGCAGAACCAAGTGACCGTGTGCGGATTGCTTTGATATTTCAGGCCTTTAGTTTTATGTATTTACAGAAAGCTTAGCATGGCAAAGTCAGACCGTACGAAGACTCGGCTGAAGCAGGCAGGTGGGGGCCACACAAATTACTTTCAACCCCTGCACGAGGAGCGTGTCGGGGATCGGTTAGTGGAACAACAAGATGGCGTGCCAGAGGGGCTCGAAAAGGACACGGTGCAGGTGCTCGTAGAGAATCCCGACGCAGACGCGCAAACGATTGCAAGCAAGGGTCTCGCAAGTCTCGACGCGGCAGTAGCAGAGTGTCCACTCGAAGAACTGGCTCTGGAGCAGCATCAGGTCAGCGACGGTGTCAGCGACTGTGTCAGCGCCACGAGCAGCCGCGCAAGCACAACCTCTTGGTTCGAAGTGCAGTTCCAGTTGTCCGGTGATGCGGTGCGCTTCAAATTGTTCGTCCGTATCTGTCTAGTCTTCACCTGGATGTACACTGTCAGTGCCTGTATATCCTTCTTCTCCTCGCTGTACATCGTGTCTGAAAAAGACACGCTCTCCAAGCCCTTACGTTCCTCGAATGTCGACACGCTCGTCATGATTAGCAACATAATGGTGATCGACATCACCTCGGCCCTCTTCGTGGTCGTCGGCTTTTTCGCCTCGTTCATGCTCTCGAACATTATCAAGGCCGATGCATTCGAGCTCACCAAGATCGTCGTGATATACACAGTGCTGGACGTGTGGCTCTGCACCATTTTCAGCGCAGTCGCCGGCGGCATTTTTCACTTAACGCGCCAAGCATTCCACACACAGGACATCTTGATCACGCTTCTGGAGGGCCTCTCCTGCCTGCGGGTGTTCGAAGTGAGCCAGAATCGACAAAGCATGCATTCCCTGAATCCGACCGCGTGGCCTGTGCTCTGTCTGCTGTGGGCGTTTGTGCTCACGCCTTTGACGATGGCCGGCAACGAGCGTATTTTCCGCTGCCTCCCGCAGTTTGCCTGCACAATCCTGCTCTCCAACGTCTGCATGCCAATTGTCGTGATCTCGCTCTTTGCTCTCTTCCGCGACGACACCAACATCTTCTTCATCAATGCCACACACACTGGGTACCGGATTCTCGAGTACAATGTCGGCGTCCTGTTCTACTTCTTTTCACAGAAGTATCCGCACGCCACCGTGAAGACAATTGCTGTGTTTCAAATAATTTTTTTCCCAGTGGTGACCGTCTTTGCATTCGTCTGGTGGGCACAGATCGGCATACCAATACACCCGGACTTGGGAACATGCATTCGCATGTACTTCTTCTCCCCGTGTATCCAGATGCATCACGGATTTCTCATGCGGGGGTGTGTGCTGGGCCTCTGTGTCATCAGCAAGATACTGGCGCTCGACACAGCGAACGTCGACAATCAGATGCTGATGGCGCTCGCGCATTCATCACACGTGCAGAAAAATGGCACTTGGCTCCCGAGTGCAATGACTGCGATCTTGCTGATCTGGCCCATGTGCTACACAGTGCAACTCATGCTCGAGATAAACTTCAACGTCTTGCTGGTACAAGATAATGCCATAGTACTCGTCCTCATCATCCCTCTCCTCACCTTTTTGCTCTCTTTACTGTGGAACTCGACATGGAAGCTTGTCTTGTTTGACCGCTTCGAAAGCTTCCTCGACACTGTATGTTCGTGCTTGCATTCACGACGCTGCCGCGAGGGGCACACGCCCGTGTGATGCGCTCGACTTCGATTGGCATATAATTGGGAAGCAGGACATGCGTCAAGACAGTACGACGTCGCTAGTGCAACGTGTACTTTTTGACACCGCCGCGCTTTCGGGGCGCTTGCAGAGCACCCTGACATTCCAGATAGCCTCGACACTGCAGAAAATACTCTTCGAGTTCCTGGACCCCTGGTACGCGCTCGCGTGTGTGCTGCTTTCGTGCTGGTACGTGAGGAGCATACACGGCCTGCTGGACGTGGATATGCACATCTTCAAGAGTATTCTGCTGGCGTTGTTGGGCCAGCTCGGGATGACTGTCATCGACGCGACGCTGCTGGAGTCCGCAGCCAGTACTTACACGACGTTCCTGCTGCGCACGGGTGTTCTTTGTGTCCCCACTGTCCTCGGCGCTATCAGTCCATTGTTTCTCGACAACGAGTACGTGCAGACCAGCCTGTCAGTGCTGCTGTTCGCGTACGCACAAGGCTCGGAAAATACGCTGCGTGGCATCGATTTCGGCGTCCCGCTGTTGTACATATGCATACTCGTCCTGATGCTTTCTCATCGCGCGGCGGCCTTCGTCGCGTCCTCTCACACAATGAACATCTTTCTCTACGTCTTCCGTGGGTGGCGCATGCTCCTGCTCGACCTGCTCTTGAACTCCTTGCAGCAGCAAGGACTCTGGGCCTCTGTGTGGTCCAAGCTGTTGATTTCGTTTGGGCTTTTGTTAGCTATCGACGTGATCGGCCTGACCTCCTGGAACATATTCAACGACTTGCGCGGATACACCCTCTACAAAACAGCCAGCCATTTCATAAGCCTCAATACGTTGTCGTTCGATTCGGTGAGCCACTTGGGCGTTTGCGTGCTCTTCATCTGCACACGCTCAATATTTGCGCAAATACACCCGGTGCTACACTCGCAAGCGCTCGTACACGCAACGAACAGTCTGGGGGACGTCTTGTTTGTCGCGAGTGTGAACATTCTCTTGACGAACGCCGTGCGCGAAAACGAGTCTGGGCCCGTGACCGTGCGCCTGCTCAGTGTCTTCTTCTTGTGCACCCTGGTGTACTACGTGCAGAATATGCTGCAGAAGGCGAGGGGCGAGCGGGTCGCAGCACAAGCGTCATGAATTATGAAAGCACTCTTGTATGTATTTAAGAACAGCGAATGTATGGCAACGGCTGCATACATCGGTTCAAGTAAGCCCGAACATACTGACATTCGTGGCGAAGCCCCCCGCAGCGAGTTGAATTTCGCGCGCAACGAAGTCGGGCAGTTCTCGGCGCGCCAGTCCGAAGCGTCTGCTGGCCAGGCCAAGGAGTACAAGGTCGACGAGAAGAGCGGCGACATGGTGAGCATGCTGCGGCACATCGAGCAGCTCGAAAGCAAGTTATCCGTCAAGGACAAGCAACTTTCAGAAGCCCATCAGCGCGTCGAGAAGTTCAGCGCACGCACGCGCGAGGGCATGCAGAGCGCCCTCGACTCTCTGATGAAGAAGTGGATGGACGCTTGCGAGACCAAGGACGACAAGTGCAAGGAGCAGTTCAAGCACGGCATGGAGAAGCTCGTCCAGAACTCGGCGGAGGAGAACGGTGTGTGGCAAATGATGGTCGCCGCGTCGGCACTTCACCAGCGCCAGGAGCACGACCTCGACAAGCTTCGAGGGGAAAACACCGAGCTGAAGCAGAGAGTCCACGGACACTTCGCCACCTCAAGCTCGCGCACTGAGGGGAATCTCGGGAAACGCAAGGCCGAAGAAGACCCAGACCAAGCAACATCCACCGCCACAGGAGACAGCCTCTGGGAATCCTTCGCTGCAAATTGTTCAGGGTTTTGACCGGCAAATGCCTGCTTGTGAGATTCATGAGTTTTTTTAATGACGATACTTTTGTTATAGTAAAATAAAATTTAAAGATTCTTTCTTCTCCCTAGTTATTCTCGTTCCCAATGAACTCGGTGTCCCGGACCTCGTTGTCCGGGAGCTCGGGGCCGGGGACCTCGGGGCCGGGGACCTCGGCGCCCGGGAGCTCGGGGCCGGGGACCTCGGCGCCCTCTGGGACCTGGGGGCCGGGGACCTCAGGGCCTTGGAGCAAGGGGAACTCGATGCCGTCGAAGTCTGTCAGGGGAAAGTGGTCTAGCTGAAAATTACTCACTATGTTTTCAACAGCATCGACACCACCATCAAGAACATGGCCGACCTCATCATGAACGTTCTCCATTATCAGACGACGCTTGGCGATCTCGGGACTGAGGTTGCCGAAGACGTTCTTCTGATCTTGCGAAGCCCAATCGCTATGGTTCTTACGCTTGTTCTTGGGGCAGACAGGAGAAGTGCAAACCTTTTGGGGAGAGGGTGTGAGCATGGTCACAATCTCCATTTTCGTGTTCGAGGATGGTCAAGGAAATAAATTCAGTTTTATAGAGAAGAGAGTAATGGCTTCCAGAACTGGCTTCTGAAACTGGCTTCTGAAACTGGCTTCTGAAACTGGCTTCTGAAACTGGCTTCTGAAACTGGCTTCTGAAACTGGCTTCTGAAACTGGCTTCTGAAAACTGGCTTCTGAAAACTGGCTTCTGAAAACTGGCTTCTGATTTTGAGTTGAGGGAGGGGGTCTTAGAAAATTGTGGATGTCCTCTTTCAGAAAAATTTATAAAATAATTTACACAAATTCAATTGAATTTGTGTAATTATATTGAAACGTTGTGATTTCACAACGTTTCGTGTGTACTACAGTAACTGGCTTTTGAAAACTGGCTTCTGATTTTGAGTTGAGGGAGGGGGTCTTAGAAAATTGTGGATGTCCTCTTTCAGAAAAATTTATAAAATAATTTACACAAATTCAATTGAATTTGTGTAATTATATTGAAACGTTGTGATTTCACAACGTTTCGTGTGTACTACAG
>Ga0209230_10000034_pt1 | contig 50030 bp, 42 predicted proteins | sample LakOntMetagenome_FD_187467 | JGI IMG/M metagenome (GOLD analysis project Ga0209230, IMG submission 187467) | Freshwater and sediment microbial communities from Lake Ontario - Sta 18 epilimnion Metagenome (SPAdes) (version 2) | ecosystem: Environmental > Aquatic > Freshwater > Lentic | place... | reverse complement strand
AACTTGGAGCGCTATTTAAAATTAATTGAACACGAACTCGCATCTGTTCAAGTAAAAGAGAAAGATGGAAATCATATTCATCTTCTCAACACATTTTTTGGCCTTATCTCGCAATGCCATTATATATACACAAACTATGTAAAATACCTCCCATTGTATGAAGATTTTGAAAAATTATAATTGGATTAGACCTAATGGGAATCGAACCCATCCTACGGCTTCATAAGAGCCGTGTGCGAAACCGATACACTATAGGTCCATATCTGTTATAGGATACTAATCTTTAAATAACTTTATATATTTAAAAGGGTTTATAATATCTTAATTTTTCAATAAGCTCTTCATATTTTGGTTCTAAAGATGGAATATTATTTATATAGTTTTTCATTTTACTTATTCCACCTGCAGCCTGTGCAGTACTGTATGACATAGCTACATTAAAACTTACTTTTGGTTTTTGCATATTACTCTTTGTATTAGAACCCTTGTATGATTGTAGTAATTTTTTTAATTCATTGGATGGGTCTGTACGATTATATTTAGTATATGCTTCTTCCATTCCAGTATCTGGTAAAGAATCAAATATCGCACGTATATCTTTTATTTTACTATTTGTGGATTTATCTCCACCACTTGAAGTATGCATTGGTGAACCGGATAACTCTTTTGAAGAATTAGATTTAAGAGAACTATTTGATGAACGAATACCTGTATACATAGAATTTGGAAATAACGTTTCTATTATTGTAGCAACACTAGGTATTAAATCACAAATATTTGGATGACAACATCTCCTTAAACATTGGAAACTTGTAAACATTATATTTTCATTCGCAAGTGATATCCTTTCTGCTGCAATAAATGAATAATCATTTGGATTACTTGGATCTTTTGGTGTTAACTTTAATATAAATGGATATATTTTATGTAATGCTGTAAATATAACACTTAACCATATTATTCCAGGCAAGAATACTTCTAAATTATTTGCTTGTAAATTACTTATAAAGACAGGTGATTCAATTATTGGAAGTAAATCATCTAATATCATAACACCTATTAAATCCTTTGTTAACATAAATATATTGCCTTGATAATATACATCTTCTATTTTATCACGTATATCCTTCTTTAAACCAGAATAAACACCTAATGTTATGGTTAATATATCAAACATTACCATCCACTTTTTAAACAACTTTTGCTTTTTAATATCATTCGGAATATTCATTACAATTAAACCTTCTGATATCCATCCAGTTCTTCCTACATGAACGAATTCTTCATAGGTTTTTTTAGTAGTTGGAGGAATATTATAATATGAATCATAAGAATTTAATAAATAATACTCATCTGTATTTAATAATACATATTCTGTATATTCTTTTATTTTATTTTTTAAATCATTCTGTAATAACGATACACTTACACTACTACGACCATAATCAATTAAACAAAATGAATGTTTATATTTATCCCATAATATATTGCAAGTATGAGCATCATTATGAATAAAACCAACTTTACGTAATGAATATAATGTTCTAAATAACTCGTATATAGTATTCGCCATACTAAATATATGATTTATAGTTACATTTTGTAAACAATTATGTAAACTTGCACCATGAATACGTTGAGCTGCAAATGCTGTTATAATATGTTCATTATTTGGTTGATTCCTTATTTGAATACGTTCTAAAAATGGATTATTATATGGTAACACAAATGGTAAACTTTTACCTTGATTTATTAAACTATATATATTACGTACTTTTTTTTCGTTCCCTGGTGTATGTGGTTTTATATCTAAATTAACAATTAATAAACCATTATTTATTTGATTCTGTAAATCCCAAAAATATTGTTTCGTAGTTACATCTTCTAAACATAATGTTCTAAACATATCATGATATTCCATAAAATGTGTAGAATATGGAGCAACCATATTCAATATAAATGCATTTAATCCATCTACACGAATATCATCTGCAGTTGGCTTTACTTGAAATTTTACAAAAATAGATTCATTATCTCCACGACGATTCAATGTTTCCATAAATAACATTTTCCCATTTACAGAATCTCCTTTTAAAGTACCTTTAAATGTTATAGTATTATATCGCGAATACATATAATATAATACTTGTGCAACTTGTAATTGAATTGGTGTCAATACAAGAAATTTATTTATATCGTCTTTTCCATAAAATTCTCTTTGAAATAATTCGTGAAATTTTTTTAATGTAGAATTACTGTAATCGTTTGGATTTAATGTAATGTTATTCATAAAGTCATTAAAATAATTTACTCTATTCGGAGTTAAATCTATTGTAATAGACATCTATCTATTTATTCAATATTATTTATTTAATGGACTATCTGTAATTTTTACGCCACAATATTGTACGGGTTTGTTTTTGTAATCTCCATCACGATAAATACCTATATCAATTGATTCTTCTAATAACCATTTGAAATTATCCCAAAACTCAGGTGTATGACCTATACTCGGTGTTGCTATATGTGCCATCTCGTGTAATGCAACAAACATCATCGTATTTATATCAACCAACTTCTTATTTTCATCACGAGAACGAAGACAGAATACTATTTTTTCTCCCTTATTCACTGAATAACTCGTGTATTTTGCATTATCTGTCCCCTCTGTGATTTTGTCTGGATTAAACTTATCTAAAATCTGTTTTGTTCTTTTATCATCCGGTGACATCTTTGCCAAATGTTCCACAAGTCTCTCTAAATTTGCACGTATATTTGATAATAAATTAGCAGCTTCCTGTTTATCAGGCATACTTTGAACTAAATATTCCTTTCCGTCAATCGCAGATTTTACATATTCCACTTCACCCCGACCATAAGTGTCCCAAGCTAAATAACCAACTCCAATGCCCAATAGGGCTAATACTGCAACATCTCCCATTTACTTTAACCATTGAAAAACTATCCACGGAAAAATTGATTCTTTATTCATAGTATTTTATATCAGACAAGATGGCATTAGAATTTATGATATTGGATTGGTTTATGCCTGAAAATGATAAGGCTGTTAGAGATATCCAAAAGAAATATCCTCATTATAAGCTTCAACTTGAGTCAGTTGAAGAAAGCGAAGATGAATCAGATGCATATACCTCTTTCAAAGCAACAAAATATGATATCTTTATGTTTGGAACAACACTCAAAGGTAAATCCGTTTGTGCGAAAGTAGAAGGGTTTAGTCCCTATTTCTTCGTAAAACTACCAATGGATGGCAAACCAGATGAATTAGAAGATATCGTTACTATTATTCGCAATGACCTAATGGAAGGCAAAATATGGAAAACGTGGAACGGACAAACCACACAAAAGTTTATTATTCCGCGATTTATGCTATCAGCGCTGAAATATGTTAAATTGGTATATCGTAAGGATTTCTGGGGATTCAATAATGGTAAAGAATTCCCATTCCTCAAAATTAAAACAACCAGTCTAAAACTATTCCAAATGCTTCGTAATTACTTTCAAACAGAAAAAGTTAAAAATGGTTATAAACTATACGAAAGTAATATTGACCCTTTTCTAAGATTTATTCATAAACAGGATATTTCACCGTGCGGATGGGTTCGTTTAGAGCCTAATACATATGATGTCATTGAATCAGATGAATTATCTCGGTGTCACCATACAATTAAAGTAGATGCATCTGATATTCATCCGCTTGACAGAAACCTTATCGCACCTTTACTTATCGCATCCTTTGATTTAGAATGCACTAGTAGTCATGGTGATTTTCCAGTCGCTAAAAAGGATTATCGTAAACTCGCTCAAGACTTGGTTACACTCGTTCAACATAGCTCTCTAATGCCTCCTATGGCTGAAATTGAAACCATTATTACAAAAGTCTTTAAAGAAACATTTGTAGTTAAAAATGTTACTATGAATCGTATCTATTCTAAAACAAAATTGTTAATTAAAAAATTACAATCTTCTATGCCTAAACTATATGCAATTCTTGAGAAAGCTCGTAAAGAAAAACCACCCGCAGATGAAGAAGATGATGATGAAGATGGTGAAATTAAACCATCCTCCTATAAATCACCCACAGAACAAGAACTATGCGAATATCTTAATAAATATCTACCAGCTGTTGAAGGTGACCCCATCATTCAAATTGGTACTACATTCCATCGCTATGGAAGTGATGAAATTATACATAAACATATTGTATCTCTAAACTCTTGTGACGAAATAGAAGATGCAGATGTCGTTTCCGTTGATAATGAAGCCGACCTTCTTCGTGTATGGAAAGCTATGATTGAAGAGATGGACCCAGATATGCTGACGGGTTATAATATATTTGGTTTCGATATGAAATATATTTGGGAAAGAGTTCTTGAATGTGGTGACGAATTTGAAGAAGAATTCTCAAAAGGTCTTGGAAGACTAAAGAATAGAAGAACCACACTTCTGGAACAAAAACTCGCTTCGGCTGCACTTGGTGATAATACAATGCATTACATTGACTTTGATGGTATTGTATCCGTTGATTTACTCAAAGTTATGCAAAGAGACCATAAATTAGATAGCTATAAACTTGACTTTGTAGCTCAAGTTTTCTTAGGTGATAATAAACACGACCTAAAACCTAATGAAATATTTGCTAAATTCAAAGGTTCATCCGAAGACCGGTGTACGATTGCAAAATACTGTTTACAAGATTGTGCTCTATGTAATCGTATGATGCATAAACTAAAAGTATTGGAAAATAACATTGGTATGGGAAATGTATGTTCTGTTCCTCTCAGTTATCTCTTTATGAGAGGTCAAGGTGTTAAAATCTTTAGTCTTGTATCCAAAGAATGCAAAAAAATGAATTATCTAATTCCAGTACTACGTAATGCAAATGTGGATAATCCAGAAGACGAAGAGGGTTATGAAGGTGCTATTGTATTGCCACCACAAGAAGGCATGTATCTTGAAGACCCAGTTACTGTATTGGATTATTCCTCTCTATACCCATCCTGTATGATGGAACGCAATCTATCACACGATTGTTATGTAATGGATGACCGTTATCGTAACTTGGAAGATAAAGGTATTACTTATGTAACGGTTGAATATGATATTTATGAAGGTGTCGGTGATAAAAAACACGCAGTTGGAAAGAAACAATGTACATTTGCTCAATTGCCAAATGGTAAAAAAGGTATTATTCCTAATATCCTTCAAAAACTTATTACACAACGTAAAAATACTAAAAAACGTATTGAATATCAAACCATTATTACGAACGATGGTAAACGAATCTCAGGACTCGTAAAAGAAAAAGACGATACTTGGACGGTCGTTGATGTTGAAAAAGGCATCACAACAACTGTTGATAAAAATGAAGTAAAAGAAATTGTTGATACATATACGAGTTTCGAACAAGCTGTATTGGATGCACTTCAAATAGCTTATAAAGTTACAGCAAATTCACTTTATGGACAGATTGGTAGTCGTACATCAGCTATTTATCTAAAAGATATTGCGGCTTGTACAACTGCAACTGGAAGAGAACGCATTTATATGGCAAAGAACTTTGTTGAATCAAGTTATGGTGCAAAGGTTATTTATGGTGATACCGATTCCATCTTTATTATATTTCCAAACTTAAATGAAGATGGTGTCCCTGTAAAGGGTAAAGCCGCTCTACAAATGGCGATTGAAGCAGGACAGAGAGCTTCAAGAGAAATTAGAGAAATTCTTCCACCACCTCAAGTATTAGAATATGAGAAAACAATGTTTCCATTCATTCTATTGAGTAAAAAGCGATATGTGGGTAATCTTTATGAAACAGATGCTAATAAGAAACCTAAACAAAAATCAATGGGTATTGTCCTGAAAAGAAGAGATAATGCTCAAATTGTCAAACACGTATATGGTGGTATTATTGATATTCTATTAAATGAATATAACTTGGAGAATTCAGTGGATTTCTTAACAAATAAACTAAAGGATTTAGTTGCAGGTAATATTTCTATAGAAGATTTAATTATCACAAAAACATTAAAAAGTGCTTACAAAGACAGAACGAAAATAGCACACGCTGTATTAGCAGACCGTATGGGAGAACGTGATGAAGGTAATAAGCCTCAATCAAATGACCGTATTCCATATGTATATATTGTACCACCTCCAGAAGTAGTTGTTAAATTACAAGGAGACCGTATTGAAAACCCTGAGTTTATTCGTGAGAATAACTTGATTCCAGATTATCGTTTCTATATTACAAATCAAATTATGAAACCAATTTGTCAACTATATGCTCTATGTGTTGAGAAATTGCCCGGATATGATTATCCTGATTGGTATTGGACTCAAGTTGAGGAAGAGTTATATGCTTCAAATCCTGTATTTATAACCAATGAGATAAAACTCAAAGATAAACTGACAGCATTAAAGATGAAAATGGTAGAAGAAATTCTATTTGAACCTATCCTAAGCAGACTAACTGCAGTTAAGATGGGTAAAAAGACAACTACTACGAAACAAAAATATATTAAAGAAACGATACTGACGAAACCAACTGATTTAACATTCATATTTGAATTTAGTGTAGTTGAAAATAAGGAGAAGAAAGAGACTATTAGTAAATGGAAATGGACGGATATAAATGGAGTAACTGTATTAGAAAATAATGAAGTTAAACCAAAGGAGGTAAAACCAAAAATACGCACTACAAAAATAATCAAACAATTACAATGTGCGAATAAGGCATTTATTGCTTTAGTTGAAAATGAAACATTATCTGACCGTATCAGAACCAATGGATTTATCGTTCGGTGTGATAATACATTTGCGAAAATATGGAAAACATCCTTAGATAAAGGGTATGATGTACTTAATAAAGAGATTGAAAAGGCAGTAGAAGAGGTAGATATTGGCGCAGTACAAGACTTTGCGAAGAATAAGCTTATATTAGCCTTAGTTGAAATTACAAATACTTTACAAGTATTTTTCTAAACACAAACTATAGAATGTGGCAATATATATTGTTATTAATTACTTTATTGATAATATTTTATATATGTTTTTACTTTACAAAGTTTTTACCAATGAGAGAGGATTTTTGGGATCCGTCAATCGTAAGAAATGAACGGGCACTTGCATTAAATTACCCACGACGAAATAAAGAAGTTGCTATATTATTTAATAAAAGAGTGCAACTATGGGAAAATCCAGTAGACTCGGGTTTATTATTACAATTAGACCATTGTTTTGGCATTTCTTGGGAAGAATTCATAGAAGATAAGCGTTTTGACCATGCACCTTGTTTGATTCGTCATTTTATATCAGGTGGTTGGGAAGCACTTAAAAGTGATATTATAGGAACAGTGGCTTCTCTTGGAAAAGTATGTGGTCCAATCTATTCATTTGTAGGCAACCATGGAGGGATTGAATGTTATTTAGTATTTCCTTCAATGATGAAAGATGGAACACCCTTTTTGAATTATGAATTTATTGGTAGAAGTCATAGATGGCTATATACTTTATTGAGAAGACCTCAATATACAGCAGATATTGGAACGTGTGCTTTTGGATGCAACAATGCACCTCATCGGGAAGAAAAGATTTGGCAATGGAGTAGTTTTTCATTTTATTCAATATATCATGTCGTACCTTGTGGAGGTGTTCCCGATGGACCACCTGCAAGCCGTCGTGGTAGAAAGAGTCCAGCAAAACCATTTGTAATGGATGTATATTTTGCTATATATGAAGTTACATTATACCATCCATCCATTGCACCATATATTATAGATGGTCCAAATGATTTATTATTAAATGTATTACCTCAAAGTGTTGCATTATTATCAGGTTGTGTTAATAAACTTGTGAGTCCCAATCGTCATTGGACGTTACAATTGATTGAAAATGCAGGATTAACTCTACAATTTACAGACGGTAATGGTGAATACTGTGGCGGAGGTCAAACTGTTTGGTTTATAAGTGCAAATCAACCAGGTGCAACTGTAACACTCGGTAGTAGTGGTAAAGCTGTATTAACAAATAATGGAACAGAAGTATGGTCTATAGAATCAGATGAGGGAGGAAAACCTCCATTCGCAATGGTATTAGATAATAATGGTGATTTGACAATATATGATTCAACAAATATGCGAATGGGTTATATGCGAAGTGGTGGCGCAACCAATTATACAGAAGGCAAAGAAGAGACTATTACACGAGTTCAATTAACGAAAGACCAAGTATATAAATCATTAATACAAAAAGATACAAATGAAAATGATAAATTAATGAAAGAACAGAGTATTCAATTACAGAAAGAAACACAACTTAGAGAACAACAGAAAACCCAACCAGTATGTGGATTATCTCCTGATGGTGTTGTTTAGTCTGGATAAAATTTGTAAGATTGTTATAGGTTTGTAAATATGGAAGAGGCATTATGGAAAGTACTTGATTCATATTATAAGGATCATGCTTATCCTTTCACTCAACACCATATAGATAGTTATCGTGAATTTCTCAAAGTTCAATTACCTCAAACAATACGTATGTATAATCCTATTACAATGATTAAGAATGACGAAGAAGGTGGTACTGCCCTTCAAGTTGAAGTATATGTCGGAGGTAAAGAAGGAACTGCATTATTTATTGACCGTCCAACAATGCTTGATAGTACCGGAAAACCAGTATTATTAACTCCTCAACAAGCTCGTTTATGCAATTTAACTTATCAAACACATATTTACGCAGATATTGTCATTGAATATACCGGTAAATACGGAGATAAAGTGAAAGAATTCCCAAATGTATGTATTGGTTCAATACCTATTATGACTCATTCTGACCCTTGTATTTTACACGGACAAGGACCTCAAGTATTAAAAGAATTAGGAGAATGTCCTTTTGATGCAGGCGGTTATTTTATCATTGATGGTAAAGAAAAAGTCATCGTATCTCAAGAACGCATTACAACAAATCGTTTATTCACAGAACTATCACGAGACCCCAATTATAATTATAAAGGTATGATTCGTTGCACTTCAGAAATTGGTGAGAGTGCATTAATCCCACGAACCATTGAGTTTGTAATGGTAGAACCAAATCCCAGAAAAAAAATAGCAGATACCGAAGTTATACGTGATTTACTGCCTTTCCGTGGTGCAATCTTAGTTTCATTGCCTTCTGTCAAAGGCATGCTTCCTTTAACAACTGTATTTCGTGCATTAGGTGTTGAGTCGGATAAAGCCATTGCGGAATGTATATTAGGTTCATTGGATGGTGAATTAGAACAAGAATTATTGTTAAAATTAAGACCCTCTTTTATACACGGAAATACATTATATACACAAAAGGATGCCATTGAGAAATTAAGACATCTTATTTATTTCGATACATACGATTATGTTAAAAACATTTTGGTGAATGATGTATTTCCTAATATGGGAAATTCATATGAAGCCAAGGCTAAATTCTTAGGTCACTGTATTCGTGAATTTCTATTGGTAGCACACGGATGGACGGTTGCACCGGAGCGTGATAATTATATATTTAAACGTATTGATTTAGCTGGTTTCTTATTGGCTCAATTATTTCAAGAAACCTATCTAAAGTTCCGTAATACCGTACGTAATATATTGGATAGAGAGTATAACTATGGACCTTGGAAGAATACAGAAACGGTAGAAGAGATGGTACGTATAGATAATTTAAATAGAATTTTCCCAGCTACATTGGTTGGTAATAGTATGACAAAATCCTTGAAAGGAATGTGGGGTGTAGTAGAAGACGACCCAGAACAAGGTAAAGTACAAGATTTATCTCGTATATCTTACGTTGGATTTTTATCACACGTTCGTCGTATTAATTTACCCTTAGACCGTACCATTAAACTGGTAAGTCCTCATCGTCTTCATCCTCAACAATATGGTCTAATGTGTCCTTTTGAGAGTCCAGATGGTAAAAATATAGGTTATCTAAAGAACTTTGCTATAACGTGTCATGTTACATTTGGTTGCGACCCTGTTCCATTAAAAGATATTTTGATTTACGAAATGGGTGTTGTACCATTGGAAACAGTTTCATCAAAGATGGCACATAATCGTGATTACACCAAAGTATTCGTCAATGGTTTATGGATGGGAATGACGAGTAATCCAATTGATTTAACGAAGATGTTGCGTTTGTATCGTCGTAATGGTATATTAAATCCATTTGTATCCATTAGTTTTGATATTAGTGCAAACTTGGTTCGTTTATTGACTGACCCAGGGCGTCCTTGTCGTCCATTAATGATTGTTCGCGATGGTGAATTAAAGTTTGATACATCTAAATCGTGGTTTGAGCTTTTATATGGTTCAACATTACCAGAGAGTGAACGTAAAGAGTCACGTTATTATGGAGATACTTGGAAGGATGTACTTTCAGTTAAGAATATGAATGAAAAAACTCGTTTAGAGCATTTAGAGAAACATTCAGGTAGCATTGAGTTTTTAGATGTAGAAGAGGCAAATACCTTTTTGATTGCAATGAAACCGGGGGATATACATATGCGTCATACTCATTGTGAGATTCATCCATCAACAATGTTTAGTGTAGTTACAAATAATATAGTATTCGGTCAACACAATCAAGCCCCTCGTAATTATTTCCACGGAGCTCAAGGTAAACAAGCAATTGGAATCTATGCTACAAATTTTGATAAACGATTTGATACAGCAGGGTATATATTACATTATGGACAAAAGCCAATTATTGCAACACGCAATTCTCATTATACTCAATGTGACAAGATGCCTTATGGTACAAATGCAATTGTTGCGGTTACAACCTATAGTGGATTTAATCAAGAAGATGCAGTTATTTTAAATAAGAATGCAATTGACCGTGGTATGTTTCAATTGACTGTATTAAAGTCAGTCGTAGCCCAAGAGGAATCATTGAATCCGAGAGAAAAGATTGTCTTTGCAAATCCAGTAGAACTTCGTAATAATGGAACGGATGTACAAAATATTAAGCATGCTAATTATACATTATTAACAGAAGGTGGAATAGTAAAAGAAGAATCTTATATACCTCGCGGGGAACAAGCCGTTGTGGTAGGAATGTGTCATATTCGTGATGAATCCGTTGAAGTACAAAATGGATTATTTAAAGAAATAGAGCATCGTCAAGTGGTTAGAGATGTATCAATGACAACCGATATATTACATTATGGAACAATTGATAGAGTCTTTTTAGGTAACAAGGGTTATGGAAAACCTGAACGTATTTGCAAGGTAAGATTCCGTAAGGTTCGTCGTCCCGAGTTAGGTGATAAGTTTTGTAGTCGTATGGCACAAAAAGGTGTCGTTGGTATGATTTTACCAGCAGAAAGTATGCCTTATACAAAGGATGGAATTATTCCAGATATTATAATTAATCCACACGCTTTCCCTACACGTATGACAATCGGTCAAATGATGGAATGTGTATTTGCTAAATTGGCGGTATGTGAGGGAACTCGTGGTGATGGTACTATATTTATTCCATTAGATATGAATGCAGTGGGTGTTAAGTTAGAGGAACATGGTTATGAGAAACACGGAAATGAGATAATGTATGATGGACGTACTGGAGATCAGATGGCGACGGATATATTTATTGGACCAACTTATTATTTACGATTAAAACATATGGTTGCGGATAAGATAAATGCACGTGGATTTGGTGCAAAAGTATTGCGTACATATCAACCTACAGCAGGTCGTAGTTCAGGCGGTGGTTTAAGAATTGGTGAGATGGAACGTGATACATTATTATCACACGGTGCAGCACAATTCATTAAAGAGAGTATGATGGAACGTTCGGATAAATATAGTTTTGCGGTATGTAAACAATGTGGTTTAATAGGTTCATATAACAAAGAGCGTTTTATTCAAAATTGTTCCAGTTGTGTCAATGAAGCACGATTAACAATAGTACAGACACCATATACATTTAAGTTATTGATTCAAGAATTGGAGGCAATGGGAATTCAAATGAGATTAACGAATGAATTATTGGATGAGGTGGAGTACGAGGATACTTCTTCGGATGAAGAGGAGGAAATAAGTGGCGGCGGTGGTAAAAAAGAGTTAAAAGTATATGAATCATCGGAGAAAGAATCATCGGAGGAAGAAGATTTCCATCAAATGGAGGAGGATGAAGAATTGGAGCGTCCTCCAGGCGAACAAGAATTAGAGGACGATGATTCTCTTGGGGATGAAGGAGTAGAGGGAGATTATGTATCTGATATTTCATTCGGTGAAAGTGATTCATATGCAGGTGGTTCATTAGATGAATCATTGCCATTGACAGAGGCTGGAATTGAACCATTAACAGAGGCTGAACCATTAAAGGATGTTGGTGAGAATGGAGAAGTAATTGTTAATGGAGAAGCCGGTAGTGAAAGTTTTGAAAGCGATGCTCCACCTTCTCAGCCTGTATTGGGTTTTGAAAGTTTAATTAATATGAGAAATACATCTGGTGTTATGCCAACGACAGGAGGAAATACAGTTGTATTGCAACCTATTGTAGTTCAACAGCCGATGCAACAAGCACCTGTAGAAGGAATGATACAACAGCCAATGATACAACAGCCAGTATTTGGAGGCGGTGGTAATAAAAAAACAATTACCATTTCAGATACATATACAAGACCATCAATGAAAGTTTCATCTGGTGGTGGCGATGAAGAAACTGGAGAATCAGCAGAATATTAGCTATTTTTTTGTGTCTTCTTTGATTAGGGTAAAATGGACGCTGCAACGGTTATACTTGTAATTATTCTATTAATCGCATTTGCTGCTGTAGTAGCTTATTTCTTAAAAGATTATTATCAATATCGCACGGATGTTGATACACATTTAACAAAGGTTGATACGGATATTTCAAATACCTCTTCTCTTGGAAACTTGAAATATGTAGTGGATCAAGCCAATACAAGTTTCAATAGTATTGGAACAAATTTCTATGGATACTCTAATCAAACAAATACAACCTTAGGTTCTCTGTCTTCATCTTTAGGTACAACCAATACAAGTTTAACAACTCTAAATAATAGTTTCGGTACAGCAAGCAGTAATATTAATACATTCAATACAAATTATGACCGTTCTTTCAAAATAGCTGATAAGATTGACGACCCTTTACAACCACAAACCGTGTCAAATAATTTTAGATTTAATTTCCCAACATCTCCTGCAAATGTTGATACACGTTTAATATCCCACGTTACAGCAGTAGGTGGTTTAACAATCCGCGATTTAAACAATACAGCAAATACAAATCAACAAGTTAAAATTTGCGGTACAGGAGCAACCGCCAAATGTGTACAATTCCCAGATGTAGATGGTAATACATATCTTGCTCCTCTAAATCCTAATGCAACAAATGGAATTATATTAGATGCAGTTAATGGAGATGTTAAGTTATACGGACAATCACTCCAAGTTGGTATATCTACATCATCTCCTGCTGCTACAGGAATTACAAAGATTGTACCTCTTGCAACAGGTGGTATTAAAGTGACAGTTGGTGGTACAGATGTATTTTCAATTGATAAAGACGGTTCTATTAAATCAAAAGGAATGTTGACACAATCTGCTTCATTTTCTTAATTTCGTTTTTCTATTATAACTTATAGAGGTAAATAATGAAAGCAATATTGGCACTAATAGTAATTGGAATATTAGTGTTGGTATCTTTGTATCTTGTTACAAAAAATCAGATATTTGAACCATTTGCATTAACTTCTCTTGCGGATGTTAAAACCACTTTACAAACGGATAATTTATCTGGAAAAACATTTGCAAAAGTTTATAAGAATATTGCAGTGAATAAAGGGGAATTATCAACATTTTGGAAGACATTACAAGACCCATCTCAATCTATATTAATGGACGACCGTCTTGAAATGTTACGAATGATTTCTTGTTTATCATTTAACCACGAACAATTTGCAAATTTCCCCAAATTCTTCAGAACAACAGACTATTATACAGAATATTTTGAAACAATAAGTAATAATTTCAAAGATGTAAAAGCCAATCTTATTGCTAAGAAAGTTAAAGAGTTCCAATCAAGAGTTGGCAAGAAAGTACACGGACCTTTGATTTTATTAATGTTCCAAGCACCTCGTTATACAATGACACAAGGTTCAATGTCTATAATGAATTTCAATATAGGTGACTATAATTTTAAAGCGGCAAATAAAAATGAACCCGTTCATATGGCATTTTATTTAATTGCACCTCTTCACAATAAAAATAGAACACCCAATTTAAGTCGTACAAAAGCCGATATTTGTTGTAGATTACAGTGGTTAAAATCCAAAGCAAATACAGATAATTTATGTTTCGTTGAAACACCAAATGATAGTATACAGTCTTTCGGAGGTTGCCGTAATATATCAAATACCTCTAATTGGCAATGTGCAGATAATAGAGTTGTTCGCCGTAATGCGAGAGGTGCATTTGAGTGTTTAAGAACAAAAAATAGTAATTCTTGTATTGTTGCAGCAACCGAAGCTCAATGTAATAGCGCTATAGTAAATAATGCGACAAGTCTTCCAATTAATAATAGAGAGGAGGTTGCTTATTTAAATCAAATAGTACCAAATGTAAAGTATAATACTAAATGTACTGGACCAGGTAAAGGTATAAATACTGATAAAAAACTAATGGATTATGGTACAGCTTATTATATCAATGCAGATTATCCTGATTTTGCCAATTTATTTGATGAACTTGCAATTTATCCATTTGATGAAACCAAGTTAGGTCAAGCGTGTCCAACATCTGAAACAACAAGACTGGAAAAAATCAGAACATTTATTGCATCCGGACAAAGAATGGTTGATACAGAGATATCAATTACAGGTATTCCAAATCCCCCATTCCCTAAAATAAATTTTACACAACCCGTTATTTATACAATTGCAATGTGGTTGAAACCAGTTGATACAAATCCAAATTGGCGTAATATATTTGTACGTGGAAGGGATGATGGCGATCGTACACCAGCATTATATTATTTCCCATCAAGTACACGAATTCATTTTAGACATAAAAGTACAATAAGTTGGAATGATGGTTTAGATCCAAATTACATTTTACCTGTAAATAAATATACCCACGTTGCATTTGTTGTAAATAAAAATACAATAAAAGCTTATATTAATGGTATTTTAGAATCATCATATACAAGTAAAGGTCAATTCATTTGGGGGACACAGAATAATAAAATTGCATTTAAGGTATATGAAAATATAAGTCGTGGTAATCTGATTAAAAAATTCCTTTGGTTTAATGTTGCAGCTACATTGGACGATGTTAAGAATATTATGAATTATGCTTAAAGAAATGCATTTATAATATATTAATGTCATCTCTTTATGATATTGTTACAAACTGTCATTTAGATAAAAGTGGAGAGTTGCTTGAAAAGTATACAGATGCGACTACATCACATATTTGGAGATATGGTTGCAAGGTATATTCTCAGAATGGAGAGGATGGTATTCTTTATAAAATATTTCAAAGTATTGGTACAACAAATAAAATAACGGTAGAGTTATGTGCGGGTGATGGCATAGAATGCAATAGTGGAAATCTGATATTAAATCATGGTTTCACAGGTTATTTATTTGATGGTTCAATGGATAATATTACGAGTGGAATGAAATATTATGAAAATAAAGGTGAGACGGATGCCACAATTTTTGAGAGAGTAAATTTTGCATATTCTTGGATTACTGCTGAGAATATAGTTGGATTATTAGATCAATGTCTCTTACCAAAGACAATAGACTTGTTAATTACGGACATTGATGGCAATGATTATTGGGTATTGAAATCCATTATAGATTCTGGGATGCGTCCTCGTGTAATTTGTGTAGAATATCAAGATATATTAGGATCAACGCGTTCAGTAACGATTCCATATAATCCAAATTTCAATCATCAACATTATGATTGTTGGCAAGGACCGAATTATTGTGGGGCTTCATTAAGGGCTTTTATTAATTTATTAAAGGATTATGCATTTGTTGGGTGCGAAGCACTTGGATTCAATGGTTTCTTTGTATTAAGAGATGAATTGGGTTCATTAAAAGAAATGACAAATATTACACCTTGTTTTGAAATACCCAAAGTTATCTTTGGTATGAAGGAGAGACAACCTCGTACAGCCTCACTTCAATGGATAGAAGTGTAGATAAAAAGTATCAATCTTATAAAAATTTGATTTAAATAATATATTATTTTTCAGGTTATCCTATAAGATTCAAAGAGCAATACACAATCCCGAGTAATACAAGAATGCCCGAGGTTATCATTGAGCCCATTGAGGAGGTCTACGAGGAGGAGGATTATGACCCCATCTATGAGTCAGAGGGTCTGTTCGGTTCTATGTCTATGAACCAAGTCGTGGATATGTATTAAACATACATCATCGTATGTATTAAACATACTTACAAAAAACATAAAATCCTAAAAAGTTTTGTGTTTTAAACACCAGATTCATTATCATCACGGAAAATTACCTTTTGTTTTTTATAACCATATGTTTTAGCATCAGGTGATTTTACTGTTGGTTCAATGCGTCCAGTTTGAACGTCATTCCAGAATTCGTGAATTTGTAGTTCAATCGTTTTCCATAGTTCTCTATCTCTATAAACACGAATAATGTGTAAATCTTTGAGTAGCCAATAATGGATTGTAGTAATTTGTAAAGAATCTTCTTCATTCATACGATTTTCAGCAGTTGCTTCAGCCCAATCCATTACATCTTTTGGACTATGTAGTGTTGGAATTGAGTATTCATAAGCGACTTCATTTGTTTTTTCATTAACCCATTCTAATACTGCACCGTGTTGATTATTGCCTGGATTTGAATTTAGATATTCTTCAAGTGGAACTTCAGATAAAATACATTCTACATAATCACATTCATCTAAGTTACATACTTCTAATTGTCCTTGAATTTGATAATAGTATTGTTCTGGTACTGTACCATGCTCAATCTTACGTTTCCAAGGACATTTTAGTTCCACCATAATACCGAGTTCAGTAATACCATCTGGTGATGCACCAAATGGAACAGTAGAATTTGGATGAGAAATCAGACCAAACTCGTGACAAACTACATTTGAACGTTGGGCGCGATAGCATCGCATTGCAACATCTTCATACATAATTCCCCATTTGAGTGCAGGAATACCATTTGAATTCCATTTCACACTTGTTCCTTGGACTTCTGCAATTTTCTTTTGAAGTAATTGCTTTCTTGAACTAAATTTGCCTTTACCAATTGCAGAAGCAAGGTCACTTGCTGTTAGCATATTACGACGCATAGAATACCATTCTTCTGTACGTTGTTCCATCTTTGGAAGTTCTTGTAGAGTTTTAAGAGCATTACGATATAGTTTAATCTTTTCTAAACGTTCCATAATTGTATTTAGTGTAATTGTATTTGAAATATTAAAATCATTTGAAAGTTGAATAAATAATTCAGCTTGTTCTTGAATTGAAATATAACTAATTGAAGGATATAGTGTAGTCCATATTTTTTCAAGTGTTAGAAACGGAGGGTTTAGCTCTACGATAGGTGTCATTACATTCTTCTTAATCGTTTTATTCTTAAACCTGTTTTCGCTTATTGGGGGGCATAAGAGCCCATAATTTTTTAAGGGCAGCACCACCGACATCGTAGGGTTCTTTATCATCATTGGTTTGTTCGGGAATACTGATAGATTTGGTTTGCTCTGCATTTTTGAAAAGTGTTGTAAGCTTCTCTTGAAAATGCTCCATTGTAACATTAATAGTGTTAATAATGTTTAACTCAATTTTTAACGTCCCTCTGTCCCTGAAAATGTTCGCTTTTCTTTCATTTTGCCTTAAGTGCCTCCTTAAGTACCTCAACTTTATAGCCAGATTTTTCAAAATATAGCTAAAACGTATATTTCAATTTTCGCCAACATTCAATCTATGAATTCTAAATGGCATATATTGGTTTGCTTCATTTGCTATACCATCATGCCATATCTCAAGAGAATCAATGGGTTTCCCTCTAAAGAACGAACGTGATATTCCGTTATCAACAAACCATACTTTACCTTCAAATTTAGAATGTATCTCTGGATGAACCGTATGACCTATACATATAGTAGTACATCCTGTCATTTCCAATACTTTATTAACTGCATCTTGTACTTCCGATTCATTTGATTCTGTATAATAACGTGTCCATAATAGAGAATCAGGTTGAACGAATAATTTTAACGATTTATATTGCTCTTCTTGAGACAAGGGTTCTTTCTTTAAAAACCTTTGAAATAATTCATAGGTTGCATTAAAATCTCCATTTATAATTTGAATATGGTGAGGGAGAATACCTGCGTGAGCAAATAGTATACGACCTATTTTTAAAATTGGCAACCGTGTCATTAATCTATTTGAAAATTCGTTTCCATTGCTAAATAATGCATGACGATTCTCAGGACCTCCTGACATTTCCATACTTTTTGGACTTACATAAGAAAAATCACCCATTACATTCATTAATTCGTGATTGCCACACATTGATATAACCCGTCCTCCTTTTTGTTTTGCTCGCTCATCCATTTTATCCATAAAACGCATAACTTCCAAATCTGGTATAACTTCCCAATCATTTGGCGTACCTCTAAAACTATCAATCTGGTCACCCATTTGAACGACAATTGTATTTGCAGGTTCAGCTATCCAATTTAAATCATTATCAAATAATTTAAGTGAAAAGAGTATATTTCCGATTTGATGAATATCGCCATGAATATCCCCAATGACAATTATTCTTCCAGAATGCATTATACTAATGATGTAAAAAATTGAAGGATAATTATGCGATATAATAATCAAAAGATGTATGATACGCCATCCACTGACCGTATAGAAGTTGCTTGTGACGAAGTAGGAAGAGGTTGTTTATGGGGTCCAGTTGTCGCAGCAGCTGTTATCTTACCCCCGTTTGAACCATGGATGAACCAATTGAAAGATTCAAAACAAATGTCAGCTAAAAAAAGAGATATAGTCACAGAACTTATTAAAGAAAATGCAATTTCTTGGGCGGTAGGAAGTGCAACTGCAAAAGAGATTGATACTATGAATATATTAAAAGCAAGTTTGAAGGCAATGCATCGTGCATTAGACCAAGTATCTCAAATGGCTGATTTCAATCATATTTTAGTCGATGGAACTCATTTTAAACCCTATTCTAATGGAAAAACAGAAGACGATGAAGACATCTATATATCTCATACGTGTATCGCAGGTGGAGATGCCATTAAAATGAGTATTGCTGCAGCAAGTATATTAGCAAAGACATATCGTGATAATTGGGTCATTAAAGAAGTAACCGAAACTCCAGATTTAAATAAATATGCATTAACTGAAAATAAAGGTTATGGAACATTGAAACATATGTTGGCTTTAGACAAATATGGACCTGATAAAAATCATAGATTTAGTTTCGCACCTGTCGCAAGATGCAAAGATTAAGTATCATATTTCTGATTTGTGCGTTTTAATTGTGCTACATTTTCGGAATCAGTAAATACCTTTTTACCTGTAAACATTTGATATAATGGTATAATAATGTAAGGATAAATGAATTTAACACATATTAAATAAATTGCAACAACAATAATTGGAATTAATATAATAAACATAAATATACTCAATGCTGTCATTACTTTCTTCTCGCTTTTATCAGCCGTAGGTGTAGGAACTTCCTTATCTTCTGTTTTAGGCATTGGTTTTATTGTTGTTTTCATTGCTTTTGCAAAACATATTGGGTCTTTATCAATGATTGCAGAAGTATTATTATCTGGGTCACAGAATAATACGTGACAAGATTGTTTCAACATATTAACTTTTTGGTCTGCCATTACTTGAGTATTACCAAACGATGACATATACATATCTTGGAATGTATGTGTATTTTCTTCATCTTGTAGTTTGGTACATTGATTATAAGCATTTGTTAAACGGATTTCTGTATTTAGTGGCATACAGGCAATGGATGTTTGTTCATCAGACATTTCTACTTGTTTAACCATTGTTGGGTCAGTGTGAATTTTTTTAACAATTAAACTTAAATCAGTACTTGCTGCGTTATATGCATCCGTAAAATTAGTATTTGTTTCATATGTATCTGATTTGGTTAACTTTTTCTTAGATTGTTGCAATAATTTATCAATACGTTCGTCATTTAATGTTAATCGTGTAACTAATGAAACGGGACAATAGTCTGGACTATTTGCATATTTACCACCAAAGTAATTCTCTTTAGTAACACAGATTCCAAAGTTATTTTCTTCAGAATCCATAATTGAGCCATCTACTGGGTCTGTATTATATCCAGGGATATAACCACTTTTGCAAGCATCATAACAAGTTTTTTGTTCTTTATCAAATTGAGGTTTATTTCCAAGATGATGATTAGGTGTTGTAAACCAAGAATGCCAAGGAGTATCACATCTATCTTTCTTTTTCATACTTGCGAGTTCTCCCTCGGGTTTTTTACAATTGCGTCCAGAATCTACAAAGCCAGGGGGACATTCTGCTGTAATGCATTGGTTTGGATAACCGCTGCGACGTGTAAATCCTTGTCCTTTTTCTAAAGAACAATTTGCATAAGCTTGTTTTCCAGAATTTCCAATAACACAAAGTGCTTTACTTTTATTTGAGGTTTCTGATTCATACGTATCAATATCTAAATCATCTTTTACAATTGTCTTTGGGTCATAGAGTTTATATTTTTTCGCAATATCAATCGTACAGTTTGTACCAGCCGAAACTGTTTCGTATTTACCTTCACCAATACATTTTAGAAATGCATCAGAAGCCATCCTCTATTACTTAATAAGGATACTTTTTAGTTTGAAGGAGTACAGTTTGGATTTTCCTTAGAGGCAAAATTATCTAATTTCTTTTCATTCTTTGTACGATAATTTACACCATAACCTGTTGATTCTAAGACGGCTTTAGAACAGGTTGTATTATTTTCATTATTAAATAAATATCCGGCACTTGAATTATTATCATCTGGAAATACGGATTTAGAACATTGAGGTAAAAATATACCTCCTTGATCAGTCCAAGGTATTTTAACATTAATGAGATTTCCTTGTTTTGTTACTTGGTCTGCAACAATATCCGGCAATTGTCCTAAATCACTGACAGTAGATGAATCTAATTTCCATTCAATTGGTTTGGGAATTATAGTTCTACGACATATTCCTTGACCGTCTTCTTTCCATTCAAATCCATCACATTTGCCTCCAGATAATATTGTACGCGGTAGTCCAATTGGAGCAACTTTTGCGGGATTAAATTTTCTCATAAACAATTTGGTTTGATAACCGAAACCAAAGAGATTTTTAATTCTCCACCACATTCTACTTAAAAGTCCCTTTGGACCACCAGTTGCACGTATATTACGTGACATACGAACACCTTTAATAATGACCACAATGACTATATAAATTGCAATATAGGGTGCTAAGAAGTAAAATATAGCTCCCAATACGAAACCAATTGCCTTGAATAATACAATAATAGGTGTAAGAATAATCCTTACGATTTTACCGATTGTTTCTAATAAAGATGTATTGGTTGCACTCTTGGCAGATGCAGTAGTTTGTTTTGTATTCACAATCTGTGATTTAATAAGAGCATTTTGATTGTTTGCGACCAATTGTGAAACTTCGCGATTCGTATCATTATTTTGGATGATACTACGGAATAATGGATTTAGTTGGTCTACCAATTTATCTGGTATTGCAGCCATTCCTCTAAATTGATAGGTGGATAAATGTTTGCGCGATTTAATTAGTTTTCTTTTTCAGTCTATGTGTATAAAAGGATGAAAATCTGGTTTTGGATTATAGTAATTATTAGTATATATTACATATCTTGGTATTACAGATTACCAGAACTTACGTTATTGCAAAGTAGTTTAAATGATTTTAATTTATCATTATTATTAGAAAAACAACCTATTATTATACAAGACCGTATAAAAGACTTTGAACCAGTATGTAAAGCTTGGTTTATGAGTGCATTTACAAATTATTTAACAGAATCGGCTACTTCTGTAGACAATCCTATTTGGAATGTAAATAAATATAAATATAAATTAATCCATCCATCTGAAGATATTGAGGTCGGTATTTGTTCTTCAAAACTGGTGGATGGTATTCCACCATCTGATGCGACATTAGTTATTATTAAATTAAAGGCAAATATGATTTTAATTTTGCCTTATAGAATACATTATGCATTAATGGGAAATGGAGATATACCTATTGCGGTTGTGAATGATATTGTTACATATTTTCTTCCTGTATAATTCTTTGTAAATCATCAAAGGAAAGTGTTTCTTTTTCAATAAGTTCTTTTGCAATCCTATGTAATAGGTCTTCATTATTTGAAAGCATATCATAAGTTTTATTATAAAGAACTTCTACAAGAAATTGTATTTCTTTATTAATATCGTCGGATATTGCATCCGCATCAATCCATGAGATAGGTCCAAGTGTTTCATTAAATCCATATTGTGCTATCATATCATAAGCGATACTATAGACGGCTTGAAGGTCACCTGAAGCACCAGATGTTATTTTCATTGTTCCAAAAACAATGGATTCTGAAATGCGTCCTCCGAGTGCGACCATAATTTGTGATTCAAGGTATTCTCGTGTAACGAGGGATAAATCGATTTGGTCGTCGGTTGGTTCAAAATAGGTTGCACCACCTGTGTCACCCCGTGGAATAATAGAAACTTTACGTACAATATCATAATCTTTTAGTAAGAGTCCGGTTAATGCGTGTCCTGCTTCGTGATATGCAAGAATAGATTTCTTTTCATCCGTGATGAGGAGTGTTTTTCTTGCTTCGCCCAACATTGATTTTTCAAGGGATTGTTCAAAATGATAGTTATTAATAATTTTAGAATTATCGCGTGCAGCATAAATTGCGGCTTCATTACAAATATTCATAATATCTGCACCGGATAAACCTACAGTACGTCTTGCGAATGAATCAATGGATACATCTTTATCAATTGGTTTATCCCGAATATGAATAGCGAAGATTTCTTTGCGACTTGCCAAGTCTGGAAGATTGACGGATATAATTCTATCAAATCTCCCTGGGCGTAATAGAGCGTCGTCAAGAATATCTGGACGATTTGTTGCAGCGATTACGATGATACCAGTATTTGTTTCAAATCCGTCCATAAGTGTTAGGAGTTGGTTAATGGTTTGGTCTCGTTCATCATTTGTACCAGCGAGTCCTCTTTGTTTTCCGATAGTATCAATTTCATCAATAAATATAATACAAGGGGTTTTACTCTGAGCCTTTTTAAATAGGTCACGAATACGTGATGCGCCAATTCCCACAAACATTTCAATAAAATCCGACCCACTGCACGAGATGAATGGTACATTTGCTTCTCCTGCAACTGCACGAGCCAATAGGGTTTTTGAACATCCGGGTGGTCCATATAGAAGAACACCCTTAGGAATTTTAGCACCAACTGCTGTATAATTCTCAGGATATTCAAGAAAAGCCACAATTTCTTTGAGACTTTCTTTTGCTTCGGATGAACCACCGACATCATCAAATTTAGTATCTGGAGTTTTTTGTTCTGACTTATCAAATAATCCAAACATCCGAATATTAGTGGTTGAACTACGAATGAGTGTAACACCCATTAATACGACAAATATAATGAATAACGATTCGCCTATTAGTACGATTGTTTCATTGATATTTGTTTTATCTTGAATTTTTACAGAAATATTTTGTTCCATTAAAAGTGCGAGTGTATCATATTTATTGGGAAGGATTACATACTCTTGTTTATTATCAATAGTATTTGCAATTAATTGAGATTGGTCTGCATATAGCACCACATTTTTAATTTCGTGTTTATTGAGTTGTTTGATAAAATCTGTATAAGTCTCTTCTATACGAACGACAGGTGCTTTTGGAAGTTCAATCGGTGCTTTAAAAGAAGGCATGACATATTCGTGGGGAAATGCTCTTCTAATTAAATTTGTAAATCGCATTACTTTACATTATAAACGATAGTTTTATATGGGTTTATTTAATTAAAAAATTGATTTTCCCAACTCAATTAAAAAATTGATTTTAAACCTTTATATAATATATAAATTATGACGGTATATATTTTATTTGAACACAGTATACCTTATGGAATAATGAATATTGTACGGTATTTACGGGAAAGAGGTGTTAATTTAGAGCCACGTATTTTAGTGGATAGAGAATTTCCTATATCTTTACAATTACCATCCATCTATGATGAAACATTAAAACTATGGTTTGTTGGTAAATCAGAATGCATTAGATATATGGAGGAAAGGTCACACGTATCAAATCTTGAAAAATTATTAGAAAGGTAGTGCGAACGATAGAGAACACTTTATAGTGCGAACGATAGATAGTATTGTGTATAAAATAACTCGTTATAATAGTAATTGATTATGGGTCGTATCTTACTTCTCGGTCATGGAGACACATATGATTTCAATGAGGAATCATATTTCGTCGGTAAAAATAAGGTCACGCCTATTGTGTGTAAAACTGCAGGTGTTCCGTTAAATCTTGCAACGTTGTGGCGATGTGATACTCTTGACATTTTGGCAAGCGTTAAACCTACCATCATTCAAGACTTTACAAAGACAATGACATCGAAACACTATGATGGTATGTATTCTATCATAACTACAATGTGTGTCGGGTGGGGACTGTTTGTTCGTTCAAATGGCACGCTTCGCAAAACAGCATGGTCAAATACGGCACGATTGCTTCAAGCCGAAGGGTATTTAATTATCGTAACCCCACCGACCCACATTCAAACACCTTCGCCCTTTCGTAAACTTTCGAAAGATGCAAAAAATCAGTTGTTGATGAAGTGGAATGCACGCAAAACACTCCGAGAGGAATGGGACAATTTGTCTATTTATGTCAAGGTACATATGGATTGAGATTAACAATACTCTCTACAGTTCGTCTCTACGATACTCTCTACAGTTCGTCTCTACGATACTCGTTAATCAATATCCGCACCAGTTGGTGGTGCACCTGCAGCATCAGGAGCTGTTCCATATACTTGAGACATAATTGGCATTAGTACAGCTTCAATTTCTTTTTGTTTTCCTTCAAACTCTTCAGTTGAAGCAGTTTCATTTTGTTCCATCCACTTAATACCCTCATCAATGATGGGTTCAGCTTCAACCCATGCTTTCTTAGCAGCATCTGTATCTCCCTTCTTTAGGTTATTACGCATATTATATAGATAATTCTCAAGACTATTCTTAGCATCAACACGCTTCTTTAGTTTTTCATCATCTTCTTTATGACGTTCTGCCATTTGTACCATTTCTTCAATTTGTTCTTTGCTTAGACGACCTTTATCATTGCTAATAGTAATCTTATTTGTTTTACCCGAACCCTTTTCAAGTGCAGATACATTTAGAATACCATTGGCATCCAGATCCAGACTTACTTCAATTTGAGGAACACCACGAGGAGCTGGAGGAATACCCGATAGTTCAAATGTTCCAAGAAGACTGTTGTCCTTTGTAAAGGCACGTTCACCTTCGTAAATCTTAATGGTTACAGCTGGTTGGTTATCATCATATGTAGAGAATGTTTGTGTACGTTTTGTAGGGATTGTTGTATTGCGTTCAATAATTTTAGTCATAACACCACCTGCCGTTTCAATACCAAGGGATAGTGGTGTTACATCAAGTAGTAGTAGCTCTTTGGTAGACTCATTACCTTGACCTGTTAGAATGGCTGCTTGAACTGCTGCACCGTATGCAACGCATTCATCTGGATTTAGAGATTTGTTTAGTTCCTTACCGTGGAAAAAATCAGAGAGTAGTTGCTGGATTTTAGGAATGCGTGAAGAACCACCCACAAGTACAATATCATGAATATCACTTTTGTCCATTTTAGCATCTTTCATTACTTGTTCAACTGGAGTCATCGTACGTTTGAAGATATCTCCACATAGTTCTTCAAAACGAGCACGAGTAATAGATGTAGTGAAATCAATGCCCTCATATAGACTATCAAGTTCTACACTTGTGGTGGTACTTGTAGATAGAGTACGTTTAGCACGTTCTGCTTGAATTTTTAGACGTTTTACTGCACGAGGATTATCAAGAAGGTCTTTCTTATTTTTACGTTTGAATTCTTGAGCCAGATGTTCTACAAGTCTGTTATCAAAATCCTCACCACCTAAGAATGCATCACCTGCTGTGGCTTTAACTTCAATAATACCACCATCAATCGTTAGAAGACTTACATCGTGTGTGCCACCTCCACAATCAAAAATTAATACATTACGTTCCTTGCCATCCGATTGTTTATCAAGACCATATGCGACTGCTGCAGCCGTTGGCTCATTGATAATACGTAGTACTTCAAGACCAGCAATCGCAGCTGCATCCTTGGTGGCTTGACGTTGGGAATCAGTGAAATAAGCAGGAACAGTAATAACGGCTTTTGCTACTTTGTGACCGAGATATGTTTCAGCAGTTTCCTTCATATGTTGAAGAACCATGGCTGAGATTTGTTCGGGATAGAATTTTTCAAGAGTTCCTTTAAAATCGGCTTCAATTTGAGGACGACCATTGCCATCTTTAACTACAGAGTAAGACCATAGTTTCATATTTTTTTGAATAGCTGAATCATCATATTTACGACCAATGAGACGTTTGGCATCATAAATAGTATTTTTGGGATTCATTGCTGCTTGATTTTTAGCAGCATCACCTACGAGGCGTTCTTCAAGATTAAACGCTACATAAGAAGGAGTTGTACGGTTGCCTTGTGCGTTGGCAATAATCTCAACACGACCATTTTGCCAAACACCTACGCAACTCATACAAGTTCCGAGGTCAATACCAATCGCGATGTTCTCGTTTGTAGACATAACTTAAACTATTAATGCAAGAAAGTTTTAAATACTTTTTTTAAAAATAAATTAATATTTATTGATATACATCTAATGCTTGTAATTCAATAAAACTTATATTAATCGTTCCACCTCCTGCTGCACCTGATGGAACCCATATTTGCATAAATCCGTGTGATGCATTTATATTATTTACGCTATAATTTGAATAATAGTCTCTTGTTTCTCCGCTTACTCCTCCATAAGTTGGACCTAATGCATAATCATTATATAAACTATTATTAACGTTTGAAACAATTCTAATATACCAATTATAACCATTTGTTATTCCATCACTATATACTGCATATACTCGGAAATAACGTACTGCACCTGATGCGACAGGAACTTGGTCGACTGCATATACATATACACCATATATCATAGAATTTATAGTTAAAGGTGTAGATGTTAAATTGTAAACTTGACCACCTGATATATTTCTTATAAATAGTGGTCGTCTATGAACAACTTTAATTTCACCAGATTGTCTTAACCTTCCAGTTATTAATATATTTCCAATTATATGCAATGTATCTTGTGGATTTGTCGTCCCAATACCCACATTACCACTTGCTATAACACGCAACCGCTCCACACCGCCTGTCACAAGTCCAATCATATCTGCTGCTGGACGATACATCCCTGTATTTAGGTCACCATCCCACGAATAAGAGGGAGTGGTTACTAAATCAGTTGATAGTCCTAAGAATTGAGTGCCAACATCTATGCTACCTGTGGATAGAATATTGCCAACTACGTGCAATGTTTGTAATGGAGTAGCTGTACCAATCCCCACATTACCACCATCTGCAATACGAAGTGCTGGAATGGTTGTGCTAACATCATTATCATAGAAATCAGCAATTGGATAATTTGCACCAACACCTTTTTGGCTAACCTTTAATGCAGGTCCTAATCCACTTAAATTATTAATAATCACATTACTGCTATTGTATTCAATATTATTAACAATTTGATTATTTACAATATTACTTCCAGAAACGGTTAAATTTCCGGAAATAAGGACATTGCCTTGAACTATCAAACTACTACTTGTACTTACATTACTTGTATTTCCTATTATATTTACATTACTGGTTGTAACACTTCCAGTTGTAATAGATATTGCACTCTTACCCAAGTAGGAACGAATCAATGGAATCGTTGACATTGTATTTATTAACATAAATAAAAAATAAACTCTCTTCTAAACTTGATACTTAAATGATGTTATAATTGAATTTTTCAATATAACCATCTACGACTAAATTCTAAAATAAGGCATATACTGCAAAATTAAATGTATAATATGTATTTACGGCATATTGTGTTTGTTGTTGATATATTAATGTAGTTCCAGAAAACCTAAACGCACAAAGTGATGCATAAAGAGATATTATTATCCCTGTAATAGGTATAACATATGCTGCAGCTGAAAATGTTCCACCAGATTTTTGAACTGTATATACAAAATACATACTTGCTGTCCCATTTGGACCATTCCATATATTATTTGAAAATGCATCATTATTATACCACATCGGTACAGATGCAGTTTGTGTTATAACAGGTAAATATGATGTTGCAAGAATCGTTCCACTTGCGATTACATCACCATTTACAGACCTTCCAACTGATGCGGTAATACCATTCCACATACGATAGATATTTGCGGAAGTGCCGACAACATCTGCATCATTTACATCTTTGATAGCAAACGTGGATGTAGAACCTACATCTCCTAACGTAGTTGCTACTAAATATGGAGTAACCTCACCAGAGCTGGTTAAAGATGTATATGTTTGACCTCCTCTTAAATATACGACAATATCCAAATAACTTAATCCTCCTTTATATATTCCTAAAATAGAACGTTCACCTGTATCGTAAATATAATGGTGTAAATCATAAATACCTCCTGATGGGTTACCTGCATATACTTGGTCACTCCATCCTCCACCTACTGCCATCGCCGTAATAGATTGATTGTTGTATGCACTTGAGCTGCCTTGAGATGGCATTTCAATGCTAAAATAATGCTTAAACATACTTGGTGCATTTCTAAATGCAACGGGATAGAAACGTGTCGTTAATCCAGAGGTTAGATTAATCGTTACGGTTCGTGAAACCCCAGTTGCATTTATGCTTCCTGTGACAATGGCATTACCTTGGACGTGAAGATTTGCTTGTGGATTTGTTGTTCCAATACCTACATTGCCACCATCTGCTATTCGTAAGGCTGGAACTGTGGTGCTAACATCATTATCATAGAAATCAGCAATTGGATAGTTTGTACCTGAACCTGTTTGACTAACCTTTAATGCAGGACCTGTTCCACTGATATTATTAATAATTACATTACTGCTATTGTACTCAATTGCATTGATGTAATTCGTATTTGTAATATTTGACCCTTGGACTGTCAAGTTTCCTGTTATTAAAGCATTACCTTGGACGTGAAGAGTTGCTTGGGGTAATGCTGTACCAATGCCAACGTTGCTTGAAACAATCAATGAATCCGTAGGAACATTACTGTTAGCAAAGGCTGAACCGATACAACAATTATTGACTAAATGCAAACTTGCCTTTGGTACAGGTATTCCAATTCCTGCATTTCCATAGTTATAATAAATATTTTTTTGATTGGATGAAACCTCCAATTGATTCCAATATTGTGGTGTACTCTTAGCACCACTGGATACGCGGATATAATACCCTTTTGATGCCATTATTAATATGATTGAAATTAAAACAAAAAATAAATTAAAACAAAAATAAATTATCATTTACATTAGTCCTTGCGAGGCTCGAACTCGCGACCCCGAGATTAGAAGTCTCGTGCTCTATCCAACTGAGCTAAAGGACCACTCTCATTAGGATTGATTTAAATCCTAAGATATAATATACTCTTTTCCTTAAATAATGATAAATATTAAGCATCAATTGCGATATCTCTTACCATTTCGTGAAACCACTTTTCTTTTAGAATGCCAGCATGCTCCATCAGTGAATTACTATATGTAGTAATATTCTCTTTATTATAAATATCATTGATTGCATATAAACTTTGAACAGGTACAGTGGAATCACCATCTGTATATTCTGTAAAATATGGAAGCATATCCAATGACTTTGATTGGTATGAAAGTTCAGTTATTTGGTCTTTCCCCATTATTGCGTGAATTGGAATATTGAATTCTTTTGAACGCTCCCTAATATTTTTTATCATTTGTGGCATAAATGTACTCCATAATTCAAACGGCAATGTATTTATTTTATTATAATTATCAATCGTAATTTCCCTATTATCATCTGTTGTATAAAATACATCCTTCTTACTAAATCCAAACTCATTTGGTAAGCACATAATTATTCCAGAATTACGCATCAATTCTTCTTTAAAAGCCTCTTGAAACATAGGTAAATAATATGAACCAGATGTAACTACTTTTAATGTAAATGGAGAACCACCATAAGGCACGTTAACACTTACAATAGAATGTATAAATTCATTCGCCCAATGAACATCACAATTCTCAACCAAATAAAGTAATATTAATAGTCCACCTAAACTATGTGCTACAATCACGGCAGGTCGTTTTGTTTTTTGTTTTGCCTTAATTAATAGTTTCGTAATATCTTTATAAATGTTATTGCGGATAACAGGGTCTAACATTAGACGAAAATCATAAGGAAGTCCTAATAGATTCTTTTCATCTACCCAACCGTTACATTCTAAATGATTGCATAATGAATTAAAATATTTATAATGAAATAATTTATCCAATGTGTTTTGATAATTTGAATGTAATAAATCAAACTCTGGAACTAAATTTCTGACTCCTTTAGTGCTTCCTATACGGTATGGTTCAATATCTAAATGATAATCTTTGAAACCTTGAATAATACCATTGACATCTCTATCAACCGTATAATACATATCCTTTTTCCATTGACGCATCCGTGCATTTGAAAATGGTTGAACGTTCAACCACCGATTATCAATCACATTACGATGAAGCACTTGTTTCGTAGGTGTAGTTTTATTTGTTAAAATACTTGCACTAAACCCCGGAATCAATATAATTGGGTGCATATTTTAAGATATTAAAGATAATACCCTTTAATCTAAGTATAGATTTGAGTATTATGGAAACGTACAATAGTTGTAATAAATTAGTTTTCCAAATCTCCGATATCGACCAAGTAAAACGATTCTTATCTCTTGGTTCTGAAGGTGGAAATTATTATGTAAGCGAACAAGACCTTACTAAAAAGACTATCAAATGCATTCAAAGAGTATTAAATACAGATGATAAAGAAATTCTTTTGCAACTTGTGAAAGAATATAGCGAAAACAATAAATGTAAAAAGCAAGAGCCACTTGTTTATCTATTAGCTTGTTGTGTTACCTATAAACAAAGATGTCAAACACTCCAACAATTTAGAAAAGAAGCCTATGCGTTAGTTCAAGTTGTTTGTAAAATACCGACGACCTTATTTATGTTTATTCATTATTGTAAGCATCTAAGTACTGAATATAATGGTAGTTCTGGTTGGAACAATCTCCATAAAAATGCTGTTTCAAAATGGTATAATAGCAAGGATATTAAATCATTAGCCTATCAAGTAACAAAATATAGAGAACGTCATTCCTATAAACATCGTGATATTCTTCGTCTTTGTCATATTATTGCGAGAACAGACGAACATCAACTATTATATAAATATATTGTGAAGTGTCTTGGCAAAGGAGAAGATTTTGCATCCACCATTACACTTGAGCCATCGTCATCGTCATCGCCCAATGAACTTTATACTTATCTAAAATCATTTGAAGAACTCAAGACTACGACAGATGTTGCGGTAGCTGTAAATCTTATTACCAATTATAAATTTTCAAGAGAGCATGTACCTACACCATTTCTAAATAGTGCAGATATTTGGAATGCACTTTTACCGAATATGCCAAATATCGCTTTACTGAGAACTCTAAATAAGATTACATTTTTAGGATTACTTGATGATAAAGAGAAATGCGATTATGTCATTGACCGTATCGTGAAAATGAAAGGGATTCATCCAATTCAAATGTTGATTTCAATGAAAACATATAGTGAAGGTTGTAGTGAACTCGGTAAATTAAAATGGAATCCAAATCAATTAATTATAGATGCATTAAATGCGGCTTTTTATAATTTATTTGAGGAAATTAAAGCGATTGATAAACGAGTATGTATTTGTTTAGATGTATCTGGTTCAATGTGTTCTAATATTATGAATAGTGCATTAAGTGCATCTGATGCAAGTTGTGCAATGTCAATGATTTTGAAAAAGGCAAATCCAACTTGTATGATTATGGGATTTTCAGATAAATTTATTCCACTTGATATTAGCAATGATAGAAGTTTTGATGATAATATGAATAACATTAGTAACCTTACATTTGGTAGTACGGATATTAGTTTACCATTTGAATGGGCGATTGATAATACTCTTGAAATTGATGCATTTATAGTGATTACAGATAATGAAACAAATCGTAATACAAGAACACCAATGGATGCATTAAGAGAATATCGTGAAAAGATGAATCTTCCAACTTGCAAATTAATTGTATTGGCAACATCTGTGACAGATTTTACGATTGCCGACCCAAATGATAAATATACCTTAGATATCGCTGGGTTTGATGCAGTTGTCCCAGATATCATTCAAGACTTTATCAGCGATGATTAATTGATAAAAACTATTTCCCAATAGCTTTAACAAAACTATTTAAGAATAAAATCTTATACTATATATGGGATACTCCGCTTCATTTAGTTTATCTTAAATTATAAAAAACTATATGTGTCACATTGAGTATCCTACAATACCATTATCACCTTATTGATGTTTAAAGTTAATGGGATGTTCCGATTCATTTAGTTTATCTGAGTTTATTATACTATTTGTACAACCTTGAACATACTATCAATCTTTTATTACACCGAAGATAATGGTTTATCAACAACATATATAACGATATTATGCAGTTGCATAATAGGGTATTGATAATTAAACCATTGCAATGTGTGGATATGCGCCTTAAAGAAGCGTCTATTTTTAAGTTTCAATGGTTTATTTATCCAATAGGGACGGGAAGTGGAGGATTACATATGAATATTTCAATGGTCAATACATCATTTTAAATATTCTTTTTATTTGTCCCAAAAGGATGTTTTTCTTTTGGAAGAGGATGATGATTTAGTTTTGATACGAATTGTTCGCAATTCCGTTGGTTTTTGAATTTCTGTTTCTTCGTTGAATGAGCCTTCTGGAATAAACGAATTTAGAAACTCCCACATATCCATTGTTTTTGCTGTATCATTCGCCAAATGCTTAGCATTCATAATATTGGGAAGCATTTGTTGTACTTGGGTAAATATATGCTCATCGTGTTCAGACCATAGACTTATATTTTCTTGTGAGGATATAAGTCCAAATGCATTCATCCATAAAAGACCATTTTGGTCTTTTCCTTTTTTCCATTCGTATAGAAAACGCCTTGTTTTAATACGTTTATCTTGTTTATAATAACAATCACAAGCATCCCAAAGAAATTCATCTAAATTTGTATAAGTTCCCAATGTACTTTTACGGCGACTTAAATATTCCATCAATAATCTACAATCCGCATAACGTTTACTTCCAACCAAATATGAAATTAATCCACAGGCTTTTAATACATTATCGTGGTCATCTGTATCGTTATTTGACAAAATGTTATGGAAACGTTCCCATCCACTTGGTGTCATCTTTACATTAAGAGATAGCAATGGGGTTATCTTTGATTTCAATGTTGCAAAATTAGTTAGAGGTTCTGGGAGTGTCTTACAATTTACTTTTTGATAAAAAAGAACCCATTTTGTTATATGAACGCCAATGGTTTCCTTTGATGTTTCATTTGTTTCTATCAATTTTGCAAGTTCATCTATAAGCGAATCCCATAAAACCCGATGATATATTTCCGGTTCTTTTAAGATAGTTCCAAAGAATGAACTCACTTGTATACATTCTTGCCATATTTCTTGAATATCTTTTAGTTGGATAAGATATTGTAATGCTTCTTCGCCCTTTCCATTGATAATATGGGTATGAAGCATCTTTGCTTTTACATACGGTTTTGTATGAAGTATGATAAGCGCGATTTTAATACATTTTAAGATTAGAGGATGATGCATAATAATACTTGGTTGGCATTGATTGGTTTCGGTATAATTGTTCCAACATTACTATCACGTTTTCCAGAAACTATTCACGAGGGTGCATTATGGGTTGGTACTATATTATTAGTACTTGGTTATGGCGCATTGCTTGTATATACAATTCAAAAAATGACAACGAAAGAAGAAGCTAATAAAAATATTAGAACACTCGGTCATGCTTCATTGGCTGTATTCTTCTTAGCATCTGTATTTATTCCTATTACATTTCATTACTCATATTATGATTTATTTGCAATTGTAGGTCACAGTTTTTTCATAATAGCAACTTATATTAAAGATGCATACTTGATGCAAATTGCAATTGTAGCATTAATACTACATTATACACTTGGTTCTATACGCAAAATATCATCAACCGAATGGATTGATAAATTCCAATTAGTTGCTCGTATTGCACTTGTATTATATTACACAACTTCTATAAAGGAGTATACTCACATTGTTTAATAAATTAAGCTGTCCCACTTAATTAATAAATAAAGCTGTCCTATATATTAAATGTTGCGCTTAATTTCACGTGGACCGGTTCAACGAACTTTAGTTAGATTTACTATACCAAGAATATCACACTCTCGTCAAAAATTAGTTATTCGTTCAGATTGGAAACAATCATTAACGACTACAAGCTACTATTTAGGACAAAGTGTTATATTATTTGTATGGTTTTATAGTGGTCTTCAATGGCTTCATTACCGCAAAGAACGTAAAAAAATGGAAGATGATGAGAGTAATCAATAATTTGAGTACGGTTAGTAATCAATAATTTGAGTACGGTTAGTAGTTACATTTGCCATCAACTGTATATACCGCCAATACAGCAATAACTGTACCCGTTGTAATAGGTACATAAGAATTGCTATATACTGTAACTTCAATTCTATCTAACCGACGTTGGATTGGTTTAAAAATATAGGTATATGGGTCTTCAAATATATTTTCTTTTGGAATAGGCAATACATCTACTCCATTGATTAAACGATGAAATATATTTATATCATTATTAAATAAACTTACTGGCGTAGTTGGGACTATATTAGAAGAACCATTAACTACAACAGTACGTGTATTATAACCGAATGAATTTCCAGAATTTGTTGTTATGATATTACGATAATTGTTTATATTAAGTAAAGCCCCTTGAGTTGCTTGAAGGGGAATAGTAATGCCATTTAATGTAATTGTTTGACCTGTATTACTTGTATTATAGTATTCCATACGAATTGGACGTATAGCTACGATATTCTGTAATGTTTCTTGAAGATGTAATACAAATGAATTGGTAGATGCATTGATTGGAACATCAGCTGTATTCAATAAAATATTAGTCACTTTTAATTTTTCTGTAGGACACTTCTCATATTGTTTGTTATCCAATACATAGTTCATTTACTTTAAGGGTGTAAAAGTTTTTAAGCAATTCTACGACAGGCTTCAAATAATAATAATTATTCTACGAACCTCAAATAATAATAATTATTCTACGACACATATATAGATAAATGAAATCTTCCCGTAGAAGTAAGAAAGAAAAGGGTATATTATATGGTGAGGGTTCATTTGGTTGTGTATTTACACCATCTCCTAAATGCGAAGGTAATGAAACTTTCTTTACAAATAAAAAAATAGAAACTGCCGAAGTTGCAAAATTATTTGTTAAGAAAGAAGACTATGAATTGGAAAAAGATGCCTCTCTTATTATGGCAAATATTGATAAAAAAGGAAAAACACTTATGTATCCAAACTCTGGATGTACAACAACTTATAAAAAGGTATTTAAAGTTCCTGTTGCAAAAGGTTGCGATGAACTCTCTCATCTTAAAATGATTTACGGCGAAAATGCCGAAGTATATATGATGAAAATGCCCTATGGTGGTATACCATTAGACAAATATGTACGCGATAATGAAATGAATGTTAAACAATTCCTTAAAGCAATGTTACCTGTTTATGAAGGTATTAGTAAAATTCGTCGTGCAAAATACTGTCATCAAGATATTAAATCTTCAAATGTACTTATGCGCACAGACGGACAATATAAAGACCAAGCATGGATTATTGATTATAGTTTAATTGAACCTCTTAACAAAGTATATAATCACGAGAACCGTAGAAGACTACGTCATACATATTTCCCCTACCCTCCTGAATATAAACTATATACTTGGTTGAAAGAACCTAAAAATATTCAAATTCCTGCAACACGCGAAGATTGTGTTCCTTTTGAAAAAGTATTGGAAAATATATTTCATTTTGGAAACACAGAAGGTACAAACTATTTCAAATTTCACGACCGCGTACTGTCACACGCACAAATATTAGAAATATATTATACTATGGTAAATATTAAGAATAATAAATATTTAACAGAATGGCTCACAGAACAATCCGCACCTAAAGTTGATATATATGGTACTGGAATGGTTCACGTTGAATTGGATAAATTACTTTCTCGGGAGGGATTATCAGATGCTTATCTTAAAAAATATAATACATTTATTGCAAAATGTACTCACCCTGATTTCCGTAAAAGGTATACAGCACAAGGTGCTTATACTGCTGCAAAGAAACTTGCTGTATAATTTTTATTCATATGCGATTTTTAGGATATGTATCAATCGGTTTTTTTAGCAATTCTTTATATCATATATGGTGTTATTAAAATTGGTGTTGGTATATCTATTATGATTCTTCCAATCAGTATTATACAGCAAATACCTATATTAAAAACATTAGCCAAGGAAGCAGAAGATAAAACCATAGCAGGTCGTGTTTATGAATATGTATTACTTGTGTTCGGTATTTATACAATTCTTCACGGCTTTTCAATATTACATTATTTAACAGATGAATTAGAAGACCTATATGAACAAAAATGGTTTCATTATATTGTATTTATTACATTAGGTCTAATCTTAACCATCTTCTATGGTTTAATCATTTATACAGATATACCAATTCCTAAAAATAATGACTATATTCCAAGTTATAGATTATTTGGATTTTATGGAGGTCTCATATTCTTAGCTATACCTATCTTGTGGGAACTAATGGAATATATATTGCCTTGGTTTGACCGTTTATCTGTTATCACAAAGTCATTTGTATTGGCAGGTATAACAATTGTTGCAATAATTATAATTGATATATTATATAAATTTTTAAAAAAGAAAAACATAAAGCCACATCAATTTGTATATGAACAAGTACAACAACGTATTATCCATTAAACATAACAATATTTATTTTTCAATAAACATAACAATATTTATTTTTCAATAAACATAACAATATTTATTTTCCATACGTCAACACAACATATCCAAGTTGAGCACATCCATGTACTACACCGTGCCATTTAAAGCATAAACGATTATCACACGTACTTTTAAAATAATATATAAATAATCCAATTAGACCAAAGCCTGTTGATATGATTCCTACTTTAGTTGGATGTCGTACATTATCTATTACATTTTTTGTTAAATAAAAGAAACTTGTTGTATGTGCTACAACTACATCAATTGGATAACAAAATGCATTATGCATTGCAAGTACTCTATCTGTTTCACTAATAAATTGATAGCTACTATGATAACCTAAACTTGTTAATGTAAGAAGAGCACACGTATATTGTATATCTCGTCTATTTCTCCTCCACGCAAACCAAGTTGGAATTAAAAATAAGGCACTCGTCCAAATTAATAACATATCCTCATTACTATTTCATAAGCAAAAAATCTTTAAGCCATTACCATTAACTTAAATAAATTTAAGCCATTAAATGCCGATTCACATAATAACGTCTTCCTTTCTTCATTAGTTTGTCAATATGAGAGCCTCCGTCTTGGGTTTCATCAATTGTATATTTTATATTTGGAATTTCTTCTACAGGTATAGACCATGTTGTACCAAAAATCTCTCTATTTATATTTAATGTATGTTTATACCGTTCTGGAAGTTCTTTATTTAATATTGATGTGATTTTAATAATATTAGATGGAGTCCACCATAATGGATTTGATGACTCTGAAGATAATAATCCTTTAATATAGCTTTGTATTTTTACATCTCTTATATATTTAATCAATAGCTTAGTTCCTTGTATTGGTATTGCATTTAGATATTCTTCATACCAACCCAATCGTCCTTCAAGCAATCTACGTGATGTTATTAATGGTTTTTCCATTGCAGATATATCAATATGGGTTTCATCTTGAAGTTGAAATTCTTTAATATATGGATATTTCATTTTTGCATAATGAAGTGCAATCTGTATCATAATAACTGTTCCATTCTTTTTATCCAATAATTTCTCATTAACAGAACACGTTTGATAATAATTAAGTGATTGAATACTTGCTGAACTATCTGGATAATTTGGAATAAATAATTGAACACAAGGGAAAGGTTGTTTTACTTTAGATACAATTGTAATTACATTCATATCGTCATAATCATATTCTTTCAAATAAAATACATACAGATGATAATCAATTAACATAACATTAACTAACGTTAATTTATTATTAACATAAAATAACATTATCTTCCTATTAAATGCCGATTCACATAATAATGTCTTCCTTTCTTCATTAGTTTGTCAATATGAGAGCCTCCATCTTGTGTTTCATCAATCGTATATTTTATGTTTGGAATTTCTTCCACAGGTATAGACCAAGTTGTACCAAAAATATAAGGTGTTATTCTATCTATTTCAAATTGTTTTGTAATTTTAACAATATTAGATGGAGTCCACCATAATGGATTTGATGATTCAGGAGGTAATAATACATCTATTGTTTTTCTAACAGATTCTTTATGTAAGTAATTAATTAATTTTACAGTATTTTGAATAGGTTTTGCATTTAAATATTCTTCATACCAACCCAATCGTCCTTGAAGCAATCTACGAGATGTTATTAATGGTTTTTCTAATGCAGATATATCAATATGAGTTTCATCTTGAAGCTGAAATTCTTTAATATATTTATATTTTGTTTTTGCATAATGAAGTGCAATCTGTATCATAATAATTGTTCCATTCTTTTTATCCAATGATTTCTCATTGATAGAACACGTTTGATAATAATTAAGAGCATATAAATCAGCAATTGTATTTGGATATAATGGTATTGATAAACTAACACAAGGAAAAGGTTGTTTTATTTTTGATACAATCTTAATAATTGTACCATCTTCATCTGATATTTCTTTCAAATAAAAGACATAAGGAGGATAATCAATTAACATTACAATAACTTACGTTATTTTATTAACATAACTTACGTTATTTTATTAACGTTATCTTCCTATTAAATGCCGATTCACATAATAGTGTCTTCCTTTCTTCATTAGTTTATTAATATGACCTCCACCATCTTGTGTTTCATCAAGTGTATATTTTACATTTGGAATTTCTTCAACTGGTATAGACCAAGTCGTGTGTAAAATATAAGGACTAATATTCTTTTTATCGACTTTATCTGTTAACTTAATAATATTTGTAGGAGTCCACCATAATGGATTTGATGATTCTTTTGGAAGAAATTCTTTAATACGTTCTTGTATAGTTTCAGAACGAAGATATTTTACTAATTTAATAGTTTTACACATTGGTTTTGCATTTACATATTCTTCATACCAACCCAATCGCCCTTCCAATAATCTCCTTGATGTTATCAATGGTTTTTCCATTGCAGAAATATCAATAAATGTATTATCCTGTAATTCAAAATGAGTTATATACTTATATTTATTAATAGCATACGAAATAGCAATTTGTAACATAATAGCAGTTCCATTCTTCCTATCTAATGATTTTTCATTTATAGAACACGATTTATAATAATTCAACATTTGTAATATAGCACTTGTATCTGGTAATAAAGATACAGAAATATCAATACAAGGATACGGTTGTCTTACTTTAGAAGCTATTTGAATGTTTATACTATCATATTCATTTATTTCTTTCAAATAAAATACATACGGAGGATAATCAATTAACATTACAATAACTTACGTTATTTTATTAACATTACAATGGTTCTTTAAGCAATAAGGAACAATGATGACCTCTTGTTTCAAATCCATTCGCTTTATAAAATTGTAATACTTCTCCAGCACAATCTAATATAACTTTATAACATCCTCTATTTTTTGCTTCTTGAATGACATATTGAAGTAACTTAGAACCAATCCCTTTATGTCTATATGTTTTATCCGTACATACATCTTCTATATGTGCCACATAACATCCATTAAATATAAACTTTTGTTCCAATATAACTGAAATAGTACCTATCAATTCTTCATTATCTTCCATCACATAAATATCCGAAATCATTGAACTATATATTTCTTTATACTTCTCTTCACTAATATCTGTTTCACGAAACTGTGAAATTAATTTATAATAAGCATCATAATCATTAATACTCAATTTACGAATATGCATATAAAAAATATATCCTAAATATCTTTAAGCTTTTACATATAGTATAATTAAGTTATTTATATAATCAATGTTTTCATTTGTTAATAATAAATGTGTTGGTAAGAATAAACCATTGTTCGCAATTACCTCTGTATTTGTCATTGCAATATTTTCGCCCAAATAAGCACCCGTTGAATATACTGCCGGATAACTAACGCGTGTCTGAACATCATGTTGTTGTAAGAACTTTTGTAACTTATCTCTATTTTCTATTTCTATTGTTATAAACCAAGGAAACCATTCATCATTTGGTGCTGCCTTCATATAGTGTGATAATTTACTATAATACCTATCGTAAATTTCTCGTAAACGTTGTCTTCTTTGTGGTACTTTCTTTATTTGTTCCAATCCTATGACTGCTTGTAAATCCGTAAATTTCAGATTAAGACCAAATGTATTATAAACTTCTATGCCTCCTCTATCACGTCCAAAATTCTTTAAACTATGTATCTTGTTTGCAAGTTCATAATTATCTGTAATTACAACACCACCTTGTCCTGTACTAATTATCTTTGGTGTACTTAATGAAAAACATCCTATATCCCCAAATGTTCCAAAAGAACGTCCTTTGTAAGAAGCTCCAACAGATTGTGCTGCATCTTCAATCAACCAAATATTCCGTTCCTTGCAAAACGCTGCTAATTCCTCTAAACGAATTGCATAATTATTTAATGATACGTGAATAATGGCTTTGGTTAAAGGTGTAATAGCATCCTGTATCATATTAATATCCAACGTATAAGTCTCTGGATGAACATCTACAAATATGGGTTTTGCACCCAATACTTTAATCGCATTTGCTGTTGCAACCATTGTATAGGATGGAACAATAACTTCATCATTTGTTTTAATATCACACGCTAATAAAGCCAACATAATTGCACTTGTACCACTGGTTGTCATATTAACAAAATGTGCCTTTGTTAAATCCGAAAATGCCATTTCAAGTTTTAGTGTCTGACGAAATTCAGTAATAAAAGGGTCATCTGTATTCATATAATTACATACCGCCTGTTTTTCTTCATTTTCAAATAGAGGTCTGGATTGAACGATTGTTTCTTTATTATAATACCATTGCATCATTTGATATAATGAAGCCTCCTTTGAAACAATTTGATAATAACCACCTATTATCATTTTAATAGGTTTCCTAATTTTTTCAACATCCCTTGGGTTTGTTGTAGTTATATTGTAATTCATTATATAGTTGTAATAATCCTTTGGTGTAATTACCCTGAAATCAAATGAAACCCTAATATATCCTTCTTTATTTGATTCATTATAATGAATACATTTATTACCATTAAAATACATTAAGTTACCATATTCCAAATTAAAACCAATATAATCGTGTGTATTGGGTTTTCTTTCAACAAACAATCGCGTTGTCTCCCTCATAGTTGTGATGGGTACTAAGAAATTACGTTCACCAATTGGATGGCAACCAATTTCATCGGAATCATAATGAGGAGGAATGGCAATATTATTTGGATACTGTAAACGAATGCTTGGATATGATTGATAAATTAAAAACGATTCTTCTGGAAAGAATTCTTTATAAATATCTTGAATTAATTTACAATAAATCTCTCTAAATTCAGAATCCGCTTTAATATGATGATAAAACAATTTGTGTAAATCGGATTCAAGGTTCTCAATAGGTGTATTATATTTCTTGTAATCTTCTGCAATAGATAGTAAATCTTCTATCGGCTTTTTATATATCTTTTCCAAGTATTGTTTAAATTTATAATTTTCAGTATCAAAACCATAAACAAAGTGATCGCCTTCTTGCTCCTTCAATTCAAACATTATATTAAATTGGTTATAATAGTGTTTAAATAATTATTAGTTAACACATTCGTAGTTTGAATAAAAATATTTAGAAGTAATTTCATCGTGCGATAGTCCCATATTTTTTAGTACATCATAATTTGCTTTTGAATATAATACTATTTTTTCTGGATGAGTTGCTAAGAATGCACCCCACCAACAAAATGTAGAAAATGATAATATATGATTTTTACATAATGACATTAACCATAAATCCATATAATCTACTTGTTCTGTTACAAATATGAAATTAACATTAAGATTAAAAGATTCTAAATCAATTCTTGCTTGAGATATATTATTTGAAAATACAAAATACACTTGATTTTCTTTTTTTAATTTTAAAATAGCATTTTTATAGTACTCCAATGGTGCACTATTTGCAAGTCTATAGTGTTCATTGGGATTACCATCGTATATACACATATGAATTGAAATCGTTTCAACATTTTCATTTAGAATCGGATATTTAGAATGTAATTCATATATAGCTTCTTCGTCAGGTGAAAACATAGTACGTATTTCATCTACACATTCATTAAAATAGCACGGTGATTCTAAATAACCATAAATTGGTGTAATATGATTATCAGATATAGGAGAATATAAGTTATTATCAACTCTTTTACTATTATTAGACACTTCTTCAATCATTTGTTGCATAGGTAATTCAATTGGTTCGTTTGGAATATTTCTATATAAACGTGTTCCGTGGTCGTAACCATAATTTATTAATAACTTTCGAGATAATTCGTGAACATATGGAAATACAACCTTTTTATTTAATGTTTTTCCAATACCAATTGTGGATGCAATTTGAAATAATACATTACCAATTCCAGTATTTGTTGCTGATAAGAAAGGTGATATTCTTGCAGTAATAAATGGTGTAAGCATTATATATATATAAACTATTTAAGCTTTATATTAGTGTTTTATTTAATGAAAGAAACAATACTTATTTTTGGAGGAACTGGATGTATGGGAAAATATATAATTGGAAAGAATATTGATAAATATAATATTATAAATTTTTCAAGAGATGAACATAAACAATGGAATTTAGACCAAGTACACGGTAAGAAAATAACTCATGTCATTGGAGATGCGTTTGACAAAGACCTTGTTAAACAAACATTACTAAGATATCTTCCTCATAGAATATATATAATTCACGCATTAAAACACGTAGACCGTTGTCAAGAAAATCTACATGCTTGTATTCAAACAAATATTCTTTCTACAAAAAATGTATTAGATATAATTGAAGAATTATATTCTAAACTAAAGGAAAGATTACAAACTGTTCTTTTCCTAAGTACAGATAAAGCAACATCACCAGTTAATGCTTATGGAATGTGTAAAGCTCTTTGTGAATTTTATTTAATGGAAAAGGCGAAATATTGTACTTCAAGTAAATTTTTAGTAGTACGTTATGGTAATGTAACAAGTAGTACTTCAAGCATAATTCCACTTTTACTTAATAATAAAGAACGTGTACTTTATTTAACGGATGAGAGAATGACACGTTTTTGGATGACAATTGATGAGGCATATCAATCAATTGAGTATGCAATTCAATATGGCAACACAGGTGAAATTATTATTCCAAAAATTCCAGCATTTTATATTAAAGACCTTATAGAAATTTTTGCAGAAGCAACAAATAAAACAGTTGAAATAATTGGTCTACGTCCAGGCGAAAGATTGTATGAAGTACTTATTAATGACACTCAATCTTTAAAAACAACAGAATCTGCAAATTATTATGCGATTACTGATAAAATTACAAATTCATCTCCATTCATTTATGATAGTAATCAATGTATTATGACTAAAGATGAATTATATCAACGAGTAAAAGAATATTTAATTTAACGTCCAAAATGATAACAATTGCAAGTATTATCAGAAACATATGATATATCATTTTCATCTTTTTTCCATTGCATATTTAATCCCCATTCTCCATAAATTGCAGTATTATAAATAGTCGTTAAATCTATTTTACCTGTGTATAAACATTGAATCGTAAATAGACTTTCTAATACCATACGGTCACGACGATCATTTAGTTTTTCTATAATATTCATTAAATTGGTTTTTTCTTGTAATTCTTCAATAAATTCCAAAGTAATAAAACTCATTATACCAAGACAAACCGTCCATTCTTGTTTATTTGAATAAATATTCATAAAATATTCATAAAATGGATGATTCACATCATATGTATTTTTAACAAAATCTATGATTTTATCGTCGTGTGTACGAATATTATTTATTATATTATATTCAGTTGGAGATTCTTCAATATTGGACCAATCACGAATATGATTATTTGCATATTTAACAAATCTAATTGGTTGTTCTGAATATAATAAATCAATTGGTTTTAAAATATGATATTTATCGTGGAGAATAAGAACCTTTTTAAAAGGCTTATAATTATTCATATAAATATATGGTGCAATTTCTGCTAACCCCTTTTTATCAGATAATGCAACTTTTACATTTGAATATGATTCTAATCTATTTTTAATTGGGATTGGCGAATAGTCATCAATTACAATAATTGGCACATTTGGATATAATTCAATAATATGTTCTATACCTTTTTTTAATACAATAAAAGTATTATCATTTATTTGATATGATATTATAATAATGCCAAATTCAGGAATAATTCTATTTTTTTTCATTTCATTAAAACAATATAGAATAGCATCTTTTGAATTAGGAACATCTGGAAATTTAGTAAGTAATTTAGAACAATCTAAATAATTGTTAGAACGTTCACTTGCTAAAAATGAATTTTGTTCTTCTATAGTTATGTTTTTCCATATATGAGATGGGTCAATTATTTTTTTATATATTTCCAATATTTCATTATGGTCTATTGGTTTAGGATGTGTAAGATGAATTTTACCAATATCTTTATCTTCAATCATTTTCACAAGGTATGGTAACATAATCGGTAAGATACAAATAGAATTTACAATAGAACAAATATTTTTATAAGAAATAATTTTAGTTAAAAAATTACGGGTATTCCAATCAGCTGTAATTGGCATTCTTAAACGAACATTTAATACATTTTTAAATTCTTTCATCAATCTATCCGTATAATTTTTAACAGTAGAGTAAGATGAACCATAAAAATTACCATTATCTTCTTCTAAAAATCCAGTACCACCAATTGTATGATTTTCGTCATAATGGAAAATACATCCAGTACCAATATAAGTTAAATGGATATTCATTTTATCACATACAATTGCTAATAATACTGGTGCATATAGATTATCACATACATTTTCTTTTAATTTACCCTTTTGTTCTAAATAATCAACGGTATTTATGATAGCTCCGTGTGTACGACCAATCGCACATATAATACGGTCAATTGGTTTATTTTCTTCAATAAATGATTCTACTGCAACTCTATTGTCACATCTTATAGAAGATGGACTTATGATAACTGAATGATTTGTTAAATATTTACGTATCTCCTGACTTACATAGCCATTACCAAAAATTAAAATTCGCATCTTTATTTTATTTCATACATATATCCTTATATATCTTAAAATGTATATAAAGCCATTCATAATTGTTATATCATAATGGCTTTATACATTAATCAAAGATATGTAGAATATTGTGTTAAACCAGGAAATATTAATGAACACTTACCTATTTTAAAACAATTCTCAACTGCGTGTGAAACAATTATTGAAATGGGTGTAAATACAATGGTATCTACTTGGGCATTTTTAAAAGGATTATCTGAGAATGGTGTCACAAATAAAAGATTAATATGTGTTGATATTAATACACCATATAATATTGATAATGTTATTGAATCTGTAAAAGAGGTGGGTATTAATATGGAATATATTAATCATAATAGTGCAACAATTGATATTCCAGAGACAGATTTACTTTTCATTGATACTTGGCATATATATGCTCATTTAAAAAAAGAATTAGAAACACATCATTCAAAAGTTCGCAAATATATTATTTTACACGATACAACGATTGACCGTACGGTCGGTGAATCAATTCGTCGTAGAATGGATACTAAAAAACAAAGCGAATATTATGGATATCCTGAAGAAGAAATTCGCCAAGGTTTAGGAAGGGCTGTTTCTGAATTTTTAATTAATCATTCTGAATGGAATGTACTTGTTATATATGAAAATAACAATGGATTAACTGTATTACAAAGATGTCATTCTTGAAATAATATAGTCGCGTAACCATTCATTATTTAAATATTCTTTAACAATATGTTTTTGTTTTTCCATACATTCATTATAATATTCGTCATTTGATTGAAGATATGTTACTTTTTGAATAAAATCCTCTTTTGATTCATATATTGTTTCTTTTAATGGAAATCCATCAAATGGAAATGTTATATTAGATATATCTTTATGTATAAATAATAACGTATTCATTGTAATTATCTCTATAAAACGTCTATTTGGATTACCCACACCTGGTAAATCTACTGCAAATTTATGCGAAGCTAATACATTTCTATATGTTTGATAAGATAAACCATTATAATGTTTAATATGTTCTGATATTTCATTATAATATTGTATGCGATTTGTATATTTTCCATAAATATCTCCATTTGGATCATGTATAAATAATGAACCCGCCCAAAAAACAGAATTTTCCGTTTTTGGATTATCTAAAGGACTATTTAATAATTCCCATAAACAACAAGGAAATCCAAATCCAATAAGTGGAAATGGAAATGTATTTGGATGATATGTCTTTAAAGAATTATAATTTCTTTTAAAACATATATCAAACTTAAAACCATTTATTATCTCAAATGGGTCATAATCATAATCATAATTATCAAATAGTATAACCTTTTTAAATTTATTATTGTGACTTATATCACGTACTTTTTGATAAACATCAAATACTGCTTCCTGCCATACATTATTATATGGTCTTTCTCTTGGAACACCATGTATTCCTGCAATTATAATTAAATAATCGTAATTTTTATCATTAATTAATGACCAATCTGTTTTATATGTAAATCCATAATGATTTTGATAAATAGACATATCTTTTATACAATCATCAAATGCAGTATTTGCAGGATGACCATAATAATCCGCTTCAGGAAAAAGAGATGTTATTCCAGGACAATGAATACTTGGATCTATAATAGCAATATTCATATATAATAAAAATAACTATATTCCTTAAATTCCAAAATAATTACAAGCATCTGTAAATGTATATGTCCACGGTCTTGAATTTTTCCTATCAGATAATATATCAAATCCAGCACCCATATCAATAACACTTACGCGAGTATATCGTTCTATTAAATCACCTATTAAAATACGTGTTGCAATACCTCCACTCATTAATATTAATGTATCCTCATTTTCTTGAATATACGAATAGAGTTTTTCACATATTATAGAATATTCATCATACCAATTACTAATTGGTAACTCAACGAAAATATCACATTTAAAAAATTCTATAAATGGTTTACTATATACATTTCCCATTAATATTTTCTTATGTGTTGTATTTTTCACACATCCAACTGTATTAAATAGTGTTCTATTATTGGTTTTTAATACAGTATCATGTATATTAAAAGAATGATAATCTACAAATGGAATTATAGAAATATCTAATGATTTATCAATACAATAATCACAATATATTTTACACATAAATGCAATATATTCTTCAGTTAACCATCTACCAATAAAAACATTGGAATCATTATTTGCTAATCTACATAATCTAATAAAAGACTTCCTCATATTTTCACCCATTTCAGGATAATATCTATTACCATCACAATTTATACCAATATTATTCATCATACATAATATTTCACCATCTCCAAAACGAGTAAAAATAAATCGTTCTTTTTTTTTAATCAATTCTCCAATTTTATAAGTTGTATCTGTTGTATGTATATTCGTATTTGATGGAATTCTAAAATCATAACCTAAACGACAATGATAGTCAACATATTCATTAAAATTCATTTAGTATATTTGTTAATTTAATCTTATATCATTTTAACGAGAAAAATGGTATCTTATCATCCACTCATCTTGGACTACACTAAAACCATCATCTGTAACCGCCCAATGCATTGGTGGTGTACCCCATTTTCCTAAACAACTACAATTCTCCATATTTAATTTACCAGTATAAAAACAAGCTATTGCAAATATACATTCCATTAGAACACGATGCATACGAGTTTTAATAAATGGAAACAAATCAATAATATTTGTTTTATCTTGTAATTCTTTTAAAAAATCATAAGTTATAACTGACTGAACACCAAAACAAATTAACCATTTTTCTTTTTGAGGATATATCTCTTTGAAATAATCATAAAATCTTATATTTGTAAACATTTTATTCGCAAAATCGTTTATCATTTCATCATATGTAATTATATTGTTTTTTTGTGAATACTCAGTTACTGGAATCGCAGTACGACCCCATTCTACTTTATTTGTATCAAATGATTTTATAAATTTAATAAAATTAATTGTTTCAATATTTGGTATTTCTTTACATAATATATTATTATCGTGAATAATAATTGCTCTGTCAAATGGTTTATTATGATATAAATAATAATAAGGAAGTAATTCTCCTAATCCCTTCTGATGTGACATAACAACTTTAACATACGAATATTCTTGTAATTTATATAATAATGGTTCTGGTGAAAAATCATCAATTACAATAATTGAATACGTAGGATATAATAAATGAGCATTATCTATCGTTTTTTTTAATACGGAAAATGTTAATTCGTTATTAATATGTGATGGAATTATAAATCCTGTTTCCATAATATATAAAATATTAAATTTAACTTTAAATAATAAACATTCATTATGGTTTAAAGATTGAGGAGTATATATATTTATGGAGATATTGAAATGTAATATATTTCAAGACATTCGTGGTATAATGCAATTCATTCCAGTGCACGATAAAATAGCTCAACAATTCTTATCAAAAAATCATAAAAATGTCATTCGGGGAATTCATACATCTCCCTATGGTAAATGGGTTACTTGTATTCAAGGTAGTTTCATAGACTATGTTATCAATTTTGAAACAATGACTTATGAAAAATATCATTTAGTTTATAATGACATTAACCATATTTATGTTCCACCAAATCATGGTCATTGTTTTTTATCATTAGAGGATGACAGTATTATGCTTTATCAATTGGAAGGAATTTTTGATAGCATAAATGATAAAAATTATCATTATCGTTGTCCATATATTAATTTAGATATTCCTTATGGTGAATATATTGTTCGGAT
>Ga0209230_10000033_pt1 | contig 50372 bp, 63 predicted proteins | sample LakOntMetagenome_FD_187467 | JGI IMG/M metagenome (GOLD analysis project Ga0209230, IMG submission 187467) | Freshwater and sediment microbial communities from Lake Ontario - Sta 18 epilimnion Metagenome (SPAdes) (version 2) | ecosystem: Environmental > Aquatic > Freshwater > Lentic | place... | reverse complement strand
AATAATAAAGTAAAAGTTGGTGATAAAGAATTAATAATAAACACCAAGATTGAAAGTTTTAAAGCTGTAAATAACTTTGCCGAAGTAGTTAATATACCATTAGCTTATTCAACTGATATAAAAGTTGGGGATATAGTTGTAATTCACCATAATGTTTTTAGGGTGTTTTATGATATAAGAGGAGTAAAAAAGAATAGTAGATCTTATTTTAAAGATGATTTATATTTTTGTGCTCTTGACCAAATTTATTTGTATAAAAATACAGGTAAATGGCAAACATTTGGTGACAGATGTTTTATTAAGCCTATTGAGAATAAAGACTATTTAAAGATCGATAAAGAGCAAAGGCTTATTGGTATATTAAAATACGGAAATGACTCTTTAAAAGCGCTCAAAATAGACGAGGGAGACCTTGTTGGATATGCTCCTTATGGAGAATATGATTTTGTCATTGATGGACAAAGATTATATTGTATGAAATCTAATGATATTGTAATTAAATATGGACATAAAGGAAACGAAGAAGAGTATAATCCAAAGTGGGTTCAAAGCGGTTCTTGAATTAATTAAGGTTGCTGAAGAAGCTATTTTAGATAATGGAGATGACGATCTAAGCGCAGACAAATTAAAGAATGCCGCAGCAACTAAAAAACTTGCGATCTTTGACGCCTTTGAAATACTTAATAGAATAGAGCTTGAAGAAAAAATGCTCGAAGATGAAGAAAAAGGACCAACCCAAGTAATATTTAAAGGTTTTGCAGAAGGGAGATCCAAATAATGTACGAGCAAGCACTATATAGAATATTACCTGACCACGTAAAATCGAATGTTATAAAGAAAACAAATCGATACAATAACTGGAAATATGGGTATAATAAAGACCATGATATGGTTGTTATTAGTAAGACTGGAAAGATTGGTGAAATATATGAAATCCAGAATTTAAAAATAGCATTACCATTAATAGAGAATACATACAAAAGAAAAGATAAGAAGGAGGAACAATACTGGCAGCAGTTAGAAGTCCCGAAAGAACTTGAAAAAATAAAAAACGTATTTGACTGGAACAAATATCCAGACACATTCAAAGAACGATGGTATGATTATATTGATGCCGAATTCAAGTACAGGGACGAAGGTTTCTCTTTTTATAACAATGGAACACCCACATATATAACTGGCACACACTATATGTACTTGCAATGGAGCAAGATTGATATAGGGGCACCAGATTTTAGAGAGTCTAATAGATTGTTCTTTTTGTTTTGGGAAGCATGTAAAGCCGATAGTCGATGCTACGGCATGTGCTATTTAAAGAATAGACGTTCCGGGTTCTCATTTATGTCGTCAGCTGAATTAGTTAACTTAGCAACTATGTCAAGTGATTCAAGATTTGGAATACTATCTAAATCAGGGGCTGATGCTAAAACAATGTTTACAGATAAAGTTGTACCTATATCATTAAACTATCCTTTCTTCTTTAAACCCATACAAGATGGTATGGATAGACCAAAGACAGAACTTGCATATAGAGTTCCTGCTTCTAAGTTTACAAGAAGAAAATTAGATAATAGTGAAATGTCTGAAGAAATTACAGGACTTGACACAACTATAGATTGGAAAAACACTGGAGACAATAGTTATGATGGTGAAAAATTAAAGCTATTAGCGCATGACGAATCCGCTAAATGGTTAAAACCAGATAATATATTAAATAACTGGCGAGTTACTAAAACTTGTTTAAGATTGGGTAGTAGAATTATTGGTAAGTGTATGATGGGGTCTACCTCAAACGCACTAGATAAAGGAGGATCTAATTATAAAAAACTTTATTATGACTCTGATGTCTCAAAAAGAAACCGCAATGGACAGACTAGTTCAGGATTATATAGTTTGTTCATACCTATGGAATGGTCGTACGAGGGATTCATTGATACTTATGGTATACCTGTCTTCGATACTCCAAAAACAACCATTAAAGGAGTTGACGGAAACGAAATAGAATATGGGGTAATTGAACATTGGCAAAACGAAGTAGACGGTTTGAAGTCAGATTCTGATGGATTAAACGAATACTACAGACAATTTCCAAGAACAGAACAACACGCATTTAGAGATGAAACAAAACAGTCATTGTTTAATCTTACAAAGATATACGAGCAAATTGATTATAACGACGATCTAAGGAATACTAATATATTAACTAGAGGTAATTTTCAATGGGAAGGCGGAATACAGGATAGTAAAGTAATATTCTATCCAAATAAAGACGGTAGATTCTTGGTATCGTGGATACCGCCATATAATTTACAGAACAGTGTTATTCAAAAGAACGGGATGAAATATCCTGGCAATGAGCACATTGGGGCTTTTGGTTGTGACCCATATGATATTTCAGGTACAACAGATGGTAAAGGATCTAAAGGAGCATTACACGGATTGACTAAGTTTTCAATGGACGACGCTCCATCAAATGCTTTCTTTTTAGAATATATATCTAGACCTCAGACTGCTGAGATATTTTTTGAAGATGTGCTTATGGCTTGTATATTTTATGGCATGCCTATATTAGCAGAGAATAATAAACCAAGACTATTATATTATTTTAAAAGAAGAGGGTACAGAGGCTACTCTATGAATAGACCCGATAAGGTGTTTAATAAATTATCCGTCACAGAGAGAGAAATTGGTGGTATGCCAAACTCAAGTGAAGATATTAAACAAGCGCACGCAGCAGCCATAGAAAGCTATATAGAGGACCACGTTGGATGGAATGAAGAAGGATGTGGTATAATGTATTTTCAAAACACTTTGGAGGACTGGGCAAGGTTTAATATAAATGATAGAACAAAGCATGATGCTTCAATTAGTTCTGGCTTAGCTATAATGGCTTGTAATAAAAACAAATACTTGCCAACTTATAGAAAAGAAGTCATACCAACTTCATTAGGTCTAAAAAGATATGATAATAAAGGCACGACCTCAAAAATTATTAAATAAATGAATATATACACAAATACAAATAGCGCTTTCCCTAGTCAAGTTGTTGATGATGCAACCAAAGCTTCTGAAGAATACGGATTGCAGGTTTCTAGAGCTATAGAGCAAGAGTGGTTTAATCAAGGCAGAACAAGCGGCAATAGGTATTTAACACATTGGAATAATTTTAATAGGCTTAGGTTATACGCTAGAGGTGAACAACCTATACAAAAGTATAAAGATGAATTATCAATCAACGGTGATTTATCTTATTTAAACTTAGACTGGACGCCGGTGCCTATATTATCAAAATTTGTAGATATAGTTGCCAATGGCATTTCTCAAAAGACATATGATGTAAGAGCTACTGCTCAAGATCCAGAGTCCCTTAAGAAAAGAACTGACTATGCCTCCTCTTTACAATACGATATGGTTAACCAACCATTGATCAATAGCGTGCTAGAAAAGACCGGTACAAATATATCTAAGTCAAATGTACCCCCATCTGAATTGCCGGAATCGCAGGAAGAGTTAGAGTTGCATATGCAATTATCCTACAAGCAATCTATTGAAATTGCGGAAGAGGAAGCTATTAATACTGTATTAAAAGGTAATAAATATGACCTTACTAGAAAAAGACTTAACTACGATTTAACTACAATTGGTATTGCGGCTGTAAAAACATCGTTTAATGTATCTGAAGGGATCGTAGTAGACTACGTTGATCCATCTTATATGATTTATTCATATACGGAAGATCCTCATTTTAATGATATATATTATGTAGGTGAAGTTAAAGCCGTTACTATATCAGAATTAAAGAAACAATTTCCTAATATTTCAGAAGAAGAATTATTGAGAATTCAAAATATGCCTGGCAATAGACAGTATATTCAAGGCTGGGGAAATTATGATGAGAACACTGTTCAAGTATTATACTTTGAGTATAAAACATACATGAATCAGGTTTTTAAAATAAAACAAGGCGAAAACGGATTAGAGAAAGTTATTCAAAAAACTGACGCTTTTAATCCTCCAGCAAATGAAAATTTTGAAAAAGTATTTAGAACCATAGAGGTATTATATACTGGAGCAAAAATTATAGGTACAAATGAAATGTTGCAATGGGAGTTATCAAAAAATATGTCTCGCCCATATGCTGATACCACTAGGGTTAAAATGAATTACAATATTGTAGCTCCTAGAATGTACAAAGGTAAAATAGATTCTATTGTATCTAAGTGTATTTCATTTGCTGATATGATTCAATTAACACACCTTAAGTTACAGCAAGTATTATCAAGAGTTGTCCCTGATGGAGTTTATTTAGATGTTGATGGATTAATGGAAGTTGATTTAGGTAACGGAACTAATTATAATCCAGCAGAGGCATTAAACATGTACTTCCAAACCGGTAGTATTGTTGGTAGATCTTTAACGCAAGAAGGAGATATAAATAGAGGCAAGGTTCCGATTCAAGAACTTACTACATCAAGCGGGCAAGGTAAGATACAAAGTTTAATACAAACGTATCAGTATTACCTGCAAATGATTAGAGATGTTACGGGGCTTAATGAAGCCGTTGACGGAAGTAAACCAGATTCAAACGCTTTGGTTGGGTTACAAAAGATAGCAGCTAATGCATCTAATGTAGCTACGCGACATATAAAGGACGCTAGTTTAAGTTTAACAGTTAGCACTTGCGAAAACATATCGCTTAGAATACCTGATTGCTTAAACAACCCATTAACAAATAACTCACTAAAGAATAGTATATCAACTTATAATGTACAAACATTAAAGGAGATCGAAAATTTAAACCTATACGATTTTGGTATTTATTTAGAGGTTGAGCCAGACGAAGAAGAAAAACAACAACTAGAACAGAATATACAAGTATCATTACAAAATGGAGGAGTAGATCTAGACGATGTTATTGATATTCGCCAGATTAAAAATATCAAATTAGCTAATCAATTGTTGAAGCTTAAAAGAAAGAAGAAGCAGCAAGAGGCACAACAACAACAATTAGCAAACATACAAGCGCAAGCAGACGCTAATTCACAGAATGCAGAGAAAGCAGCAATGTTTGAGGTTCAAAAACAGCAGGCTTTAGCTCAAACTCAAATACAAATAGAGCAAGCTAAATCTCAATTTGAAATGCAAAGATTGCAAGCTGAAGGCGAGATTAAAAAACAACTACTCGCGGAAGAGTTTAATTACAATATGCAATTAGCTCAATTAAAGACACAGGCTGAAACAAATAAGTTCAATCAACTAGAAGATAGAAAAGACGAAAGAACTAAGATACAAGCATCACAGCAATCAGAATTAATAGATCAGCGTAAGAATGATTCTTTACCAAAAGACTTTCAAGCAAACGCGTCTAATTTAATGGACGATCTAGGCGGTATGCTATCAATGTAACCAAAATATTAACCAATTTTATATTATCATATTATGTCACAAGAAGTAAAACAGGAAGGGGAATTTAAAATGAAGAAACCTTCTGTAAAAAAATTAAACAAACCAACTGAAGTTACAAAGGTTGATTTGGATAAACCAAAAGAAGAACCAATCAAAGTAGTAATTTCTAAAGAGGGAGAAGATGCCATTCAAGAACAAGCAACAGATGAAAGCGTGTTACGCAGCAAACAGCCCGAAGTGGGATTGCAAGAAGTGGAAACAGGAAACGAAGGGACCGCTGAAAATGTTATTGAAGAAATCTTTGAACAAGAAATAAAAAAAGAGACTAGCGAAGCTAAAGAAGAGCTTACAAAGGCTTTAATAAAACACGAACAAGGTAAACAATTACCGGAAAATATTGAAAAGCTTGTTGCTTTTATGGAAGAAACAGGGGGAACAGTTGAAGATTATGTTCGATTAAATGCCGATTATTCTAGTATAAGTAATGTAGCGTTGCTAAAAGAATATTACAAAAGTACAAAGAGTCATTTAGACGCTGAGGAGATTGAATTTTTATTAGAGGATAAGTTTTTCTTTGATGAAGATATTGACGATGAAAGAGAAATCAAATTAAAGAAACTAGCTTTCAAAGAAGAAATCTCAAAAGCAAAGAAATTTTTAGAAGACACAAAACAAAAATATTATGCAGACATTAAGTCAAGACCTAGTGTAAATGCAGATCAACAAAAGGCTGTTGACTTTTTCAACAGATATAATACCGAGCAAAACAAAGTAGCTCAACAACACGAGACGTTTAAAAAACAAACATCTAAATTTTTCAACGACGAATTCAAAGGTTTTGAATTCAATTTACCTGAAAAGAAGTTTAGATATAATGTTCAAAATCCGTCTCAAGTTGCAGAAAATCAAGCAGATATACAAACCTTTATCGGAAAGTTTCTAGATAAAGAAGGTAATGTAACAGACGCTGCGGGTTATCACAAGGCTTTGTACTCAGCTATAAACGCCGATAAAATTGCTTCACATTTTTATGAGCAAGGAAAAGCGGATGCTGTAAAACAAGTTGTTGCTAGTTCAAAAAACCCGAGTACAGACGCTCCTCGACAATCAGGAGAACCATTTATAAATGGACTTAGAGTTAAATCTATTAGCAGCCAGGATTCCTCAAAACTGAGTATCCAAACAAGAAAATTTAACAATTAAAAATTAAAACCCTATGGCAAATGTAACGCCTCAATTCGGTTCAATTAAACCGTCTCAAAAACAACAAGCGCTTGACACAAATTACTTAAACTTCACTAACGGTGATGACAATAACTTCGCGCAACAATATTTACCAGAAATCTACGAAGCAGAAGTAGAGCGTTATGGTAATAGAACTTTATCTGGCTTCTTACGTATGGTAGGAGCTGAGATGCCTATGTCTTCTGATCAAATCGTTTGGTCTGAGCAAAACCGTTTGCACATTGCATATACAGGTGTTTCTGCTACCGCAGCAAATACTTTATCCTTTACAGCTGCTGGTACCGCTGGCGCAAACTTTGTGCAAAATGTTATTTCAGTTGGACAAACATTAGTTGTAATGAGTCCTTCTACTGGTAAAGAACTTAAAGTATATGTTACGGGCTCTACTGCAGCAGCAACAACTCCTGCGGTTATTACTGTTCAACCTTATACTCAATCTGATTTGACTACAGGTACAGTTGCATTCCCAGTTACATCAGTTCCAAATGGCGATCTTAAAATCTTTGTTTACGGTTCTGAATTCAAAAAAGGAACTACAGATGCTACCCTTAACTCTGTAACACCTTCTTTCACACAATACAGTAATTCTCCGATTATTATTAGAGAAAAATACGCAATCTCTGGATCTGATACAGCGCAGATTGGATGGGTTGAAGTTGCAACTGAAGAAGGCGCAAGTGGATTCTTATGGTATTTGAAAGCTGAATCTGAAACAAGATTACGTTTTGAAGATTACTTGGAAATGGCGGTAATTGAGGGCGAATTAAATTCTAATGCTGCTTTAACAACGCTTAAAATTAAAGGTACTCAAGGTTTATTCTCTGCTGTTAAAGAAAGAGGTAATATAGTAAATAACTTTGCGGCATCTAGTGGATTGAACGATTTTGATTCTATTTTGAAAAACTTAGACACTCAAGGAGCTATTGAAGAAAACATGTTGTTCTTAAACAGAGCTACTTCTCTTGACTTTGACGATATGTTAGCATCTTTATCTGCTGGTTCTGCTGGCGGTGTTGCTTACGGATTATTTGAAAATTCTGAGCAAATGGCATTAAACTTAGGTTTCTCTGGGTTCAGAAGAGGTTCTTACGATTTCTACAAAACTGACTGGAAATACTTAAATGACGCATCTACTCGTGGGGGTATGGCTACTACGTCTATTGATGGTTTACTTGTTCCTGCTGGAACTTCTACAGTTTACGATCAACAATTAGGTACTAATATCCGTAGACCATTCTTACACGTTCGTTATAGAGCTAGTCAAGCTGACGACAGAAGAATGAAACATTGGATCACTGGATCTGTTGGAGGAGCTTATACTTCTGATCTTGATGCAATGGAGGTACACTTCTTATCTGAAAGATGTTTAGTTACTCAAGCTGCTAATAACTTCGTGTTGTTCACAGCTTCTGTATAGCAAACTTGGTAATGTTACCCCCGCTGAAATTGTGGGGGTAATTATTACCCAATTAAAAATTTATTAAATTATATTATATCATGCAAACAAAACAAACTGCGAAAGCAAAACCAGAATTAGTAAACACTGAAGTATACGTTGAAGTAGAGACAGTAAAAGCAGTAGAATCTATTAAAGAAGATACTCAAAAGAAATTAAAAGACGCTTGGGAAATTAAGGATAGAACATACGTTATATTAGACGGCGATTCCCCTTTGACTTACACTTTACAGGCTAGGCATACATTAAGGTACCCATTGATTTGGTTTGATAAAAAAACCGGTAATCAAGAGGAATTAAGGTATGCTACAAATCAGAATTCACCTTTAGTTTCAGAACAAAAAGGGCAGGCAACATTAGGGCACATTATATTTGAGAATGGTGTTTTAAATGTTCCAAAAGAAAAACAAAATTTGCAAAAATTATTGTCAATATTTCATCCGGGCTTAAATAAAAGATACATGGAGTTTGACGCAGTAGCCGAAGCATTAGATGAACTAGAAGATATGGACATACAATTAGATGCAATGAATGCGGCAAGAGAAATGGATATTGATCAAGCTGAAGCAATTGTAAGAGTTGAGGTTGGGTCTAGAGTTAATAGCATGAGTTCTAAGGAAGTTAAAAGAGACTTGCTATTATTTGCTAGAAATAAACCAGCATTGTTCTTAGAATTAGCAAATGATGAAAACGTGCACCTTAGAAATATTGCCATTAGAGCAACGGAGGCAAGCATTGTAAAACTTACTCAAGACAACAGAACATTCTTATGGGGAGAAAACGACAGGAAATTAATGACTGTACCGTTTGATGAAAACCCATATTCAGCAATGGCAGCATTCTTTAAAACAGATGAAGGCATTGGAATACTGAGGTCTATAGAGAAAAAATTAAAATAACATGTAATATTAGTATATAGGCGGTAGCTTCGGCTATCGCCTTAATACTATAATAAATATACAATATGGCGGATAAGGTAAATGTTAATACAGTTTATAGAACTGTTCTATTAATAATAAATAAAGAACAACGTGGTTACTTAACTCCAGATGAGTTTAACAAGACGGCTACTCAGGTTCAATTAGATATATTTAATGAATACTTTGAAGATTTAAACCAGCAATTACGCGTCCCTGATAATGATAGCGAGTACAGTGCTCGTATAAAAAACTTAGAAGAAAAGATAGCAATATTTCAAGATAGTGATATTTGCACTTATAGTAATATTACTAATAAATTTACCCCAACAATTACTTCCCCTAATGAACTTTATAAATTAGGCACGGTAATATACAATGATGAAAAAGAAGTACAATACGTTCAACCAAATGAATTATTGGAATTCAATTTGTCGCCAATAACAAAACCATCAAAGTATTGGCCTGTTTATACGTATAAAAATTTTAAAATATCCGTTTACCCAACTACAATAATAAGCGGTATTTCATGTACTTACTTAAGAAAACCTTTAGACCCAATATGGAACTTTACCATAAGCGGAACTAATTACCAATATGTATATGATCCTGGGCCATATGATCCTGATACAAATACAGGATCTAGAGATTTTGATTTACATATATCAGAACAAACAAACTTAATAACTAGAATATTACTTTATTCGGGCATAGTTATAAGAGACCCACAAATAGTTCAGATTGCAGCACAACAAGCACAAGCGGAAACAGCTAATTCAAAAAATTAATAGAACATGCCTATACCTAATAACGGTTTAATAACTGAAACAAATAGACAATACTACGAAGGAGCCCAAGGCTTTATTGGGGATGGAACAGAGAACACGTTCACAACTACATTCAACACAGACTTAGTATTTGGTGGGCCAGGCGCTTGGGATCCATTAGAAGTAAACTATGCATTAAACAATTTTAAACTATACCTTAGTACCACCGGCGCCCCCGGTACTTTTAATGAATACACAAATGAATATACGGTACAGAATAATACTATAATATTTACCGTAAACCCTGAATTTGGTGATTATGTTGTAGTTCAATTAAAAACATTGTCAGGCGGTAATTATGGAGACGGCGATGCTTACGGTATTACTGTTGAAGAAAACTATGGTAGTTATTCGTATATATCCTTAAATGATATAATAAATAATTTTATGGTTGCGTATGTTGGAACTGGTAAATTAATTGGATCTGTGAAAAGAACTGACGTAATATTCCATGCTAAACGTGGAATGCAAGAATTTAGTTACGATACATTAAAAAGTATAAAATCACAAGAGCTAACTATACCTCATGGATTGAGCGTTGCGATGCCACAAGACTACGTTAACTATATTAAGATGTCCTGGATCGATCATGGAGGCGTTAAACGAGTTATTTATCCAGCCAGTACATTAACTATTAATCCATATGAAAGTCCAATACAGGACTCCATAGGGCTTCCTATTCAAGATAACTTTAACGAGAATATAGAAGGTGAGTCGCAAACTGAGGCTAGATGGAATTCTAATATATGGGTAGGTACTGCAGATGATGATAATATATTAAATCAAGCCGGCGGCGATTGGGTAAGAAATATGTTTTTTGGCCAACGCTACGGATTAGATCCACAATATTCAAATAGAAATGGTTACTTCACTATAAATGATAGAGAAGGTAAAATTTCTTTTAGTAGTAACTTAGTAGATAAACTAATAGTATTAGAATATATATCTGACGGATTAGCTTATGATTTGGATTCTAGAGTTCCTAAGATGGCTGAAGACGCATTATATGCTTATATTTTACATGCAGTTGTATCTCACAGAGTTGGTTCTCAAGAATATTTAGTTAGAAGATTACAACAAGACAAAACAGCCAAGTTAAGAAATGCTAAAATACGTCTTTCAAATATTAAACTGGAAGAAATAACTCAAGTATTAAGAGGCAAATCTAAATGGCTTAAACATTAAAAAATGGCAGAATCAAAAAATACTTTTTTTAAAGCAAAAATGAACAAAGATCTTGATGTTCGCTTGTTAGAGTCAAGTGAATATCGAGATGCTTTAAATATATCTGTTGGTAAATCAGAAGACGGTAGTGTAGGTTCATTACAAAATATACTTGGTAATGAATTGCTAACACAAGCAACATCAAATGGAACTGCTCCTTTTGAATCAAATACCAATCTAGTATGTATTGGTTTCTTTGTGGACAATGACAACTCCAGAATATTTCAATTTTTAACAGAATATACAGATCCATCACCTTCATTAATAAATCTGCCTACAGCCGATAAAGAAATGAAGATTACTGTATATAGTGCAGGAGGAGGTTCGGCAACATATACAACATTAGTTAGCGGTAGCTTTTTGAATTTATCTACAACAAACTTAATAACAGGTGTAAACCTAGTAGAGAACCTATTGTTTTGGACAGACAATAGAAACCAACCAAGGAAAATAAATGTTGCTAGTGCTTTAAATAGCCCTGCTACTTCGGCAAATCCTTACTACACAAATGTTGATCAAATATCTGTTGCAAAGTATGCACCATTTAGATCACCTACATTATACGAAGAGGTTAGTATAACAACGGAAGGTGACCCAAGTGAATTTTATTTGGGACAAACAAAAATAGAAGTGCCTGCGCCTAATACTTTAGTGTTGGGGGATCAATTAGTAAATGAAGATTTAGATCCAGCTATAACAGCCGGCGATTTTGCTTGTATTACAAAGAAAGGCACTACTGTAGCGGGAGTGCAGCCAATTTATATAGCCGGTAATCATACAATACCTGCCAATACCCCATTAAAATTCTATAGAACCACTATGACAACTTCTGCAAATGAAGACGACATAAATGGTAATGATACATTTCTAACAGATAAATTTGTTAGGTTTAGTTATAGATTTAAGTTTGACGATAATGAGTATTCATTGATGGCCCCGTTTACGCAGCCAATATTTATACCGTTGCAAAAAGGATATTTTATTAGTGGCAATGAGGACGCGGCTTATGCTTCAACTGTTTTAGAGTGGATGCAAAATAAAGCTAACGGTGTTCGTTTACAAATGGAATTGCCTGATATAGGTAGTGAAATACAGGATTTGTATAAAATAATCTCTATGGATATTTTGTATAAAGAATCGGATTCTCTTGCTGTTAAAGTAGTGCAAACTATACCTGTAGCTAATATACAACAAGATTCGCCAAGTACAAATATATATACATATACATACAACTCACAAAAGCCTAAAAAGACTTTACAAGAAGCCGAGATAATAAGAGTATATGATAAGGTGCCTATAAGAGCTTTAGCACAGGAAAGCTCAGGCAATAGAATTATATACGGAAACTTTATTAATCAAAGTACACCTCCTGCAAATCTTGATTACAATGTACAAGTAATTGAAAAGAATACACCTAGAACCTCTTGGTATGAATATCCAAATCACACATTAAAACAAAATAGATCCTACCAGGTAGGTGTTGTTTTAGCTGATAAATTTGGAAGACAATCATCTGTAATATTATCTAATGGTACACCATTTGCTCCAATTGAGGGCTTAATATTTGGGGCATCGTCCGTGTTTTTACCATACAAGGGTGAATCATGGGCCATAAACGTTAAGGAATGGCTAGGGGAAGTTTTAGCTATAACATTTAATTCTACGGTTACATCGGTAAGAAATGAAACTACCGGAACGCCCGGGTTATACGCTACAGTTTCTGGAGAAATAGCTAATAGTTCTGATGGGTTTGAAATAATAGCCTCCTCTATTGTTGATAATGTTTATGATTTTACATTGCCAATTCCAGACTTAATAGCAGATCCTCCAGTTATACCGCAACGAAACATCCCGGTAGAAGGAAACTTTTTAAAAGGCAAATACACTGATTATGTTAAAGTTATTAATGTAGATCCCATATCTGACTACAATATTATAGTTACTACAGATAAACCAATAAGTGATTTATATGCTTATAACGATGTAAACGACCATGACATAAAATATTCATATTCTATAAATGAACTAGGATGGTACTCCTATAAAATTGTAGTAAAGCAAACAGATCAAGATTACTACAATGTTTATGTTCCTGGAATGCTAGCTGGCTATCCCGTGTGGCAATCTTTTAAAGCTACCGGCCCATTCACTGGACTTGAATATACAGCATTCCCCGAAAATGAAGAGGAATCTACTTGCCACTTTGCTTTGCTTAATGACAATATAAATAAGGTGCCACGTGATTTATCTGAGGTTGGACCTAATCAAAGACAATATAGGAGCAGCGTTAAATTGTGGGGACGAGTAGAGAACGTGTTATTAAACCCAAACCCGCCTACATCACCAGCTCCTGATCCATTGCCTGAAACAACAAATAGACAATATTACCCAGGAAAAACACCAGATACTGTTAGCACAATAGCCCCGTCAAATGAATTAGATTTTTTAATAAATAGTCTTATCCCAAACCCGTATGGGTCTGCGGCTTTTAATATTTATCAATTAAATACAAGTCCGTTAATTGCTAGGGTTTCAACCGTTAATCAAGTTGGCGTAATAGGTAATTATTCCACTAGCCCATCACCTCCAAATGCTTTTAGATCTATGAGTCCGTTTTTGGGAGTTTATGAAACAGATCCGGTAAAGTCAATGCTTGACATATTTTACGAAACGTCTACGTCTGATTATATATCAAACTTAAATTGGGATATAATCGTTGGCTCAAATGGTGTAACAGGAGTTTCTACAATAACCTTTATATACAATGAGAATCAGCCACTTAATGCTGACACTTTTGATTTAGAAACAGGGGCGCCGGACTCAAGCTGGGTTACAGATGAATTCTGGTTTACAGACGCAAGCGGTACATTTGTTGAGCTTATTGATTCTGTTAATTTTGAAGTTAGAAATAATAGCGAAAATAGTTCATCTTCAGACGTGACTAATCATTTTGAATTAGTGGAAAAACCAGGTTTCAATGGTATATGGAGAATAAAGATAAAAGACAATACAACTTATTTTGGGTTAAATAGAAATTTTGAAGGTACATTTAGCTTTAGGTTTATAGTAACAAATACAGTAGACGCAGATACTTATGTTATAGAATTGAATGCTCAATCTCCTGATTTTAAAATATCTAACGCAGAGCCAATAGTAACCAGGCCCGAAACTGACAACATAACTTATTTTGTACCACTAAACCAACCCGCAACAGATGGTACCCCGTCTACAATAATAATTGATTCCGTTGGAGTTAATGGATGTAGCAGTCCTTCTGCTGCATATAATGGTAAAGACTTATTTTGGAGTCTTACGGGCCCTGGAGAAGATTTTAGCTTTATAATGACTTCTCCGCCATATGATTCTACTGGAGATATTAAATTATATGACGATACACCCACGGAAGGTGTCTCGGAATGGAATATTAATTTAAAAGATTCTAGTGACTTTGAAGGTTTGGCTACTCCTCCACCTAATATAGTAGATCCTCAATTAGGCAGTTTGAGCACAACTCGCGCCGTAAGATTTAATGTAGAGAATCGTTCGGTATGGTGCGCAGATTGCACGCTAGATTGGGAATATATAAACCCTTATCATAAGCTTTTTGTAAACGCTCTTAAATTTAACGTGGCGAGAATGCTAAGAGAGAATGAAAAGATAGCTGACACTAATACAACATTAAGAATAAATGGATATAAGCAACTTGGACAAACAGCATTTCAGCCCACCACCAGCACCATAAATACATTCCTTAACCCAAGTACTACTGAAATAGGGGTTTTTGGGCCGCCAACAGGGAATGCGGCTATTTTTGGAATTGCAAGTTTTTTAGGACAGCCTTATTATGTTACAACGCTTAGAATAGTTGGCTCTATAAGTGTAATAAATACCGTTGACCCGGGTTTAAATAGATCTATACCTAGCCAAGAATATATATTAACATTGACAGACACCGGTAATCCCAACGATGAATCCAAATGTCAAACTTGTAGGTATTTTCCTAACGGAGATAGCACTCCATATCCAGGGGAACCTCGTTATATAAGCACAGACGAGAAAGATTGGATGATAGAAAATACTTCTACTGTAAATGTTTGGTGGAGAGGTATAAACGCAGACAACGATGCTGTAATAGGAGGAAGGATTGCTACGAACTCGTATGTAGCAAGTACCGCCAATGTCCCTCCCGGAATATTCCCAAAGGTTAGAGAAGGCACGTTAAGAGTTACCGGTCAAAACTTAGTGGATGGAGAACCTGTAATTGGAGAAGGCGTTCTTGCGACAATAACCTATTACGATCCGGATCCTCCACTTGAGCCTTAGATTACGCTTTAGCGTAACTAATGTAATACTAATAAAAAACAAGTAATTATAATTATGGCAGCAACTATAGAAGTAAAGTATTTTAATTCATATTGGCTAAAGAAGATAGAATCAGTGCAATCAGCTACGGAGTATATTACTAAAGGAGAATATGCGGGGAACGCTTTTACAGACCCAAGCCTTGGGGATACATGGAAGTTTACATTTGTGGCAGGGCAAAGCTTTTTTACATATTATAAGGAACCTGCTGATGAATACCCAACCCCAATGGATCTAATAGGTCCCGGTCAAAAGTTTTCTTATACATATGCTGACGACTTATATGAATATATCATTATAGGTTATGAAACAATTACTGCGGATGAAGAGTATAAGATATACTTAAACAAGTCTATATACTCCCCTACTTTTAATATTGATCCATTAGGGGATCCTCCAGTATTCACATCTCTTACTTTTGGTAGGATTATAGATTTTAATTATGTGCCTGGAGATGATAGATATGGTATTGGGGAACAAGATTGGTTTATAGAAGAATCTAGAATACGTGGAGGATATAATAATGTATCAACTGATTTAGGCGTACGTGCTTTTGTAGTGGACGATAATCCTAATAGACAACGAAGACAAAACGCCCTTATTTATTCAGGTATATTCAATTCAAGAACAGGTATAAATGATACAAATCAATTTTCTGTTGGAGAGGATATAACTAAAAGTGTAGATCCCTCACAAGGTTCAATACAAAAATTATATGCTGAGGATACAAACCTTATTATATTCCAAGAGAATAAAGTTAGTAGAGCGTTAATAGATAAAAGTGCCGTATATTCAGCAGAGGGTGAAGCGTTGACAACATCTGGCATGCAAGTTATAGGGCAAATACAATCGTATGCGGGTAACTATGGCATCGGAACAAATCCTGAAAGCTTTGCAACATTTGGTTATAGAAAATACTTTGTAGATAGGCCACAGAATGCTGTATTAAGACTATCACAAGATGGTATTACAGAAATATCAAATACAGGAATGCTAGATTACTTTAGAGATAATTTAGGAGCAATTGGAGACAATGGGAAAGTTCTTGGTTCTTGGGACATGCATAATAAACAATACGTTGTTTCTATGCAACCCGCATTAACCCTCAACGCTTCTCGTCCCTCGGATCCTGGATTTGTAAATACTTTTGAAACATTAGCATTTGACGAAGATAGCCTTGGATGGACAAGTAGATTTTCTTTTAGACCTGACAATGGCTTTAGTTTGCTAGGTAATTATTATACAGCGGCTAATGGTAATTTGTGGAAACATTATTCTTTCAATGTGCCTAGAAGCAATTTTTACGGATCTAGATACTCTTCCACTGTTACATTGGTATTTAATGGTGAACCATCACTAGCTAAAACCTTTCAAACAATAAACTATGAAGGATCAGCAGGATGGGAGTTATCAGAAATATATACCGACACAAGTGTTGGAGCTCGTATAACACAATCTGTAGTCCCTGTAGGATTGACAGCGTTGCAGGATCAATTGTTCTCAAACAACTTTAAGTTTAAAGAGAATAAATATTTTGGTAACATACTTAATATATCCCCTGTTTCAGATGGAACAATTGTATACGGGCAATCAATGTCTGGTATTAATGGGTTTTACGCTACAGGCACTTTTGTGACTAATTCGAGCGCGTCTATGCTTCTATTTGCGGCTTCGTCTACATTTACAATATCTTTAAACAATTAAATTATATGGAATTAAAATTAAGATCTTTACTAGAATCAGATTGGGAAACATTACAAGAATGGTGGACTAAATGGAATTGGCCGGAAATGAACAAAGACCTATTGCCATTAGATGGATTAGGCGGATTAATAGTTTGTAAGGGCGATACGCCGGTAATTGCTGGATTTTTATATTTAACAAATTCTAAAGTAGCTTGGATGGAATGGATTATTTCGAATCAAGATTATAGAGAATCAGATAGGAAAGATGCGTTAGAGATGTTGATACTTGGGTTAGAACAAGTAGCTTTAAGTGTTGGTAAAAATATAATATTAAGTGTCGGCAGAAACACGGGATTAATAGATATGCATAAAAAATTAGGGTATACGGTGGATGAAAACGCATCGTATGAAATTTCAAAAAAATTAATATAGTATGGCAGTAGCAACAGCAGTAGGGGCGGGGGTAGCAATAATAGGGGGAGCAGTAGCAGCAAACCAAGCGAGTCAAGCGGAAAAAGGAGCACGTAACGACGCGGCACGATCAAAGGCTGAAATGGCAGCAATTAAAGCGGCTAGGCAACCTATAACAAACCCTTACGCGAGCACAACAAATCTTAGTGGACTTGCTAAAGATTTATCCGGATCAATAACTAATCCATATGCTAATCTTGGCGTTGCTACACAGGCGGCTGAGATGCAAGCAGAGGAGGCTGATATGGCTCTAGCAAATACATTAGATACATTAAGGGCTACCGGGGCAAGTGCTGGGGGGGCAACGGCATTAGCTCAAGCGGCTTTGCAAAGTAAAAAAGGCATTTCAGCAAGCATTGAACAACAAGAGGCGGCTAATGAAAAACTGCGTGCTCAAGGAGAAATGGAGCGTAATCAAATGAAAATGGCTGAACAACAAAGACTGCAATCAATTCAAATAAGTGAAGGACAAAGAGTTCAAGGAGCGGAAGCCGCTGGGAAACAATTTATGTTTGGGGCACAAGAAGACAGAACTAATGCTGACTTAGGTCAAGCTGCCGGGCAATATGCTCAAGCACAACAAAACCAAGTGTCTGCTCAAATGGGGCAAGCCGCCGCGTGGGGAGGTGCAATTGGAGCAATTGGCACAGGTCTTGGTAATTTAGGCAAAGCAAGGTCTGATAAAAAAACAGTTAAAACCGATACAAGTGATGGAAAAAAAACCGATACAAGTGATGGAAAATAAAATTATAAACCATGAGTGCATACGATAATCCAACTATAATAAAAAACGATTCTGCCTTAATTTGGGCGGAATCAATGAATAAATTTGGCGAAAATTTTAATAAAAGCTTTGAGGCGTCTCAAAATAGACGATACCTTGAAGAAAAGGAGGCTAGGCTGATAGAAGAAAAAAACGCAAAGGAAGCTAAAGAACAAACCTTAAATAATCAAGTATTTCTTAGCAAAAGTAGGTATGACGACCAAGCTCGTGTTGAAAAAGTTGGTGCCGGGTTAGTTAAGGTGGGAGCTGACATTTCCGGGGTGGATTTATATAATAAATTTGTAATAAATACAGGAGCTGTGGATGGCGAAAACAATCTTAGCATTGCTACTGTTGTGCAAGATAAAGAAGCCTTAGACAAAAAAGCCGCATATTCATCGCAAAGAGCCACGGGAGAGCAAAATTTAACAACCGCTATGGGAGGGATGTTTTCTCAGGCCGACGCAATCAAAAGCGGTAAAATCAATGACACAAATATAAAAAGTATTAGGTTTAACGGAGATAACTTATTAACCCAAGCTATTAATAGATCCACCACACTTGGCAATGCATACTTTGACCCCACAAAAACTACAAGGGACCTAGTGTACGATGCTAACGGAGACCCCTCAAAAATCACCCTGTTAATAAATAACAAAATTGGAACAAAAGAGGATGTCTTTAAGTTTTTTGAAGCCACCAATCCCGGCGTTAAAGACCCCGCGTTTTTAGAAAGTGAATTTCAAAAAGGGCTACAAAACGAAGATATTATTGAATCTGTACAAGATGGCGTAAAAAAATATGAATTTAAGTTTAAAAAAGAAATAGATAAAAACTGGGATGGGACTTTATATTCTGAAGTGCCGGAAATAGAATACGGTAAATCGCCTATATTGGCTGGGGTTTATAGTAAAGAAGGTGATAATAAAATAAGTAGTAATTTTATAGGCGGATTAACATATGAAAAGATAGCCGGCAATGCAAAGCTAAATAAAAATCAAGGCACCGTAATGTATGAAAGACAAGAGGTTTTTATGGACAATATTATTTCAGCGATGAAGCCTACAATGGTTGCACAAGCGCAGGGGCTAATAGCGTCTTATCTTTCAAATAATAATGTTGCGGACGGTGTACTAGCTCAATTAGATTACGGAACTAATTACCCTTCAAAAGCATTTGCAGACCTAACGACCAACCAAAAAGTAGCCGCTTTAGTGGAAAGAATGGAAAAAAAGGAAAAACAAAATATAATTGAGAAATCTGATCTTAAAACAATTAAGGATGCTAAAGGGATAGAAAGATATTATATAATGGATGAAAAAAATAATCAAATATTTAGTAATGCCACAACCAAAACGTCAGGCGGTGGACAAACTGATTTTGATAAAAAAGAAACTATTATTGCGAATAAAACAAAAGAAATTGTAAAGAAAATCAATGATAGCAGCTATAAACTTCCAATTGATTCCCCTGATGGTAATAGGCGTATAGTTTACATAGACGGCGTTGGATGGGTGGCTAAAAATAAATCAGGCGGTAATTGGATAAAAGACAAAGATTATATAAGCCTTACCGATAAGAAAGAGTTAGCAAAACAATTTTTAGAAATAACCGTAGAATAATAAATAAGCTTTATGTTAGAATACGAACTAAACGGTAAAATATATACGGAGAATGATTTAATAGCTGCAGCCGGAGGTAAAGATAAGGTTGCGGCTTATATTAAAGCTAAGGGGTATAAAGTATCTAATAAAAAAACAAAACAACCCGCTAAATTTGATGGAACATTTGGCGAGGATATGTATAACAAACCATTTGGGTTTGAAAATATTGCGAAAGATAAATTTTCTGAAATCAATAAAACTAAAAAGAAAAAAATACCAACCATGAAACCCGAGCTTATAACAACTCCGGGAGTTAATGATTTTGGAGCGCGAATTAGTGGGGATGTAGAGCCTTGGAGCTTTAAAGAGGAAGGGCTTACTGCTAAGGGCAAGGCAAAAAAAGATGCTGAGTTAAAAGCAAAACAAAAAGAGAGAGCAAAGACAGCAGAGCAACAATTATATTTAGACAAAACAAAAGATTATAGAACAAAGCAAGCCTTAGACGAACTTAGTTTTGATAATCCTAACAATGTTAATTACGATATAAATAAAGAGAGCATCGTTGAAACCGTAGATAATCTAAATAAAAAAATAAATAGATTAGGCATTGAGGCTGAAGAATTTGGAAAGCAAATAATTTTTAGAAAAATTGGACAAAACGAAGGATATGGGGGAACTAAAAACGGGACTTATTTTGATTTATCTGACATAGCGGGAATGAACAAGTTTGTTTCTGATTTTGGGGACAAAACATATGCTAAAAAAATAAAAGAATCATCTAAAACTAAATACCCTAATTTATGGGAAAAAATAACACCCCCTTTATTATCAGCAAAAGAAAAAGAGGAGCAAGCTACTAGAGGGTTAATAGAAGGCTTTAAAAGCTTAGATAATGCGGGGGCAAATTACGCATCGTCTATGACTATGGGGGGGACAAGTGGGTCCACAGTAACTAAAGATTCGTTTAAAAATCCATATGATTATGAATTATATAAACAATGGAAGAAAAACCCCAATGGAATTATTGAACTTCCAGAAAGCAGAATAGAAGCGTGGGATAAAACACGTAAAGAGAAGTTTATAGATAGAGCCTCAACTGACTACGCTCGCACATTAGCTCCCGAAGATAGAAAAAATCTACAAATATTAACACAAGAAAAAGTAAATGATGTTCGATATGCTACAAAAAGTTTAATACAAGATATAAGCTTATATAAAGCAAAAGAAACAGACTGGGGCAAAGAAGTAGAATTATACAAAAAAACACCAAGCCCAGAAAAATTAAAAGAGCTAAAAGCTATGTCATTAAGTTTAATAGACGAACAAAATGAAATAGGTAATAAGCAAAAACAATTACAAAAAGAATCAGATTACGCGGGATCCGTATTGGCTCCTGCTATTACCGCTTTCGGAGCAAATTATAATAGAATTAATCAACTACAAAATGCTTCAGAGTCTGTGCTAGTTGATGTTGCCGCAGCTTTTGACGATATAGCAGCATACGGCTCTTCGGCTATATTAGGAGTTACTCATGAAAAATTAGTTAAAGACGATAATCTTGGCTTAATGCACACCGCAAGTGAATTGAGCAAACAAAAACAAAGATACCAAAAAAGTGTTGGAATAACGGATATTAATAGTCTTGACGACGCGGGTAACTGGCTAATGAGCTCCACCGTAAATACATTGCCTTCAATAGGAATGGCTTTTACAGGATCCGCCGCACTACCTTTATTTTTTGCTAGTGGTTATGGGGGTAAAGCAACCGAGATGGCTTTAGAAGCAGAAGAAGCTAAAAAAAGATTAAGCGAAAATAATTATGAAATTAATAATACCACTGATGGATTTGTAAAGACTCAATTGCAACAACAGATTGATGTGGACGAAAAATTATTAAGTTTACCAGAATATAAAAAGTTTGCAGCAAAAGCGTTGTTTGGAACCGCTGAGGTTGGTTTTGAAATGATGGGTACATTAAAGATACTTAAAGGTATTGGTAAAGCAGCAAGGATGTTGCCAGAAAAAACATTAAAAGAAGGTCTATTATGGGCTGGTAAAAACGCAGTTAAAAATTTTAATACAGAAGGATTGTCCGAACTTGGAACCACCTTAACTAATAATTTTGTTGACATCCATGTATTAGGAAAAAATAAAAACTTTTTTGAGGGCGGTTTAGAGTCTTATACTCAAGGGGGATTAATGGGTGCTGGTTTTGGTGGCGTTGAAACTTATAATGTTATGAAGCGTGCTATTACCAGTGAATTAGCTGCTAAAAAACAGAGTAAAAGAATGCAAGATATTGCTAATCAAATTAGCGAATTAACAGGGATTAAAGGTTATAAATTAGATCAAAGCATACCTCTACCTATGCAAACCCCCGCCGTCCAAAAATTAGTAAATGAATTAGTTGACGAAAGCGAGAGTATTGAAAGTAACATTATTGGTAGATTAGGCGTTGACTTAACATTAGAACAAGTAACTCAAGTAGGCGATATTAATAGGCAAATTAGAGAAGTTAATAAAGATTTTTCAGAGGCGGCAAAAGATCCTAATTTAAACCCGGCACAATTAAAAACTTTAGAAACTTATTATAGAGGTAAGTTTAATGAACTAGTTAATCAAAGAGAAACATTGCTGACTGACCCGGCTGCTTCTGTTGAAAATAAACAAAAAAACATTGAAGCTAGATTTGAATTTGATCTTACGCAAGGGTACGGCATGTACAATTATCGCATGCAAAAACTTAGCGTTGGGCAAGTTGCAAACACCTTTAACAATTTAAACAGCACAACTAAAACCGATTTGCTACTTAAAGCTAAAACCGAATTAGAACAAGAAACAATTGGTAGTACAACAACTATTTCTGAAAAAGATATAGAAGACAGGGCTTTAAATACCTATGTTAAAAACCATTATACCAAAGCTATAAAAGACGGTATCAACAACGCAAATGCTTTCGCAAAAAGTAAAGGGGTGGACGTAAAAATAATAGCAATTGAGGACATACCGGATAGCATAAATGATGAGGGGGAAGCCGTAAAAGGACAAACTGTAGAAGAACAAATGCTTAAGATACTTGAAAGTTCTGAAGTTGATAAAAATAGCGAAAACTATAAAGAAGCTATTCAGGCTATAAAAGACGGCGAATTAGAGGGGGCTAATGCTGTTATTGACGGAAAACCTGTGGTATTAATTAATATGCCATTATCCGTTGAAAACAATAGAACAGGTATTGGTTCTCACGAGGTATTGCATACAGCTGTTAAAAAAGCTTTTGCTGACCAAAAAGGCATAAATAAAGCAGGAGAAAATTTATTACAATATCTTGAAACTTTTGATCCAAATTTATATGCGTTAGTAACTGCAAGGATAGATTCAAGTTACGCAAAAAGAGAAAACGCAAATGTTAAAACAAAAGGTGGATTAAAGCAAGTTAATTTAAGACTTAGAGATGAAAACGGAGATATTATAAAAAATGAATTTTATTATGAAGAGGCTTTAAATGCTTTATCTGATATTGCGTCAGACGGAGTAAAAATGCCTAAAGATTCTTTAAATTCACTTAGAAATTTTATAAATAACTTATTACCGAATGGCTTTCCTAAATTTAAAGAAAATCAAGGAGCTGATGTTTATCAATTTGTAAAAGACTATAATAAAGAGGCTCAATTTGGTAAAAAGAAATCAGCAAACACAATTAATTTTTCAAACGGAACAATAGGGGGCGATCAAGAAAAAACAAGATTATCTAAAACCGTTAAAGAACTTAAAGCAGAACTTGATGATATAATAGAAAATGAAGGGGATTATGACCCATATGATTTTGATCAACAAGTACGTAATTTAGAAGGTAAAATTAAAAACGCTATTGCAAAAGAAAAGTCAGGTATTGCTCCTGTAGTTAAAAAAGTAGTAACAGAACAAGACGAAGTTAAAGAAATAATAAAAAATGAAAGAGGTTCTGTAGCTTCAGATAAAGTACAAAAAATATACGAAGAAGAAGGCGAAAAAGGAGCTGGTAAAATTATAAAATTATTTAAACCAATAACCGCAAAGATAGTTGCAAAACGTAGAGATGCCCCTGGTTTTAACGAAGAGGACTTAACTAGTGAGATAGAGAATGGGGCAGGTGGATTATTTGATTTAATTAGAAGCTACGATGCAAGTAAGGGCGTTCCATTAGCTGCTTACATTAATAAAAATTTACCGCTAAGAGCAATTACATCGTCAAGAAGAATACTAGAAGGGGAGTTTAAAAAAGATGTTACAGAAGAAAAAGGCATAATGGCTGAAGAAACTGTTACAGAGGCAAAAGAAAAGCCAAAGTATAGAAACGCATTAGAAGCAAATGTTTTTCCGTCAGAGGTCTTAAAAACAGCCACAAACAAGATCATAACAATAGTTAGAACATTAAAGTCTAGAATAGATGCTCCGGTTACATTAAATAGAACTGTAACACCATTGATTTCTGAGATTAGAGATGAAGTGGGCAAGCAATTGGATATTGATATAAAAACAATGCTCGGGGGTAAAAAAGATGGAGTGCTTAGAAAAGAATTACTAAGAACCAAGAAGTATATTCTTGAGAATATGACAACTACTTGGTTAATGGGTAAAGACGGGCAGGGAGGAATACCTCAAGCTATTCAAAAACAAATTGATGGTAAATGGGTTAGTTTTCCTGATTGGGTCGGTCAAAAAATTGACAGAGAAAAAACTACAACAGATCAAGCAGGCCGAACTTCCGGGGCTGAATTAGTTAGAAGATTGCCTAATGTAAACAATAATGTTTCTAATGAAGAATTTTTAGCACAAGTAATAGGGCCTGATGGCAACCCTATACGTGGTAGAAAAGAATCATTATCTAAAGCGATGTCTGAAGAAGGAGCATTTGATATTATCAATAATGATCTTGAAAGTCAAGGGCCTATTTACGAAGCATTATCAGCTAATCAAACTAGATTAGGCGTTGAAGTTATGGGAAATTTTCCGGCAGTATTTCAAAAAGACTCTGATAGAGGAAATATTAAATCTTCAAAAACATTTAATAATTTTAATGATTTACAAAAACAATATGTAATAGATAACTCTATTAATTTAGCTTCCGAATTAGCTAATATTAATTATAATATTATACCAGAGGAAGAGGATATTTTTAAAGCATTGCAAAAAGTTTATAATAACGGAACCATATTTAATGAAGATTTAAAAGAGTTAGCAAAAGACATAGAAAGTTATTATACACCTATATTGGCTCCAAAATTAAAAAAGCAAAGCATTGAATATATAAAAAACTTTATTAGCGCGTCTCTTGAAGAAAATAGCAATAAATTAGATTATCAAAAAAATAATCAATTAAAAGACGCAGAGGGTAATGTTGTAAATATCATTGGAACACTATTTAATCAACCACAAGACGTTAGACAGGCCTTAGCGATCACCTCTAAGTTTATAACTCATTTAGGAAAAAAATATAATAATGAAGAATTAAGCGCTAGATTAAGAAAAATTGGTTCATTTTTAGCATCACAAGCTCAAATTGGCGACGATAGCCTTACAATACAAGATAATCAATTAGTGCCTCAAACCCCTAGGGTAGCTATAGACAGAAAAACACAAAAAGAAAAAAAGAAAAGAGCGTCAGATCAAATATATTCTAGTAAAGGAGCGTTTTGGACAGCGACAAAGTTTGCTTTAAAAGACATTAAAGTTGTTTTAGAACCTGGATTTAGTAGAAATAGAAAAAAATATATTGAAGATGATTCTAAAAAATTATACGCTAATAGAAATAATGCGGAATATTTAGAAAATAAGAAAAAAACCGCTATTGAAAATCAAGAATTTCTATATGAAATACTAGATTGGTATTATGATCCAATAAATAAAGTTCCTGACGCTGCTAAAGCAATGCTTTGGAAAAGTTTAAATTCTAATCAAGAAAGTCCTTTAAGAAAAGCAGCTATTGCAAAATGGATATTTGATGAAACTTCAGGACCAAAAGAGTTTGGGGAACTGCGTTACGAACATTTAAAAAGTGTAGATAAAACAAGGGCTCAATTATATAAATTATTTAGCGGTAATTTGTCTGAACAAGAAAGAAAAAAGCAATTTGCTAACGTAATGGAAGACTTTAATGTTGCAGTAATTCCGGTTTCTATGGATAAAGAAATCGGCAAACTTGGGTTTCAAATAAAAGGCATAGCAGGAGACCTTTCCGAAGGATCAAGATATTATAACATTGCAACAATGGGCAACCCCGCGCTATATTCTTTAATAAATTTAGACCCTAATGCGGAAGTAAAAACATTAGGAGATGGATTTGTAAGATTTTCAAAAACATATAATCCGCAAAATGGAATTAATATTGATGCCGTAACAAACTCTTTGACAACAAAATACTCTAAAACACCAAAAGGTATATCTGTTTTTGATTTTGACGATACCGTTGGCTTAACAAAAGGTAGTGTGCTATACACAATGCATGATGGCACCAAAGGAAAACTTAATGCTGAAGAGTTTGCTAAAGAAGGATCTAAGCTTTTGGAAGAAGGAGCAGTATTTGATTTTTCTGAGTTTAGCAAAGTTGTAGGAGGTAAGCCAGGGCCAATGGTTGAGAAGATGAAAAAGATGATTGGTAAATTTGGGCCAGAGAATTTCTTTATACTTACCGCTCGCCCGGCTGATGCGGCAGTGCCAATACATGAGTTCTTATCCTCAATAGGTATTGATATACCATTAGAGAACATAACAGGATTAGGCAATAGCGCAGCTCAAGCAAAAGCAGACTGGATGGTTGGTAAAGCAGCTGAGGGATACAATGATTTTTATTTTTCTGATGATGCAATACAGAACGTCAAGGCTGTACGGGATGCTCTAAATGTGCTCGATGTTAAATCAAAGATACAACAAGCAAGGCTTAAGTTTAGTAGAACCATGTCTCAAGAATTCAATAACATTATTGAAGCGAATACAGGAATGGAGAACTACAAAGTATTTTCTGATATAACCGCTAGGAGAAGGGGAGCTAACAAAAACAAATTTGATTTTTATGTACCGCCTTCTGCGGCAGACTTTGAATTACTACTTTACAAATTTATGGGTAAAGGAGCAACAGGAGAAGCACAAAAACAATTTTTTGAGGAAGCATTGATAATACCTTATATAAACGGTGTTGATTTAATGGATGCCGCAAGACAATCTATAAAAAGGAACTACAAAGAATTATTAAAAGCATTCCCAGATGTTAAAAAAGACCTTGAAAAGCTAACACCTAACAAAGATTTTACATACGATCAAGCTATGCGTGTTGCAATATGGAATCAGTTTGGCACAGAAATACCTGGTTTATCTCAAAGAGATATAACGTATTTATCTGATTTAGTTAACAATGATCCAGAACTTGCTGCATTTAAAGATGGTTTAATAGTAATGGGTAGACAAGAAAAAGGTTGGTTGCCACCAGATACTTTTTGGGACGCTAATACTATTATATCAGATTTATACAATATTACTGAAGGTTCTGGTAGAAAAAAATTCTTAAGCGAGTTTATTGAAAACACAGAAGAAATCTTTGGTAAGTGGGAAGATGGTAGATTAGTTGGCCCTAATATGAACAAGGTTGAGGCTGTCTACGGCACAAACGTTAGGGAAGCATTGGAAGACTCTGTATACAGAATGATCAATGGTAAAAACAGAAGTTATGGTGGTGATAAAGAGACTGCTGCGTGGAGTAGTTGGGTAAATGGTTCAACAGGAGCAATCATGTTCTTGAACACCCGTTCTGCTGCATTACAAATGTTAGGAGCTGTTAACTTCTTGAACTGGAGAGATAATAATCCATTCAATGCCGGTAAAGCATTTTTAAACCAACCTCAATACTGGAAAGATTTTGCTCATATATGGAATTCAGATAAACTGAAAGAAAGACGTGGCGGATTAAGAGAAGATGTTGCCTCTGCTGAAATCGCAAGTGCAGCAGCAAATAGTAAAAATAAGGCTGTTGCAGTAACATCATATTTATTAAAAATAGGTTATACGCCAACACAGTTAGCGGATAGTTTTGCTATTGCAATGGGAGGTGCTCCATTCTACAGAAATAGAATTAATACTTACTTGAAAGAAGGACTTACAGAAGACGAAGCAGAATCAAAAGCGTGGGAAGAATTCTCAAAAGTATCAGATGAAACACAACAGTCAGGTGATCCAAAGGACATATCAAAACAACAATCAAGTGGGGCTGGTAGACTTTTATTAGTATTCCAAAACTTTACAATGCAGCAATCCCGTATTGTTAAGAAAGCTGCGCTGGATCTTAAAAATAGAAGAGGTGATGATAAAACTAATATATCTAAAATAGTTTATTATCTAGCAGTGCAAAACATAATGTTCTCTACGTTACAACAAGGATTGTTTGCTGTTATGTTTTACGAAGATGATGATGAGGAAAAAGATAAAAAGAAAAAGACAAAACAAGAAGCTGCTATTGACGTTGGTAATGGAGTATTAGACAGTATACTTAGGGGCACTGGATTTGTTGGTGGTGTAATAGCTACATTAAAAAATACAGTTATTAAATATTTAGAAGAAAAAGAAAAGAAACAAAAAGCCGAATACGCTAAGATTGTTCTTGAGGCCGCAAATATGTCTCCCCCAATTGGATCTAAATTAAGAAAAATATATAGTTCATTACAGCAAACTAAATATGATAAAGACTTAATAGAAGCGAGAGGATGGGGAGTAATGCAAGACGGTAGGGTTCACTTAGGCCCTATGTATTCTGTATCCGGAAAACTTGTTGAGGTTGGCGCTAATTTCCCTATGGATAGATTAGTAAATAAGGTAGAGAATCTTTCGCAAGCATTTAACGCAGAAAATACATCAGTGCAAAGATTAGCCACGGGGCTTGGTTATTCGCCATGGACAGTTGGTATTGAGGGTACTAAGGGAGACTTACTTATAAAAGCCGGTGCTAAAGAAAAACGTAAAAAAGAAGGTGTAATAAAAGCTAAAGAAACAAGAAAAGAAAATGCAGAAAGACTAAGGGATAGTCTTGATAGCTTGTCTCCAAAAGAATTATATAAATATGAAATAAAAAAAGAATTAGAAAAAGAAGCCGAAAGCGAAAGGAAGGATAAAGAAGAAATGCAGGCATATATTAAAGAAGCACAAAGGCTAAAAAAATTAAAACAATTAAACGAGAACAAATAGTAATAGGCAACATACCTATAGTTCCGTAAAAAGGAAGGGGACCACATTAGTGAATCCCCTTTTTTTATTACAGTAAATTAAACTCTAAATAATCACCATTAGGGTTTAGGAGCCAAGGCTTCTTCTTTTTCCACTTGCTTTGTCATAGCTTTAATTGCATCTTCATAACCAGGCATTAATTTGATTACTTCTAATGTGCCTGCGGCAAGCGTTGTTAAATGTTGTTGTTCACTCATTACTTGTTGTAAAAGCCTAACTAAGGCGTCTACTTTGTTTTTCATTTCAACTAAGGTTTGTTCTTTCATTTTTTTATTTTATAAAACATTACAAATACTATTCTACTGTCTGTGAATTCGTTGGGATACTTACTATGGAAGTAATTACATGGGTAAGATATTAATCTATTCTTTTTATGGCCTATAACAGATTTTAAGTCCCATAGATCAAGATCATTAGCATCTTCGTTTAATAATCTATTTTGTTCTTCAACACTAATATTCTCTAATTTATGCCCGTGCTTTTTATGTTCCCAGAAAGCAGTTCCGTTTAAACCATCTTGCTTACACTCCGAAACAAATAATACGCACGCCCTATCTGGTTGTTGTCCCTCTATTATTGAATCATTATGTATTCTCCAATCTTGATCTTGGCCTTGTTTAGCTTCACGCATAAACCCCAATATAGGTTCTATTCTATGGCCTTCCAAATCTTCAATCTCAAATTTTATAATATCCATGATTGGCAAAGTAAGTCTTTTAACCCAGAAGGATTTTCCAGGAGTTTTTATTTCCTGGAATTCACCCTTACTAGTATTTAAGAATTCAATTAAATTATCGTCTAAAAAATCATCTTTTATATAGATCATACTATTTCACAATTACCACCACCACAAGCGGCCGAGTCGCTAAAATTTGTATTGTCTTGTATTTCAATTACCTTAGATAAATCGACATCTTTTAAGGTTAACATCATTTCTTCATATACTTCTTTAGTACAATCCTCAAATGGCGTTTGTTTATAAGTTCCCCCGTGATAAGGTAATACAGACAAACCATTGTAATATTCTTTGTTTGCCCACATCCATTCACCAACAATTTTCCATTCGTCATCTCTAACGGAAACTGTACAAGAAACATTATGTGTATTGTTTCCTTTATCATGACCTGTCTTAACCCAATCCTTAGAAATCAATTTAACACGTTCTAACAAATCTAATGTAGACTCATGTCGTGTTATAGCTCCATTAGGAGCCTTCTGAGGCACAGAAACGACTGCTTGTAATGTTGGATTAAAATATTCATCTTCGATCAGTTCTGGATGATTTATGGCTAAATAAGAATAGATTGCTTCATTCTTGCCCAATCGCATTCTACGGATGTAATAGTCGTTATGCCAAGCATGAATCCCACTGCTAGTGCCGAGCACCAAAGAAGTAGTTCCAGCAGGTTTAACAGCGGTAGTACGAGCAGCCCTATTAATACCAAGAGCAGCAGAAATAACATTATTAGTTTCTTTAACAACTTGTGCGGCTTCTTCATAGTTTAATTTTAAGTTAGATTTAGAGGCGATACCCGTCATTGATACGCCAAGCAATGCGTCTTTTTCTGTGTTTTTTCTCCATATATCACGTAGATAATGAAAGTCTGAATACGATGCTTGTAATGTTCCTAAGAACGCTGCGGCTGATGCTCTTGCATTGAATTCTTCTTGACTTTCGATGTCTGCCATATTAATCTCTGTAAGATTACAAAACTGATATGGTCTTAAAGCAATCTCGCAACAAGGATTTGTTCCCCAGTCTTTATCATTAGTTAAATATATACCCGGTTCTCCTGATCCAGATGCTTCAATGCGTTCCCATACTTTATCAAATGTTTTCTTATCAATCTTATGACGCAGTAAAACAACTGAGTTATTTGATCTACCTCTTTGCGGATTGTTTTCCCACCAATTACCAGCTTTACAATTTAGCATTGCATCGGAATCAAGGTCAAACAAACTAATCATTGCAGCACGTCTGATGCCTCCGGCTAAAACAGCATCGGCAATATGACACTGAATATCGTGGCACTCAATATCTGTAAGCTTTGATCTATCCGCTTTTTCTCTAAGGATAGCTTCAATCTTAACTAAGGTTAATCTTAATGGCTCAGGCCCTGGGGCTTTACCTCCGGCAGTTACTAACAATGCTCCCTTATGCCTGATGTCAGAAAAGTCAAACTCTATATGAGATGTCAATGCGCCTGTATATGATTTGAATAATACCTTAACTGCATCAGCCCACCCAATAATACTATCCTGAACTACATATCTTTTCTTGCGATCGTAGTTTGGCTTTCTAATTTCCGGTAGCTTTTCAATTTGGTGATTCTGTACCGAATAGCCGACTCCGGTACCGCCAAGCAATAGAAACATAGTCTCAGAAAAACTATGAATACTATCGATAGGTAAAAAAGCGCAGTTGTAAACGCGAGCATTATTAAGCTCGATAGCTTTACCGCCAAATTGCAAGCTACGCATTGATGGTAAAACTTTTTTAGTAAACACGAAATCTTTATAAATTTGCTCAATTGGTTCTTTCATTTTTGGGAACTTAGCAATATGCATCTCCATATTTCTAGTAACTAATTCACCCCAGGTTTCTCTTCTTTCTTTATTCGGCAGGTATTTTGCATACTTAGTGTATACAGTTATAGAGCTTAAGATCTCTTTGTCTAAATCCATTGTTTTGTTTTTATATTGTTTATACGCTTACTACTAATTTCCAAACTACAGCTTTTCCTAATGAAGGAGGAAACTTTTCATTTTTTGATAAAGGAATATATTGATCTTCACTTCTGTAAATTCCGCTAACAGTAGCTTTTCTACCTGTGCTGCTTTCAATATTTTCGCTAGTATATTCTAACAATAATAATAAAATCTTTTTAATCATAGTTTTTGTTTTAAGTTTAAATTTATTTGTCTATCTCTAATGCAATGTCAACAAACGGTAAATAAAGCACGTGCGTTGAATAGGTTGGTTCCTCATAAGTTCTCATACCAAACAATATACCTGGATAAAATCCTATTGATATACTCCAATACTTTTCGTCTTGAAATTCTGGTTCTTCTGGAATGTTAACTTGGGTAATTTTTGTTTTTGTCATTTGTTTCTGTTTTTTAGGATTAATTCAATTGTAATATCACATTCGCCGTGATTTTGTGGTTTATATAATGTTCTAGTATCATTATTATCAGTCATTAATTTTTTAAATAATTTATATCGCAGAGGAAAAGAATCATTGGCTCTACCTTTTGTTTCAATTATAAAATCCCATCCAGTAAAATCTGGCGTATACTTTATATTTAAAACTTTTTTATTGCCTCTGTTTATATAATCCCCTTTGCCATTTGATTGACGCTCATAACATTCATTACTAAATTTAAAAGCAGGTATTAATTCAAATGTTTCGCCTTCATATCTAAAATCTATTTTAGCATTCTTTAAAGCAATATACATATATTTTTCTAGCCCTGAGGCGAAAGTAATCCCGTTGTAGACTATTTTCTTAGCTACAACCGGACCTTTCTTGCGAGACATCTTTTTCAAAAGTGTGTCTCATTTATTCTACCTATGTCAATTGTGCCTGTGCCATTGGTTTTCCACTTAAAAAAATCATCAACAATATCATTACCCATGTTGTCTATCATAAAAGAATAATGATTACCACGACCAATTCCAAGCTTCGATTGCTTCTTTAAATCTTTGTTTTTGTTTTTTTTAGCAGGTACTTCAAAAGCATCTATAACATCAATATCATTCAATTCATTTAGCAATGCTTTTTCTTCGCGCAATGTAGATATTTCTTCTTTTAAACGTTGAAGATATAATGTAGCATCCATGAGTTCTTCTTGTAAATGATTAAGCCATGTGAATATATCAGAATCATCATTGCGTAATGTTTTGCCGTATTTAGCAAAGCCAACATCAGAACGATCTACAAATTTATTTACTACAGATTGGACAACAGGGTCTCTAAATTCAATTTCTTGTTTCATATTATAGGGTGTTTTTTACAAATGTTCCGTTAACCATTTGGCCATGTCTGCTCTTAATTACATCGTAAGCTGATGTAACGCATTCTTCAATTTTTAATCCTTCTAATGCAGCTAGATTAGTCAACACAACAACCATATCACCAATAGCATCAATTAGTTCTGGTGTATCTTTTTTAAGAATTGCTCTTGCTAATTCACCAGACTCTTCACATAATTTTGTATATTGTGTTTTAGAATCGCCAGATTTATATATGCCACGCTCATTTGCCCATTGTCTAATTAAGTCATATACATTATTAGGATCAAAAGTTAAAGGATTATTTGCGGTAGGTTTTGTTTCTGGAATTGTAGTTGTAGTGGCTTCAAACAATATCTTATTATATATATAACAAGAGGTATTTCTATACATTGATTCTCGAATATTGTCTACTAATATTCTAACTAAATCAGGCGTCATTGTATATTTGCCATAACTTGTTTCAAAAGTTTGACCTAAGTTATCCATTAAATAACCTTTTAACTTGTTTACAGGAACCGGAAATGTTGTTGTTTGATCTGTTACGTTGGTATACATACTTTTTTGTTTTGATTTGAATTGATTAATAGGACTATTTTTAGCGTCATTATAAGAATTAAGGTCGTTTTTATATTTAAAAAGATTTTGATATAGTCTTTCTTTTGTTTCTATAAAATCTTTATCTTCTGAGGATTCTAAAACCTGAAACTCGCCTGGTTTATATCCTTGTTGTAGAATTACTCTACTATATATATTACACGTCATACCGATTTTTTTGCCCGGAATATGATATAAATAATATTTTTTTTTCATAATTTAGATTAAATGGCCACTTTTGCTGAAATTATTGGGCCGTGTTTATAATTTATCAAGGTTAATGCTCCGTTTTCGTAAACGAAGTCTGGAGACTGAAAAGTTTCTTGATTGAGATATTTATGTATAGCATCGCGTTGATTGGCGTAAATGTGTGCATCAATTATCTGCACATCTATTCTATTTGCTTTTAAATTAACCTTGCTTGATACATATAACAATATTTTTGAGAATAATGCCATGTCATAAGGTATACCTAAAAACATATCGCCTGATCTTTGTAGTACAAACATATTAAGTTTGTTATTATCCACAAAGAATTGAAAATACAAATAACATGGAGGCAATCGCATTTGATCTAACTGAATAGGATTCCATAAACTTATAATGTGCCTACGGCTGTCTGGATCATCAATTAATTGTTTAATAACTATTTGCATCTGATCTATATTTTGATCATTAAAATTGCGCATTTGATGCCCATACACAGGTCCAAGATCACCATTCTCATCTGCCCAAGCATCCCATATCCTTACGCCAGCTTCTTGGAATCTTTTAATGTTTGTTTCGCCATTTATAAACCATTCAAACTCTGTATCAAAAGTTTTTTGAAACATTTTTCTGCCTGTTATTAATGGAAAGCCATCGTTGAGATTTACACTTAGACTAGCATTGAATATTGAGTTACAGCCAACACCTGTTCTATCCGCTCTTTGTGTATCGGAATTCAGGCACTTGTTAAGTAATTCTTTGTATTGTGCTTCGTACTTTGTCATATTAAAATAGTTTTAAATTATCGGCGCTATTTGTTGTTTGCTGCCGAAGTAATGGTTCTTTTTTTACAACGGTTATTTTCTCTTCTTTTAATTCTTTATTGTATTTATCATAATAATATGTATAAAATTTATATATTTGTTTCCATATATCTGTCTTCTTATAAGCTTCAGGACTTATATTTTCTTTGCCGTTTATAACGATACATATAAACCATTCAATTGAACTTAAAGCTTTTGGCGATATGTATATATTATTTCTAATACACCATAAATAAGCTAACTGTTCTTTAGCAGAATAAATATAATTACCCATGTCTATTGGAGGTTGCCTTGCCATTTATTCCCATGGTAGTTTTGAATCATTACTAACTGCTGGAAAGTGTGGAATAAAACAACCTGACGCTGGCTCCCATACAAAATGACATTCAGCACCATTCTCTCCAAGGTTTTGAAACTTACACTTTAATACTTTAACCTTAACAGTTTTGTTTTCATAGTCTCTGTGCACTAATAAACCGTGATAAGATGCATCATACCATTCGCCGCCCCCTTTGATATTATACATTGTAGGTTCTTCAATCTTGCCGCTACTGTCTTTATACATTTTAGTAGGGTGCGCAACAACCATTACAAGCACATCGTATTTTTTAGCAAAGATTTCTATTTGACTTAAGTATTCTAATGTATAAACATTAACATCACCGGACGCATCGTTAGATCTTACCTTGTTAAATGGATCAATAACTAAGCATTTAATTCCTTTACGTTTAACTAGCTCTGCGCCTTTACGCAGTACAGATTCTAATGTATAACGTTCCATGTCAATAAAGAAATAGTTGTCATTAACATGATCAGCAACTTGATTCCACTTTTCAGTTTTAATATCTTCAACGCCGGGCATACCTTGCCATGTTTTACGCATTAACTTGTGAGCATGTAAATATGTTGGATGATTCTCGGGTGATGCATATGCTGTTTTCCAGCCGTACTTTTCATTATAACCAATAACCATTTGATCTACAAAATCAGATTTACCAGAAGATGGTATACCGGTAACAGTAATGAATTGGCCAGTGTACGTAGAAAAAATATCATCAAAATTAGACAAGCCAATTTGGAAACCGGGTTTGAAACCATTTCTAACAAAGTCTGTAACTTCATCTTCAATGTCTCTAAACGTAGTAACGTTTTCAAGTGGCACGGGCTTTGATCTTGATATTCTTTGGGATAATGCTTCTTTACCATACTTAATTAAATATTCGTTTGCATCTTTGCAATCATCAAAGGTTGCAATGTAGCATGTTTCTGATCCTAATCTTCTAACTAACTCAGTTTGTAATGCTTGACCTGCTGCATCTGAATCAACCGCAATAATGATCTTTGTTTTGTCGTCAAAATAATCAATACAGTTATCCAGATATTCTAGATTGTTTGTGCCTAATGTGGCTCCATTTGGTACTGAGATTGCGTTTGTGATACCGGCTTCATGCAATGCAAGCACGTCCATTTCTCCCTCAACAATAACGCAATATTCAAAACCAACAATACTATTAATATTATAAAATACTTTTTCAGCTCCTTTGAATAATTTGAAGTGTTTGTGTCCATCTCTGTATTTTACGTTTATAAGTTGATCGCCAATGAAATAATTAAAGTGTATTGCGTTTTCTGTTTTACCGGTCTGAGGCATGAACTCAGGCCCTTCTGTAACTTGTAAGTCTGTTAATGTCTGTTCTGATATTCCTCTATTGTTAAACCATTCAACAACTTTTGAGGTTGCAGGAACTAATGTTGATGTTGGTCTTGTATATATTTTTTCACTTGCTCCTTTGCGTTGATACGTATGCAATTGAAATGTTTTGTTGCAGTTATGGCATGTACCTAATCCTTTATCCCAGTCATAAGAAGCACATTTAGCGGTTTTATTGCTGTTTTTTCTATCAACTGAACACAAAGGACAAATACCACTTGTTTTTCCTGCTTCTAAATTATAAATATTAAATTCATTTATTTGAAAACCATTTATTTCTGTATTATTTATATCCATTTTATTTAATTTGTTATAGCTAATCCTTCCATTGCTAAAGTTGATTGGAATAACGCTTCGTGATAACAAGCATCTTTTTTATCTTTGCTAGTATATAATACTTTATAGTTTTCAGTATTTTTACCTGTTTTTCTATGATCTATCATCCTTAAAACTAAAGAATTTGTTCTACCGCAATAATGCTCGTTTGGCAAATAATAAACATAATAAAATCCGGTTTTTTTAATTTTATTTACTCTACAAGTATTACAAGATTTTCTAGGATATATTTTATTATTAACCTTGTTATTACAAAATTTAGTAATAGGTTTTATTTCTTTGCATTTATCACATTTCTTTGTTTCTGCTTGCATTTTTTTTGTTTATTTGATTGTTACATATATATTATCAATATACAATCGTGTTTTGATTGTAAGATCATTACTAATTATAGATAGAAAAACCCCAATTAATGGGGTTTAACTAACTACATAAAGCTGTCCAGACTAAATCCTGCTTTTGCTGTCTAGAGTTCGTCCTGCTTTATATTTTTTAAGGCTATAACCTTAAAGTTTAATTTTATTTTAAGGCTATAACCTTAAAACGGGAGATCATCGATCGGAGCCGGAGCTCGTTGTGCAGGAGCTTGTGCTTGTTGACCTGAATCAGTTCGGGGCGCAACATCAACATTAGTGCCGTTCGTCCATACCACTTTAACATTTCCAAGGTATACTTTTGCTGCTTTTCCATCTCTCTCTTCTTTAGATTGTTCAACCATCACTGGTCCTTGATTCCCAAACTGATCAACATCATCATTGATTGTTATTGTGATAGGTAAATACTTACCTTTCTTTCCATCAATAATTTTGTGCTTTGGAATTTCATTCAAATTGATACTCGCTTTAATAATACTTGCCATAATTCTCGTTTTTTGTTTTAGTTAAGGGTTTTAGTAATTAGAAATTGTTGAGGATCAAAATCCTCTGTTTTATAAAATAAATCGTAGGCTTCAACTGCTCGCATAACTTTGTCTTCGCCTGTTTGTAGAAATTTATCTGAACAATCAAATATACCTATCTGATGTGTTCCTTTATCTATTGCCATAAAAATCATATCATATCCAAACAACTTCTTATAAATATATGCTTGGCTATCATAATTGTATTTCTTAGCTGAATAAGCAAAGTCCGCAATGTTAGATGTTGTTTTAAGATCTACAATCAATCCTTCGTCGTGATTTAATATATCTGCTTTGCCTTTCCACATTGTACCAAATAATTCTACAATGCCAGGAACTTCATATTCAACATTAAAACCACGTATAAGATCTTTGCATATATTATTAGCGAGCATCGTATCTTTCATTAGTTCAATTCGGTCAACTTCGTGTTGCAGCAGACATATTTCACCTCCAGATGCTTCTTTATATATATTAGTATTTCTAGTGGATGCTTTAATAATTTTGTACTTATGTAACTTATCAGGTTCAAGAATGGCGGTGTGGAAATAACCGCCAATTACAAAATTAGGATTAGGATCTTGAGGAGCATTCATTAATGCTGGATTAGTAAGCAACGCAGATATATTTGAATTGCTTAAAAAGTTTTTACCCATCTCGCCATAATAATGCTCATCATTTTTTAACTTCTCTATTATTTCTTCTTTAGTCATATTAGAGTTTAGCTAGTATTACTTCAGCTTCTGGAGATAATTCATACTTAGCTTTAATTGTATCAAGCTTACCGCCGTTTACTACAAATTGCATTGCTTTATCAAAGGCTGCGTCGTTTGGTGTTAATTGAGCTTTAGCAACGGGCTCTGCTTTACCATGATCCGCGTCTTGAGTATCATCTATTAAGAATAGATTACCTAATGCATACTTTTTACCATAACTTGATGCTGATCCAAACTTCTGTGGCATTTGCATTCCTTTTTGATCAAGATCAATCCCAACGATTGCTACCGCGTGTATAGCACCATCGCCATCGGAAATTGTTGCTGTAGACTTTAGTATAGGGAATAATTGATTTGATTCAACTAATTGCTCTGTAACCGTTACTGACACGCCAAAACGTAATAAAAACGGTTTAGTAGCTTCGAGTATATCTTCAGCAGATCTAAAGTTATATTTACCAAATGAATTGAATCTAGACTTTTTAGATTTAAACTCAGTTTGTATTATTGCTAACTTTTCGGTAAGCGTGAAATCTCTCTCTAGAGTTTCTTGTACATTTTCTTCTGTTTTTGCCATATAATTTGATTTAATTGTTTCTAGTTTCTATATTAATATAATTACGTGTTTTGTCAACTATTTAGCTCTTTTTAGTTGACTAATTTTAAGTTTAACTTATAGGTAATCAAAGACTTGAGAGGGATCTACATTATTGATCAATGTTTGTATTGCTTGCTTTTTTATTTCTGAAATCCTAACGTAAGAGCTTGCCCCTTCAAGACCTAGATAGTCTGCTATTTCATTTGCGGAATGTTTACCACAATCTAATCCGTAGCTTAATCTTAACACATCGGCTTCTGTGACTGTTAAATATTTTTGAAACAAACTTAATAAATAAGCATTCATAATATCTATGTTATACTCTTTAGTAGTATCCTCAAAAACAGGCCGAGCATCAAAAGTTGTTGTATCCATGAAGTTAGTATCGGAACTATCAAAATCTACATCTAAACTTTGAAATACGCTATTAAAGAACATTTCAACCATTTTAGTATTATCAGGATCTTTGCGCATCTCAGTTAACTTATACTCTGGAATACGTATACTACCCCTATTAATGTCTATTGCTCGTCTAATAGCGCCTTTAATTCTTTTAGATAGGAATGATTTTAATGTTGATTCTTGATTATCACTGTCTTTAATTGTATCCCACTCTATTTTATCAATTGCTTGAACAAGGCCTATGGAACCGTATTGTGTAAGATCTGTAATATCTAAAACGCCACATGCTTGTGTAGTAGTGGAAAACTTTCTAGCAATATTCTCTACTAATGGTAGGAATTTAACAATTAGCTTATCTCTAGAATATGAACGAAAGTCGTTTGATACACTATCTTTATTTGATTCTTTAACGTCTTCTTTGTACCTTATGTAATTGGGTAAATTGTAACTTTTCATAGTTTTTGTTCTTTTTTATATATTTCTAATAGTTCTTTTGTAGTATAACTTTCATCATACTTACTTTTTGAATGTAACATATCCAGTTTATGGTTTCTATTTTTTTCTCTATAAAATGAACTCCACTCTGCAAATCCAATAGCAAAATCATCTTGTTGTTGTTCCTCCATTTCTTTTGCTTGTTCAATAAACTCAACTTCTTCTGAAAGAAAATTAATTCCACTTTCAACAAGTTTTTTTTCTAACCATTTTACTGCTGTCATATTATTTGTTTTTAAATTATTTCAATATAAACTTGCAATGTCTTTGTTAATACCATAGTCAAGTAGAATATATTTTTTACCTTCCATTCCCCAGTTTGCAGAGTTATGTAAATCACAGTCACTAAAATCAAACTCAGAAACTCTTGATTTAATACGTCTTATAACTATATTAGGAATTGTTAATAATTCTGTGTCATATCTTTTTTGACATACTATACCTAAATACATCCATTTCAATTCTGCTAATGATGTAATATCTTTATATTTATCCCAAATATATTTTTCATTAAGTCCCTGTAAATAACCTCTTCTATTTATAGGAATTTTAATGACTATATTTTTTAGAATAATAACTAATCTTGTTGAGTATTTAAATGAAATCATAATCTTATTTCTTTTTTATATATTTCTAATAGTTCTTTTGTAGTTATTTCTGTTGGAAATTTGTAAGCATTTACATTTACCCAATCGTTAAATCCAATAGCAAATTCATCTGCTATTTTTTCACATCTATCAGCTACTATCCAGCCATCAGTTGCTAGGTCAAACTTTTCATTTAATGTCATAAATTTTGGTTTAGGATTTCTTTTTCTTTTTTTAGTTCATTACCCATGTTGCGATGTATTGTTCTTGTTGTACAATCAAAGTGTTCTGCAAGGGCTTTAATAGTTATTTTTTTACCAAGATCATTTGTGTATAGCATGGCATCGTAAATATCTGACTCAGTAACTTTCTTAGTTTTACCAATCATTTGCCCCACTATAGATAACTTCTCAGTAAGACTTAAACCGCTATTGTCCTTAAATATAATCTTCCTAGATTTATTATGAGGAGGGGATTCAAGATCTTGCAAAGATACATCGTACATCATGTTCTGTAATAATTGCTCACTGACATTGAATGTTACAAAACCATTATCTTTGTTACATATATGCCGCGCAGTCGTTTCAAACTCATTCTGATCCATGTTTTGATTAAGATACCATATAACATACAAATGCCATTTCAATGCCTTATATGTTGGTATTTTAGCTTTGCTTCTGAATAGCTCATAACATTCTGTTGTACCGTCTTCGTAGAAGTTACCCCATTCAAATTCAGCGGTTGGTTTATCATTAATCGGCGCTCGTCGGTATATCACTCGTCTTTTGTTTAAATATTCTAGGTTACGTTCTCTGTATGACATTAGCTTGCTATTTTATTATATTAAGGACCTAACGTCACACTTCTAAGGCAACACTCTGCTGATTGTTTTTTCCTTCGGATTTTTCAAACTACGTTATTATACGTTTATATTATCACAAGGCTATCGTGTTAATGTTGTAAGACTTATTTGTTTTCTATATATATATCTAACAGTCTTTTTAGTAAAGTGTCCTTTTTAAGTTTATCGTATGAAAAATAATTCATATCAATCCATTCAACAAATTCTTCAAGTGTTTCTTGTATAAATTCTTTAGGATATGATTCATCAACTACTTCTCCTTTGTGTAGTTTAGCTGAAAGTTCTTCTTTATAACCAATTTCTATTTCAACTTTGTTTTGATTTATTGTTTTATATTCTTTCATAATAAAATAGTTATTTTTCGTGTTTCACAACCCATTTTATGAACACCGTCTGTTTGGTGGCAGTACTTACAGTAATCTTCTTTAACACATTTAGGATAAGTGCAATAATCTAAATTACATATTTTTCCGTCGCGTTTAACTCCTCCTAATTTACATTTAGTGGAATCTTTAGAATTAGGCCAAAAGTGAGAACAGTTTACTTCATCTTCTTCTGGAGAAAAATCCGCATAAGATTGCATGAACTTACTAGGGGTAGCAGTAAACCTATGGCAATAGTCTTTCGATGGGCATAGTGCATTAGAGCACATAGAAATATCAGGCATATTGGTCTAAGTCTATTAATATGTTACCTTCTGCGTCTAACACTTCGTTAAAAATAAATGCCTCTGCAGTACGACCGTAAGATCCTTGCAATTTCCATGCAACACCAGTTTTTACCATTTCAGAATACATTTCAATTATTCCTTTGTCGTTTAGTTCACCAGATTCGTATTCCATTATTTGATCTAAAAAATCTTTTGTTTGTTTCATAATTTATTATCTTTTTCTATTAAACTTAATATATAACTGTATACTTCTGCATTGAATTTATCTAATTCATTTAATTGTGCTTGGCGATCTGGATCAAGTTTCCAATACAAATCAGTGTTTTTAACGTCTAAATTTGCTACAAATAGGCTTGATTCTATTCTTTCTCTTGCTGCTGTTTTTATTCTGTCTATCATATTAAAAATTGTTTTTTACTGAATTCCATATAATTGCTTGATACTCAAAACCTTTTAGGCCTTTAGCTTCTGCTTTGGCTATGGTTAATAATCTAATTTGATCGTATGCACGTCTACCCGGAGAACTTTTAATTGTTTTACCAAAGCATGCGCGCAAATGCCACACGTCAATTGTAACGTTGCTTTCGTCTAAGTGAGCAATGTTTTTTACAAAGTTAAACGTTTTTAAGCTATCATCAGTTATTTTAGCTTGTTTTTTACCTAATAAGAACGCTTTGTGCTTATTTTTATGGAACGTGCAAACTTTAACATCATCAGGCGAGCGATTTTCGTGTATAGCACCTAACACCGTTACGGTATCTTTGATGTTTTGTGGCCATCTGTTTCGCGGGGACAATGCACTAATAATACTTGCAACAACTTCTGTTGTAGTATTGTATTGCTTAGCTAGATCCTTACAAATATAATGTGCCTGCTTATACCATGCGATACCATTGTCAATGTCTCTGTCAGTGGCCAATGCAAAATAATTGTCTAGATTATTGTTTACCTCTATTAGTTGATCGTTTGTTAATTGTTTCACTGTTATTGTTTTAATAGTTCAGAAAAGTTTTTGCCTGTTTTTAATGCTTCTTTAAAATCATTAGATCTACCCCATACTTCAGCTCTATTGGTATGGCTGCATTTGTGAATAACATTATACTGCACATTACCGGTTTCAATATCACATATTCTAAAATCGTCATATAATGGGCCTATGCCGGGACAGTTGTTCTTAAAAAACACGTAGTGAGTTTCAGGATCAATTTGCGGATTAGCCTTTAAGAATCGTTTTGTTTGGTTAAATAGCTTAATCGCTTTCGCTTTTAGCGCTCTGTCTGAACAAAACCAATCATAAAAATTATAGCATGAAGATTCTTTACCGTCACTTTCTAAAAATATGCCGTTTTCAAAGGCTTTTAATTGTTCTGTCAATGTAGTTTTCATAGTAAGTGTTTTAATTATTAAATATATAATAGTAATCTTGCATTGTATTTATTAGCTCTCTACCATAAGCGGTATGAAAGCCATAACTGTGTGTATAACTGCCTATTGGCGAGTTTTCTAATAATAGAGACATCATGTCAAATTCATTTTGATTAAATTGTTTACTCGATTTTGTTATAGCTTTTGCCAATGCATCGCAATTGTGCCTTACAGTTTGCCCTAAAGTATTCTCTATATAATCTTTAACTTGTTTTGCTCTCATAGGTAATTTGTTTTTGTTACATTTATATTATCATTCTTTAATCGTGTTTAGACTGTAAGTTGCTTTTCCATAAATTAATAAATCTTTAAATACATTATTTCGCAATTCTTTTGTTGCATTTAATATTGCTTCTATCTTTTTATTATGCTTATGTAAACGATTACCTTCACATACTGGGCATCCGCCGTTATTTCTGCAAGACTTGGCTACCACTTTTTTTGCTTTTTTAATTGTTCTACTCATAATGTTTAATTTAGGAACTAGAAGGGGATTCGAACCCCCTTAACCCGTCGGTTGCTGGCCCAGCGCTAGTTCTTAGTTGATCCGCAAGCCGGTTACTACTTTATTTGCGTTTCGATTACAACCAACCAGCACTGATTGGACAATGTTTACGTAACCCCGAAATAATCAACATTTCATTCAGCATTACGTGCTGTTTCCCACGATTCCATTTGCTCCCAGGTTAATGCCTGCCCGCTTTGTTACCTGCTAGCTTAGGCGCGTTGTTCGTCTCAAATGGTTATAACACGGCCTCTATACCACTCATGTGAGACAACCGTGTATAGCACTACGCTTTCTTGAATCGATAGAAAGCTAAAACGTATTTGTTAAGGAATTTACCTTTAGATGGTGCTTCACGTAAACCATTCATTACATGGCTAGGTACGTTAAAGTACTCGTACTCTCTGCCGTTCTTAAATAGAACAAACAATCTTTCTACGTTTGGATAGTAAGACACTTCTGAAATAGCGCTACTGTCAACCTCTAATTTCTCGATTAGATTTACATTCATATATAATTAATTTAATTGGTTACTTACTAATTGTCTAGCAGCTTGTTTAGCGTACTCTGATTTTTGTGTATCAGTACCAGCGGTTTGTGGAGCAGGCACTGATATAACTGTTTTAGCGGAACAATCATATATACATTGCTGATTGTTAATAATGCCGGTATAAATAGCGCGTTCAAGATCTTGTAGGTGGACAGATACGTCTAAGTAAACAGTATCGTTATTTAGCCAGCCGCCTAAGTATCTTGTTTCGCCCCATAGATTATCCATGTTCTTAAGCATAAAGGCTTTAATGGTTTGATTAGATACTTTGTCTATACTGAATTGCTCTTCAAAACCTAGTATACTAACCATATAGCCGTCAGTAGGATTTGCTTTGCCAGTGTTTAGATTGTAACTTACGCCACCTTCTAAAAGAATTTCGTCTAATACTTTTTTCAAATTCATGTTTATATATTTAAAGTTAATTAATCTAATAAAGCCATATATGCAGGAGAATTTACTTCAGCAAACCAATACCGTGCTCGATCAAAATCTTTATGGTACATGCCAAGATCGTTTAAGGTCATGATAAAATCATACACACTGTATTCTACGTTATTTAATTCAACTGCAGCGCCGGAAAAAGGGTTTGTTACTGTTTTACCGTTTTGAAAAACAACACCCTTAAACCACGCCGGAACTTGAGTATTACTATTTTTTACTTTTGCCATATTATTCAGGGTTATTTATTAATAAATCGCCAAAGTGCTGTTGAAATGCAATTAACATAATATCATCTAATTCTTCAGTAATATTATCGGTATTAATTTCTACACATTCTAATACAACTCTATTTTGATAGTCAATACTGAACTCGGCAGAGCTTTCGTCATACACTTGTATAGATCCATTGTTTATGCCGTTTTCTAAAGAACTACGCACAGCGGAATTGAATTCTTGGAATTGATCTTCAGTTATGCTAACGGCATTTGCTTTAGACAAAGCATCTGCAGTTTCGTATAACACTTGGGTTCGTAATGTGTTTAGTAATGATACTACATCGTCTTTAGTATAGATGCTAGGGAAAGCTTCTACAATTTTTACTACTTCTTGTTCAAATAATTGGTTTACTTTATCCATTTTATTAAATTTTATTGGTTACATTTATATTATCATTTTTATATCGTGTTATCATTGTAGATTCAATACTCTACCATAAGCTTTTAACTTAATAATCTTTTCAGCGGTTACAGTACGATAGCCTAAATCGCCCATTGAAAATACTCTTACCATACCTCGTGGCTCAGCATCAAATTTTGATCCGCCGCCGGTTAAATACTTTCTTACACCTAATCTTGCGGTCATAGTACGCAAGCTACCATCTTTTTTTTCAAAAGTTACGCTAAATAACTTTCCATCATTGCCTACAAATTTTCTGAATTGTACAGTGCTAAATTCTTTTTTTAAGTTTATCATATTAAATTTTATTTGTTACATTTATATTATCAATTATAGTTCGTATTCAGACTGTAAGACCCCATTTTCTTCAACAACTTCGCAAAGTAGGGTGTATAGCAAATCAGTAATACTGTCAAGTCTTATTGTTTGATGAAGAGTTAAATCAGATTCTCTAATCTTAAAGTCAATACGCAATTTATTTTGTGTTTCTAATATTCCTTCAAGCACCGCTAGTCTAACTAAGTCAAGCTCTTTTTGTTTTAATATTCTCATATACTTTAATTTCTAAGCTATTATTAAATACTCTATCGTAGGCTTTAGCCATCTTATCGTTATCCGCATAGTGTACGGTTTTTACTGTGTCGCGCATCCATACTTCGAATGCTAATGCTTCTTGAAATGCTAATTGTTCTTTTGTCATAGTTACTTTTGTTTTAATGTTAAACTATTTACTTTTTCAATTGTTTCTTTTACAACCATATCTACATAACCTGTAGTCATCAATGGCATTTTACCGTCATCTATAGTTGCTTCAATACCGTTTTTCATACTAACAGCTACTTTTTTTAATCCTTCAAGAATTAAGTACGCTTCAAATCCGTTAAATTTTTTCATATATTATAGTTCGTTAATTACAGTTTTATTTTTTGGGTAATAATTTTCTTTTCCTTCATCATCTATTATTAAGTAATGATTTTTATATACGGTTAGGCAACCACTAATATGAACGCTCTTTTCTTTAAATACACTTACTCTATATCTTTTCATATCTTTTTTTTTATTATTCACTCATCCATTTATACAATTCGCTTGTAGTATCAAACACATAAGCGGTTGAATTTCTGTTATTACCTTGATTTAACGCTCTTGTTAAATATCCTTGTACGGTAGCTTCATGCCAAACAGATAAAACGTTGGGCCTAACGTCGTTACTTAATCCGCAAAATCCATCTGGCGTAGAAACAATCATAATTTTACTGCCGCTTTCCCACTTTATACCAACAATTGAAGTATTAGTTATATTGTCGATCGCTATTACCTCTGGATCTGCTTCTTTTATAATTCTTTTCATATTAATATTTGGTTTTAATTTCTGTTAATGACAGGTTATTATGGTTCCACAATCTAGTTTTGCTAAATACGCACGCCTTCGCGCCATAGGATGATTTCATCTTGGTCTTTACTTGTTTATAGTCATCACTATTAAATTTGGCGCATTCGCCATGGGCAACGATTAATGACATCCTATTGGCGCGGTTACGAGCTTTCTTTTCTTCGAGGTATTGACATGCCTCTTTCATGTTGTTCGCTATTACTATCATATTACGGTTTGATTATATAAGTTAGACCCTTGAAATTGAACCACTGTGCGATACCGGTTTGATCTTTATCGCTGTTGAATATAAATCCAAAGCTTTGCGGTAGATCGCCGACCGCGTATGGTGTGTATAGCACGCCGTTGACTTTGATTAGATTGTACTTTAAAAATTTAATTTTTTTCATAGTTGTTGTTTTTAGTTTCATATATATTATCAATTCGCTATCGTGTTTAGATTGTAAACACTTTGTAGTCAGGACAGGATTCGAACCTGCATTGATGGCGTCGTATTGCTTCCACCTGTTACCATTACATTACCTGACCCCTTATTTAATCTTTAATCTTTACATCCTTCATAAATGTTTCCATAGCCATGTCAGTAACTATTTTAGCTTGAACACGGTATTCAGTGGTATCAACCATTTCTTTACGCCACGCTATAATTTGATCAAGAGCGGACGTGTGGTATTGTTCTCCGTGTATAGCACACTTGTAGTATGGCACATCAGGAAAGCACGGGTTAGTATATTGTTCTATTGGGAAATCATAGTATCTCATAATTAATCTTTATATACTATAAAATCAACCTCATCAAAATCCCCGTAATCTAATACTATTTCTTCATCACAGTATCTATCTTTAACTATTCGCTCTGCGTAATGTTCGTCAGATGCTTCAACCTCTACTACTCTACTTAAGGTCTCTATTATTGTTACTTTGTACATTGCCATAATTTACTTTATTAGTTATTAATTTTCATCTTCTTCGTCGTCGTCAAAATCCGCATGCTCTAAACACTGAGAACATATGCCTGTATCTTCTAGCCATTCGCTAGCGCCGCAGCAATTACTTTCTAAACTCATACTTTACTTTGTTTTATATTGATTATATACTTCATCTACGCTTTCGGTAACCCAATAAGTTATAGCCATCGCTCCTCTACAGAATACCTCGGTACACTCTGTTTTAACACCTTGTGTGCTTGTTACCACAGCGCTTTTAACGCTAATAATACTTTCAACGCCTATTAATATAGGTTTACCCGTGTTCAATGTTAATTTTAATAACTTTTCCATATACGCTATTTATTAAGTTAATACTATTCTAAACTTTACACCTTGCACATAGAATTCGCCGTATAAAAATCCGTTATTTGCACTAGTCAAAGTAACACCGAATTTAGACAACATATCTACAGTATCTCTATTCATATAGCCTTGCAATGATATATCGGTTTGACACACCGAAACATTGTAGAATACATTAATATCTAAACCAAACTCACTTATACCTAATAAGGCGCTAATTCTATTTTCTACCATTTTACTATTGTTTTAAGTTATCTATATCTTTAATTAAATCTATCAAGTTGTTATATTCTTTAGTATCGTTACACGCCCCGTACTCACTAGCCGTAATCATTGAAAACGTAGTGAACTCTGTAAAGTTAGGTAAAAATATCATTCTATCTAATTCTACATTTTCTATAGAATCACACTCGTCATTACAATAAGACACATCGATCCACTGTAAACCGGTCATTTTACTTATCATTTTATGGAGCTGTTCACTCACTTCTTTAGTATGTATCATAACTATATTAACTTTTTAGCGCTAACGCAGCGTTTTTAGCCCCAATTAAGAACTCTTTTCTCACTCTAAAAAATACCACTCTGAATGCATCGTTAAATCTTCTCATAATTAATTGTATTAGTTTGTTATTGTTACATTTATATTATCATTAGGTAATCGTATTATTGTTGTAAAGAGATTGCTCTTTGTTTGTATCGAAAATATAGTGGATAGATACAACCCGAAATCTCTCTGTATATCAGTCATTTAGGTTTGATACTTGTACTTAATTTCACCAAAACGTTGTGTAATTCAGGTGATAATATATCAATTCCGCCAACTTGATCGATTTTATCGAAGATTAGGTTTTTTAATTGAGAAACTTCGCTGTTGTTTAGTTGTAATTTCATATTTAGTACTTTTTAGATTCATATATATTATCATTTTAGTATCGTATTCGTTCTGTAGGAGTTGATCGAGGTGATCCGGTGTATAGCATGTATAGCAGGAGTAGGGCGGAGTCTACTCTTCCGACTTTATTTCAGGGTCAGGCCAGTGTATAGCAAAAAGAAAAGAACATAAAGTGTGACACTAGCCTATTAAACTAGAAATAGTAGGCTAACGTCGCACTATTGGATAGACTAATTCAACCGAGCTTCGATTAATCCTTTGATTTCATCGATGTCCATGCCGTAGTCAGATCCGTCTTGTGTATAGCACGTTAATGATGTGCTTGCAGGATTAGTTAGTAATTCCATTTTGTTCACATGAACAAGTCCTAAACGCTTGTGGTAGATCATACGACCGTTACTTAGTTGTTTGTACAGTTCTGCTGCATTCGTTGCAGTGTTTTTAATTAAATTCATATTGTTTGTTTTAGTTATAAATTAATAGTTTTTGTTCTTCAGTTAAGTCATTACGTTCTTGCATTTCTAGTTTTAAAGCATGATAAGCATATTGTACTTCTACTTCTTGAGCAGAGTCTATATCCGCTAATAATTCTTTTGCTTCGTATAATAAGTCTAGAATTTTCATTACATTAGTTGTTAAGTCTTTCATAGTATTTAGTCGTTTAAGTAAGTTTCAAGTACATAATCAAAAGAATATTCAGAGTCAACTTTAAGCATTTCAGTAGTTCTTTGATCTAGTAATATACATTGCTCATCTGTGAATGCTCGTTCTGCAAAGCCTGATTTAAAGCTATAGATGTCTTTAGCATCGTCTTCAAAATGATATATCATGTCATTAGTTGCTAAGTAGTCAATGAAGTCTTTAATGTCTTGTTTTGAAGTAATTTGTTGATTTAGTAAAGTCATAGTATTTGTTTTTAGTTACATTTATATTATCATTTGATTGTCGTATTTGTTCTGTAAATGTATAGCAACGCTAACAATGATTACAGCGTGTTGAGGTTAACCTAAAGCCTACTTTTCAGTAGACTCTAGATTTTCAACCTGAGCCAAATGTCTTACGTTACTTG
>Ga0209230_10000032_pt1 | contig 52373 bp, 78 predicted proteins | sample LakOntMetagenome_FD_187467 | JGI IMG/M metagenome (GOLD analysis project Ga0209230, IMG submission 187467) | Freshwater and sediment microbial communities from Lake Ontario - Sta 18 epilimnion Metagenome (SPAdes) (version 2) | ecosystem: Environmental > Aquatic > Freshwater > Lentic | place... | reverse complement strand
GAAGCCGCTCAACAAGCAGCCGCAACCCCAGCACAATAATAGAATTTAATTCTATTTTAATGGCTATCACACACCGTGATAGCCATTTTTTTATATAAATACTATATACTAAGGATTATCTACTATGTTCTCATTTTTATTTTCTAACCCGCCGTTTAGTAAAGCACCACCGTATAATATATCTATGCCAATTTCAGCACCAAACTTAAATGATAAGATGGAACCAACAGCCCCTACAGTTCCAACAGCACCTAAAGTTAACACTAATTTTAACAGTTGGTTTGGGGTCTCTATAGGTTATTCTGCATCGTTATTTGGAAAACCGTCAACTCCTCCTACGAAACCGGCTTCCACAACCATACCAACAACAAGCCGTATTGCAACACCGTCAACTATTGCTACAAATTCAAAGATGACTATAACTAAAAAAGGTTTATTTAATTGGTAAAATACAATGAATTTTAATGAATTAAATAGTTTCAACATGTCGGATGCTGTTCGTTTTCACGAACATTTGAATCCTGCCATATTTAACGGTGACCACATGAAAGAAAACGTAAGAGAGCAATTATTATTGATTGCTAGCGATTTTATAGAACATCTTGGCTTATCTGATTTAGCAATTCAAGATATCACTATCTCTGGAAGTAATGCAGCCTATAGTTATACTAATCTAAGTGATATTGATTTACATCTATTGGTTGATATGACTCAGTTCAACGAAGATGATGTTTACCGTGAACTGTTTGACGCTAAAAAGACTGTATATAATGATAACCACGACATATTGATTGATGGGTATGAAGTAGAATTATATGTACAGGATAGTAATGAACCTGTTATTAGTCTTGGTGAGTACTCAGTAATGAATGATAAATGGTTAAAGCTACCTAGAAAACGCAAAGCAGACTTTGACCAAGTTGCTACTAAATTGAAATATCGCAAGTTATATAAGTTAGCAGGATATGCATTAAAGTCTGATGATCCAGAAAAGATTAATAGATTAATTAATACTGTTAAGAAATATAGAAGAATTGGATTAGATTATAATGGTGAGTTTGGCCCAGAAAATATTGCATTTAAAGCATTGCGTAATAAAGGTATAATTAAGAAATTATATGAGAAATTACAATTACTACACAGTCAACGATTAAGTTTACCTGAGTCCAGCGGGTACATCCCAAGCCCAAATGAAAAGAATGATAGACGATGGATGACTGCATTAACCGCAGATATCACACCATTTACAATGCAACAGAATGCTAAGAAATTAGGAAGTAAAATAAGTCGTGCGGGTATCCCACCGTTACTTAGACCATAAGAATAAGAAGGAAGATTAAATGTCAAAAATTTGGATAAAACCGCAACAAGTAGATATAACTCAAGACCCAGGACTTAGTCCTCCTGTTGTACCTAAAGAAGATTTAGGTCTTGGATTTGTAGATGCTAACTCAACGTTTACTACCTCAACACCGTCAACACCTTTAACCAATACGGTTAATAACATTTATATCACCCGAGGTCCTAGAGGACGTGATGGACAAGTTCAATTTAATGAAGATGGTTCTTATACAGGTGATCCTGGATTGTTATATGAGCCGAATTCAGATACATTGACTACTGGAACATTAGACGTTAACCAGCTTAATGCAAATCGTGCAAATTTAGGTTCTATCAATTATCTAACTATATTAGGTGGAAACAATAGAGATGTATTAAAAACAAATGGTAGTGGTGTTATTACTTGGGCAAGTGCATTCCCATCAGATGTAGGTAATAGTGGTAAATTCTTAATGACCAATGGCATTAGTCAGCAATGGGCACATCCTAGCTATACGAATTTAGTTGATGTCCCATCAAATATTGCTACTCAAAGTTATGTTGGAAATGCTATTGCTAATCTAGTAGATAGTTCACCGGCAGCATTGAATACATTAAATGAACTTGCAACTGCTTTAGGTAATAACGCAAATTATGCAACTGATATTACAAATATTTTAGCAAATAAAGCAAACGTTACTTATGTAGATAATAAACTTGCAAACATTACGTGGGCTAATTTAACTGGTAGACCCACTATACCGGATGCACAAATCAACAGTGATTGGACTGAAACAAATGTAGCCAGTAAAGCATTTATTCAAAATAAACCAACACTAGGTAATATTTCTAATATCAATATTAGTGGCAGTAGTTCTCAGGTATTTTATGGTAATGGTATTTTTGCTAGTTTGCCTGCCGAAGTTAATTTAGGTAATCTAACTTTTAATGGAAATAATTTATCATCTACTAGCAATGTGGTTATCATTACTACTAGCGGAACTGATGGATTAACTCAGTTAGAAAATAAACATATCAATGGTGATACATATGTTTGGTTAGACGAAGGTAATGTAAAAATAGAAGCCGACGGAAATGTTTGGACTTTTGCTAATAGTGGTAATTTAATGTTACCAGCTGGTGGTGACATCTTAGATAGTACAGGTAATAGTGTATTGGGTGTTAGTGGCGCAAACACAGGCAATATTACATTTAGTGGCAACGAAATTGGATCTACTGGCAATTTTATTAATATTACGTCAACGACTGGATATGTTCAATTAGAAAACTTAGATTCAACCAATGGTTCTACTTATATTTACCTACAAGAAGGTAATGTATTTGTAGAAAACAATGAGGGAACTTGGACATTTCATAACACTGGATCATTATTATTTCCAGAAACGTCAAATGTTGAATTTGCTATAGTAATAAATGACACACTTGGTGAAATGAGTATTAGTACTGATAGTGGAAATATAGCTATATGGCCGGAAAATAGTAAGTGGTTGTTTGGCGCAGATGGTAACTTAACATTACCGGCTAATACATTTAGTGTTAACTATGCTAATGGTACTCAAGTGTCCTTAGGTGGTGGCGGCAACACTGACTGGGCTAACATTGGTAATATCAACAATGCCAGTGGACCAACAGAAATAGCAATTGGCGCGTATGCTGGCCTAACCACACAAGGCACTCAAGCAGTGGCAATTGGTATCAATGCTGGAGTGACCACACAAGGCAATAACTCAGTGGCCATTGGTCCCGGTGCCGGCGCCAACACACAAGGCACAGAAGCAGTGGCAATTGGTACCGGTGCTGGTGAAACCACACAAGGTAATAGTGCTGTGGCCATTGGACAAAATGCTGGATTAACCAATCAAGGTTCTTACTCAGTGGCCATTGGCTACCAGGCTGGACAAACAGACCAAATCGGCGACCCGTCGCCATCGGTGGCCATTGGCTATCAGGCTGGCACAAATGCTCAACGCGGAACCGCGGTGGCCATTGGCTACCAGGCTGGACAAACCAATCAAGGCTATGATACAGTGGCCATTGGTAGCGGTGCTGGCCAAACCAATCAAACACAGAATGCAGTGGCCATTGGCGAAAGTGCTGCTGGCAATACTCAAGGTGATGCCGCAGTGGCCGTTGGTAACTATGCTGGCAATGATTCACAAGGAGCAGGTGCAGTGGCCGTTGGTGTCAGTGCTGGTGAAAACACACAAGGCACTCAATCAGTGGCCATTGGTTCTAATGCTGGAACAACCTCACAAGGCGAGAATGCAGTGGCCATTGGCAGCGATGCTGGGCAAACCAATCAAGCTGCCAACACAATCATATTAAATGCCACTGGCGTTGCAGTCAATGGTGTTGCAAGTCAAACAGATAGTTTCTATGTGGCACCAATTAGAAGTGCTACAGCAACAGCCAATGTGTTATATTACGACACCACAACCAAAGAAGTAACTTATGGCGCTGTAGCCATAACAGATATAAGTGTTGGTGCACCAAATTCAGCAAGTGGTGGTGGTGGTTTATCATATGCCAATTCAACTGGTGTATTTACATATACTCCACCGGTGATACCTGATGTTAGTGGATTTGCATTAACAAGTGATATACCTGATGTTAGTGGGTTTGTAACAGGCACGCCTTGGACAAGTGAAGGTTATTTAACAACCATTACAAATATATTTGACCAAGCCTTGAACACAACTAACAATGTTACATTTAGTAGTGTAATCACTAGTAATGTACAAGCAACTAACGGCTCACCCGCGAGGGCAAGTCCAGTGGCTGTCGGTGGTGCCGGTGCACCATTAACAATCGGTGCAGGTGATGGCGGCATTGCGGCTACCGGCGTTAATGCTGGGGCAGGTGGTAATCTAACAATCACTGCAGGTGATGCTGGTTCTGATATAGGTAACCCAAGTTGGGGAGAGATAGGGGGTACTCTTGTTATAAGAGGTGGAAATTCCTCAAGACCTTATCATGGTAGTGATGTTCAAATTCATAGTGGTAATGCTGTAACATCACCCGGTGCAATATCTTTATACACTGGCACAAATCAATGGACATTTGGCAAAACTGGTGATTTAACATTGCCCAACGGTGCAGTGATCCGAGACACAGCAGGTGATGCAGTGGCATTTGGTCAAGATGCTGGACTAACCAATCAAGGTCTTTATGCAGTGGCCATTGGTGAGACTGCTGGTAACACTTCACAAGGTCTTTATGGTGTAGCAGTTGGACAGGAAGCCGGTTCAAACATACAAGGCTATGGAGCAGTGGCTGTTGGTAGTAGTGCTGGTTACGACACACAGGGCACCCAAGCAGTGGCCATTGGCATCTATGCTGGTTATATTACGCAAGGTGCTAACTCAGTGGCTGTTGGTCAAAATGCTGGCCATGCCTCACAAGGTATAAACGCAGTGGCCATTGGTTATCTTGCTGGTAATAGCTCACAAGGCGTCTATACTGTGGCCATTGGTAATAGTGCTGGTCAAACCAGTCAAGGCTCCGAATCAATTGCCATTGGTTCCACTGCTGGGCAAACCACACAAGGTGCTTTTAGTGTAGCAGTTGGTCTCAATGCTGGCCGAACCAGTCAAGGCGGGCTCGCAGTGGCACTCGGTTACAACGCTGGATTAACCTCACAAGGTCAAGAAGCAGTAGCCATTGGTTATGGTGCTGGTCAAACCTCACAAGGCAACAACTCAATCATATTGAATGCCACTGGTTCAGCACTAAATCAAACCACAGCCAACACATTCACAGTCAAACCAGTAAGACAAGCCAACACAGCAAATGCCATGTATTATGATGCATCTACTGGTGAGATCACATATGACACTGCCGGTGGCGGCGGCAACACAGGCAATGTGACCTTTAACGATCAAGCTGTGGTAGGCACTGGTGATCAAGTGGGCAGCAGTGGCCTGTACCTGGCTCCGGGCACAGAAAGCGTGGGCAATTTACAATATATTCGAGTGCGTGGTGGCGATGTTGCCACACACATACACCTTGACACCGGCAACAACGCTTATTTTGATCAATACTTTGGTGACGACGGCAAGTATGTAAAACTGGCTAATACCGGCAATGTCGTAATCGGTACTGATGATGCCAATGGAAACTCAGCACAGTGGACATTTGGCACAAATGGTAATCTAACATTGCCAAGTAATTTAGTGATTGGCACAGGAGCTGGTAGTGGTTCAAGGATATTTCAATATGACGATGGTCTAGAAATTGTAGGAGAAGGTGCTAACTCCGTTGTACTAATGGGTTGGACAGCAAATATAAGCGCACCCGATAGTGTTGCAACAATAGCAATGAATTACCCAAGTGGTGGCGAAGGTAATATATTGATTGCTGTAGGTAATAACGCAACCACTGTACACAGCTGGCTTTTTGGCAATGATGGTAACTTAACATTGCCAGCTAATACATTTGCTGTGAACTATGCTAACGGTACTCAAGTGACTCTGGGTGATAGTTATGGTAATAGTGATGTAGCAACATTCCTTACTAGTTATGGCAGTAATACAATTGCTACAACTGGTAATGTATCAGTTGGTAACTTGAGTACTGCAGGTAACATCACAGGTAACACAAATGGCTTTGCTATCGGTTACTTGAATATTCCACAAGTTGCGGCTGCTAATGCTACACTTGCATTAACTGATGCAGGTAAACATTACTATTCAACTTCAGCAGGTAACTTTACATTAACTATTCCAACTAATGCAACTGTAGCTTTTGCTACTGGTACAGCAATAAGTATTGTTGTTCAATCTGCAGGTAACGTTTTAGTCAATGCGGCAAGTGGTGTAACATTGTATATGGCAGGTAACAGTACAGCGGCTAATCGTGTTGCAAGTACTTACGCTATGGCAACACTAATGAAAGTCGCAAGTGATACTTGGATGATTAACGGTACCGGAGTATCATAATGAGTGGTATAATGGCATTACAAACGAGTATGGGCGGAGCCTTTGTTAACCCAGCACTGGCTTTTGATTTCGTCAATCCACCGCAATTGGTCAGTGCCGGCTTCAATGGGTCAAGTCAGTATCTCACAGTACCAGCTAGTGCAAATTATGCATTAGGAACTGGTGACTTTACTATTGAATGGTGGCAATACCAAACTGGTACAGGCACCTTCCCTAGAGTATTTTCTGTTGGTTCTGCTCCAACTGCATCAGTTGCAGTCAGCATAGAAAGCGGCACATTTTATTTTTGGGAAGGTAGTGATGGTTCTCCTAAATTTACCTCCGCATTGTCAAGTTATCTAAACACCTGGGTACATTTTGCTATTTCAAGAATCAGTGGTCAAACGTCGGTGTATCGAAACGGAACACAGATAGGTTCAACCTATGCTGATACCAATAATATCAATGATAGTTCATCTGTTCTTAGTATTGGGCGTGACATGGTAGCAACTCCTAGCACTTATTTTACCGGATATATTTCAAACTTCCGCATAGTCAAAGGCACAGGAATTTATACTGCTAATTTTGCCACACCAACGAAACCATTGACCCCTGTGACAAATACAGTATTGTTACTATCAATGGGTGCTACACCATTCATTGATACGTCAACTAACACATCTTCTGTGACAGTGACCAACGTTGGCACAGTTACCACTAATAATGCTTTTTCTCCGTTCTCGCAGACTTGGACTGATAGTCTTAATAGTATTGCAGCCACTGTGGCGGTCAACCCTAACGCAGTCAGCGTCAATAGACCCCAATACGATGGCAGATATGGTGGCGGTATTGTAATTGCACAGACTTCACAAAGCTATGTGGATGTGCCCACTGCTAGAGGCCCAGGCGGCGGATTTACCATCAGTATGGCCGCAGTTTTGCCCATAGCACAAGGCGACCATTATGTGCCCATATTTGACGGCAGTGTGACAGACAGAGTTGGACAGTACATCAACGCTAGAAACTGGGTTGGTGACGGACTTGAGGTAGGGGGCCAAGCCACCTGGGCTGCCAGCAACAGTACCACTGTTCCGTCTATGCAAACACTAGCCTGGTGGGATTTTGTGTTCGATGGCAGAATTGTAACTGTTTATAAAAATGGAGCAGCGGTGACCATGGCCGGTTCTGATATGGGCGCAGGTAACAGTATCCTAGGATGGAAGAACCCCTTGCGTTTTGCAGGTGATGATAGTATCAGCGCCAACAACACCATGTGGCCCGGTACATTATATAGAATGATGCATACAAAAACTGCACTGAGTGCGGCACAGGTAACTACACAGTTCGATGCAGTTAGAAGTACGTACGGTTTATAATACTTGTATTTTACTGTTTGAAGTTTGGGATTTGTGATAAATATCAGATACACGGAATATACTATGAAAATAAGTCATTTACAAGAAAATCTTACACCTGCTTCTGCCCCGTCAGCTCCAGTTCCTGGACCTAAGTTTGGCCGCAGTGATGAAATGTTAGAGTCTGACACAGGATCTAGCGCAAGTACAACAACTGCAGGTGCTATAACTACGAGAACGGGCGAACAGCGTAAAGGTAAAAAGAGTATATTTCAAGGTATCAAAAATGCAGGTGGATTTGCTAATAGCAGAAAAGCAGGTATTGTTGGTGAGGGTGCTATCAATGAAGATGACTTAAGTGAAGAACAACTACAAGCAAAGAAAAAACGAGAAGATTTATTCAACAGAGCAAAAGACCGCGATATAGGTAATAAACCAAAGTCACGTGAAATCATGGCAAGAGAATCTGACACTGATGATAATCCTAAACCAGGTAGCTGGCAAGAAATAGCAAAATTAAATAACATTACTGATCCTAGAAAATTACAAGCTGACAAGTCAATTACTTTACCTAACGGTGACAGTTATTATGTGAATAAAGGCGATACACTTAGTGGTATTGCACAAAGATTAAGAACAACAGTGTATCCACAATACGGAGAACTCGGATCATCTACTGAGAAAACATCTACTGGAGATTCATCTACTTTAACTAAACCAGCAATGTATGTAGGTGGTGTTAATAAACGAATGGCCACGCCTGTTGTACAGCCAGACCCAAGAGATTTAGAAAAAGGAAATAGTAGAGGCACACGACCAGATGTTGCGCTTCCACGATATCCTGATTCAGTATATGATTATAAACCAGAAGTATCAACATCTTCATCTAACACGATACATCCTCCGGGAACATCAATCACAGCTAAAATCAAAGATCCAAAAGCACCAAATTGGCCATTGGATGTGAATTTAACAAAAGGTGATGACGGTAAGTGGCGCAATGAAAAGGGGCAATTACATAACTTTAATAAACCAGGCGATAAAGAACAATTAGAAAAGATGCCAGCACTCCCGCCAAATCAGTCTAGTGCTGAGACCAAGCGTCTTAATAGTATCCCAAAGAATAAAGAGCCTGATATTCATAGTCAAGCCGCACAAGATGCACAATGGGAAAAAGATAAAGAAAATATGGGCAATGCATGGGATGAATTTAAAGGCTGGGTTAAGAAACCTAGGTCTTTTACTATAGTACCTGGAAAAGATAAACCTCCAGTTGATCCAGCACATGATATTGGTCAACGTGCAGGACTATCACCGGATGAAATAGTTAAAAGACTTAAGTCAGCACCTGGTGGTAAAGATGATACTCCACCAGCTAAACCTCAGAAATCAACGACAAGTAAAGCATCTTCTGCATCACCTAATCTTTCTCCTGACCACAAAGTTATTGCTGGAATAGAAAGCGGTAATAAAGATTATAAAGATGACGGCACTCCAGTTGTTTCTCCTAAAGGTGCACAGTTTGCAATGCAGGTTATGAAAGATACAAACAGAGATCCAGGATTTGGAGTAGTTCCAGCTAAAAATAATAGTCCTGAAGAATCAAACAGAGTTGGAAGAGATTATTTTGATGCAATGATGAAAAAATATAATGGGGATAAGGAAAAGGCTTCAGCCGCATATAATGCCGGCCCTGGCAGAGTAGATAGTAAAATAGCAAAAGCTGAAAAAACCGGTAAAGATTGGAAAGAGTTGTTACCAAGAGAAACAAGAAATTACATAAAGAAATTCAATAAAGGAACTCAAGTGGCCTCAAATAACGATTCAATGAATGAAGATATTAGTCAAAAATATGCAAGAGATTATGAATATATTCTTACTTACTTATTGTCTGAGGTAAAACAACTTCCGAGTAGACCATTTGATTTACCACCATTAGAAGGTGGCAGTAAAATTACTGAATTATTAGAGTTTGATGTTAGCAGTGCTGCTAAACGAGCAGGTAAAAAACTTGTACCCGGATTTGGATTCGTTGATGCTGGTATAAGAGCAAAAGACGGTGATTATACTGGTGCGGCGATCGGTACATTAGCAGGCATTGCTGGTTTAATACCGGGAGGTCAGGGAGTATCATTGGGTGCAGATGCAGTAAATCAATTACGGGATTATGCTCAAGAAAAAGGTGGATGGGGTAACTTGGCCAAAGAAGTTGGACAATCAATGTCAGATTATTATGGTCAGCAAGGTAACTTAATTCCCGAGGATCTAGAAATACTAGATGAGCAAGGATTTCTTAGATGGTTGGAAGAACAAGATTTACATAATTTAAGTGAAACCGGGGGACTCCGAGGATTGGTCTGGGATGCTGTTAAAGCAGGAGCTGGGAAGTTAAAAAATTTAGTTAAACCTGCTGAAAGAGAAGTTGACAATCTTAAAAGATTAGATCAAAGAGTAGAACCCGGGTTTTCACATTCTCCACCCGAAGTTAAACCAGTCAAAGTTAAACCAGCAAAACCAGATCCAAGACCAAATAAAAAACAGAATGATAAACCACTAGATCCAAAGAACGATCCTCTCAATTATAATAGTAAAGATGAATACTTCCCACCGGGAGGAGGTAAACCAGGAGTTAAACCAACAACGCCAACAACACCATCTGACTCTCAATCAAGTTTGGCTGACCAGATTGCGGCGGGGGTGGCAAAAGGGATGAAAGATAACCAAAGTAATATGTTCAATAGGAATCCAATCAAGACCGGCGCTGGCATTGGCGCGGCAGTTGGATTGGCTGGAACGTATGGAGTTGATAAAGTTAAGGATGCTATATATGGGAAAGATAGAGATCCTGAGAAACCTAGTGATGGTATGCCTATTGACCACGGTATTACACAAAAAGAGATAGACGCCATATTAGAACCAACTAAAGTAGAACCAACTAAAGTAGAACCAACTAAAGTAGAACCAACTAAAGCAGAAATAAAAAAGTCTGATGATGATGGTATGCCTGTTGATTTTAATTACGATGAGAAATCAAAAACAAATGAATCTACTATATCACGTATGGTTGATGAGTATGAACAAATTCTTGAATCGTTAATGGGTAAGTTAAGTTTATCAGAAGAACGCACTGAAACTAAAAATGAAAAAGGTGAAGTTACGAGCTGGAGAGATGAATCTGATTGGCGCAAGGTAAAAAAAGTTAAAGACGGCCGCGGTCGGGTAACAAATCTAAGCGATAAGGCACGTAGAGAAACCGAAACGCTAACACAGAAAAAAGAAGTGACGGAAGGCTGGAAAGATATATACAATCTCAACAAACAAAAAATTGGTAACAATCCTAACTTGATCAAAACGGGTACTATTTTAACAATGCCAGATGGATCTCCGTATAAAGTTAAATCAGGCGACAACTTATCTTCTATCGCAAAAACTCTAAGGGTAAAACCTACCCAACCATTAGCACCTCCTGTTGCGGCGGCACCGGTAGCAGCCAATGCGTCGGCTAAACCGCCACCAGATTATGACCCAGAACTTGATAAATCCTTAGAGCTGTACCAACGTCAGCGTGCTGCCGATAAGTATGAGAAATTTTCGAGAAGTAATGACGCAGAGCAATCTCGGCGTGATATGGAAGCCGCTACTATTAATGCATTCAATAATCCAAGAGAACCGGGACCACCAGTTTCTCAAGATCAATCAGGTGATACCATAATTCCATCACATCAGAAGCAGCCAAGAGGAGTAAAAGGACCGAATGGTGAAAAATTTCAATTCGATACAGATGAAAAAGCAAAATATTTTTTAGACAACATGCAACGATTACATCAACAAGATCAAGAGAGAGAGAGTCCTGATGCGATCAGATCCGAATCAACAAGTGCTAAGAAGAAAGGCATGGGCGGACAAGTTGTATTCTCTGGTACAGGTGACAATGGCGGCAAATATGAAATCATCCAATCTGGTGATGGTTTCATGATCCACGCCAACGGTAGACACATTGACACTTATGGTAGTCTGCAACGAGCCATGAGTGTGCTGAAGAATGAAGTGCCAGGATTGCAACAAGGTGTGGCGGAAGAAAGCAAAGGACTACGGGCTAACATTCATGCTAAACAAAATCGTATTAAAAACGGTAGTGGTGAACACATGCGTAAGCCAGGCAGCAAAGGCGCACCAACAGCAGATGCTTTAAGAAAGTCAGCAAAATGAAAATAACAGATATTTTATTAGAAAGCGCACAGGGTAAAATGATGCGCGGTATGTTAGTACAAACACTAGACCAATTTGTTAAAACAGGTGGTGCTACAAGACCTGATAAAGAATTAGAAGAAGAATTAGAACAAAAAGTAGAACCAAAAGAACAACCTGTTCGATTCAATCCTTCAATCAAAGCACAGTATACACAAAATCCTGAACAACCTCAAGGTGTTACTCCTAAACAACCTGACGATAGAAAACTATATAGTAAGATTATTAGTCCGGATGACGTTGCTAAAATGGTTCATCATAAAAATAGCTATGTTATCTATTATGAATATAAAGCACCAGATGATCCAGGTAGAACATTAGAAAAGCGTGTAACAACTGAACCCATTTATATTCCTCAAGAAAAAATTAGTGAGTTGGCTGCACAGGCTGATTCGTTTATTGAACAAAAATTTCCAACAGCTAACGAAAAAGCTAAGAAAACAAAGGCTTATGGTATACTAGCACGTTATATGGAGAAATTAGCAGTTGATGTAGCAATTGAAAAAAGTCCAGAAGTTAAGTATGTACTTGATAAAGGTTTATTGCCTCAAAAATTAAAAGCTAAACAGTTTACTACAGTGGGTGCTAAGGCACGTAACCCAAGTGTACACAAAGGTTCAGTTCCCATCATCAACGAAGAGGGCGAAATCATTTATGACTTAGACGGATTAGCATCTCGTATCACACAACGTCCGGAAAAACTATTAAAAGTCAATGCTAAAATGGTAAAGAGTTCAGGTGAGCAATACGCTATGGCTAACATTGGTATTCCTGCCATTGCTGGCTTAGTAGTGGATGAAAAGACAAAACAGTTTGTCGTTGTTAATACATGTCCGGGTGCTGGTAAATGTAAAGAATATTGTTATGCTACTCGCGGTGGATATGTTCAATATTCAGCTAGTTCAGAGAGTCAAGCAAGAACATTAAACTATTGGTACAATGATCCAGAAGGTTTTAAAAATCAAGTTATCAATGAAGTAAAAAAGTTAAGTAAGAAGGGTGTTAAGGCATATTTACGTTGGCACGATTCAGGTGATTTCTTTGTTGATGCATATTTACATTTAGCATTTGAGGTCGCACGTGCTGTTCCTGATGCAATTGTATATGCGTATACAAAAATTTCAAAAGTTGCTCAAGATCCAATGATGCCAAGTAACTTCTTAATTACCTTTAGTGACGGTGCTAAACCAGATGAAACTAAACAAATTGATTATAAAAAAGTTAAACATAGTATCGTTGTTCCTGGTGAATTATTTAAAGATGAAAAATCAACTGGTATTGGTTTAGACCAATTACAAAATAAAGATCCTCAAGCACAACAACGTATGAAAGAAGTGATTGGTAAACAATATGATGTTGATCCTAAATCAGTATTAACATATGATGAAATGATGGATATGCCTGAGGGCAGTAAACTAAAATACAATGTAATTGTTGTTCCGGGACTAGACGGCGACTTAGGCGCCGCACGTAGAGATATTTTAGGTAGCTACTTACTATATCATTAAATATATGGACAAAGTTTTTGAATTCTATTGGAAAAATAAAGGAAACCCACCTGGGAAATAAAATGTTATCAGACGATTTAAAAATATTATTAGCTTCAACAGAAGCATTCTCATTGAAGTCACGAAACTTCCATTGGAATATTGAGGGAAGTGATTTCCCACAATATCACGCATTCTATGAGTCATTGTATACTGAATCATACGAGACAGTAGATAAGATTGCAGAATACATCAGAGTATTGGGTAGCTATGCACCAGCAAGTTTAACTCGCTATGCCGAACTATCAATCATAGAAGATCAAACATTGATACCACGTGCTGAGTTAATGTTTACTGAAACTTATGTTGATATACAAAAAATGATTGAACTTGTTGTTGCAATGTTTGACATTGCTACAGAAGAACGTCAACAAGGTATTGCTAATTTTATGGCCGAACTACAAGACTTCTATGGTAAGAAAGCCTGGATGGTTCGCAGTATTCTTAAAAAAGAACGTGAATAAATTACATGCACCTCAATGAAGTCACATCACCTCTAAAAAAGTTTAAAGTAACCGTAAAAGTTAACGGTTCTTCAATAAAAACGATAATTCATGCTGAGTCACAAAGTCAAGCAAGACAATTGTTGGTCAAGTTATACGGCAAAGACAATGTACAGTCAATCTCTGAATCAATTCATCATATTACAACAGATGAAATGGCTCTTAAGCAGTTTACACCAATGGGTGACTTTGAGAAACCTGGACCATTTAGAGGTGTTGATAAAAGATTAATACCTCATCCAACTAATCAATTAAAGACACAACGATTTTTAGAAAAAACTCCCTATGATTTTAGATTATTTTTTAGTAACATTCCTGGCACAGGTCGTTATAGTGAATACGGCCCAATGGATTCAGAAAATGTAAAAATTATATTCGGAGATGCAGGCGAACAGATTATTGCTGGACATCAAGATGCAATCACTATTGTATTTGTTGGTAACAAGGGTGACAGCAAAGTAATGATGACACCATGGATAATGGCACATAGATTTGGTCATGCTATTCAAGCAGGTCATCGTAATAGTGGAAGTAGCAAATCAGGTGCATGGCCAGAAGCAGAACAATATTTCTTTAATACAGTTAATCAAGTGTTAGAACGTTGCTATGGTAAGATAGCAAAAGACCAATATGGTCGTCCTGCACGAAGCGGTATGTCATTTAATTTAACACCAGAATATAATGCATTATTCAATGCTATTGGCACACAACGTAGCAGTCGCAGTAATGAAATTAAAAGACCATATGAATTCTTGTACGAATTGTTTGCACAGTATCTAGGTACAGGAACAATCACATTAAACCCATTACCGACTAACTTAGGTTACGGTCGGCAAGCATGGGGTAACCCAAGTAAATACCTTAATCTAAAATCAGAATTTCGTGATGAAGAAACAAGACAATATGAATCTCAAGGTATGGGTGATGATTTAACCGAATACTTTGCTGAAGTTTTAAGAAGTTGTGTAGGCAATATTTATGTTATGTAATTTATGATTCTATATACTCTAATAGTAACCCACATCACAATCATTTGTGTCACACTTTTCTTACACAGAGGTCAAGCACACAAAGGATTAATATTTCATCCTGTACTAAGTCACTTTATGAGATTCTGGTTGTGGTTGACAACAGGTATGGTCACTAAGCAATGGGTAGCTATACATCGCAAACACCATAGATATAGTGATATAGAAGGTGATCCACATAGTCCACATGTATACGGGATTATGAGAGTATTTTTTAAAGGAGCAATATTATACCATGCTGCAAGTAAAGATAAAGATATGGTTGATTCATATGGTGTTGGTACTCCTTCTGATTGGATTGAGCACAACTTATACAGTACTCACTCCAGACTTGGCATTGGCATTCTCTTTTTGTTCAACACGCTAGTATTTGGATATTGGGGTATACTAATATGGTTAATTCAGATGATATGGATTCCGTTCTGGGCTGCCGGAGTAATCAACGGCATCGGACATTGGTGGGGGTATCGTAATGGTGAAACTAAAGATAAAAGTAAAAACATTAGTCCTTGGGGCATTATTATTGGCGGTGAATGTCTGCACAATAATCATCATTTGGAACCCGCGAATCCTCGTCTTAGTCGCCGATGGTTTGAATTTGATATAGGATGGATGTACATTAATATATTCAGTAGTTTACGACTATTGAAAGTCAGAAACACACTACCTTAGGACCTTTGCGTTATAAAGTGTGGCCCGGCTGCTGGGCTGAGAAAGCGATTCGCTACCGTAGACTCAAAAGTGAGCAATATCCTTTCTGTGATAAATACACTATTACTCAGGATTTTTAATATGATTTTATTAGAAGGTGGAAACATTTGGCCAGACGTTGAGACTAACTTTGACCCGTCTGTTGTCGGAAAACCACTAAGCGACACTACACAAAAATACCTAGAACCTTTGGGAGTCAAACTAGAGGTTATTGGTTCATGCTGGAAGCCTCGTTATGATGCGAACGGTAATGTTGTACCATCAAATGATTTAGATGCAATGGTGGAATTATCTACATTAATGCAACAGTTCCAAACAGAAGATTCATCAACTACTCGCAAAACACTGGCAGCTTACTTTGAAAAGCAAGGAATTTCAACTAGGTTAGCAGGTGTAACTGTGCATGTTAGAATGCCAATGGGAAATAAGTTCTATCAAGCTGATATCAAAGTTGTAAAGAATGCTCATAAAGTAGCACAGTTTCACAGACACGATATTCCAAAAGGTAGTCCATATAAAGGTGTAAACAAACAACTAGTTATGAATGCACTTGCTAGCACACAAGGTATGTTATGGAGTCCTGATGAAGCATTATACAAACGTGATGCGGCAGGGAAAAAAGCTGACATGTTAAGTGATGATTGGGATATGATTGCTCAATACTTATTAGGTAGAGGTGCAAAAGGTTCTGACTTGGGTAGTGTAGAATCTATCATGGCAAAGATACCTGACAAAAGACGCAAAGAAGAAATTATGAACATGGCACGTGCCGGCCATAGTTGGCAACAAGCCACACCTAATGTAACCGAATGGTTTCGTAGAACAATGGAGATGTTAAAATGAGAATAACTGAATTTATTAACGAAGGATGGAGTCAAAAATACAAAAGTAGTATCAACTGCTCACATCCTAAAGGATTTTCACAAAAGGCTCATTGTGCTGGTAAGAAGCACAATGAAAGTATTGACACACCTATAATGGAAATGGTCTGTGAAAATTGCGGCATGTGTGAAACGCATGGCAATCTTAACGAGATTAAAAAAGGTCAAAAAGACTCAAATGGATTTACTAAATGCTGGCCGGGTAAACATGCTGAAGGTACTAAAAAAGGCAAGAACGGCGGACAGGTTCGCAACTGTGAACCCAATGAAAGTATATCAGAATCAAAAGAACGTTGCAAGCAATGTGGTATGACTAACTGTAGTTGCAAGCCAGGCACTTGTAAATGTAAGCCTATTGAAGGCTGGGTGCCTAACAAGGGATTTAGAAAAACAGTGGCGGAAGGCTCAGAACCAGATGCTTACGGTAGAACTGGTAAAAAACATGAATGTGGTTCTTGCGATGGCACTGGAATAGATACACACGATGATGAATGCCCGGAATGCGGTGGCAAAGGGTGGGTTAGGGATAAGCAAGATGTGGCGGAAGGCCTAAACGAACAAACATTTACAGGTGAGTATGATTCAGAGGACATGCAGGATGCACGTGACCAGGCAGAATTTCAAGCAAAGCATTTACTAGGTCAATCAATTCACGGTGATAACTGGGATGGTAACGTCTTCTCCCTGCCCTTAGATGATTACGATGGCCAGCATGAGCGCACCACGTCTGACGGTAAAGGTAAATTTATTGCAAAGTATAAATATACAAAAAAAGTTCCACCAAACGTTATACCAAAAGTTCAAGAACAGGGTGTGGCGGAAGGCTTACCACAAATTCTAAGAAAAGTTGTTCCTGGCTATGCCCGGCGTGAGATTGATATGAAGATGGGTGCTGAAAAATTTGGCAAGACTGATGTAGATAGAGATGCCAATTTCCAACGCTATAAAAAGATTCAAGACAAGTTGAAAGAGCAAGGTGTGGCGGAAGACTGGAACAAAGTCAATAAGAAAGATAAGACTAGTGGTATGAGTCAAAAGGCAGTAAATGCTTATCGTAGAGAGAATCCAGGTAGTAAGTTAAAAACTGCTGTAACAACTAAGCCAAGTAAATTAAAGAAAGGCAGCAAAGCTGCCAACCGTCGTAAAAGTTTCTGTGCTAGAATGGGCGGTAACAAAGGTCCCATGAAAAAACCTAATGGTAAACCTACTCCTAAAGCATTAGCACTACGTAGATGGAATTGCGAGAGTATAGAAGAATTGCAAGAATTAGTAATGCTTGCTGAACAATTTGTAAACAAGAAAAAAAATGAGAGTATCTGATTTATTACTTGAAGCCGCAGGTCCTGCTGTTGGTCGTAAGTACCAACATATTGAAGACCTTGTAGTCACCAACGGAAGTGGTGGTGGACTACATGCGATTGAACGTATGAAGCACATGGTTGATAACTATGACTCAATTGAATTGAAGTGGGACGGCATGCCAGTAGTATACTGGGGTCGTGATGAAAAAGGTATCTTTAGAATGATACCAAAAAATGCATGGGCATATTTAAAAAGTGGCAAGACACAAACAAGTAGCGGTGCACCTACAGTAATGAATAGTTATAAAGATGTTTATGCGTTTATCATGGGTACAGGTAATGCTGACCCTAATGATAAAAAACGAGTTCAGTTTGCAACAAAATTTGCAAAGATGTGGCCTTACTTTGAAAAGATTAGTCCACAAAAAGGATTCTTAGAAGGTGGGTTATTATTCTATCCAGGCACTAAACCTGATGGACAAAGTGCAATGCCAGTGTTTAATAAGAAAACACAAACATTTGATTTTCAGCCAAACATAACTAAATTTCACATTCCAATAAGTAGTAAATTAGGTAAAAGAATAGGTAGACCAGAACAATTAAATGCAAAGTTAATGGTAGCAGCCACTGGATGGTACGCTACATTAGGTAGCAGTGATGAACAACGTTATCCAAACGCAGAAAGTTTATCTACAAAAGATGTTATTGTACAAGGCACTACATACGTAGAAGAAATGCCAGGTGTTGATACAAGTTATATTGATAAGATGGAACAATTTATTAGTGGTAATGCACAAATTATTGACACTTATCTTTCACCTAAAAAAGGATTGACTAGACCAAGTGGTATACTTTATACATATCTTAACAATCATCTAAGAGGTGATGGATTAGTAAGAGACTTCCCACAATGGGCACAAGCTAATTTAAGTGAAGGGCAAGCACAAGGTATGTTAGCAGATAAATTAGGTTATCAAAATGTACTAGGCGCAGTTGAAGGACTAACTAGAGCTAAGATGCAAATAATTAAGTCATTGAGTATAGGATTACACGGTGGTATAATGCAAACTAATCCAGAAGGATATGTGCAAGCACATCCTGAAGTTAATTTTGATAATCCATTACCCGGCCAGTTCTTAAAGTTAATTGACCAACAAAACTGGGCACCAAAGAAGATATGAGATACATAGAATTTTACGAATCAACACAAAACACAGCCGTAGTCGGTTGGGGTCGTGGTATGGGTCACAAAGGGCATATGTTGTTGGCAAGAGCAGTTATCATGCAAGCAGAACAAATGAATGCAACACCATTCTTTTTTGTCTCAGCGACAATGGGCAAAGAAGATCCATTAACACCAGAAGAAAAATTATCAATATACAAAAAAGTATTTCCTAAACAAGCAGGTATATTTAATTTTGGACAAACACTTGGGCAAGTATTGAGTGATGTAGGTAAACAATATAAAAACGTTGTTTTAGTTTTAGGTGAGACCGAAGTACCCTCATTTCAATGGTTATTGAATCCAGATAAGTCAGGTGTGTCCCCTTATAAAAATTATGGATTGAACAGTTTAAAAATCATAGCAAGACAACAAGTTAACGATCCAGCACAAAAGATTGAAGGACCAAGAGCAACACCAATGCGTGAGATTCTATTGAATCCTCAAGCAAGTGAAGAACAAAAATTTGCAATATGGCGTAGAGATATGCCTGATGCATTAAGTGATGAAGAAGTATTGTCATTGATGAATACTGCACAACAACGATTGAATGTAGCACATGCACCTAAAGTACGTAAGTCACCAGTAAAAGCATTGAAGAAGAAAACAATGGCTGAATCAGCAGTAAGTGATTTGGCTGATAAATTACCTTCATTAAAGAAATATGATTACAGCACTATTGATAATCTAATGAAACGTATCAGTGTTCGTTATAAAATTAGTGGTGATAAATTACATGACATGTTTGTTAGTAAGTATGGTCATACACCTGATACTTGGATAAAGAAAATTAAGAATAGATTAAGTGAAGGTATTGAATCAAATGAAGATATGCAACAGGTTAATAATTTTGTTGAATGGTGTATTAAAACCCTACATATTAAAAAACCATACCCAGTAATCACTTACAGTAAGAATTCAGAAGAAGCACAAGAAGGTCATCATACCGGTCGTCATACCAGTGATGGTAAGATTTGGGTATATGTTGAGAATCGTAATATGGTAGATATCTTTAGAACAATCTTCCATGAATTAGTACATCACAGACAGGATCAATTGAATATGATTGGACCCGACGATAGCTATCCAGGTAGCCCGGTCGAAGCAATGGCTGATATGCTTGCGGGTAAATACATTAAGATTTACGGCAAAGATCACCCAGAAATCTTTCAATAAGGTTACCGCAATTACGTAAACTGTTTGACTTCTTAGCGAATTAGTGTATAATAACTACTTCACTAAGGAGTAAACATGAACGATGTTAAAACATTCAACGGCGATCAAAAAATCAAACTAACACAACTCATTAATGAGGGTATGCTAGTTATGAATGAAATTGATACATTAAACGGTGGACTCACCGATACAGTAAAAGCAATAGCAGAAGAACTAGAAGTTAAACCTAGTGTACTTAAAAAGGCAATACGAATTGCCCATAAAGCAAGTTTAACACAATCAAATCAAGAACACGAACAACTCAACACTATTTTGGAAACTGTGGGCAAAACACTTTGAGTTATGTAGATGCCATCCATTCACGGGATGAAGATAAAATTTATGTAGTAGAACGAGGTACTGACGGTAAGCGTCATTACAACGAGTTCCCTGCCAATTATGTTTTCTATTACCCAGATAACAAGGGTAAGCATCGTAGCATTTATGGCAAACCAGTAAGTAGATTCAGTACTCGCAAGCGTACAGAGTTTGAGAAGGAACGCAGGATACACGGTGGTAAGGAACTCTTTGAGAGTGACATTAACGTAGTGTTTCGTTGTCTAAGTGAAAACTATTTGGGTATAGATCCTCCCAAACTACACACTTGTTTCTTTGACATTGAAGTAGACTTTGATCCAGAAAAAGGTTTCAGTCCTACTACTGACCCATTCAATCCCGTAACAGCTATTTCATTGTATTTGGATTGGCAAGACACATTGATAACATTGTGTATTGCACCAAAGCACATGAGTAATGAAACAGCATGGGAAATTACACGTAAGTTTGAGAATACATTGCTTTTCAAAAATGAAACGGAAATGTTTGAGACATTCTTTCAATTGATTGAAGATGCAGATGTGTTGACTGGCTGGAACTCAGAAGGATACGACATACCATATATGGTTAATCGTGTCACACGTGTAATGAGTAAAGACGATACACGTAAATTCTGTTTAATGGGTCAACTACCCAAGCCAAGAGAGTATGAACGATTTGGTAAGTCAGAACAGACTTATGATTTAATCGGTCGTATTCACATGGACTATTTGCAACTCTACAAGAAATACAACTACGAAAGTCGCCATAGCTATAAACTAGATGCTATTGGTGAAATGGAAGTTGGTGAAAACAAAACACAATACGAAGGTACTCTTGACCAATTGTATAACAAGGACTGGCAAAAGTTCTTAGAGTATAACAGACAAGATACTATGTTGTTGGTTAAGATTCACAACAAACTTAAATTCTTAGATTTGGCTAATGCATTGGCACATGAAAACACAGTACTGTTACCAACAGTTATGGGTTCAGTGGCAATGATTGAAATGGCTATCTATAATGAGGCGCATGAGCGTGGATTAGTTGTACCAGATAAAAAACGGAGAAATATAAATGCAGATGAAACACAGCAAGCCGCAGGTGCCTTTGTTGCTACGCCGAAAAGAGGTATGCACGAATACGTCGGGGCAGTCGATATTAACTCACTCTATCCTTCGGTCATCCGAGCAGTTAACATGGCGGGCGAGACTATTGTTGCCCAAGTCAGACAAACTTTAACCGATCAGTACATGAAAGACAAGGGTCTTAGATTAGCACAAGAAAAGAAACGTTATAAAGAAGGTGACGATGATGTGGGTGGTGCTATTCTATGGGAAGGTTTGTTTGGTGCGTTAGAGTATACTGCTATTATGAACCAAGAGCGTGGCACTATGCTTACTGTTGACTATGAAGATGGTCGCTGTGAAGAAATGTCTGCGGCAGAGATATGGAAGATGGTCTTTGACAGTCACAAGCCTTGGATGCTTAGTGCAAATGGTACAATCTTTACATACGAGAAAGAGGGCGTAGTTCCAGGACTATTGTCTCGCTGGTACTCGGATCGTAAAGCAATGCAGAAGAAACTAAAAGAATCAACTACTGATGAAGACCGTGATTATTGGGACAAGCGTCAGTTAGTACGTAAGATTTTATTGAACTCTGCATATGGCGCATTGTTGAATGAGCATTGTCGTTTCTATGATAAACGCATTGGGCAAAGTGTTACATTGTGTGGTCGTCAGATTGTTAAACACATGATGAGTACTATCAATGAAACAATCGCAGGTGAATATGCACACGACGGTGAAGCTATCGTATATGGTGATACTGACTCATGTTATTTTACTGCATATCCTATTCTCAATTCGCAAATAGCGAATGGTGAACTAGTGTGGAACAAAGAAACTTGTATTGGATTGTATGATAGTATTGCTGACCAAGCAAACGAATCATTCCCCGCATTTATGGAAAAAGCATTTCACTCACCTCGCAAGAATGGTGAAATCATTAAAGCAGGTCGTGAATTGATTGGTGATCGTGCTATCTTTATTACAAAGAAACGCTATGCTATCAATATCTTTGATAAAGAGGGCAAGCGTAAAGATAAAGATGGTAAACTAGGTGATATCAAAGCTATGGGTCTTGACTTGAAACGTGCTGATACTCCTAAATACGTACAAGAATTCTTAATGAGTGTTCTCAGTATGGTCATTCAACAAGGTAAAGGTCGTGATGAAGTCATTGAAACTATCAAAGACTTCAAGCGAACATTATCCGAGCAAGATAGTTGGACAAAAGGTTCACCTAAATCAGTTAACAAGTTAACAATGTATGGTGAGAAAGAAGCAAACAGTAGTAAAGGTCGTGAGAATATGCCCGGTCATGTACGTGCGGCATTGAATTACAACTATCTACGTAGAGTCAACGGTGACCAATACAGTCAAAAAATTGTTGATGGTATGAAGGTAGTAGTTTGCAAAATGAAACCTAATCCATTGAATTTTACAAGCATTGCTTACCCAACAGACGAACTGCGACTACCTAAATGGTTTACAGAATTGCCCTTCGATGATAAAGCAATGGAACAAACACTTGTCGATGAAAAGATTGACAACTTACTCGGAGTATTAAGTTGGGATATCAAAACCAACATTGATACTGATTCAACATTTAGTGATTTATTTACTTTCGGTTAAACTAATGTTTGACATTCGTAAAATATTCCACTATAATACACAGATAATCTTCCTAAATAACTTAAAGGACATAAAATGAAAGATACATTACTAGACATTATTCAACACACTTCAGCATTAGGAAACATTGACCTAATCAAAGTGACAGGCACTGATACATCAACTGTTATCAATGCAGTGGCAGAAGATAAGACAGTTATCATTACTGGTACATTCAAAATACCCCATCCCGAATTCATCGGTGTGTTTGGTATGCCTAATCTAGGTAAACTTAAAACTATTTTGGGTTTTGATGAATATGATGATACATCAAAAATTTCAATGACACGTGTAATGCGTGACGGTGTTGATACTCCGGATAGTATTCACTTTGAGACATTGGACAAATCATTCATTAATGATTATCGTTTGATGCCACGCACAGTGACTGAAGACAAAGTTGGAAATGTTTCATTTAAAGGTACAACTTGGAACGTAGAGTTTGAACCAGCAGTTGCAAATATTTTACGTTTAAAGAAACAAGCAAGTGCAAACAGTGAAGAACCAAACTTTATGACTAAAGTAGACGGTACTGACTTGAAAATTTATTTTGGTGACCCTAGCACACACAGCGGTAATTTTGTTTTTCAAAGCAACGTAGGTGGCTCATTGACTAGCAAATGGTTATGGCCTGTACAAGCTGTTATCAGTATTCTTAGTTTGCCTGGTGACAAGAAATATCGTATCAGTGATAAAGGTGCAACTGAAATCATTGTTGACAGTGGTCTTGCAGTTTATCAATATCTATTGCCAGCGAAAACAAAATGATAGGTAATATCAGTCAAACTGGTAAGTATATTGCAGTTACCGGCGGCCCTGGTAGTAACTATGTCAACAACTCTGGTTACATGAGTGTTGGGGAATTACGATATAATACTAACAATCAGCAATTAGAACTATATAACGGTACTAACTGGCAACCACTTATCATGGGTCAATACAATGTTGGATTAAATCCTGATGCTGAACAAATACTTGATTGGGCTAAGACTAAGATGCGTGAAGAATACAAACTAGAGCAACTTGCAAAAGAAAATGTTGCTATACAAGACTTAGTAAATCAAATTAATGAGAAGAAGGATCAAATCAAAATGGTTCATATTCTCACTAAAAAAGAATCAGAACAATCAATTAATTGGGCGCAAGCACCTTATGGATCAAGTTAATTTATCAGATAGTCATAGCCCTGAATGGGCATTGTTCTTACCCGCAGTCAGTAGCTTTTATATCTCTGGCTTAGGCAAGCAACGTGAGGGTGAGCCTTACTTTGACTTAGCACGAATCCCTGCAGCCTTTAATGGTGATGTAGAGAAACTCAACTTCTTAAACAGTAAAGAAGGTCTTTACTATTACAAATGGGGATTGTATTCTGCTGGTCATGCTAACTTAGATACGAACAAAGTTGATCATAATGAAAGCATCATTCGCAAACGTGAAGAAGATACATTCATATTAGGTGACTCTGGTGGTTTTCAGATCCTTAAAGGTCAATGGCCAGCAGACTGGAAGGATCCTAATTGTCCTAAAGCAATGATTAAGCGCAAAGCAGTATTGAATTGGATGGACACATACATGGACTATGGTATGTGTTTAGATATTCCTAGTCAATCTGAAACTACATTTGGTCTTCAAGATAAGAATGGCAACAGTTTGCATGGCATTAGGAATGTTGATGATGCTATTGTTGCTACTCATATCAACAATGAATACTTTATTAAGAATCGTAATGGTAGTTGTAAGTTTCTAAACGTATTGCAAGGTCGTACTCATACTGATAGCGATACATGGTATGATGAGATGAAGAAATACTGCGACCCAAACATCTACCCAGATAATCATTTCAATGGTTGGGCATTTGGTGGACAAACAAAGATAGATGTCCATCTAATGTTGCGTAGAATGGTCGATATCATATATGATGGATTGTTACAAGAAGGTAAACATGACTTGATTCACTGTTTGGGTGTATCAATACTTGAGTACGCTGTATTGTTTACTGATATTCAGAAAGCTATTCGTAAGAATCACAACCCCAAACTACAAATCACATTTGATTGTGCAAGCCCATTCTTCTCTGCGGCTAAAGGTCTGGCTTATTTCAATAATAACATTGAACATGAAAAGAAATGGTCATACAGTATGGAGAAAACTGCTGAGAACAAAAACTATGCCACAGATACCCGTAAGTTTAGTGACGGAGTTTTGGCTGATGGCATCCATAAAGTCTTTACAGATAGTCCAATTACTGATAAACTACTAATGAAGGACTTGTGTTATCGAGGTCAAGGCTTCATTGGTCAACATGGTAAAGAAACTAAAACAAGTTGGGATACTTTGAGTTATACGTTGTTACAAAGTCATAATGTCTATCAACATATGTTGGCAGTTCAGGAAGCAAATCGCAAATATGAAACAGGTGTTATTCCTGCAATGCTTAAGCATAACTTGTCCGGACTAACATTCAAACAAGTTATTGATGATGTATTTGCACAAAATACTAGACAAGCTAGCCATGATGTTATTGATGCACATAGTAATCTATGGAAACAAATGCAAAGTGGTAGTCAAGGTATGAGTGGTAAGAAAACTGTTAATTCATTAACTAAATTTAACGAATTGTTTGAGTTTGTATAATGAATGATTATCTAGTTCAACAAAATAATGATGAGAGTGGTGGCACACATCTTTCTATGAAAGATACAATTATATTCAACGGGTCTACGAATGATGAAATGTTAAAAATTACACCTGATGGCTTTTATGTTCGCGGTGTAAAAGTTCATCAAGATGAACATGAAGCAGAAACAGTTTACAAAACATTTCATCAATGGCTTACATGGGCAACATTAACAAGGAATTTTTAAAATGGAACAAAGAGAACAAGCATTAATAGAACAACGTGAACGTATTCGTACAATAGCAAACAGATTTATCTGGGTTACTTTTCAACGTGAAGGTATTCATTGCTATCCACAAGCAGGTCATGATCCTGCATTAGCAACAGGTGACGAATATGATGTTAGCTTTTTAAGTACACCACATCGTCATATATTTCATTTCCGAGTTGGCATTCAAGTAACGCACAACGATCGGGACATAGAGTTCATTCAATTCAAACGTTGGCTTGAAAGTTTATTTCAAGGCATACTTGAGTTGAATAACAAAAGCTGTGAAATGATTAGTGATGACCTCTATGAAGTCATTGCAACTCGCTACCCAGACCGTGACATTCAAATCGAAGTCTCAGAAGATGGAGAGAACGGATGTTCAATTAACTATAACACAAAACGACCACATTTGACAGTCGTAATTTAAGAGGTAATATAATGGCAAAACCAACTTTTCAACCTAATCCTAAAGTTCATCAAATCTTTGAAGACTTGGAAAAGTATTTAGAATTCTGTGTTGACTTTGGCTATAAGTATGATGAGGCAAGTTTGTACGATATGCGTAGCTATGTGTACCGTCAACATCAAAAACAACTGACAAACAAGTGGCCTAAAGACAGTTGGGCAGAAGACCGTCGTCATAATGCGTAAGCTATATTATTGCGGCCTTGAGCCGTACAAGGCTCGATACACTCTACAACTACAAGAGTGGAATCGTGCTGTCTTTGATAAACGGGGCATTGATTATGTTATTGTCCCGGGCGAAACACTAAGTAACGACCAAGCGATTGTTACTGGTCAAGTATTAGATGCACATGGTCGCACATACTTTGGTATGTCGCAACTAATGAATTTGATTCGTATGATGAAAGCCGGTGAACTAAACAATGAAGATGTTATCTACTTTGAAGATATGTTTCAGCCTGGCATTGAATCTTTACCCTATATTCTTAAACAAATCGACACAGTTAACAGGCCTCGGATTTATGTTCGCTGTCTTGCTCAGTCCATTGATCCTGATGATTTTGTTCATGTATGGGGTATGGCTAAGTTTATGGGTCACTATGAAAAGATGGTTGACTCATTCGTAGATGGTATGCTTGCAACGAATGAAGAAATGGTAATGAACATGAAGATTGCAGGCTGGGAAGCCCCAATTTATAATATATCAGGTCTTGCATTTGGTAAAAAAGAAGTACGCGGGCGTGTTGGCGAACTAAAGCCATTTAATGAGCGTACACCTCGTATTGTATTTACCGCACGTTGGGATCAAGAAAAGCAACCTGATTTCTTCATGGATGTTATTGAAGAATTCAATAATAGATACGGTAATAGAAGTGCAGAGTTTGCGGTATTAAGTGGTGCACCACTACGTAGTAACAATAGTAGTTACATGGAACGCACACATCAAATGCGTAGAGATGGTAAACTCAAAGTATATGAAGATTTAGAAAAAAATGACTACTATAGTCTCCTTAATGACTCAAGAGTTTTGTTCAACTGCGCCCTCCAAGATTGGGTCAGCAATACGGTCAGTGAAGCAGATACTCTTGGTTGCAATGTACTTTATCCTGCTTATCGCAGTTTCCCCGAAACCTTTGCAAATGATTATACAAGGCTGTATACTCCATGGAGTGTAGAAGATGCCGCAATCAAGTTATTCAATATGCTACATACACCGCATAAAAAGCAAGGTATGATTAGTGATTGGAATGATGGTACTATTGACCGTATCTGTGATATCATGGAGGGCAATGGTGAGCAATGGTTGCGTATGAGTACTGACTATCGCAAGCACACAAGAGAAAGTAAATATTAAGATGATTATTGAAATATTAATTGCATTAGGGTATACAACAATATCATTTGTTATTGTTATGTTGATATATGCCGCAATCAGTAAATTATCAAAATCAAAAAGCCAACACAAGGAGTAAACATGGCAACTTGGAAATTATCAACATACTATAAGAAAAGTGCAATTGAACGACAAATTTGGGTTAAGGATGATAAGGTAATCATCCGTGAAGAAGGTTATCGTTGGGGAACATTCTATGTTCAATCCGATGAGCGTCCTCTTACTGATGCAGAATTGATTAATGAACATGGATATGAACTTGGTTGTCTTGACAATGATGAGTGTTGGGAACTAGATAGTTTAGATGATGGATGTTGGGCTGATTCAACAGCAGGTAGAAATTGTACCGAAGAAGATTTAGAAGCATTTGAAGAAGCCTGGGAAGAAAATTACAATGAGGGTGTAGAAGAATTGGGTTGGAGTAATGATGATACTGAGTTTGAATTTCAAGGTCCATTAGTATTGACTAATGAAGATACCGGTGAAGAATTCAATGGTGATGAAATCACAAAACCAGAAGTAACAGAATCAGTTACACTCAAAACACTTAATCCAACAGCGGCATGGCCTTTTGGTGACGAACCAATTGATTATGTTGAAGTTGACCCAACAACATGGCCCTCTCCAAATAGTAATTTTGTAGAAACTGCTAAATGGCCGTTTGATAGACCAAAAGAAGGTAAAAAGGAAGAATAATGGCTAAGAAAAAAGTAAAAATAGAACTATACGCAGAAGCACCATATATGCAGGGCTATGCATCAGGATTGGCAAACGAAGAATTTTTTAATCCATATGCTGATGTAGAAAATGCAGAAGCCGATGCAGAAGATTATGCACGTGGGTATGAAAACGCCACTGAAACTGTAGCAGAATAATTTAACATAAAGGAAATAAAATGAATGCACATAACGATATTAAAACACACTTTGATGACTACTTGATGGAGAACGAAAAGTTTGACAAAGGTAATGCATCCGCAGGCACACGTGCCCGCAAAGCATTAGCAGAAATGGCTAAAGCAGTTAAAGCACGCCGCAGCGAAATTACTGCCGAGAAAACTGCAAGAAAAGAAGCTAAGGCTTAATGCTGTGATAAATACTTGTGAGACACAAAGGTCGCACAACGTCAAAACAAAACACTCACAACGGAGGGTTATCAAATGAGTTATAATAAGACAAAAACTGATCCTGAATTAGGATTACAAGTACACGAACATCTAGTTAAAATGGGTGTTGAAACGCCAACCACTTATACAGGTCATATGTCCCGTGTAGGCAAGATTGAATTGATTGAAAGTCATTTCAAAGGTATCATGGAAACATTAGGTTTAGACCTAAGTGATGATAGCTTAATGGACACACCCAAGCGTGTTGCCAAGATGTATGTCAATGAAATCTTTTGGGGACTTGATTATGAAGCATTCCCTAAATGTACTACTGTTGACAATAAAATGAAATACAATGAAATGGTATGTGAACGTAACGTTAACGTGCAAAGCAATTGTGAACATCACTTTGTTGTTATTGATGGGCTTGCTACTGTTGCATATGTTCCCAAAGACAGAGTACTTGGCTTAAGTAAAATCAATCGTATTGTAGAATATTTTTCTAAGCGACCACAAATACAAGAACGATTAACTGAACAAATCTTTCACACACTACAATACATTTTGAACACAGAAGATGTTGCAGTTATGATTGACGCAAAACACTATTGTGTTGCGGCCAGGGGAGTTGAGGATACTGGTAGTAGTACAGTAACCACACGCTTAGGTGGTGGGTTTAAATCTGACCCGGCGGCACGTGCAGAGTTCTATCAAATTGCGAGACAGAAATGAATGAAAAGATTAAAGCATTAGAACAACGATGCTGGAGCCATCGTGTTAACGGAGTATTAGTAGATGGTCATTTACATTTTGATGCGGCAAAGTTTGCTGAGTTAATTGTGCTTAAGTGTGCCGAGATTGCTGACACTGCGGAACCATTCCTTTCTTCAGATTTGATTAAACAACATTTTGGAGTTAAAGAATGAACTTTATAACATGGATTTTTAGACGAGTTAAAAACAGCCAATCAGATTGGGTACGGGGCTATCGCCGTTTAATACTAGAGGAAACTTTCCTGAGCATAATGTTTACACTTATTTGTGGAATCTTATTGTATATTGTACCTGTGGGATTTCTGTTGATACCTTACATTGACCGTACAGACACAGCCGTAACGATCATATGGGGTCTTGTAGCATCAGTTGTCATATTCTATGTGTATCATTGGCTCATGGCCCTGCACGAAGTTTATGAACGAGAAAAACTAAAAACTTGGGAGGCACTAAAGCGATGACAATAGAAGATTTAGAATTTATTTTTCAAAATCAAATTGAAGAAGGCACAGAGAAGCTATACTTCATGCTGACTGACGGGGATCGTCATCCCCTAATACAACGACATCCTGCTGATGATTTAGCGGGTTTATTACCTATGCTAGATAGTTTTCATTACGCTGGCTCAGGTGCTGGCATGCCAAGATTTACAAAATGAATCGTTCACCTTTCAGAAACCAAGAAGAAGCACTTGCCTTTCTTAAAAAGATAGGCACTAAAAAACGCAGGGTTATTGAAGGTGTTGAACGTGAACACATGTTATTGATTTTTGCATTGATTGGTCCAACTGAATCAAGTAACAATCAACGAACATTTACTAATGTCTATCGTCACATTGGTAAAGAATATGAAGTTACATATGGATTCAGTGATTTGGGTGAACCCGATCCAATAGTAGAAGAATTGACGGAGTTAGAATGATATTCAATAAGATTAAAGAACTAAAAGAACGTGGATTGATTATTGGTATTACCTTTAGTCAATTTGACTTATTACACGCCGGTCATATTGCAATGCTAAGTGAAGCAAAGAATCATTGTGATTATTTGATTGCTGGCTTGCAAAACAATGCACAGTGGGATAGACCAGAAAAGAATGAACCAATTCAAAGTATTGTAGAACGACAAATCAGTTTAAGTGCGGTACGCACAGTAGATGAAATTGTTATCTATAATACAGAGAAGGATTTAGCAGACATTCTACTAACACTACCTATTGATGTGCGTATTCTGGGTATTGAATATGCAGACAAAGATTTCAGTGGTAAGGAAATCTGTGAAAGAAGAAATATTAAGATTATCTATAACGGGCGTGACCATAGTTTTAGTAGCAGTAGTTTGCGAAAAAGAATTTTGGAAGCAGAGCAGAAAAAAAGTAAATAAAGATAACCGGCCTTATGGGCTCATCCCGGTATACAAATTCTGCGTCCTATGCTATAATTAACATAGGAGAAAATCATGGCAAACTTAAACGAAAACGAATCTCAAACACATCGTTGGAATTCAGCAAGACAATATAAATTCACAAGTACTAAAGAATATCACGATGCATTTCCGTGTGCATATCGTCAATGGCGGGCAGATAGTCATTGCAATATGATTCATGGATATAGTTTCAGTATGCGATTCTATTTCGGTACTGATAGTTTAGATGTTCGTAACTGGGCGGCTGACTATGGTGGACTAAAAGAATTGAAAAAGATTCTTGAGGATCAATTTGACCACACATTGTTAGTAGCACAAGATGACCCAGAACTTGATACATTCAAAATGCTACAAGAAAAGAAATTGGCTAAGTTAACCATTCTACCAAGAATTGGTTGTGAGAGTTTAGCCGATATGCTTTACAAATATGTCAATGGAGTGTATATTCCAGATATGTGGGGTAACGGTGAAGCAGAACGTTTATGGTGCTATCGTGTTGAAGTACGTGAGACACAAGCTAACATGGCATTCCGTGAAGGTCATCGTGAATGGAATGAAGATTTATTCGCATAAGGTTAAAAATGTGGGCACGTGAACAAAGTTATGTTTATCTCAAGCAGTACATTCAGTGCCGCAACAATACTCCCTGGCCTATGGCAGTGCCGCAAGCGCATGACCGTGCTAGATGGACCCTACAACATCTAGGCGGTCTAGCTAGCAGTTGGGACATACGCCGTAGTGATTGTACATATTATTATCCACAGGTAAAAAATGAAAAGAATGTGGAGACTTTGGGCTAAAAGTTTAGGAGAGAAAGCAGGTAATACGGATAGTGAAGCTAACCGTATTGCTTGTATACGTACCTGCATTGTGTTAATATATGTTATCACAAATTTTTTTATTATTGCAGGCATAATAAGACATTGGTAAATATAAAATGAGCAAACTTAAAATATCAGAACTGTTTTACAGTATACAAGGTGAAGGTCGTTACATGGGTGTCCCGAGCGTGTTCTTACGCACGTTTGGGTGTAATTTTAAATGTGATGGCTTTGGAATGACTAAAGGAGAAAAAAGTGTTGAACGTTTTAAGGTGGACGGAGAAAAGTTTAAATCTTATAAATCACTACCACTTGTATCTACTGGATGCGATAGCTATGCGAGTTGGGATCCGCGCTTCAAACATCTCAGTCCTGTTCTCGACACCAATACTATTGTTGATACTATTACCAATTTACTTCCTCATGGTCGTTGGAAAGATGAGCATTTGGTTATCACGGGTGGTGAACCACTACTAGGCTGGCAACGTGCTTATATAGACTTGTTGTCACATGACAATATGCGTGGCTTACAAGAAATAACATTTGAAACTAATGGTACACAATTGTTGGAACCAGAACTAGTTACTTTCTTAAATGAATGGAAGAAACATCGTTTCTTACATTGTCTAACATTTAGTGTTAGTCCTAAACTAAGCATCAGTGGTGAGAATTGGGAAGATGCAATCTGTGCTGATATTGTTAAACAATATTATAATACTGGTTTTACGTATTTAAAGTTTGTTGTGGCTTCTAAAGAAGATGCAGAAGAAGCAGAGCAAGCAGTAAACGAATATCGTAAACGAGGCTTTAAAGGTCCTGTATATCTTATGCCATGTGGTGGTGTTGAAAGTGTTTATAGCATGAACAACAGAACTGTTGCTGAACTTGCAATACAAAAAGGCTGGCGTTATAGTGATAGACTACAAGTGCCACTCTTTAAAAACGAATGGGGAACTTAATGGAAACTAAAAAACGCACATTAGTAAGGATGCTTACCTATCGTTTAACTGCGTGGCTATTTACGATCTTTTGGACATGGTTATTCACCGGCGACATTGCCAGTGCTACCGGATTTGCCACCGCATTACATATTGTTCTCAGTATAGACTATTATATTCACGAACGTATTTGGCTTAAAATTAAATGGGGTAGAACAGAGTAATGTTCGGTAGTAATTACAATGACTATAGAATGAAGTTAGGATATAATCCTAAATCATCAACTGAAGCTGATTGGGTGTTTCACAAAACAGCAATATGGACAAAAGAGTTTGCATGGTTGCCGCATCGTTGTAATCTTACTAAAAAAATTATTTGGTTGCAATTTGCCTATCAAGGCATTGCTAGGTATTATGGGCAGAGTGTTCATGTGGTATATGAATATCACTGGCATCGTTATGACGAACACATTATTTGGGAACTACAAAAATGATTGAAATGCGCTGGTTAATACAAGCTACGTGGGACGGTCCCGAACAAGTATTGCAATATAGACAAAAAGCTGATATAATTGATTATAGCAGAAAAGATAGTAATGGTCATTTTGTTAAGACCACAGAAATGACAGATTGGGTTACAGTACCCACAGTAGATGAGGTATGGAATGCGGACATATAATAAACGAATTGCTTTTATGATTAGTGACCAGCACTTTATACCCCATGGGGGTATTGGTTCTTTTTGTAAAAGTTTTACTGAGATGTGCGACCGTATCAACTGGAAGGTTGATATTATATTAGATAAAGCACCTACTGGTACATTTGATAAAGTGATTGACAATGCAAATATTGTATACCCAGAAGAAGCATTACGATATAGCGACCATACTGCTACCTTTGCATTTAGTGACACAATAAATTTTGAAAAGATTATAAATTTCCGTAAAGCATTATTGAAAGCATTCGAAACAAATATCTATGACATGGTTGTGTGCAACACACAAGAAGCAATGACTGCGGCATATGCAATGACAATCAATGCATATATTCCGGTTGTATTTTATACACATTTACATAGTATGATTTTCCGCGAGAGTCAGGGTAGTGATGTATTTCTAAGTAGCTATCACAATTTTTTTAACAAGCATATGGAGTTCACTGATATTGTTATCGGTACGCAAAGTCAAAAGAATATTGATGAATTAAATAAGTATGGTGCAACTAACTGTGTTAAATTACCTATGCCAATGAGTGAGCGTGGGTTGTTAGAACCTAATACAAATACTAATCGTAAAGGTGTACTATTCATTGGACGATGGGAAGAAGGTAAAAACCCTGAATCATATATCAAAGCAATGAAGGAAGCCAAACTTCCATGTAAAGTTATGACTAACTCAAATGGCGAAAAGAAATTTATCAAAGCATTTGAAGAAGCCGGTATAACTGACTACGAAATCAAAGCTGGAATTACTGGTCAAGAAAAAGTAGACTTCATTAAAGGTTGTAAAGTATTTTTCATGCCTAGCTTGCGTGAAAATTATCCATTTGCATTTTTAGAATGTCTAGGTCATATGCCATGTGTAGTACTAGACAAACAAGATTGGTCTGATAACTTCAACGAAAATCTTTTTTATAAGTGTAAGCAAGATGAAGTACCCGAAGTACTGAATAGACTATACAATGAACCAGAATCTGTAGTTGGGTTAAAATATGTAAATCAACTTGATGAATTAGTAGCGGAGAGTTGGATTAAGTTCTTAGATAACTTTGTAACCAAAAAGAGCAATACAAATGCCGCAAAGATTAACTCATACGAAACAATTAAGTACAGTGACTACATCAAAGAATTGGATCGTAGTCATTTAGCAAGGGAAGATTTTGAAAGTGTGTTGGGTAATAGACATAAATTTTTACATGTAGTTTATACAGACAAGAACACATATCTTTCAAAAGTTCCAACATTCAAACCAACAGAGGAGGAAATAGGTTTTGACCTATTTAGTTTTACATGAAAAAAGTTTTAATCACGGGTAATTCAGGCTACATTGGTAGTCATCTAAGTAAGATGTTAAATGACGAATATGAAGTCTATGGATTAGATATAGTAGGTCCTCAATTCAAAATTAAGAAACATTATAATCTTGATATCAAAAGTCAACTAAAGGTCAAGGAAGAGTTTGATGCTATCATTCATTTGGCCGCATTAGTTAATGTAGGTGAGAGTGAACTAGAACCCACAGATTATTACATGACTAATCTGTTTGGTACACTAAACATATTACAAAATATTAAGACAAAGAACTTTATCTTTGCGAGTACAGGTGCAGCCGAAAAGTGTGAAAGTGCTTATGGTGTAAGTAAACGGGCAACAGAAGATTGTATACGAGAATTTTGTCAAGTAAACAAAGTTCCACACACAACTTTTAGATTCTACAACGTTATAGGTAGTGATGGATTCAAACCCACTAACCCTGATGGTCTGATGTATAATCTAATGCAAGCCCCGATAAAGGGAGACTTCACTATATTCGGTAAAGACTATAACACATTAGATGGAACTTGCATACGAGACTATGTTCATGTGAATGAGATTTGTCATGCCCTTAAGTTGGCAATAGAAGAACCTAGCAACAGTTTAGAGAATTTGGGTCATGGTGTCGGACATAGTGTTGGGGAAATGGTTCAAATCTTTGAAATCATAAATAACGTGAAATTCTTCACTTTATACGGTCCTAGGCGTAAAGGTGACATAGAAGTATCTGTTTTAGCAAATCCTTCAAAATATATGAAAAAACTCTATACAATAGCGGAATTATTGACGGTTGACACTAAATATGCATAGTGATATACTCAAGACTTCACATACTTTACATAATATATATGACTATTAAACGCATTGGTTTTGCTTGCAAATTTGCCGAGATTAACCACAAGGGTGAAATCGTAAGTGTTGAGGGACTAAACACTGGTGGTACTACACTTGCATGGGCACGTCGCCAAACTCGGCCTGTAGCAGAAGATAAGATACTAGAAGTTGCACACCGCAATATCACTAATACCCATAATCTAATTAAAAAGGTTAGTACTCTTGATCCAAGTTTGCGTATGCTACGTATAACTAGCGACATGCTTAGTTTCTATACTCATCCTGAATTTCTTGACTTTTGGAAATCAAGTGACAATCAGAAATTTCTCAGTGACATGTTTGCACCCTTAGGTGAGACTGCACGTGCTAACAATGTTCGTCTTAGTATGCACCCCGATCAGTTTGTTGTTCTAGCAAGTGACAGGGAAGAAGTTGTAACTAACAGTATTCGGGAGTTTGAGTATCATGCAGACATGGTTAGATTTATGGGCTATGGCAAAACATTTCAAGATTTCAAAATCAATGTGCATATCAGTGGACGACAAGGTTCTGAAGGTATTCGTAAAGCCTATACCAAACTCTCACCAGAAGCACGTAATTGTATTACTATCGAAAACGAAGAAATTAGTTGGGGTCTAGATGACTGCTTAGAGTTGGCAGACTTACTACCCATTGTATTAGACATTCATCATCATTGGATTAAAACTGGAGAATATATTGAACACGATAGCGACTTGGTTAAAAAGGTTATTGATAGTTGGCGTGACCGTAGGCCTACTATGCACTATTCCGTATCTCGGGAAGATGTACTTGTTGACCATGACAGATACATCGCACCCGATCATGGTACGCTAATTGCTGCCGGACATAACAAACAAAAACTACGTGCCCATAGTATCTACTATTGGAACGAGGCTGTTAACGACTGGGCATTGACATTCAATGACAACTTTGATATCATGTGCGAGTCAAAGGCAAAGAATTTAGCCAGCTTTAAATTATACGAAAGAGCAAAACAAAATGGGACTATTTGATATATTTAAAAAGAAGCCAGTAGAACAGGTCGTAGCACCTGTTAAGGAAAAGAAACCTCGCACTCCCAAAGTAAAAGAACCCATCAAGGAATTATCCGCTAAGGAAAAAGCAACCGCGGCAGGTGAACCTTATGTCAATGTATTGAGTATGGAAATTGATCCTGACAATATTAATGCAGGTGCATTTGAACTCGACTGGAACGACAAATTCATTCTTAATTTAATAAAAGCGGGTTACAAGATGCGTGACGATGATAAGGATACTGATTTAGTCGATAGGTGGTTTCAGACAGTGGCCAGAAACATTGCTTTAGAAGTATACGAGCAAGCACAAGCAGATCCAACTAACAGAGATTTACGAGAAATCAAAACACGTGATTTGGGTAACGGGCGCACAGAAGTAAGTTAAAGTATTATAAATTTTGGTTGACAATTAATTGATTCGGTGCTAAACTAACTACTTCTTTATAGATAGGAGTGACTCATGGCATATTACTACAAATGGAAAAGTAATAATCAAAAACTTAAATTAGAACCCATTGACAATAAACTCAAACGTGAAAAAAATACGTTTAAAGTTAAAGATGTTGTTGGACTAACTGATGAATTAAATGATAGGTCCAACTCAGGATGGCATGAAAACATTGCACACTATATTGCAAACAATATTTATTTTGAACTTAACAAACGTCCTAAACATGCACAAATAGAATTACGGTTATTGCTTAGTGATGAAGATATTCAGCGACTATTAGACGGCGGTCATTGTGGTGATATTTCAGCACCGGGTGTATTTGATGAGCGCCGATTAAACCCTATCTTTGCAGTAAAACTTCTTAACGAAGATTATTTTCACGTTACTGATGGTCAACATACACTTGCGGTAATTGCTGGCTTGGCAAGAAAAGGTAGATTAAAAATTGATGGCAATATTATTGAATCAAAAGATTGGTTAAGTGTCAAAGTTGATGTAATGTATGTAGAAAGCGATAGTCTTAGTTTTGCACGTAAACACTTTTTGTATATTAACGGTGAAGGTAAGAAACCCATAGAAGAATACGATAATCATGCAGTGAATACATTGTGTGTTCGTTTAGATAGTGATACTGATCCTGATTCTATTAAAGCAGAGGAATTGCAATCTATCGCAGAAGAATACGGTATTACTACATTACCTAAAAATCACCCTCAAGCAGAAGAACCCAATGCAGTAACACACATTAGTGGTATGAACAAGATGACTGCTGATGCATGGAGATTCTTGTGTGCAAATCACGAAAAATATTGGTCGAGCGAAAAAGTTGACAATGCTGAATTTGGTTTATTTGGTGGTCTATATGAACATTGCACTAAACCTAAATCAGGCATTCGCACTGATACTAAGGCTTTTATAGAATTTGTACGTGACTTTAATGCTACTGTAAAAGAAGTTTTTGTTAATCCAAATGGATTAAAGGAAGCTACTACTGAGGCATATAAAAAATATTCTTTACAAACAGTAAAATATGAAAAGAGTCCTGACAAAACAGTTGCATTAGCATTAATTTTAAAGATTTACAAAATGGCAGGTGGCACACATACAGTTCCGGGGATTGTAATGGCTCATGCACAAGACGGATATGATGTTACTGATTTTCTCTCAGAAGAAATTAAAGCAAAATTACCATGAAATGGTTTTATATCATCAAGACTAGCCACAATGATACGCTAGGATTTGGAATTACTGCTCACTTATCTAAACGATTGGTTGATGGTTATTGCAATCCTAGCGCGGCAAAACAACAATTTTCAAAATTGTATTACGGAGAAAATCTGCATGTCAATCAATTAGAAAAATATATTAAACGTGTGTACAGTAGTAAACGATTAAACTTTACTAACACACGTACCCGTAAACTTGAATGGATTGATCCAAAATATGATATTTCTATGCAAGAGTTGATTGAAGTGGTTGAGGATCGTATTGTAGGATATCCCTTACCGATTAGTCGTGTTAAGGGTAAATTCGTACCATACACACTTGATAATCCTGACGTATTTAGAACTATAACCGAAAATCCTGATTTGTTTTTAGAAGAAATCACTTGACAATATTTAAATATACGTATATAATACACACATGACACACAAAACTTACGCACTCATTGATACCGCAAATACCTTCTTCCGTGCTAGACACGTTGCTAGTCGCAACTCTACATTAGAAGAAAAAATCGGCATGGCCCTACACTTGACACTTGCTAGTGTTAATCAAGCAGTAAGACGCTATGGAATTGACCATGTTGTATTTTGCTTGGAGGGGAAATCGTGGAGGAAGGCAGTATACGGTCCTTACAAAAAAAATCGTGTGGTTGATGCAATGTCAGTCACTGAGGAAGAAAAAGAAGAATCGGCTATGTTTTGGGATACTTACGAAAAGTTTACCACATACATACGAGAGAAAACTAACGTCAGTGTACTCAGGCACGAACGGGCTGAGGCTGATGATTTGATTGCCCGTTTTATCCATCTACATCCAAATGACACGCATTATATTATTAGCACTGATTCCGATTATGTTCAGCTTATTACTGATAAAGTGTTCCAGTACAATGGAGTCGCAAATGAACTCATCACACTCTCCGGATATCTTAAAGATACGGGTAAGCCGATACTAGATAAGAAAACTAAACAGCCTAAATTGTTAGAGGATCCACAGTACTTACTTTTTAAAAAATGTATGAGGGGAGACAGTTCCGACAACGTATTCAGTGCGTATCCGGGTGTGCGTGAAAAAGGTTCTAAGAATAAGGTTGGTTTGATTGAAGCATACGAAGATAGAATGAAGCAAGGTTTTTCGTGGAACAATCTAATGTTGCAACGCTGGCTGGACCACGAAAATGTCGAGCATCGGGTTAAAGATGACTATGAACGCAATCGTATGCTGATTGACTTAACTGCACAACCTGACGAGATTAAACAATTGGTTGATGAATCAATTCACAATGGTGTTCGTACAACTACAACATCTCAAGTTGGTATACACTTTATGAAATTTTGTAACAAATACGAATTGACTAAGCTCAGTGAACAATCAGAAACATATTCACGGTGGCTTAACAATCCCTATACAGGTGTACTCAATGGATAAGAAAATTAGAATTAATTTAGCCGGCATTGATGAACTTGACGAACAAACATTGGGTATGTTGATTGACGGGCTTGTTGAACTATATCAAGAAAAATATGGATTAGATATTTTACTTGACGAACCAGACAAACCCGAGTATGATGCAGAGAACTTGGATGTTGTAAAAGATTACTTGAAAAAATTTAGATTACAATGAATGAGAAAATAACTTATTATAAAAAAGTGGGTCGTAGATACAGGGCCGTGTATGAGTACGACCAAAAACTTAGTGATGCATTACCAAAAGGTACTCATCTAATACAGGTTTATCCAGGTGGAAAATTAACACGTTACAATATAAACCCTGCACATGCACCAATGATTGCGGCTGGTCGTGTAGCAGAGGATAAGATTAGTGAGGTAATTAGAAAAGCCACTGACATGCGTCCTGCTAGTAAAGAAACAAAATTAACAGAAGAACAAATACGTTGCTGGAATGAACTAAGCAAAGCGTTTGGTGAAGATAACCACGCATTACAATGGCCCAGTGCTAGGGAAGCCTGTGAGGAAGCAGTCAAGGCAATGCAAGAGGAAGCAGAAAAACTACTAGCTGTGCCAGCAGTTAGAAAAGCCTATGAACATTTCTTGTTTGTAGCAGAATTAACCAAGGATACTAAAAATGAATCTAATAGCTAAACCAATTATTAAAAATCAATATTGGGTAGTCACTGATGGTGACAAAAAAGTTGGTAATGTTATTCAAGAGGGTAGTGAATACAAAGTTAAACTCAACAACAAAACTGAACTCTATGATAGCACCAAGGCTATTGAAAAACTTAAGCATATAGAATTTGAGAAACTTGCAAAGGTCAAACCCAAGGACACTAGCCCGCCCTTTGCAGTCTTCCCAACAAGTAGGAATAAAATCTATAACAGCATATTAGATGTCAAGCGTAAGTTACATTTGTACACTACTACCCCAAAAAGCAAGTGTTACTATGTTGCTGGTTGGTTTGCTATCAAGACCGGTGCTGAGTATGTTGCTACTTTTTGTCCTAAATACATATTTGTTCAACGGTATAATTACAAAGGACCGTTTAACTCTGAGGTCGAAGCAAATAGTAGCATAAATACTCTATGAATCAAATAAAAAAATTTATTGATAAAATAACGGTCATAGAAGGACGTCAAGCACGGGAAGTTGTACTTACACTCAATGATGCCAAAGAATTACGTGATGAAATTATGAAAATTCTATTGGATAATCGTGAGTACAATAAAGAACCCGAAACTATTAAAGTAGTGATGCAGGGCGGTAAATGGTAAATTAATGAGCAGAACACAACCCAAAGTTATATTAGAAATAACAGATAAAGTCACATACAAGTGCGACCAAATCGTAGAAGCCGCTGGTATATGGGCTGTGTTTTATGATGGACAACCAATCAATCTAAAAGCACAACACGCATACGATAGTGAGAGTGTACCTAAATATAAAAAGACCAGTTTTAGTAATCCCGGTCATGCAAGAAACCTGTGTCGTAAACTAAACGCACAATTTAAATCGGATAAATTCAGTGTCGTGTTTATGAACAACGGTACAAAAGTTTACCCCGATGACTAAACCCTCATATAAAGAAATTATTACCGAGGCAGTTGTAAATCAATTGCCAACAGGATTTGAGGTCTTGAAAGAAGATGCATTAAAGACATGGTGGTTTACTGGTCAGAGTAGTGACGTATTAAGATTAAGCGAAACCGGTGATGTGAATTTTCGCATAGCACAAATTGAATTTTATCAATATGATTTTACACCCAAAACTGAAGATAGTTATTATCGGTACATGAGTGACTTGGGGAAGAAAATACGATGCCCCTATTTTTTAGGTGTAAATAAAGTTGAAGGAAAGAAAAGTAAACCATACATAAGATTATATGATAGCAAGATTGCTATGATGATTAGCTTATATGGGAACTTGGACAGTTATTTAAAATCAGTGAGGATACGAAAATGACAGAAGAAAAGAAAAGTAAGAACCCATTTGTGAATTTGGCTAATGAAGCCAAAAAGAACAATAATGAACTTCACCCTGGATTGGGCAAAGCACCAAAGAAACAAGGACCAAAATTTAATACAAAAGGTTTTGGTGGTGCAAGTGTAATAAGACGGACAGGTCGTGGTGGATAGTGTCAACGGAATCAATGCCTAAGGCGTTATATATAAATAATTTAACAAAGGAAACTAAAATGAAACAACTCATCGTAATTATCATGACCACATTTGCATTAACAGCATTTGCCGCAGAACCAGCAACGGCTCCTGCGCCAGCGGCAGCACCTGCTAAAGACAGTAAAATGAAATTAGCTAAAAAGAAAGACCATAGCAAAGATAAAAAGGTTAAAAAGGACGCCACCAAAAGTCCCAGTAAACCAGCTAAGTGATGCTGAGGACGAGGATGATGACGAATCATCTAGTCCAGACATAGTAGCGCATCGTGGTTATAGTCGTCCAAAGATTATTAACCATGAGTCTGATACTGATAACTTATCGGATCATGTAAAATTTAGGTTGTTTCTTGCTAGGAATTTAGCAATGAAAAAGTTTAGAGAAAAACGTAGTCAGGCATAAATATTAATGCAGTTATGGGTTCTGCATAAAAACCCTTTTTAAACACACTAACACAGGAGAAAATTATGATTCAATCTTTCACACATGATGCCGTTGACGCGGTACAAACGGGTAAACTACAATTTGTTTCAGCTTTCGTTAAACACGAAGGTCTAGCAGAAACAATGACTAAATTTGTTGAAGCCCAAACAGAATACACCAAATCAGTATTAGATACAAACATTGATACAATGTTGAATTTCGGTACACTTATTACAAAGAAAGACTTTGTTAAGGACCTTATCTCATCATATGGCTTTGATAAATTTGTACCCGCTATGCCGACTGCACCTGCTAAATCTGCAAGTAAAAAGGCTAAGTAACTATGATGCCCTCCCTAATAGAGGTTATCAGAAACCTCTTTAAAAAATCAACCTATGGGTCTGACCTAGAAAAATATATTACTAACCGTTGTCCACAAAATTGCGGGGATGTAGAACGTTACACAATAGAATATCACAATAGAAAGGGTTCTATCCTATGAAATCCTTATGCAAATTCTATGAGTTTTTAATTATATGGGTAGAAATAATTCACGAATACCGTAAATTAAATAAGTCAAAATATTATTAATACCCAAAAGAATTGATTGTATAGCATAACAATGTTATACTTCAATCGTGTTCACAAGGAACACAAACAGACATACACACATTAAAGGAGAAGATTATGTCAAATTTACCAGAAGTAAAATTCAACAAAAACGGCTACGAGATTCGTACAGATATTTTAGACATGGCCAAGAGCATGGTCAGTGAAGAATTTCACGCCAAGTGGCACGGTTGGGAAATGACTGCCGCACGTGATGAGAAAACCAATCAAATTGTTAGCACAGTTAAAATGCCAGAATTTCCAGGACTTGATAAGGTTCTTGAAACAGCAGAAAAGATGTACAGTTTTGTAAATCAAGGCACTACTAAAAAGTAATACTTTTAGTTTCAAAAGAAGCTCCGCTAGTCGGGGCTTTTTTTTGCCCAAAATTTGACAATAAATGGATACTCTGCTATACTACGTGTATTGATTAATTAAAGGAGCTATCAATGACCCAAGTTTATGATGCACTGAGCGAAAGCCAAAAACGTGACATTCGCATGTATGGCGTGACCGAAGCCGAGATGAAAGAGGCTGTAGAACAAAGTATTACTTTTCGTCATAGTGGTCCTGCTATGATGGCAGCTAGCCTGATGAGTGATTGTCAGGAAATGATTGCACATGACAACGGCGGATCGTATGATTTCATGGTTATCGAAGATGTTCGCCAAGCACTGAATCGTGCTAAGTGGATCCTCTTTGAATACTGTGACAAAAGGTAATACTTAATGTTACATACCCAAAACTTGACAATAAATCGGTTTGGGTATATAATACTTGTATTGATTGATTAAAGGAGCTAGTTATGAAGGTAAAACTTTTTGTTACAGGTAGTCAGAATTACATGTATTTCAAAAACAAACTTCCTACTAGGCGTTGGGATTACTGTGAAACACCCCGCAATGTGACTATTATCCCTGATCCGGTCAACGTCTATCAAGACGGTGAGTATGGTTTTGTGACAGTTTTTGGTCGTAAGATTTTTGTCAAATGTGACGGAAGTCATTGGGAAATCGTTGGTGCTGAGAAGCCCAAAACTTGACAATAAATGGATTAGGGTATATAATAGACTCTTAGACAGTAAAGAAAAGGAAACGAAATGTCAAACGAATTAAAATCTTGGGAAGAAATGTCTGCACTAGAGCAGGCCCAATGTACATATTGGGATATGTACAAGGATGTTTACGGCGTTCGCCCCCGCGGTATTGACACTTCTGATTGGACCCTTAGGGATTTTGAAGCAGAGTTTGCTTCATTGGCTACTGCTATTGAACGTATGGAAACTCTACGTAAAATTGCTGAGGCAGAGACTATCGCCAAATTTGAGCAACACGTGACCAACACTATATGCATGGGTGCTCGGAATCGTGAGACCGCACTTAATTGGATCATGGATGCTAGCAACGCCAATGGTGACTGGGAGTACTTTTGTTTTATTGAAGGGTTACCTTATAGCTACTTCAGAAAAGCGGCCTAAGGTTGACAATAAATAGATTTGGGTATATAATACTTGTATTGATTGATTAAAGGAGTTGAAATGTCTGCACTAGTTGAATACACATTGGAACTGTACAAATCTGACAAACGTGTTACGGGCGGTAAGCGTCTTGTCACTAAAGAAGAATTTGCCCCTGTCACTAGAGCCTACATCAAGGCTGTGATTGAGTCAAAAACTAAGTTGGGTTTCATTGTTGAACCCCATGAGACTTATGTTACCAAACGCAACATGATGACCGGTAAAACATATCAGGAACGTTATGATACACCGTATTTCTGTTCACCCTCTAGCGAATCTTTTTGGAGCAATTAATCATGGCAGGTAAAGCAAAATCAATATATCTCACAGTAACCCCTAAGGGTCAATTACAAAGTGTTTTCAATAGGGTGTTCTTTGATGCTAAGTCCTACAATGAGTACATCAAGTCGGACGAATGCAAAGAAAAATATCCTGCTGACAAATTCGATATCATCAAAGAAACATATTAAGGAATAATCATGCCTGGATTTGTAGATGTTACTGGTTGGTCTAAACAAGAAATTCAACGTCTTGGTCACGAGGATGACGATACACCTGATACAAAAACAGTATTCCGTGTTAAAAAGGAACCTAATATTAATTTCCAAGCTGATGATGTTTGGGCGGCTGCTTGTCAGGCTCAACAAGTCAATGGCAGTTATGTTAAACTCGGGGATGAAACTCAAAACACCAATCGTCAAATTATGTTTAGACTGTTGGCAGACACTACCCAAATTACCGATGAAAATCGTGTACAGGGTACAAAGGTTCGTCAATACTATCAAGCATTCACTTTCAAAATCCTTAAGGGAATTGCATTAAATGATTTTGATAACAATGCAATGCTTATCAGTAATCGCAATGTTATTACCAAACAGTATGACGTAGCAGTCATTGCCAGCTTGCCACAAAGCTATGAACGAGGTTCTAAGCGAGCCAGTGTTACTCAACGGATTAAATTTGCTACTGGTGGTTATATCGGTCAACCCAGTGACAAAGTTACATTGACTATTGAACTATTGAAAGATGTTTATAGTCAGAAGTGGAATACAAATTATTTTACAGGTATTACAACTGATGACCAAATAGTATTTTTTGCTTATAATGGTACTGGTAAATTAGATATCGGTGATACATACACAATTCAGGGTACTGTTAAAGCGCACCGCGACAACAGTACGCAACTAAATCGGGTAAAGTTTGTTTGACAATATATCCGGTTCGTAGTATACTACAATCATTCTTTCACACACAGGAGTTATACATGAGTCATTTTATCGCATTCATTCTTGGTATCGTAGTCGCAACAGTAGGCTTTACTGGTGTTGCTAAAATGCTTGACAACGGTGTCAACAAGACCAAAACAATTGTACAAGAACAAGCTAAGGAACAGTAATGGTAATGTCTTGGCTTGCTGTACTACTGTTAGTGTTTGTGGGTGAACCTATGTTGGGATTAATTTTGGCATTTCTTATTTTGATGATGGAGTAATAATATGAATGATGAATTGAAAGCACTAGTAATCAGTGCAGGTGCACCTAAAGACTTGCTTAATGAATTTTGGTTCAACATCTTTTGCGAGAAATTCGCTGATGTATTGTTGACGCAAGCCGAACAAGAAATGTTAGGAGCTAACAAATGAAAAAATATTTAAGCACAGATTTTATTATACCATTCTTGTGGTTCATCATACTGCAACCTTTGATTTTCTTCTTTACTATGTTTGTTTTTTTCTCGGCAGTGTATAATAGTATTTGGAGCTAAACAATGAGTGCAAGTTGGATTAATAAATTAAACGAGAGCGACAGCCGCCTTCACAAAGAAGATGTGATTTTGCAGGCGCTTGAAGCAAGTGTCCTAGGCAGTCGTAATAGTCAGATTTTCTTGGGCTTTACTAACGCCTGTTATAATCCCTATGTTACATTTGGTATTCGTCAAGTGCCCGATACTGTAGGTATTGTTGACGCAGAAAATCCCTGGGATGAATTCAATACGTTGATGTATCAACTTGGCCAGCGCAAATTGACAGGTCATGCCGCACGTGATGCTGTACAAAATATGTCTGAACGATTTGACAGTATTGAATGGAACACATTCCTAGCACCTGTATTGCGTAGAGACTTACGTGCGGGTATCAGTGATAAGACAATCAATAAGATTTGTAAAGGTACTGAATATGAAGTACCAATCTTTGGTTGTCAATTAGCAACTAACAGTGAAGGTCGTCCAGAGATGCAAGGTATCAAACGTCTTGAGCCTAAACTTGACGGCGTTCGTGTGTTGTTGACCGCTATCCCTGATGAAGATGGCAATATTGTCACTATTTGTTTCAGTCGCAATGGTAAACAGTTTGACAACTTTGGTCATATTGAAAATCAAGTGCGTGAGAACTTTGTAAAACTTACTCATAAAGCCGCAAGTAGTAACTTAAGCATGGGCTTTGTAATGGATGGTGAAGTGATTGGTAATACATTCCAAGAACTTATGCGACAAGCACGCCGCAAGACTGACGTACAAGCAGAGGATAGTGTGTTTAATGTATTTGACATTATACCAGTAGCAGCCTTCCGTGAGGGTCATTGGAATGCACAACTACACAAACGCATTACTATTTTAGAAGATATGCGTAGTATCATTGATGACATGCCTAATGTTGAATTGTTACCACATATCATGGTTGACTTGGATACAGCGGCAGGTAAAGATCAATTAGAACGATATGCCAAGGATCAAGTTAATGCAGGATTTGAAGGCATTATGATTAAAAATGTTGATGCGCCATATGTTTGTAAACGTAGTACAGATTGGATGAAGTGGAAACCAGTTATTACCGTTGACTTAGAAGTTATTGGTATTGAAGAAGGTACCGGAAGAAATAAAGGACGACTTGGAGCACTGGTTTGTGAGGGTCAAGATGACGGAAAGCACATTACTGTTAATGTTGGTAGTGGGTTCTCTGATACAGATAGAGATAGTTATTGGAATGATAGCAATCACATCATTGGACGCACAGCCGAAATCTTATGTGATGTAGTGACACAAAATCGTGATGGTACATATAGTTTGCGCTTTCCACGATTTGTTAGATTTAGGGATGATAAATGAACGAACGAATTAAACAACTTGCTGAACAGGCTACTACTATTGTAGATACGGTTAACTCACAAGGTTATTCAAGTTCCTATGCTAACTTTGACCGTGAAAAGTTTGCCGAGTTGATTGCTTACGAATGTATTGACCTTGCGCTAGGATCTAGTCATAGGGAAGATGACATGGGTGCTATCATTGCCAATAAGATTAAAACACATTTCGGAGTTGAAGGATGAAGGATGAAATCAGAGAGATGTATAAAGAAGGATTCCAAATAGAAGTAATCTCAAGGATATTGAATGTATCTCTTAATACAGTATTAGAAGCAATATGGGGTAAACCATGAACGAACGAATTAAAGAACTGGCAGAACAGTGCTACGAACATGACCCTTCGTGGACAGGTGTAGGACAACGAATTTTCAACAAAGAAAAGTTCGCCGAGTTGATTGTGGCAGAATGTCTTGCTATTATCCAAACCGAAGTAAGCATGAAATACAAAGATGGTTGGGAACAACACGGGGTATCTGATGATTGGGCCGCTGGACACTATAATGCATCATTGGAAAGCCGTGTATTTCTTAAAAGACATTTCGGAGTTGAAGAATGAACGTATCTATTGCTAGTGCATCCGTAATGCCTGTACTCAATACCTCTGCCATGGCCGGTCGCAGAGTTGATAGAAATGAACAACTGGCGGATGAACACTATGATAAAATTGATGAATACTATGATGTGAAACGTAGTGATTGGCAAAAGAATCGTGCAAGTTTCCAGGATCATGAAGAGGCAAAATACATTGCAGAAATCAATGCATATCTCAGCCTCAAAAGACGAGTGGAATATGGGTTATATCAATATGGTAAATTTTTAGGCTACAACTTGGATGTATCCGTATGAACGAACCAGAAAAAGATAATGTTGCAGATTTAGTAGTTGATTATCCCATCAATGTAATACTGCCCATAGCCGGTGGTGTGTTGATATTTCTTTTGATTTTTATAGCTATTGTGGTGTCATAATGAACGAATTAGAAATTGCACTGCAAGCACATGACTGGAGCCTAGATGGTTGGCGCACAAGACCTCAAGTGGATCAATTGATGAAGGGTCACCCAGATCCTGCAGAGGCCCAAGCACTGTGGCAACAGCATTGCCCTTGGAGCAACAGCAATGGCGGTTATGTTGCATGGTCAAAAAAATTCACCCAAGACAATGCCACAATGATATGGAGTTATCAATGACACATAATCACAATTTATTATGTCAAATAAGGTCACTGTACAACGAACCATATCATGTTGTGAGGCCACTATTGCCCATAAGAATGCAACACGGTGCAGACATGATGGCCTGGGCTGAACACGCATTTGGTCCAGCAGGCAAAAGAATTAAGGGCATAATTGGGCAAACTGTAAAAGTTGAAGAACCTGGTCTTAGATACTATGTGGATCCCACTGCATTTTGGTTTAGAGATAGCAAAGACCGTGATAGTTTTGTTGTACATTGGACAAAGGAGTTGAAGAATGATTAAACTTTGGTTAGCATTTATTATCCTTGCTGTTCTTATTCACTTTGGCATTAGTGCTTTAAGAAATATGAACGGTTTGGAACAATTAGCCTTGACAAAAAGTATAGGCTATAGTATACTTGTATCACTGGCAGCAGTAATGCTGATGACAGTAATTGTTATTTTATTTTAAGGAAAAACATGAAACGTATTTTTACTCTCTCTATTCTCGCTGCCGCAATTTTGGCAACTGGCTGTACACGTATTGAAACCGGCGAGGTTGGTGTGCGAGTTGGATTTGACCGACAGATTCAGCCAGGTGAATTGTTGCCTGGATCATTCAATCAAACCATGATAGGTGATGTGCTTACATTCCCTATCAAGGACGTGAATGTGGTGCTGGAGAATATGACTCCTGTGGCCAAAGACAATTCAACCATGAAAGACTTTGATGCTGTGGTTGTTTACAACATCAACCCACAACAAGTGAGTGAATTGTATGCAACCAAGAACAAGAGTTTCCACGCTGAGTTCAAAGGCGACACCTATGTGATGTACAACTACATTGTGCAAAATGCTCGCAACGCCATCTACAAAGCCACACGTAAATATGAAGCATTAGACATGGCAGACAATCGTACTGAAATGGAAAACTATATCAAGGATGAAATTACACGAAACCTTACTGAAGAAAAACTAGATGGCTCAATCACCATCAATCAAGTTATGGTTCGTAGTGTAATTCCTGCTGACAGTGTTGTTGAAAGTGCAAACGCCTTGGTTCGTAGCAAAAACGAATTGAAGCAAAAAGAAGTTGAAGTAAAAACTGCCGAAGCAGAAAGTCGCAGAATGGCAGCACTGGCCAACAACTCAGGTGCTAGTATTGCGTTCATGCAAGCACAGGCTATGTTGAATATTAGTGAAGGTATCAAGAACGGTCAAGTGCAGACAATCGTTGTACCTAGCAACTTTAACGCATTGATGATGAACAAGTAATATGTGGGCGTTGATTATTGCACTTACAATGGATGTAGCACCTTTTGAGATAAAGTTTACTCAATTGGCTGAGGTCAAAACATATCAAGAATGTAGAGACCTTTCTAAGATATTAAAAGACCGTGGCTTGAATGCACACTTGTTTTGTGTACAGCAACAATGAGTGGCTTAGGCATCATACAAGAAGAATCACCCCAAGCATGTCAAATGTGCGGGGTGATTGATGAATGTCGTCCTTATGGTCCTAATAACGAAGAAATTTGTTTTGACTGTGCTATGAAGGATGAGGAAACTACTGAGCGCAAAATGACAACTTATATTTTTGGTGAACAACAATGAACCAACGAATTAAAGAACTGTTAGATGAAGCCACTGTTTATGCACTGCATGAAACTAAAGATGCGGTTGACTTTTTAGATAATCCTGTAACAAAACAACAACGTGAGCGTCAATTGGAAATATTTGCTGAGGCTATTATTCGTGAATGTTGCATGGCATTACATCCTATGTTGCGTGACATGATTAGTCGTGGTCAAGGTCGTGAACTTATTCTACAACATTTTGGTATCAATCCAAGAGAAATTACAACTTTTATGCTTGATAGAAGTATTGCACAGATGGAAAAGCAAATAGAGGTTAAAGAATGAACCAGCGAATGAAAGAACTTGCTAAACAACTAGGTTACAATGTTAACTTTAAACCATCAGATGATGAAACAGATAGAGAATATCAGGTTGTTAGCAATGATTTTGCTGAAAAATTCGCTGAATTGATTGTTCGGGATTGTGCCCTTACTGCTGGCCTAATGGAACATGGAGGCCGGAAAGGCATCGGTGCACAAATATTAGATAATTTTGGAGTTAAATAATGTTTTTAACATGGGTTTTAGTAATATCAACATTCACCCCCGGTGGTGATTTAGTTAGTGAATATAAAGAAGGTCCTTTTCAATCTAAAAAAGAATGCATTGCATCAAAAAAAGAATTGAATAATCCACCTGCTTTAATGGGCTTGAAATTTAAAGGCAAGTGTGTTAGATTAAAAGTAGAAAACGAAAATGAGTAACCTAGTCGGCAAGTCATACATTTTTGAAGATGGTGGCAAGATTGAAGTAATTCAAGTCAAACTAAGAGAAGATGGATTATGGGTGCATTATTTAATTTCAATGAACTCTAGTCTACCTAGAAAACTAGTTATGAAACACGGTGAATTTATGACAAATTTTAAACATTTATTTGGAGAAGATGATGGCGTATAAAACAATTTATACAGAAGTTGAAGTTGATGTTGACCTTTCAGAGTTTGAGACCGATGACCTACTTGACGAATTAGCAAGTCGTAGTTCACTCCCAATGGAAGAAGATTTCCATGGTAAAGAAATACTTGAAGCCATTTATCATAAACGTAGAATGGGCCGCACTGATTATGAAAAAGAATTAGACCAATTGATTTGGAATAGTCTAGGCAAAATGTTATAATACATCGTGTAATCAACTATGAATAAATACTAGGATGTTCTCACGAATCTTTTCACTCAGCAATGCCACTCTTTTAGTGGCATTGGCACTTAGTACTATCGCCGCTTGGTATAGTATTGTTGGTCTAACCGCTATCTTTGCAAGTGCGGTTATACCTATTATCATCATGGGCTCGGCACTTGAACTTGCAAAAATTATAACAACAGTCTGGTTGCGTAAGTATTGGGATCGTTGTACTTGGGTAATGAAAGTATATCTTGTTCCGGCTGTTATTGCACTTGCAGTATTAACAAGCATGGGTATTTTTGGTTTCTTATCTAAAGCACACTTAGACCAAGGTGTTATAGGTGGTGATAGTATTGCCCAAGTACAAATCTTAGATGAAAAAAT